>JAABVA010000083.1_pt1 | contig 118103 bp, 109 predicted proteins | sample 5560331 | NCBI WGS metagenome assembly JAABVA01 (sample SAMN12812661, study PRJNA571458) | rock metagenome | isolation source: Antarctica rocks | place: Antarctica: Victoria Land, Mt New Zealand sud | collected 2016-01-07
TTCATGGGGTATAAGAACCTCTGAATGATCTCTTTCTTTCCTTTCTTCTTCGTGCAACGTCTTGTATCTAAAATCTAGTTATTAGAATTCCATCCTGGTTCCATCCAGCCCTCAGTCCGTGACACTGCATTGATCGTGTGATATTGATTGAACTTTTTCTTGATCAGAAATTAGAAATTTTGATATGAATCATGACAAGATTTCAATATGTCATGCTTTATTCAATTCTTGAGCATGTTTATGATGATCTGATGAAGTGTTTTAAAGACTGAAAAATTGAATGTCTGTCATGCATCATGTGATATAATTCGAATTTGCTACAAGAATGAGACTATGTCTTTTATCTTTCTCATTTCTGAGAAATCTCAGATCATTGTTGCTTCTCTGTTAAACAACATCTTCAGTAGTAAATTCTTCTCTTGCAGAGTAAAAGCATCATTGCATATCATTCTCTTCGCTCACTTTGAAGTCAGTCTGAATTCTTGAGCAATTTTGAAGAATTTGAGAAACAGTCAATGATCATACTTCTCTGACTTCATCTCTGTCATATTCAATTTGATCTGAGTCAGTAAGATTTGTTTTCAGTTTGTCAAATCTTCTGATATTGAATCATTCAACTTTGATGAATTCACAGATTGAATCTTCTGAGCTTTTCTCTTGTATGCTGTCGCTACTTTGACATGATTTATCTTCTCATGCTGACGAATTGAACTCAGATCAAATCTTCATGTCATTTGCATCGCAAGTCTGTTTGAACGACATCATAACATCTGTGCACATCGCATGCTATCATTCAAGCAAAATCGTTGAATGAAGCTTCAATCTTTCTTTTTCTTTTCTTCTTTGATCTTGATAAACATTTCAGAGCTTTTCAAGCGCGCTAAACCAACAGTCTTCGAGCTTACACTTCTCATCGCAGATACGCTCTCGACAGAGCATTCGTCTACTCGTTTAAAAAGTTTTTCACTTTCTCAAGAAATATTTTCAACACATCTTGATTGACAGAATTATGCATTAAAATCAATTTAAAGAACATCATTCTTTCATCATCATTAATGACTGTCATCTCACAAGTTTCTTTTGAAGTATTGTTGATGCATAAACGCGTCTTTCGCTCATATGATCTGCTCAGTATCAGAGTGTACTCATTGCTTTCAATCACAAATATTGAAATCATTGATTTTGCTTCGTCAATATCAATCTTCACGTCATTGCAACATTCAATGATGTTAGTCTTTGCTTCGCTGACTTCTATCATATTTAAATGAATTTCTCGTCACATAGACAATTGAGCTCTTGTGACAAGAGTTTCAGACATAACGTTGATTTCAGCATCACTATCAAGCAGTGTCTTAACGTAAATCTCATCACTCATCAGCACTTGTGTTCTTGAACATCTCATTTCATACAGAATCATGTTCAACTTTTTGAGTGAAGAATCTTCAAATTTTACTGCTGTTACTTGCACATCATCAATCTTTTTCATTTTCATTTTCTTGTGTTGTTTTACTTAAGCGTAGAGAGCTTGAAGAAAAATAGACGAATGTGTAAGCATTTATTCAATGCTCATGTCTTGCATCTTCTGATTCACTATAATATGCATCACATCTTCTGTATCTATGCATTTCTCTACTATGTTTTGCATTCTCTTGTCTCAATTGTCTGACTCTATCTTGCTATCATTTAGATTCTTTCTCATCGACTTTTTCATTGTTTTTATCATTCTTTCAAAAGCAGCTGCATTCTGCATGATCACATTCTTACTTATTCACTTCTTCAAGAACATTCTTGAAATCAACAGATACTCTTCAGAGTGTAAATTCTTCATGCTTGACAAATGTTCTTCTTTTCTTACTTTTTTCCTTCAAGTTCAATTTGAACTCGTTCTCTGTTGTGTCGTTGTTTTCATCGCATTCTCATCTGATTTATAATCATGTTGAGCTGTGACAATCATTACTTCTTCGTCTCATTTTTGTTTCTCGTCTGTGTTCTCTGCTTTTTTCATGATCATTGCTTTTACACTTGTCAATCTGATAACATCAACATGTTCTGTTCTCATTTGCTGACTTTGTTTCTTCAAAGCATTGTCAATTAACTCTTTCTGAGAACAACTCAATGTGAAAGATGTCAATCTGTCATCTTTTTCAGCGAGTTTCATTCAGAGTCTGTTTATTTCATTCATGTATATCTTTTCTTCTGTCTTATAAATATTCAGTTAATGACATCTGATCTTCTGACATTTTATTTTCTCATAGAAGAAGCATTCTTTCATTTTAAACATTGAAGACATTCATTCATTTCTTGAAAGTGAAAATGATGATGACATCGACATTGTTGAACAAGCAGACATAATGAATTCATGTGAGATATAGACGTTGAACATCAAGACAGATGCTGTCATGTTTTGCATAAAAGATTCAATCTTCTTTATTGCTGTCTGCAAAGAAAGCATCATTGTCTCAAACTTATTTATCATCTCATTCATTGTTGTATTGCTGAGCTATGCTACTATCGAAGAATCGAAGAACTTGTCTAACATTGTTGATCGCTTGATCTGATATTTGTTCATGAGCTTGCTGAAATCATCGAAATTCTTGATCATGATTGAGAATTTCAACAGTGCTTTGACAGAGTTGCAGTAAATCACTATCACGTCACTAACTTTCTTGAAGTTCATGAAACTGAGATCTTCAGAATCGAGTGCACACTTTCATATGATCTTTTCGCTTAGTATAAATGAAAGACTCTTGACAAATCAGCAGCATCTAATATACTCATTTATTTGCTTGCATTTTATCAACAAATGTGATATGCTTTTGTATTGTTGACTGTACAGCTTCAGATCATTCTTCATGATACAAGACTTATTCTTGAAGATTTTCAGAAAAATTCAAGAATTCAACTGTTGATCAGTGTCATTTTTCTTGTATTTCTTCTTCATCGTCTTCTTTAGTTCTTGTCAGTTGAAGTCAATATATTTAATCATAGTCTTGATGCTATCATCAATGATCTTGTTGCAGTATCTTGACAGTTTGCAAAATCAATCGATCTGATTCAGCTCATAATCATCACAGAAGTCTTTATATCTTTCTAGAAAATCAGTCATGTTCTTTTCTTCAAAATATGAGACTTTCGAAGTTTCAAGCGATGACATGAATGTCAGATATTTCAGAAATGACATTGTGATCATGTTTATTTCTGAGCTGACTCAAGAGCTGATGAGTGTAGCACTCGTGTTTACAACAGATGTTCTCAATGAACTTGTCATTTTGTTGCTGTGAGTTGATATTGAAAGCTGTGAGAATGAAATACAGAATAGCAAAAATAATAGAGCAGTCAAAAAGATCTCGTTATTTTGTTTTTGCTTCTTGACTCGTTGAAGTTCTTCTTTCTTTCTTTTGCAGTTGTTACAACTGATCAAGATGCTTTTCTTTTTTCTTCTATTATTTGATGAACAACGCTTGATCTTATGCTTCTGCTGAAACATGATTCACTGCTGAAACTGACGTCATTTCTTGTACTTCTGTCTACATTGCTTCGAATTCATTCTTTGATTCTTGCTTTCACTGTCTGTTTCTTGCGAGTCTTAAAATCAGACGAATTCTTCTTCTGATCAGAGCGTCTCTTCTGAGTGTCAATCATTCGCGAAAGTTAGTTTCTTTCTTCTTCGCTGTTGTATCTTCGCTCAAAGAGAGACAGTTTTCATCAGCTGAAGATACATGTCTCTTCTAGTTTCAACTATGAAAACTTTGTGACTTGAATAACTTTCGTCAATATTTCTAAGCGAAATGAAGTCGCTATATCAATTTCCCGTATTTCAGAGTCAAATCAATTTTCACTTCAAATCTTTTGTAAATCTTCTGATCACTGTAGAGATATCGTGTTACTCTTTGCTGTTCAATCAACTTTTCTATTCAAGATATCATAAAAATGATATTCTTACGCTTGAGCTTTAATGTTGAGAAATAGAATACAGATGCAATATAGAAAGTCGTATCAAAGCAACAGAGAAAGCAAACAATAAACATGTGCAATGATCATGCTAGTAGAAAGATACTGTAAAACATGTATGTTTCTGTCTCTATCTACAAGTTGCAATGACATTTATATGTACACTCGAAAAACGCTTCTTGACTCTTCTATCATTGACTCAGATCTCGATCTCTTTCTTCTTACTAACTATCTTGTGAGAATGATGCAAGCAGTCTCACGACAACGTAATCAATCTGAGTCAGATCGAAGACTTGTTCTAATCATTATACAGTGAACATGCTAGCATTCATTGTGTATTAATTAGAGTCAAATCTTGATAGTTCAATAAAGCTTTAAAAAGCTTTATTCAATTCTGACACGTTCATAACAGTAATATCTAGCAAGTGTTAAAGATCAGCTGTTGCATTTTATCATGATGTCAGATCATTAACTCAATTTAAAACATAAATTGTTGATATCTTAGATAATCTCGATTCATTGAACCTGTTTTGCAGTTCAATGAATTAAGTCATTAATCTAGTCATCATCATCTTAATCTAGTCTCAGCAATTCTGTTTCAATCATCTCAGTCATGTGTGCAAACTTCTGCAATCTTAAGTCAATAAAACTATTGTTTAGTCTTGATTCTGCTCAATTCATGTATATAAAAGTCAAGCTTTCATTCTTTTCTTTCACTCTTTGTCTTTCATCTTGTACATTATTTGATGTATTATCTTATATCTAAATTTTATTAAAGTAATAATAATATCAGTCTTTTATATTGATAGCATCTTTAATCTAGTTCAGTCTTTGACATTATGAAAAATCTACACTTTCTGCAACATTTTCATACATTGAAATCTCATCTAATTATTCTTTCACTCAAATGAAGTTATCTTACAATTTCTTGATCAATGATGAGCATGCTGTCAAGCAATTCACTCAAAGTATGATTGAAAATTCAGTTAAAATCTTTCATGCAATGCAAGAGCTTCAAAATCAAGTTTGACAACATGATGTTATCAATTCATCTTCATTCATTGTTTTCAATTCTTCAGTCTATATAGAATTAAATTCTCAGTCTCTTGCAATGATAACTCAAATTATTGCACAAATCTTGAACAATCAATCTTCTTTCATTATTCACTTCTCTGCAAATTCTGTTGCTGTCTTCATTACTTTTAGATTCAAGAAGCTTCTTGACATATCTAAGTATGAGAAGAATAAAGATTGATTGAACGCATGAGAGCAGAGTCTGATACAGCGCATGAACATGAACGATGATCATTATTTCTTTCATCAAGTCAAGATCATCTATGTCAAGTCATGACTCATTATAAATAAGAAGATTTACAATCTAATGAATCAATATTGAGTCAATGATCTTTATATCATTTTCATCTTTGCAGATTAATGACACAAGTTGCATCATTGCTGCAACAATTCTTTCAAGACAGAAGATGTTCATTTATATCTTCATAAAACTTTGAAGCAAGATATGAATAACTTTATTGATTATTACAATCTCTTCTATCAAAAGAAAGAATGTTCTTTGATGAAAGATTTTTCATTGATTGACTGTCTGAAGCGCAATGTCAATTATTTCACTTAAGTCATCATCTTCTTCTGATGAAATTTTGATGAAACTTGATCATTCATCTTTTATCAATGAATTCAAGCATTCTTTCACATTGATGAAGAGCTTCAGCAGCTTAAGCATCATCAATCTCACTTCATCTTCATCATTATCTTGTTCATCAAAGTCAAGAACATCTCTGCATTGACTAGTAATTCTTTAAGTTCAAAGATCATCATTTCTGTGACTGTTGTTTCAACAGTATCTTCATTTCTTTCTTTCTAATTTCTTGATGAGTCAATAAATTTGAGCTTCGTCATTATCATCATTAAAGATAAGATTCTGATCATTTCTGAAATCAAGAAAATCTGCAACAAGTGAAAGCTGTACTACTATTGCAAGTTGCAACATTTAAGTAAAATCACTAAAGAATGCTTTAACAAAAAGCTCTTCACTCTGCATATCATGAACATCTATGACAGTGATGTCATCAATATAAATGAAGAAGTCTCACTGTCTGCAAGAAAAGTTTAGCTTCTGAGTTAAGTCACGCTCAGAAATCTGTATACATATTATCTTGTTTATTAATCTTAATCTTTTCATTCTCACTTCAATCATATAAAAAGTTTTCTGCTAAATTTGTCTTAAAACTCTTTGAATTCAATTCAACAATCAAAAATAATCACATGATAGTATTTTGTATTCTACATCAAGCTTAATCTAAAGTTCTCATTCTTGCTTTGATTGATAGTGAAGTCTCTGCTTATGTTTTTATGAATAAATTCTTCACGCAACAACATCATTTTCTCTTGCATCAATTAATTCATTCTTGCAGACTTCAAGAATTTGATGATCAAGTCACTTTAATCAATGATATTACTTATGTCATTGAAATCACAATGATTCTCAATGAACATATTGAAAAACTATTCTTTTATGTCATTGAATTAAATCAGTATCTCATCATCATAAATCTGTCATGACTTCATCATCACGTCATTGATGTCAATTTTGAACACAATATTCTCATCTTGTTTTTCTTCTTCTGTCTTAATCATTGTTATCAATTTTTCGTCAAGATCTATGATTTTAATTAACAAGAAGAAAATTTCTCGCTTGAAGTTAACAAAGTAACTTCTCTTCAGTCTTGCTCTCAATTTGCTTGAAAGAAGCAACTCAGTTTTCAATTCATTCACAAGAAGTAACTCAGTTCATGAATCACTCACAAGAAGCAATTCAGTCTACAGATCATTCACAAGAAGCAATTCAGTCTACAGATTGCTCACAAGAAGCAATTCAGCATTCAATTTGCTTGCAAGAAGCAATTTAGTTCTTAATTCACTTGAAAGAAGCAACTCAGTTTTCAATTCACTTACAAGAAGCAACTCAGTTCATGAATTGCTTACAAGAAGCAATTCAGTTCACAAATCACTCACAAGAAGCAATTCAGTTTACAGATTACTCACAAGAAGCAATTCAGCACTCAGTTCACTTGCAAGAAGCAATTCAGTTTTCAATTCACTTGCAAGAAGTAACTCAGTTTTTCATCTGCTCACAAGAAGTAATATAATTTTTCATTCACTCATAAAAAGCAAACTAATACTCAGTTTGTTCACAAGAAACAAATCTCATTCAATCTTGTTTCTCATCTGAAACAAGAAACTCATAATCATATTCTTCAAGTCATTCAAAAGAAATACTCAATAAAAATCAAGTGTTGAAATTCTTTTCTCTTTAAAACTTCTGTTGTCTTTCAAGCAAATCAATTCAATCAATCTTCTATACAACTTAACATAGTTAAGTTGAAAGCTTGAAACTTTGATCATGCTACTCATGTCAAAGACATTAAAGTGTTTAATGTTACTTTAAAGAAAATTGATATCTTCTTGAATCTTGAATCAATCTCGTCTTCTAGTCTAGACTCTGACAAGTCAAAGTCACGTCATGCAACTTTGACTTTCTGTTCAAAGAACAGCTTAATTCTTGCTCAGTTCTCATCTCACTTTTAAAACAATACATATGATAAGAATCATCATCTGAATCTTCATTAAATGAAAAAGAAATTTTATTTGACTGCATTCACAACACATGAAGATCTTGAAGTCTATTAACAAAGTAAGAACATCAATTCAATCACAATTCTATTATTCAGATATTTTGAGTTTCTAAACGTTTTCTTTAAGAAGAATGTCAATATTTTGTCTTTGCATTGAGCTCATGATCATGTCATACATCTTAAAAAAGATGCTCAACTCTCAGTCTTCACTTTGTACAACATGAGTCATGACAAAATTCTAGAACTTCAACGTTATCTGAATGAAAATCTGAGCAAAGATTTCATTCAAGTCAGTCACTTTCAGATGATTGTCTTTGTTCTCTTCATCAAGAAACTTGAAAAAGAACTTTGTTTCTGCGTGAACTATTAAGATCTGAATGCTATCACAGTCAAGAATTAATATTCTCTGCTTCTGATCTCAGAAACGCTGAATCATTTAAGTTGAGTTAAAATTTTTATTAAGCTGAATATTATTTCTGCATTCAATTGACTTTGAATCAAAGAAGAAGATGAAATTTTCATCATCTTTTGCACTTGATTTGAATTATTCAAGTATTTAATCATGTTTTTCAATTTATGTAATGAGTCTATCTTGTTTCAGAAGTACATCAACAATACTCTTCATGAACATTTAAATAAGTTTTATACAGCTTATTTTAATGACATCTTGATTTATTTTGACAATGAACTCAAGCATGAAATTCATGTCAAGCTCATTCTGCAAAAGCTGCAAGAAGCAGATCTTCAGATGAATATAATCAAATGTGAGTTTCACGTCACTCAAGTTTCATATCTAGAATTGATAATCATCATTGAAGATGTCAAGATGAACTTTTCTAAGATAAACATCATTGTCAACTGACTCATCTTGATTAATGTTAAAGACGTTCAAAGTTTTCTAGATTTCACGAACTTTTATAAAAGATTCATTTATGACTATAGTAGAATAACTATCTTGCTTACTCATTTTATCAGAAAAGATGTACTCTTTGTCTGATTTCAAAAATGTCAGATTGCGTTCAACATTCTTAATAAAGTCTTCACTTTCAAGATTATTCTTTATCATTATAATTCAAATCACAAGATTGTGATAGAAATTGATGCTTCAAACTATGTGTTCAAAGACATTTTCTCTCAATATGATGAGAATGAAATTCTTCATTCAGTCGCTTACTTTTCAAAGAAGCATAACTCAGTCAAGTGTAACTACGAGATCTATGATAAAGAACTCATGATCATTGTTTGCGCTTTTGAAAAATGATGATCAGAGTTCAAAGACTTTATCTATTCTGTTGAGATAATCACAAATCACAAAAACCTTGAGTATTTCATGTCAATTAAGCAGTTGAGTCATTGTTAAGCTCATTGAAGTGAGTTTCTATCTAGATTCAACTATCACATCATTTATTATTTTGACAAGATTGATGATAAGTTGAATGCTCTGACATGTCATTCAGAAGATCTTTCTAAAGAAAGAAATACATTTAATTCTTGACATCAATATCAACATTAAACAATTCTGAAAACTCATGTTTTAAATTTTAATATTGTTGAGAATCTTGCTCTTGACATCTTTGACATCAAAATCATAAAGTTTCAGTCACAAATCATCACTTTAAATTCAGTTCAGTTACATCTGTTCTCAGTTATCTCAGCATTCTTGCAAATTTTAGCTTTTATGAATTTAAAAATCGAAGAATTCAACGTTGAAAACATTGAATCTCAGCTAAATCAAGACACTCTGAATCTTGATGAAGATTCTGTTGACATTTTCACTCAGACATTGTGAAAGTAAGTTGAAATCAATGATAAATTTGCAGCTCAGATAATCAAAGCGCTTCACAATGAAACATAACATCACAACAAGATCTTTTTAGCTGAGTGTGAAAAACACAAGAATCATCTGTACTTTCAAGAAAGAAAGTATGTGCTCAACTCAGATAAACTACGTCTTCATATCATTTAACTCGCTTATGATAATATCATTAATGATCATTCAGAAAGAGCAAAAAGCTATGAACTGATCAGTCAAGTTTATTGATAATCAAACATTTATAAGTATGTTCAACACTTCATATGAAACTGTCATGTGTACACACGTTTCAAGCTCTTTAAACAATGAACTCAAGAATGATTGTGTTTTCTTTCAATTTTCAAACGTTATTGACATGATATTTTCATGAACTATGTAAATTCTTTATCGCTCAGTATTTTCATGAATATCACATATAAATATGTTCTAATCTTCATTGATTATCTTATCAAAATGAGACATTTAATTCTCATAACTTTTATGAAAGTTGAAGAAGTTATCAACTGCTTCTATGCTTATGTTTGAAAACATCATGATTTACTCAAGTTCTTCATGTCTGATTGAGATATACAATTCATCTTCAATGTCTGAAAGCATATGTGTAAAATGTTGAAGATAAATGCTAAGTTATCAACAATATATCACTCTGAGATTGATGATCAAATCAAGAGAATCAATGCTGTCATGAAGCATTATCTTCAAGTCTTCGTCAACTACATGCAGAATAATTGAGTTAAATGACTTTTTGAAGTTGAATTCATCATCAATAATGCATCATCATTAATCACTTTAACATCACTCTTCTTGATCAATTCAAGTCAGAACTCACGTTTAAACTTTAAGTTTTTTGAATCTTTGCTCAAGAATCTTACATCTTAAGCTCAAGACAAGTTAATCAATGTTGAAAAGTTCATCAAGAAGATAAAGAAACTAACTGAGCATTTATGTAATGAGATGTTTATAGCTCAGATCATTTATGAATTCAATGTCAATCTGTTTCATCGTTCTTGTTTTAAATACTTCATCAAAGATGAAGTTTGATTGAATGTTTGCAATTTCAACATCACTCATTTCACTATCAAGTTAAATGATTATAATGTTGATTTTTTCAAGATTAAGCGTGTTTTCAAGAACAATTCTCTGATTATTAAGTTAAATTTTTCAATATTCATGAAGATTCATTCAGTTTTTCATGTCATTCTTCTGAATTATATTGCAAGTGACTTTCTTTCAAGTTAACATCAGAAACTTCAAGAACTTATTATCATCAAGAATGATAAAAGATTCTGATATGTAAACAGCATACTAAACTTCAAGCATGATAAACATTATAATTCATCTCTGCTCAAGTATTACATCAATTGAAAAAATCACTTTTCTACTTGAAAGTCTTTCAATCTTCTGAATAATTGTAAGCAAGCATTCAATGAATATCATTTCGTCAATTCTGTCATTGAAGAATCACATGTACTGTCATGTGTAATGTCTCAATGTCAATGTCAAGAACTTTAAGTTCAATCTTCATCATCTCAATTCAGCTTAGATCTGACTCAGATCTTGTTTAAATTTGTTTCAGACATTTTGCTTAAATCTGACTCAGATGTAACTCAGATGTATTTCAGTTTCACTTGTGCATCATCATGTTAAAATGCGTCTCATCTCATTTCATCTTTCAGATTTTATCAAGATTTGACTCAAACATCTTGCTCAGATTTGACTCAGATGTGACTCAGATTTATTTCAGTTTTATCTGTGCTTCATCACATTAAAATGCATTCACATCAATTCTCATCTCATTTCAATCTTCATCTTCAATTCTTTCTCATTTCATCTTGTTTCTTCTTATTGTCTTGCAGAAGCTCAGTCTTGAAGAAAGAAGTTACTGTCATGATGTCAAATCATTAACTCAATTTAAAACATAAATCATCAATATTTTAAATAATTTTGATTCATTGAATCTATTTTGCAGTTCAATAAATCAAATCATTAATCTAGTCATCATCATTTTAATTTAGTTTCAGCAATTCTGTTTCAATCATCTCAGTCATGTGCATGAACTTCTGTAATCTTAAATCAATAAAACTATTGTTTAGTCTTGATTCTGCTTGATTCATGTATATAGAAGTTGAGTTCTCATTCTTTTCTTTCACTCTTTGTCTTTTATCTTGTACATTATCTAATGTATTATCTTGTATCTAGATTCTATCAAAGTAATAATAATATCAGTCTTTTATATTGATAACATCTTTAGTTTAGCTCAATATCTGACACATTTGATCAGATCTGAGAATCATTTATCTTTCTCATTCTGACTCACTCTATCATAAAAACTTTATATTCATGTTGACATGAAGTAAAAGATGCTCATCATTTATTTGTAAACTCAATGCAGAGTCATCAGCACTCAAACTTTTTGTCACAGAAAGTACATAAATTTTTTTCACTTTGATAGCTGACAGATTCATCATCATTTGATCTTTGAAAAGATATAGAAGAGAATGATAAAGAATTTGATCATTACGTAAAGAATTGATTATTGATGTGACGTTGACAAACATTCAACATTTATCAGAGAAACTGTAATGAAGTAAAACGGTATTGAGTTGAGTTAGCTGACTCGTATGAAGAGAAACAAAGTTCTCAGCAGAGAATGTGACTTGATGCTCATTTACACTGTTGATAAAAATCAGCGATGTTTTTCACTGATGTTGATAGACTGTTCACTTACTCATTTGTAAAACTAATTTTCTTGCATCATTGAAATGAAGCAGTGTCAAACTGAAAGACATTGAGCATTTGATAATTTTAAGCAAAAGTCTTTCGAAGTGAGATGATAAATGAAGAATTTAAATTAATATCTGAGTTACAAATAAGAAAGTTGCATATTTCTTTGACATGCTTGAGAGATATGCAGTCGAAGGCTCTTGATTTCAGATGATGTTGATCAAAGACAATTTCAAAGATGAACTTTCTGATAAACTCTTCATTATACACTTTGATTCTTCGATCATCATCTGTATTGTAGATCTCAGATGACGAGAAGATGAACACAAGAAGTTTGAAACAGATCTTGAAAATGATGTCAAGAGCTTTTGTTAAGCTTGAATCTGAAACGACGAATGCTTCTAGTTTGACAAAGCGAATTGTCTGCTGCAAGTTTTCTTTCATAAGTAAGATCTTCTCAACATCTTTGAAATTGATATGAGTTACAGTCTGCTTAAAGAATCTATGAGATAGATTAAAATTGATTCATTTCTCAATTTATCAAAAGACTTACTTGTGTTTATCTTCTTCAATTAAGACATTAACGTTGTTGAGAGTTGCATACTCGATAGTAATGACTTTAAAATGAAGTTTTATATGAATATTGAGATGTGACTTGAATTGTCTAAACGTGATCGTGATCTCTTTCTTCATCTTTACATTCTTGAGATCAACTAAATTCATAGTCGAGACAATCATCTTCTTGAACTCATTGTCTGCAGTCTCATATTGAATCTCACTATATTTGCTGCTAGTTGTTGATGATGTGAGACTTGCACGATGATTTGTTGACGTGATTGTCATCATCACAATCTCAAAGAGAATTTGAAAAGCTTCTTTATCTTTGCTGATCTTATTCAAAAGAGCGCGTTGATTCTTGAAAGACATAGAAGTGATCAGAATTATAGAATTAGACTTAGTCATGACATCGTAACAATGAACAATCATATTAACAGCATCAAATTCTTCGACGCGCATAATTCAAGCACACACGTCTTGAACTGCAATCACATAGACGAACTTTATGCATTTCAAAGTCAATCAAGTTCTCAATAATACTGAGATGATGATTGATGCTCTGATCATCTTTTGCATTCTTCAGCTTTTCAGATGAGTGAGCGAAAATTGCAAACATTCTCAATCAGAAGAAAACTAAAAGTGCTGCAGAATTGAGACATATTTTCTTTGTGCTTGTTTGATAAGAATGATCATAAACAATAATTCATGTACACACTTCGCAAGATCTTCATGATTCGAATGCGCTGAATCAGCAGAACGTGTAAGAATAATATTAAAAGCTGACGTAAGCTTTAAAAGTGCAGAAGAATCTTCGTTTAATTCTCATTTGCAATAATACTTGATGCATGCAACTGATCTTAAAGATTTCAGATGTGCTCTTTGTCGCTTCATGATCTCATGATATCATTCTTGAGTGATGATGTCGTATTTTAAGTTGCTTCGCTTGAAAGCTTCGACAACACATGATCAACAGTCTCGAATAACAGCAGAGATCTTGCATTCAGAGTTTTTGTTCTGCTGAGACATATTCTCAGTGAACGCAAGAACAAAGACACAGACATTGATGCTGTTTCTCTGCACTGTCATGTTCATTCTCTTGTTGAGATCTGTCAAGAACTGTAAAGCGTTGACAACATCAAGAAATTTTGCATCATGAGAATCAAGAATTATAGAAAAGACATTGATTCTTTTAGTTCTCTCACGTACTGTCATGTCAGTCAAGATTGCATAAATTTTCATGAGTGATCAATACATGTTTCTGAACAGGTCAAAGTCATCAACGAAGCAGAGAAATGAAATCGAAAGACATTTTTCATCAACGAAGTTTTGAACAAAGTATTCTCTTTCATAGACTTTAATTTCTAGTTCTTCTCTTGATGATGATGATTGATTTATTAATCAAATGATTTTCTTTCTAGTATTGATGATGCAATGAACAAGTCAGACATGATCACTCAAATCTGAGTCAGTATCAGTCAAGTTTTCAGTTTCTGCGCTGTTTTCATAATAATAATCAAAATGAACATCTGTAATTCGCTTCAGAATTTGCTCTTCATATAGCTCATCGACAATATCTTTCAGAGCAAACAATTCTTGTTGATCTTGAACAGAGTCATTGATGTCTATAAGCTGCTGCATATCTTTCAAAATCTTTCATCTCTGAGCAAGTCTTTGAATCGTCAGTAAAATGACTTCAGAAACACATGCATTCGAGATGTGATCTTTTTCAACGCAAATGATACGTTTCATATAAGATAAATGAGCTGCATCATCACATTTACAATTATTGTCTGAGCATTTAAAGTAAATGACATTCAAAGAAAACAGAGACTCTTTATTGAGTTGTGCAAATTGTTCAGAGCATGAACGTATTGAGAATTCTCATGCATATGATTTTCAGAGTTTCGACGACTTATCAACGAAATTGATCATGTCAAGATGCAATTTATCAGTGAACGCTTTTGCTGATAACATCATTTCAAATAAATGAGACGAGTTGAAGTAGTACATAAAGTTCTTTTGTATCATTGAATCTTCTCTGATCGAAGAGACAAGTGTTGACATCTGATTCATTTTCAGTGTCAGCTTCTTGCGTTGCATTTTAAGCAGTGAAAGTTGCGCTTTAATGTGCTTTCAAAATGTACTCAATGTCTTGAGTAGATTTCGTACTTGATTAATGTTCTTCATCAGAATCAGTACTTCTCGCAGTGATTCTCAATTCTGTCTTGTGATACTGATCTTCTTTATTCAGAGTTCTAAAGTCATGATAAAAGAGTCAACATCATTCAAGAAGCATCTGTATAAAATTTCTTCTGATGTATCAGCTGATAAGTCTGCGTCTCAAGATCTACTTGATGATGACATTCATTTCGTGACATTCTTGATGCTGTTGATGATAGACGCGTTCAATTCTTCACTTTGTTGATGTAATTCTTCAATGATTTCTGCAAAGTCTGTTACTGACATTGCTGTGATAGCTACAGATGTTTCATTCTCTTCGTCATTCTGAAGATCAAACGATAAAAAATATGTTGACATGTCGTTAGAAGCATCTTCGTCGTCTACGTTTAATAACTTCAAGAAAGACTCAAGATCATCTGTTGATCTGAGTGCGTGCTGATTATAGTTAGAGAAGAGACTGCTATTATTGTTGTAATGCTTACAAAGTTTTGTAATTCTTGCGAAGTGTTTGCATTTTCATGAACTATAAAACCTCATTCTGTTTCTTTCATAAATGACACAGATCTTGAAGTCATCACATTATCATCAAGTTGTAAAAAATCTACAGAAGAATGAGCACGCAGTTCAGCTGAAAGCTGAGTGTATCTGTTGCGATAATCAGTCATTCTGCTGCAAGTATGCTTTTGAACGAAGAAGATGTTCTAAGAAAGAATGAACAAATAATCAGTGAGTCAATTCAAGACTAAATTCTATAACTCGAATGTGTTTGTTATGAAAGACTGCTTATACAGTTAACGACGCAAAGCTTGAACGATGCAATGTGTGACACGCTCACAGATAGTGAAAAGATCAAGAATAGAAGTGTAGAACGATGTTATTGACTGTTCTTAATCTGTTTCTCTCTGCTTTCTTTTGCAATAAGCTGAATCATCATAATGCTGCATCATGCTTTCTTGAGTTTGAATCTGTGCTCTTCAATCTGAAAACAATGCATCATTGCTGAAAGATGCATGCTGAATTGAAGATAGCTATTCTCTGCAAACTAAATGACTCTTGAGAAATTTAACATGAGTCTGTTGAATCAATCTGAATTTATATGAGAAAGAGTTGTTTAATTAAAACTCTGTATATAAAGAAATGAGTTGCAGAAAGATGATAAAGAAATCTTGACAGATTCAAAGTCGAGTTGTATCTGATAGAACTGAGCTAGTCTATTCTGTTTATGAATTTTTCATAAACGTGATTTTGCAAAATTCTCATAGCGTCTCAACATCTCACTTCTTAAAGCTGTTTGCCAGCATATCAAGCTCTGTGTTAGAAGTCAAAGCTGTGTGTCAGCACGCTGTCAATCATGCACAGCACTTCAATTAGCTCTCAGAGCAAAATTTGAAAGCGAAACAGTGAGATGCTGAAAGCGATCTCATTCTCGACACACAAGAAGTTCAAACTCAACTCTCAAGTTATGTAACTCAACTCTCAAGCTCAAGTTTCTCAATTCAACTTTCAGGTTTCTCAATTGAACTTTCAGATCTCAATCAAGAAAGTTGCATCAAAATCAACTGCTCTCAAGTCAACGATTTCTAAGTCAATGATTCTCAAGTCAACTGTCTTTAAGTCAGCTTCATTCAAATCTGTTATGTCAAAGACTGCGAAGCTAGCTCAGAAGATCACAATCTCATCATCGACTTTTAAGTCTGTCTTGATTGCTGACGCGTCAGATCTCACTGTGTAAGAAGATGATGAGTCTTTATCAAGTGATTTATTCGAACTTACTACGAAGAACATGAGTTTTTTCCATCTTCAGATTTAACAGCATGCTAATAATTGTAGCTTCGCAAGATTATTCTTGACAGATTATCTGAGATGAAAGATGATCATGATAGATCGATACAAGCGAAAGAGAAGAATGAGAGAGATGAGAAAGATGATGAGATTAAGAAAGATGATGAAAATAATATGAATTCGCTCAGAGACATCTACATTCAAGACTATCTTATAGATGCAACGAGCGCATCGACACGTTGTATCGCTAAGTTTTCATCAATGTTCGTAGAGAAACTGAAGAAGATCAAGATGAAGAAATCACTTCGTGACAGATTGAAGCGTCACATCAGATATATGTATCTTCTATATTTTCGACGTTTTCATTATGAGACGATCATTGAGAATGTCTACGATGTTGATGTCATCTCAGACTCAAATTCTCGTCTATATCAATTTGTCTATTGACAAATCAATGATTGAATCAAGACTTGAAAAAACAGAAGCTTAGATAAGATGACAGTAAGTCTTTTAAACTGAGATCAAGTTGCTATGCTAATGATCATATCTCAGATTCATGTGAGAGACATTTTGAAGATGAATGATGAGCATGCTGCAGATCTAGAGACTTTGCAGATGAAGAAGACGTGTACTAAGTGATTTTTGAAAAACTACTCAGTCAACGCGTTCACTGATGTATTCAACTTCATTGCAAGACACATTGATATAAAGAAGTTGACTTCTCTTGCACATCATTACTGTCAGAGTATGTATTTGAGAGCATTAATTTCTTAGATCTGCCTTTACTAACTGTACTCAGACATTTACGCTTCGCTGACAGTCAAGATCAAGATGCACATTGATTGAAAGACTAGAGACTGTCAAGATAACATTCATTATCATTGTGAGACTCTAACTGAATGATGAGAATGCATGACAATTCGCGACGTATGACGTTCTCTCGATCTCATCTACTTTAAAATCAAGATGAAGCTCACGAACTGAACTGTCAGAAAGATGCGACATGTTGTGCTATCTGATCATGATTCTCTGATTTTCACCTTGATGCTTTCTCACGACATGAATTTCTTGAAGAATTTGAAAGTTTTTGAAGCTAATATCAAAACTTAGAATGATCAAGAGAGAATTTGATTCAGCACTGATATTCATCTGACAATAGATGACGAGATTGACATGATGAGTTTGAAGTTTGCTTTCTGCTTTGAAAAGCCTTATACTCAGAAATGAGCGTGACGTTTGACTCATTGATTGCTTATGTTATATATTCTGATCTTCATTTTGCTTCTTTAGATATCTTTCTTGCTTGATTTGTATCTATCTACTTGAGCTTAGACAGCTCAATCTATCTATCATAAAGATATTCAACATCTCAGAATATTGTCAATTTCAGTCTTCTGATATTAATAACAAGCAGACATGTCATGAGAGTCGCTCAGTGATTCAGTTGCGTCATCTATTCAGTACTGATCTCATCTAATTCGAATACATTAATGTCGTCTTCGTCAGACAATTCGATCATAAGTTCAGTCAGTCAGAAAGATCGGCAAACATTTGAGCAAAAAGCTTTTTCAAATCGCAAAAAAACTCTAACAAAACCTTCGCAAAACTGTATTATTCTTGTGCCAAATTTACTTTGAAGCTTGTGACGCTTGTCATCGGAACGTCACCTATTTGTAGCACATGTTCAAGCTCAACGCTCTTGTTAAGATAGTCTACTTCTTCTTCAAATGTATTCAAGCACTTTGATTTTGCAAATTCTCTAAGTGTGATATAAATTTTGGCGACGATGAGTATTTGTTACAAGTGTTAAACGATACCGTTTTAAATTACTGATGTTTGATATCAATAGTTGTTACGATCAAACTGTACGATATTACATACCATTTCAAACAGTAATTTTAAAAATTACTGTTTCAATACTATCTTATACTAGTCTGTTTCATCATACAGCTATGTATTATTAATGCAACAAAAATTCTGGTACAGATGCAGCCCCTAAGGTACTCATACAGGTCCTTCCTGCAGCGGGCTGGACATCGCTTAAGCGTTGCTGGGCTTGTTCAGGTATACCTTAGCTAGCTTACGCTCTCACACAAATAATCCTTGTTAAGAGGCTTTTTGCTGATGCAATGTCCAGCCCGCTGCAGGAAGGACCTGTATGAGTACGAGTATGACGTGCCTGATGTGAATCTCGGTCGCGGTCGCGCTTGCGCGGCTACCGGAAGTGGAGTCGCTTGTTCTTCCTATCAAACTCGACGTCCTTCCTGAAGCGACACGGAAGATCTACCTTATGAAGTGATATCCCCTCATGCGCTTCCAGCGGCCCTCTTTGGTTAGCTCATGGCCCTTGGTGTCAAGCCATGGAGCCGAATGACAGGGCAGGTGTTTTTTCTTTTCCCATTCACTTGATGATTTCCAACACACCGTTAGCAATGCGTGCCTCCTTGTTCCTTTTCTTCACTTCTTGATTTGTCGTCAACTTCTCCGTCTACCGGTCCGGCAACATGTACACAACTCCCTTGACGGCTACGCTCCTGTTTATTGGGCTGTGCTTCCTTCGTACCCTTCCAGCTTTTGGCGCAGTTCATGAGCAGTTGGCGACCACCCCATATGGATGGACCCGCGTAGCCACTCCCGATGACAGCAGTACCATAATCCTACAGATCGGTTTGCAGGAGCAGAATCTTGACCAATTGGAACCGCTGCTCTATGCCGTCTCAACACCAGGCAGCACCCAGTACGGCGACTATATGGAGGCCAACGATGTCAAAAGCCTCCTGCAGCCTTCCAGCGAGGCCAATAGCGCCGTCCTGGCCTGGTTGAAACAGGCTGGCGTGGATATGGTCTATAGTGATGGTACTTGGGTCAATTTCGCTACTACTGTTGCCACGGCAAATAGATTGCTAAATACCCAATTTAATTACTACGACAGCGAAGGCATTACGAAACTCCGGACAACTCAGTACTCAGTCCCTGACGAACTGACTCAACACATCGACCTCGTTACCCCAACCACTTTTTTCGGTAAAGCCAAGGCTCAAGCGCCTACAGTTGTTGGTCGAGACCGGGTCGAGGCTCGCCAGGTCGATGCATCTTGCGCTCTTCTCATCACCCCGCGGTGTCTCAAACAGCTGTATAGTATCAACTATACTCCGGATCCGAAGTCCGGAAGTAGGATAGGATTTGGTAGCTTCCTCAACCAGTCTGCACGCGCTCAAGATCTCAGGCTGTTTGAGACGACGTACAAGATTCCCCACCAGAGTTTCTCAGTGGAGCTCGTCAACGGTGGCGTCAATGACCAGAGTATTAGTAGCAACCATGCGGAAGCAAACCTTGATATTGAGTATATAGTTGGTGTCAGCCACCCTTTACCAGTTCTCAGCTACATCACTGGAGGATATCCACCATTCATACCAAATCTCGATCAGCCAACTCCTGCAAATAATACAAATGAACCTTACCTCGATTACTATTCCTATCTTCTTTCGAAGCAAAACAGCGAGTTGCCTCAAGTCATTACAAATTCGTATTGCGACGATGAGCAGGTACAGTGGTTTTGCAAGATGGGTAAGGAAGTGATCCAGCTAACATGCAATGGTTGACAGACGGTCCCTGAGAAGTATGCTCGCCGTGTCTGTAACATGATTGGTCAATTGGGGTTGCGAGGTCTCACGATTCTCGCGAGCTCGGGTGATACCGGCAAGTTAACTTATCCTTATCTTCCAAGAGCCAGTATGATAACAGGGTTCCATCACAGGAGTTGGTGCGCCGTGTCAATCGAACGATGGTAAAAGGACACCTGAATATACACCTCAGTTCCCACCAACGGTAAGCATTTTCTTCGCTGGCACATCTTCGATTTGACCTAAAGTATGAGGCTTGAGACAACATCGAGAGCAAATACTCTGTTGACATGCACCATGGCCTGTGAATCAGCAAGAAAACAATGTGCTGAATATGACTCCTTGCTAGTGCCCATACATCACTTCTGTTGGCGGCACGCAGTCCATCAGCCCCGAGGTAGCTTGGGTTGCCAGTACTGGGGGCTTCAGCAATTACTTCAAACGCCCAGAGTACCAAAGCAGTGCCGTGTCTACCTATTTGACGAAATACATTGGCAAGGCAGCGTTGGACTACTTCAAGCCTTACTTCAACATTGACGGACGAGCTTTCCCTGACGTCGCTGCACACAGTCTCCGTCCAGAGTAAGTATAACATCGCCTGAATCTCACCCAGCCCACGCGATATCTCACCCCTGGCCAAACTAACCCGAAGACCCTGACACAGTTACTCCGTCGTCGTCAACAATAAACGTAGCCTCTCCGGCGGAACTTCGGCCGCCACGCCCGTCTTCGCCTCCATCATTGCCCTCCTCAACGACGCCCGTCTCCGCGCCGGCAAGAAACAGCTCGGCTACCTCAACCCCTGGCTCTACAGCATCGGCTTCGAAGGCCTCACCGATATCACCGCCGGTGGCTCCGTAGGATGCAATGGTACTAATGGTCAGACAGGCAAGCCAGTCCCCGGCAACCCTAGTATCATTCCATACGCAAGTTGGAATGCGACGACTGGTTGGGATCCGGTCACTGGCCTTGGAGTTCCGAATTTTGCGAAGCTGCTAGCGCTGGCGATGGCCTGAAAGGTCTACATGGGTGGGGAAGGCTTGAGAATCTCTCGCATGCTCCGTTCTAGCGCCGCTATCAGCCAACTTAATATGGTTAGGGGTTCGGGTAGGCAGGTAGTCGTTTGACGACTTCTTCCATCAACGAAAAGATAGATTAAACTGTTGCGGTGCTTATTACAGTATGGCTACCTATTACCTCCTTCTAAGTCCTTTAGAACTCCATTTATCGATGACTTGTTAGCTCTCTCTCCTACCAACGTGTCCCACCCTTCCTATGTCAAATGCTTCTGCTTTCCACCAACGGGAAAAGCCATGTGTTTGATTGGCTTGGGATCCATTCTCATGGAAATCTATCTGGACATGACGCCAATGTTTCGATGTTGATTTGCTCGCGGCATCGTTGAGTAGCGTGATAGGGGATGGAATTCATCCCCGCAGGAACGGACATGGCTCCAAGGGATACTCAATACCAAATGAATTATCAAGTATCATTTAAAATAGGTATCATCAATCGGGCAAATGCAAAGAGAACATCGAACAGCTCCTCTTCACGAATATAGAGATAATGATATCCGAATTACCGACTGACTTTCAGGAACAAAGGCCAATACAACCTTTTATCTTCTTCCGAAGGCTCTCACCAGTGGTATTGTATTACGAGTAGCTCACCACATATACTAATCCCGCAAGCGGAATGAAGTCGTATAGCCTGTGATTTGATAAGTACGCACCTGAGCTTTCAGGCATAGACGGTTCCCCATCTAGGATATTATCTTAGTGATGTCACACTATCGACCGTGTTATGGAAGTAGGTGCTAGCGATGATGGTAGGAAGATGCAATGGTGGTTTGACAGTATGAGCAAGAAGGGGAAGTGTAGAAAGCAGTCGAAGTCAGATGTAGACACACATGTGACACGGTAAGGCTGGCTTGGATCTCGGTTACGGATTCAGGGTCTCGCGCCATTTTGGCGATCTCCCGTAATATCTTAGCTTCTGTTTAAGGTACGAGTACGGAGGACAGCAAACTTCGTCTACTGGGCTTCTCACCCCTCGCCCCCAACTGCAATACATGCCTACTAGAAGCCTTACGACGTTCATTCATTCTGTAACGCCTGCTACTGTTCCCTTGCGGTGCTCGAGTACTTGGAGACTCACTATACCCACCACGACTACCTTATATCCGCAACGTCCTCATCACGCCTTCACACGCCTCTCCTCCAATATGGCTCCTCTAGAAAGGCTTGCGGACAAGCTCGAAACGTCTGAGCTGGATGATAGATCGTACAGAGTTGTAAGACTGCCGAACAAATTAGAAGCACTCCTCGTTCACGACCCAGAAACAGACAAAGCCAGTGCCTCGGTCAACGTCAAGGTTGGCAGCTTTAGCGATGCAGACGCCATGCCTGGCATGGCTCATGCGGTGGAGCATCTCCTCTTCATGGGTACCGAGAAGGTGTGTGTTAATGACGCCACTACCATCTTTACTGACAATCTTTAGTATCCTGTTGAAAACGCCTACAGCCAGTATCTAAGCGCGCATTCCGGCTCATCTAATGCGTACACAGCATCTACCGAGACGAATTACTTTTTTGAAGTGGCAGCCTCTTCAGGGGTCGGATCAACGCCCCCTACAAATGGCTCCACTACGAACGGCTCCCTTACAAACGGCGCTCCTGAATCACCACTTTATGGAGCACTCGATCGTTTCGCCCAGTTCTTTATAGCCCCCCTGTTTCTTTCCTCTACTCTTGACAGAGAACTGAAAGCTGTGGATTCTGAGAACAAGAAGAATCTACAAAGCGACAATTGGCGTCTTTCGCAGCTCAACAAGTCGCTCTCAAACCCGAAGCACCCTTATCACCATTTCTCTACCGGTAACTTAGAGACTCTTAGAGACGAACCTAGGAAAAGAGGTGTAGATATTCGGCAAGAATTCATACAGTTCCACAACAAGCATTATTCGGCAAATCGTATGAAGTTGGTCGTCTTGGGTCGCGAGTCCCTTGATGATTTAGAATCATGGGTTGAGATTCTGTTCGCAGGCGTAAAAGATAAGGACCTTCCACCAAATCGTTGGGACGGGGTGCAGCCCTATTCTGAAAATGAAGTCTTGACTCAGATATTTGCCAAGCCTGTGATGGACTCCCGGTCCCTCGACATATACTTTCCGTTCCAAGACGAAGAACACATGTATGAATCGCAACCTAGCCGCTACATCAGCCATCTAATTGGGCACGAAGGCCCTGGCAGTATCTTAGCATACATCAAGGCCAAAGGCTGGGCGAACGGGCTTTCTGCAGGTGCGATGCCTGTGTGCCCTGGAGCCGCGTTTTTCACGATTTCAATCCGGCTTACCGAAGATGGCTTGAAAGACTATCTGGAGATTGTCAAGGTTGTCTTCCAATATATATCTTTGATCAAGGAGGTTCCACCTCAACATTGGATATTCAATGAAGTCAAAGGGATGGCCGAGGTTGATTTCAGGTTCCAAGAAAAAAGCCCCTCAAGCAGATTTACTAGCAGAATCAGTAGTGTTATGCAAAAGCCATTGCCACGTGAGTGGCTTTTGAGTGGCTCTAGTCTACTCAGGAAATTCGACTCATCGGCGATTACTGAAGCCCTGTCATACCTAAGGACGGATAATTATCGGCTTACTATTGTTAGCCAGCAAGTCCCTGGAGACTGGGATAAGAAGGAAAAATGGTATGGTACGGAGTACCGAGCGCAGCGGATCGACGCTGATTTTGAGGCTGCTGTGAAGAAAGCGGGGCAAAGCACAGCAAAGGACAGGATATCGGACTTGTATATGCCACACAAGAACGAATTCATCCCAACAAAGCTGAATGTGGAAAAGAGGGACATTGCAGAACCCTTGAGAGCTCCTAAACTGATCCGTAACGACGAAAGCGTTCGGACCTGGTGGAAGAAGGATGACCGATTTTGGGTTCCTAAGGGGAACGTTTTCGTCACTCTCAGAAATCCCCTCGCGGGTGCCACACCAGCGACTTCGGTCAAAGCAAAGATGTTCTGCGAGCTTGTAAAGGACGCACTGGTCGAATATTCGTACGATGCTGAGATCGCAGGACTGTACTACGGACTTGGCTCTTCTAGTGTCGGTTTGGATATTGACGTCAGTGGATACAACGATAAACTCATTGTATTACTGGAGAAGGTCCTTGTTAGCATGAGGGATCTTGAGGTAAAGCCAGATCGCTTCAAGATTGTGAAAGAGCGAGTCTCGCGAGGGTATCGCAACCGGGACTTTCAGGCCCCTTACCAACAGGTCGGCGGCTATTCTCAGTGGCTTGGAGTGGAGAATGTATGGATCAGCGAACAATATCAAGCCGAGCTTGCTCATCTTACACCCATTGACATTTCCACCTTTTTCCCGGAAATTCTCCAGCAGCTGCACATAGAAGTTCTTGCTCACGGAAACATCTACAAAGAGGATGCTTTACGCATGGCTAAGCTAATAGAATCAACGCTCAAACCAAGACCTCTCCCTCAAACACTGTGGCACGTCCGCAGGAATCTAATCCTTCCGCAAGGAACCGACTTTACGTACAAGCGCACCCTAGGTGATCCGGCCAACGTCAACCACTGTATCGAGTACTATGTATATATCGGTGATGCTGCCGATCGGACTCTCAGGGCAAAGTTGCTACTTTTAGGGCAGTTGACCGATGAGCCAGGCTTTGATCAGTTGCGTTCGAAGGAGCAGCTTGGCTATATCGTTTGGACTGGGCCAAAACTAATGGTAACAACAATGGGCTATCGGGTAGTGATACAATCAGAACGTGCAACCGAGTACTTGGAAGAACGGATCAACGCTTTCCTTGCTTCCATCTCCAAACTCCTCGAGAAAATGTCAACGGAGGAGTTTGAGGGCCACAAGAAGAGTCTGATCAACAAGAGGCTGGAGAAGGTCAAGAATCTGGACCAGGAAGGTGATAAATTCTGGTACCACATCGGTTGCGAATACTTTGACTTCTTGCAAGTTGACCATGACGTTGCGCACCTTAAACCCGTGACGAAAGAAGAAATGATTGATTTCTTCAATCATTATATCCATCCAACTTCACCTACCCGTGCAAAGCTATCCATACACATGATCGCACAGGCTTCGCCTAAAGCCATTGCAGGCAGCACGACCGGGCCGGAGAAGAAGGAGAAGGTAATTTCGTTGCTCGCAAAATACCTCAACACAATGGGCGTCAACGCCGACATCGAACTCCTATCCCAGCGACTCGGTCAAGTCGACATAGCTGGTGGTGACCAAGCCGGCATCATCGAAGCCATATCAATGTATCTCAAAGACGATGTCTCAGCATCAGAAGACCAGTCCTCCCAGATTATGGAGCAAGGACAGCAGCTGCTGGCGACTGCTCTGCCCAGCTTAGGTATTGAGATCCGCCAGGTCGCCAACGGCGTGGACGAGTCGTCTGAGCTGCCGGAAGCACCGTCTGTCAAAGCCACGACGTTGATCGAGAACGTTCATGACTTTAAGGCTGCGCTGGCTGCAAGTGCAGGGCCAAGGCCGGTGGTCCACCTGAGCGAGTTCGAGGAGTCCGAGCCGAAGTTGTGAGGAGACTTTTTCTTTCTCAGTAGCTGCATTAGAACTAGATGTCTTGATACGATTGTGAGATTGAGGCCAGTTCGAAGCATGGTTGGAAGGTATTATCCATGATCCTCGTGGACAGCTTCGTGATGAAGACACCCCCTGTTCGCGTATGATTGATAGATGCATAGAGCTCCCTGTCGAAAGAAGCGGGATAACCGCCTTCACGCATTCTACTGCATGGCTCGGTTCAAAAACTCAAGAGCTGTTGATCATCCTCCCAATTGGTTCACAATTCCCCAATCGTTGATTACCTCTCCGAGTGCTCACAACTAAACCATAACTGACCATAACTACCTACCACTCCTTCCCTTCATGATCCATCATTCATCACACGAACCGAACAATCTCAATCACAATCACGATCACATGTACTCACAACCACTTTCTCAGTTCTGATGGTATACGACCAGCTACAGTAGCTAGCTCCTAACCTCACCATCGCCGTCGCCGTCGCCTTTCCTCATGCATCTTCAGTATTTCCATCCTTGTCACTCACTACTTACTAACATATTAGCTATCCGCGATACACTTATAACCAGTCAAAGGAAAGAATAACTGGTTAATTTCCATCGACGACGACGACGGCGGCGGCGGACAGTGAGGTTGAGTGAACATCAGGTTGGGTATCGGTTCTGGCCGAGAACGATGAGGTGGGTGGAGGATAGTTGGGGGGGCGTGAGTGGAGGATGTGAATAAATTGTAGGTGGACGGAGGGAGGGGGGTGCGAACGAGCAGGTGGTTTGGTTGCTGAGGTTTTGGAGGCGTAGGAGTGAGTTTAGAGGTGGAGCTTGTGCGGCGGGGATGATTTGGGGGAAGGAAGAGGTTTGGGTGGGGGGGTTGGGTGGGGTTTGGGCATTTTTGAGAGTCTGATGACTTTTGTTCTTCTACTGTAGTTCTGATTCATATATTTTTGCTGCCTCTGCTGGTTCGTCCCCTCCTTCCCTCCTCGTCGTGCTTCTCAGTCAGGCACCAAAGGGTGGAGAAAGTTCTGGGAAGCAACCACGTATCTCCTTGGAAGCATTACACAAACAGCCCAGTAAGTTGATTTCCTACATGATATATTTATCGACTCACAGTCTAGTGCAAAGCTTGTAGGGTGAGGGGCGTTGGGCAAAGAAAGAGGTTCAATTGATGAGTCTCAACATTTGCGATCAACTCGCGAGCGAGTCGGATAGTCAAATTGGTGTGCTTGACTAGCAGTTGCTGCTCGCTGATTTCTATCATCCTTTGGTACCTCATCTCTTCAGTCCTCTGTCTACCGTACTGTTGCAGTGGATTGTGGCCCAAATAAATGGGAGAGAGGTTGAGCCGAAGAAGTGTTCCTTCAACGAATGACGGATCTTCGATTCTTCGCAGCATGTACTTGTCCTAAGGGTCTGAAAGTGAGGCTTTATGATTCCCCTGAAAACCCATTCCACGTGAAGTTTTATGGCTGGCTTACAACATATTCCTTTCAGCCCTGCTTTCGATAGCGATAGGTTCCTCACGATATATGCTCGCTTTAGCTGTCTGAAGAAGGGGCGTCCGAAGCAGGGACGTCAGAGGCAGGGGCGTCCAAAGAGATAGCCTTATGCTTGAATGTTCGGTTTACGCTAATCAGCATCGCCTGCGCCTGCTCAACGAGATTCAGCTTCATCGTAGTCGTACCCACATCCATATCGACCTTCAGATTTTCACATTTGTCAATGACCTCCACCAAGAGATAATTGCTTAGCTCCTTGTATTCCGCATACAGTGCTTCCTCCTCCATCGGCGGTCTAAATGTGAATTGCAAACATTTCGGCGCAAGTGTATCCAGGTATGTTCTTGCTATTTCTTCGAGCTGCCTGGCTGGCGAATTCTGCATGGCTTCGTCCAGCAATTGCAGCATGTTGGCGGCCTCGCCAATGAGCTTTTGCTGCTGTACCTGCATATCGGCATCTTCATTCATATCCATGCTACTGCACCTGTCAACAATTTCTGATACCAGCGTTTTTAACCCATTGTATCCAATATTCGTGGCTAGCTTCTCGCTCTGTGATATGAACATCGTGCATGCTGGTGCAATCAATCCATGGTAGGTTCTTCCCAGCTCCACAAGCCCCATTGCTTGGTAATCTTGCATCTTTGCATTCATTGTTTGTAACGTAGTATGAGCGATAGCGAGAAGCTTCTGCTTCGTACGCCAAAACTCCTCATATAGATAGGTATCGATAATCACACACTTATTAATAACTTCTCTTTGAATGCTCGTTATCAAAACCATGTATTCGGAAGGCCCGTCGTTTTGTTTCATGGCTTGCAAACATTGCGGTGCTATGATGTTGTTGTATGTATGCAATATCTCGTTGAGCTGATTTGCTAAAATTCTTTGCATTTTTTCGTCCAGATTTTCCAACATAGTACAAGCCTCATCAATAAGCTCCTGCTTCTTGACCCATAGAGCTTCTGCCGCCTTAGATAGAGAGGTGTCGATATCAAGACACTGATCAATGACTTCTGCCTCGATAGTCTTTGTCAAATACTCATATTCCGTACATTTAGGCCCATCGTTCCGCGCTATGGCTTGTGTGCATTGCGGGGTGATGAGATTATGAAATTTATATGAGATATTATTAAGCCGCTCGAGCACTTGATTGTCTTCTTCACTTAGTGGTAATGGAGGGGGTTTCTGCAAACGCTCGTTGTCCACGATCCCAGACTCGGTGGCCACAGATCCGATCAAGTAATTTTCATCAAGGAGTTCATAAGCGGCATCCGAATACCTCATCGCCCATGATATCAGTTACGTCTTTTCCTCCGTACTCCAGTATCAGTTCACCGCCACCAGGATGGTCGTCAAGAAATGGTGTTACATTGTAAGCCTTGGTGCCTCGAGTGACATAGCAAGATTCCGGTGTGTTGTGCAATTTCACGTCTTCCCTTGTAATCATGGGGGTTGGCAAATATGGTCCACTCCGAGTTGTCAAATTGCGTTCCGAGGTTTCATCCTCTTCAAAGCTTTCATCACTTTCGGGACTATCATCTGATATCGACTGCTCAGAGCCTTGACTTGCTGCTCGACCTATCGTTTCCCTTAACCAACTGTCTACTTGGTTAGTCGAAGTTCCTGCGCTTAAGAGCTGCGTGAAATCTGCTGCATTTTGAATTGAAATCTTAGCAGCCTCGGCTTCATTCCATCCATCAGATACAATGTTCTGCGTCCTTGGTGATATAGACTCGAATTCGAACTCACCCGTTCTTGGAGCTGTCTCGTTCGTCATCGTTGGAGTACTCCGATGGTTGTTGGGGGGCTTCAGCGATATCAGAGGCTGCATCTTTACTCTCCTCGTCTGTTCCTGCCGGAAGAACGAACAATGCTAAATCCTCGAGGTGTGCAGCTAAGTGAGATCTCAGCTCAAGCAAGGTGAGCTCTTCTAAACAGAGAGGGCAGGCGTCCTTCTCGTCGGAGCAAGCTGGTCGTTCACACATGTCAAGTAGGATGGGGAGTTCGGTCTCCAAAATTTTGTCTGGATGATGCTGTCTCATATGCTGTCCTAGGAGGGCTTTGGAAGTGAAATTTAGACCACAGGGATGAGCACAGACCCATCGTCGCCGATGAACTTGAGATTCATGATAGAGCCAGTCATGTCTTGTAACATAAAGCTGTTCGGCGTTGGGACATTTCTCAAACGTGCAGACATATGGTCTCAAATCTCGGAAGACATGTTTCCTTTACCCTCAATTTAGTAAGATAGGCCTTATCATGAGATCTATTCTACTTACTTCCAGAGGTATCTCTTCTGCATTATTTGCAATTCGAGTGTAGCAAAGCAGAAAGGGCATCTGACCGACGAGGCACCCACTGGCACTTGGGGCAAATCTGGAACGCGTGAAGAGCGAGGACCGATGTTGACGGATGATTCATACACGGTTCTAGAATAAGCGGAGGAAGTTCCGTTGTCGTTAAGGGTTGAACGATCTACTGTGGAGAAGCTATTCCTGGTGGTTTGGGAAGGGACACCTAGGCTCTGCGATGACGTTCTCTGCTGCTGCTGCCACGGTCCGCTCGAATACTTGCGATTGAATCCCAAAGATGTATTCGGCGACTCTTGAGGAAGTTTTGTTCGAGGCTGGTCCAATTCGGGTCTGTCTGGATGTTTCTCCCAGTGCTTCAGTTGCTGCCTACGTCTCGTATTGGCCAATCCTAGTCGCCGAACAAGTTCTGTTCCGGCAACGCTAAATTTGGTCTCAACATGTGTTTGATCCCACCAAGCAAAATGGGAAATACCCTGATCCTTTGATACGGATCGGATGTATTTATTTGGGACGCTGGGACGTCGAAGAAGTGCAGAAAGCTTGTACAGTGAGCGTATATCGTCGAAGATGCTTCCCGCTACATGTTGGAAACCAGTTCTCCTGGGATGCGGATTTTCGACGTCGCCAACCGCAGCATCATCTGACGTCGAATCTGATTCAGAGCTACTACTACTAGCAGAGTCTTGACCAGAGTCGTTTTCGCTAGAGTGAAGCCCACCGTTCGGAGCGTTTTTCTCTGCGATTTGTATTGCTAAACCACCGTCAATTCACCAAGGTTAAAGACTATTGGTAACGCGCGTGTATAAGTACCTCTCTTCAGATCATTGATCAGATCTCCCAACAGATCAAGTACGATAGACCGAAGATGTAGCTCGTGGCGCAAAGCGTCGTCCAAAGACCCACGGCCAGAGCGCTGGGCGCCTGAATCTCCGCCCCACACACCAAGCCGTCCATACTCATCGCCGACCTTGGAGAGCGAAACTTGACCTTTGACCTGACAGGCTTCATGGGCGAGAGCAAGATACAGTTGCCGAAACAAGTTCAAGCAGTCGGCGAAAAGAGAAGCTATTGATGATGGTAGTGGGAAGATCTTTGCATCAGACACATCAGACATCGTGGAATCGATGATAAAAAAGCTGCCAGGGGCGCGTGGATGTTCAGAAATATTTCATCGCCTGAACCCGGTACGAATGTGATCGACAAGGCATCAACGGAACGACATGACGTTCCGATTGGCTGTATTCTATGCCTCTTGAGCCTCTTTGAGGGGCCACCACAGTCGATTATGAACCAGATCCAAGAGAATGAACTAGACTTGACAAACACTTTCCTACCATGTTGTTCAGGTCATATCACACCAATATCCTCTATCGAGAGGGATGCTAAGAATTGGATGCGAATCGAGCTCGCAACTTTGGCTGTCCCGTTGACAGCTACACCTTTCGCGACATGTCCGGTGTTGAGATCGTAGGGTTCCTCCTTGCTTCTCTACCCCTAGCCATCTCTGCGGTTGAGCACTACCGTGATGGCCTTGATCCTTTGAAGGATTACCTAAGATACGACCGGACTCTCAAAACCCTGCGCACACGGCTCAGGCTACAGGAAACCCTCTACAAAGGTACCTTGCAGCGCCTACTTGTCTCAGAGCTCTCCGAGGCACAAGCAAGCGTCTTATTCCAAGGCTCCGAGCGACTTGTGGACACCAAAGAATGGGGAAGCAAGGAGATTGAAGAGAAACTGCATCGCAAGCTTGGTGATCAATATCAGACGTTCATCGATGTAGTTGGAGAGATGGAAACTGCAATGACGAAGCTCATGTATAAACTGGATATTGATATTCAGGGCAAGGTCTGTATCCCTGTTTGTATATATGACTAGTGCTTGTTCTAACATGCTACAGCCAAAAGCGAGTGATGTACTCTCTGGAACTTCACAGAGCCGCAGGAGATTCGAGTGGGAATGGAGGCGAATTAGACGCAGTTTCGGGCGAAAGGAACGAGAAGAATTAATCCAGGATTTCGAGCGATACAATGCAAACCTTGCTGATTACGTAGAGCAGCATGAAATACTAGCACCTTCACCAGAACGGCGGCCTGGGTCATCACTGGCGCACTTGGACCTTGTACGGGATCAAGCATGTGGATTATACGAAGCCTTGGAGGACGGATGGCGTTGCAGCTGTCTGGATGCGCACAACGCTAATCTGAAACTCGGGGGGCTGAACACGGCCAAGGAGTTGCCGTTGCTGAAGATAACCTTCTCGTACTACAGGAACTTGGGCCACTCTGAACAATGCCAGGAGGCCTGGCAGGAGGCTCAATTACACATTTCTGAAGTTGATAAAGAGCAGATAGAGGGTTTCACTGTCAACGAACGGAATGGGAACGATACGGTAGTTTCCATTTCACCCGCCGTACCACGCATCAGTGTTGTCTCAGATACACTTCCTGGAAACGAAGTCCTATCCGCCGACAAAACCATGTCTCCAAAAAATGTCCGATTTCTAGAATCCACAAGCCCTAATATCGCTAGAAATGGCACGTTGCCCTGTGAGTTAAGACTTTTATTGACAAAGCTCAATGTCATTGCTTGCTGCATCCATTCCATTACTATAGATGTCTCTATTCTAACTACCATTGGCTTATCGTAGCGACGAGTTTAAGTGGAGACTTTGGGCCTCGATCACCTATAAATTCCCTTTGCCATGCCGTTCAAGCTACTCAGACCGAGCCGACATGCTTAGGCTTCCTACTAGATAGAGCGCGAACCCGAAGCATCACCTTTACCACGACTATGCCTCAGTCTTCTCTTACTGCGCCCGTTCGGCTTGCAAATTTATTGTCCGCCAAACACAACCTAGGCAAACAGCCCATGAAGCCCGGTAAGTTATCTAGACAGCAACGCCTGCAGATCGCCGTCACACTGGCCTCATCTGTTCTGCAACTACATAACTCACCATGGCTCAGCGAAAATTGGGACAAAAGAGACATATACTTCTTCTCCAATGGCCTAGACTCCGATAACCGTCCTTTGATCAGCGATGCATATGTATCGAGGTCTTTCTGGCCACCTGGAAGCCCACAACCAACAAACAAGAGCGCAAAGGCGACCACAGAAGATTTTCTGAGCAGTCAGATTGTTAACAAAACTTTATTCGCGCTTGGCATAGTCCTGATTGAGCTCTGCCTAAATAAGACACTCGAGGATATACGTCCGCCTTCAGATGACAAACATGAGGCGGCAAGATCGCAAGGTATCGTCGATGTCTACCGAACCGCAACATCTCAAATCGACAACGTGTACAGTAAAGGCGGGACCCAATACGGCTACGTTGTGCAGCGGTGTCTGAAATGCGAGTTTGGGATTCAAGATAGCAAGAAGCAGCTTGGTTTTGATGCGTTCAGAGGTCTCGTCTACGAAGGGGTAGTAGCACCGCTGGAGGAGGACCTGAGAAAGTATTCTCTCTACCGAGGTATTAGCATCTGAGTGAGCCTTTGGTAAGTCAATTGATTGGGGGTTTTGGTTACTTGCGAGTCTTGATAGCCGCATGCAATCACTTCGTCTTGAGATAAGGCAACACAAGTAGGGAGAAGTCGAGGCTCACTATTAAACACTTGAAAGTATGGGGTTGCTGTCGGGTGAGCCGCCTTTGCTAAGATATTGACCGACCATCACTCGGGAGATTCAAGGGAACAGTGCAGCAAAGAAATCCATACTATCATTGCATGAGACTTCTATCCGCGCAACGCTAGGCATGTCATTGACCGGTCCAAACACTGCAGAAGTTACCAGAGCTGGATAGATTATTTATCTGTTACCTTGTTCTCCATCTCGAGCCTCAATCTCTGAATCTTAGACTAGTCTGACAAATCCTTAGATTTTGACTGCATAACACGCTGAGATAGATATCTGGAAACCCCGTCAATATTTATACAATATGATCACTAACTAAACTCCTATCAATCTGCCTAAAAAATCCCAACAAGCACAGCCTGCCCACATCTCCATAACACCCTGACATCCGAACCATTGCACCCTGCTTCTTAAGCCGACTCGGAGAGCCAAAGTCGATTCACCTAATCACTTCCCCGCACCAGCTCTAAATCTCACTCTTATCCCAAAAAGACCATCCCGACGTCCACCCAATCCTCATTACCGCACCAAAATTCCGCGATATCAACTCTGCCGCCATACACCCCGGAGCTACCTCAATCATCTACGCAAAACCACGCTGCAGCACCAAACCGTTGTCGATGGCATGTATCGAATCAACCCCAGAGCATTTCTTTGTGTCGGCTGATCGACGTGAAGAGAGTTCTTGACTGTAAAAGCGAGAAATAAATTCATGCGACTTGGCTTGGGAAATCTTCTGGGATAAGTATCGTGTTATTGGAATGGCGTGTGGGTTCGATTGGATGGGTGGCTGGGTCAGGGTTCAAGTCGCTGAGGTGTCTTCCCACTTGTTTGATGTTTTTTTTTTATCTTTGAGATGCGGTCATTGTGGCGTATATACAGCTTATGCAAAATATCTAAAGGGCTCCGTCGCGTCGTTATAAGATGATCCTGAACCTGAACCACCCTTACCCATCTAGTTCGAGCCTTCCCAATCAAAACCAACTTCACAGCTTGGCCTTCTCCACCTCCTTCCTCTCCTCAAACCCCCTCCTAGCCCCCCACCCCCTCCACACCTCCCACAACCCCACCACCAGCGCCACCACTGGACTCCCCCATAACCACCAACCCCACCACCCCCTCCTCACCCTCTCCACCTCCCTCATCACCCTACCCACCTCTTCCCCCAACTCCTCCCTCCCCCCATCATTCCACACCACTACCCCTCTTTCCTTTCCCCTCGCCTCCACCCTCTCAGCCTTCTCCGCCACCGTCCCCTGCGACAACACCCGATCCCGCGCCTCCCCCTCCGTCAACCCCTTATCCCTCTCCCGCAACCGCCGCATCTGCAACCCCGGATCCCGCACCCCAACCACGAGCACAACGCCACAAAACACATCCAGCCCGGACTCGAACAGCAGCGGGATATCCAGCACCACGGCCCAATGCCCGCGGACGTAGTAGTACAGCACCGCGCGCACCATCGCCCACCGCACCGCCGGATGCACGATCCCGTTCAGCACCGCGCGATCCCTCTTTCTCTCCTCGCTGTTGCCGAACACCCGCCTGCCCAGCGCGGCGCGGTCCAGCGGTCTGCCTTTGCCGTTCCCGTTTTCGCGAGGTGGGGCGGGGAGAAGTAGGTTTGGGGTTGTGGGGCCGAAGTGGGAGAGGATTTGAGCGTAGGCGCGGGTGCCGGGCTCCACGACTTTGCGGGCGAGGAGGTCGGCGTCGATGAGGGGGAGGGAGTGAGGGGGGGAGGAGACGAGGCGGGAGACGGTGGATTTGCCGGTGGCGATGCTGCCGGTTAGGCCGAGGAGAAGCATTTTGAGGGGTTGGGTGGGAGACGGAGTTGGGGCGGGGGAGAAGTTGTGGGTATAGGGGATAGTGGGTGTGGGTGGTGAAGGTTGGCGGGCGGTCGCCGAGGTGGTGGGAATGGGGGAGCTGCTTTTGAATGCAGGCGCATTTGAGGTCGTAAGATGGCAAGATCTTTTTGACCAGCGAGTTCAAAAGAGTGGCAATGTGTTCATGGTCGTGATAGGGGAGTATCGTTGTATGCGAAACCTGTGCCGTTTTTTTGGAATTTGCCGAGAGCCCCATCAAAATTAGCGAATCTTCAAAAAGTGCAAAATAAGAACCAGATTTGTAGAATCAACCCCATTGCCCCCCCAGTGCTTCATGTGTAGTATATTCAATGCTTTATATGTAGTATATTCAGTGTTCCATATGTGCCCTATTCAGTGCTCCATATGTAGTATATTCAGCGCTTCATATGTAGTATATCCAGTGCCCCATATGTGGCCTACCCAGTGCTCCATATGTAGTATATCCGATGCTCCATATGTGGCCTACCCAGTGCTTCATATGTAGTATATCTGATGCTTCATATGCGGCCTCCATATATAGTATATCCAGTGCCCCATATGTGACCTACCTAGTGCTCCATATGTAGCCTACCCAGTGCTTCATATGTAGTATATCCGATGCTTCATATGTGGCCTATCCAGTGCCCCATATGTGGCCTATTCAGTGCGTCATACGTAGTATATTCAATGCGACCTACCCAGTGCTTCATATGTAGTATTTCCAGTGCCCATATGTAGTATATCCGATGCTCCATATGTGGCCTACTCAGTGCTTCATATGTAGTATATCCGATGCTTCATATGTGGCCTATTCAGTTCTCCATATGTGATTCATTCAGTGCCTCATATGTGATCTATTCAGTGCTTCATATGCGACCTATTCAGTCCTTCATATGTAGTATATTCAATGCTTCATACGTGGCCTATTCAGTGCTTCATATTTAGTATATTCAGAGCTTCATATGTAGTATATTCAATGCTTCATACATGATCTATTCAGTGCTTCATATGTGACCTATCTAGTGTCTCTTATGCGACTTACTGAATAGATCGTATATACTACATATGAAGCACTGAATGTACTACATATGAAGCATTGGGTAGATCACATAAGAGACACTGAATAGATCACACATGGGGCACTGAATATACTACATATGAAGCACTGAATAGAGCGCATATGGAGCACTGGGTATACTACATATGAAGCACTGAGTAGGTCACGTATGAGGCACTGAATGGATCACATATGGAGAACTGGGTAGGTCACATATGGAGCATCGGATATACTACATATGAAGCACTGGGTAGGCCACATATGGGGCACTGGATGGATCACATATGGAGAACTGGGTAGGTCACATATGGAGCATCGGACATACTACATATGAAGCACTGGGTAGGTCACATATGAAGCATTGAATATACTACATATGGAGCACTGGATAGGTCGCATATGGAGCACTGGGTAGGCCACATATGGGGCACTGGATATACTACATATGAAGCGCTGAATATACTACATATGGAGCACTGAATAGAGCACATATGAAGCACTGAATATACTACATATCAAGCATTGAATATACTACATATGAAGCACTGGGGGGGCAGTGGGGTTGATTCGTTCTTATTTTGCACTTTTTGAAAATTTTGATGGGGCTCTCGGCAAATTCCAAAAAAACGGCACAGGTTTCGCATACAACGATATCGTGATTTTGATGTGGAAGTAGGGAAAAAAGGCGGGGTGGAAACGTGGAGATGCGGAGACTAAGGTAGTGGAGTGTACACGGTAAATTTCACAGATTCGGGGCGGAATATGTGCGAATCTGTCTTTCGTCAAACATCTTCCATTGTAATAGCTTACAAGTAGATTTAACGTGCAACTACAGCTTGCGCACTCGAAACGAATCTTTTGATGTCGCTATATTTGGAAACCCGTTTCATGAGATCCAGATGCCTCCGGCTAGTCACTCGCTAGATGGACCTAAAGCATTGGTATCACTTCCCAAAAATCAAGCTCCATTCTCCAGTCCAGCCTCCTCTTTAATGTCTGAAGTCTCTTCGGGTTTCACTACGCCATTGCCGTTCTCCTCACCGTTCTCATCCCCTCCAGCTACCACTCTGGCTCCAGAAGGCTGCTCAGTCCCTGGCGTTTGTGCACTGACATTACCATCGTCGTCCACGAATTCAAAATTGTAGCGCGACAAGAGATGGGGTATTGCTGATAATTGCGGTCCGTATCTGGCGGTGTTGTCGTAGAGTTCGAAAAGCGGTACAGCTAGGAGCTTCATGTTTTTCGGCACACTAAGGACCTCTGCTTACAGTCAGCGAATGCGCCTCGCATAAGAGCCCAGGGAGGTAAGACGTACTGCTCTTGGGTAGTTGAATAAAGTATAGCTTCTTGCATTCCTTTGGCCTTGTGACATGCGCCGGAAGGAAGGGATACATGAAGGTTTCAAAGTTGGGTCTCCACCACTGCGCCAATGTATCGCCAATCTGCCACTCATCGTTGACGCCTTCGCCGGAGAATTGGCTGCCTACAGGGGCTAGTCGTTCGTTGAGACGGAGTTTGAAGCCTTCGATTTCGTCATCGTCGGCTTGGAGATAGTCGCCTGGTCTTGGACGTGTCAGCTATCAAAAGGAGGAACTCATTTGCGACGGCCAATGCGTACAGCTTGAAGAAAGCATTCGCGATTTGCAGCATCAAGATATGCGGGTGGTTATGCTCATGGCAGACCAAGATTCCCTCACACGTTCTCCGCATGCCATGCAGTTCATAATGCTCTTCTAACCTCTTTAACCTAGCTAGTACCGACGGGTCTTCCTCTGGTTGGTTCTCCTTGGTCCCAAATGTGTAGTTACTAAGAGGGTAGAGGCGGATGGTTTTGGGTTGATTGGCAGAGAATCGCTTGGGTAGTACTGGTCTGTCGTTCAGTTACCTCCCGTCAGCGACAAAGCTTGAGGGCAGTGAATATCAACAGCTTACGGATACGATGTTTGAAGTGAGGTAGCTGTAATGGTAGACATAACGCCGGAAACTATGTGGATTTCACCACTGAAAGCGGCGCGAACCTTCGTGCTTTGCTTCAGCCTCTGCTATTGATATATCATATCATCCTGAAGTATTCCCGGGTCAGCGTCAGTTTGAAATCCACAAAAGCGAGGCTTTATTCAGAGCAGGCAGTGTTTACCACAAAAATCGGCGGCGGAACAAGCTAGCTTCAACGCGGCTTGGCGGCTAATTGCCGAGGCTGCTCCAGCCCTGCTCTTACGCGGCTCTTATTTTCACTTTCACCTGTATTAAATCACTAGTGTCTAGTGAAACTTCTCTAGGCAGAGGCTTTGTGCACTCAGAGTCATTGTCCATTGAAACCATTAAGACGCTCACCTAATTGACACACATCAGAAATAATTCATAGCAGCTCAGCAGACGCTTACTGTAACTCTATTCTTGAACGACGTTAGTACTAACAAAGACCTTGTCAATGAGGCTGGCCACCTCAACTGTCACACTGCTCATCCCTCGAGTTACAGACCTCGTTTATCTCCTTCTGTCTTTCCCCCTCCCCCTCCGCCTCCTGCCCGTCAACTTTCACTTCACCGTACCCTTCAGATTCAGCTATTCAGATATCTCCTTATTTCGTCTCCTCAGTTTCCTTCTCACCATCTTCCATCCCACAACAAGTGCCCCACCATCTACCTCTCTCAACAAACAAGTCATCGACCTCCCACACCCTCAAATACCCAACCCCACATACCATGACCTCCGCCGCTCCCCCTCCTTCCTTCCCCCCCCCAAGATCTATGCACCCGCGCCCTCTCTTCCCCCTCATCAGTCACAGCCTCCGAACGCGCGCTCATCCTCGCGCGCCCCGACCCCGTCACGGAAAACGACCTCTACATCAGTTCAACCTCCCTCCCTCTCTCCGCCCTCGTAGCTAAAGCCCTCGCTACCCCACCCTCCCTTTCACCACAAGAGGCCCAAGCTCTCGTCCACGGCCCCGTTCAACGCACGCCCGCCGAGAAAGCCGCCCGCACGCAAGCGTACCACGCGTTGACGCCCGAGCGCAGAAGCTTGTTGGATCGTGCGAGTGACGCGGTGACGAACAAGGAGGAGAAGAAGGCTAGGAACGTGGCGTACCGGATGCTGCAGAGCGCGAAAGCGGAGGAGAAGGCGCGCGATAAATTAATCTCCACGGCCGCTACGTCCTCGCCCCAACCACCAGCTGAGGCGATTCCCCAACCCGACCAACCTCCCACTCACTACCGCAAACCCATCGTCTTCCCCTGGGAACGTACAGACTGGATCACCCTCATCCGCGAAAATAACTACCCATCCTGGGGCCTGCCAGTCCTCCGCACAGCCTATAACGACCCCGCCGCCTGGCTGACCTTCAAAACCCGTTTTTCCTCCATCGCAGCGCGCGAACTCGCTCGCATAGCCCCACCGCTCATCGACACCAGCTTCAGCGTCAACTACATTGATGACGAGTCCGTCCTAGCAGGCGCAGAACAAGCGGGCTTACTAGCATACTACGCTGGGCTGGTCAGGGAGGGCAAGGTGGGGGAGGGGTATGAGTGGGGAATTTTTATCAGTGCGGATGAGAAGGTGCTGGAGGATTTTAGTGCTGAGGAGGGGAAGTGGGTGGTCCCGGTTTGGGAAACGGGGTGGAGGGCTGGGGAGGTGGGGGAGATGGGGTGGAAGGGGGCGTTGGGTGTGTGGGCGGAGTTGGTATTTGCGATTTTGTTGCCGAAGGTGGTCAGGGGGGATGAGAGACCGCTGGAGGGGTTGGTGATGATGGCTGGGGATCGGTGAGAATGTGGTAGAGGGATGGGGTTTGGCGTGCGGTTTTTAGATATTATTGTTGCTTGGGGGTCCTCCCCCTTGACCGCCACCTACCACCGTACGATTTTCAGTGAATGTTGAGCTACTTGTTCATTCAGATGTTTTCAAGAGAACTGATTACTGTTCGCTGACCTTCGACTAATCCTGAAGATAAAATCTCATAACATAAGAACATGGCCGGGAAAGCCAAAGTCGAGCCCACCATCAAAACGCCATTGATGCATTCATAAAAGTTCCCACTATCTTAACCCCATGGTATCCCCCATCTTGCATATCCTACACCAAAACTCCCATCCCCCACCTCCAACCGAACCCCTAAACACAACAAAATCAAACCCCACTCCTATGAACCTCCCCCCCACCCGATCTCATCTGCACCGTCTCCCTCCGCTGCAACACCACCAACGCCCGATTCAGCGCTTGTTCGCTATACCCCCTCCCCTCCACAAACTCCCTCCGCAGCGTCGCCAGACTCGTACTCCACCCAATCGGCAACCGCCTCCGCAGCTCCTCCTCCACCTTCGCAACCTCCTCCATCAGCTCCTTGCTGCCCTGGCCCTCGCCCTGCGTGACGGCGTCCATGGTCGAGGCGAGGAAGAGGCGGATGGCTTCGTCGACGTGGGCTTCGGTGGCGATGGCGGAGAGGGACAGTTTGGCGAGGGATTCGGAGATGCGGATGATGGCTTCGAGCTGGCGCACGGTGATGGGGATGGAGGAGCGGGCGTTGGCGGAGAGTTCGGCGCTGTGGACTTGGCGGCGGATGGAGACGAAGTGGGAGGAGAGCTTTTCGGCCGCGGAGGGGGAGAGGCGGGGGGCGCAGCGGCTGGGTTGGGGTTAGAGCTTCTTTGTTGTTCTGCATATGAGGTTGGAGAACGGGGCTTACGATTTGCAGTAGCTGATGTATCTCTTCATTCTTTCGATAGAAATCTCGGCTTCGGCTTGGTCTTCAATACCTCGTCCGCCCATTTGGATGCCCATTACGTGTCTGGCGATCCGTTCGTCTCGGCCTTTCTCGTGCTCGTCACGGACGATGAAGATCATGTCGAAACGGGACAGGATTGTGGTTTGGAAATCAATGTTTTCTCCTGGTGTCTTGAGATCGTCGTATCGGCCAAAAATAGGATTGGCCGCAGCAAGCACTGACGTTCTGGCGTTGAGGATAGTTGTGATGCCGGCTTTGGCGATTGATATTGTTTGCTGCTCCATTGCTTCATGGATGGCTACGCGGTCTTCGTCTCGCATTTTGTCAAATTCGTCGATACAGACGACACCTCCATCTGCAAGCACCATGGCACCTCCCTCAAGATAGAATTCCCGAGTGTTTGTATCTCTTTGCACAGATGCCGTCAGACCAGCTGCTGAAGATCCTTTTCCAGACGTGTAGATAGCAATTGGTGCAACTTTTTCTACGAACTTGAGCAGTTGGGACTTAGCTGTACCGGGATCACCTAGTAAGAGCACGTTGATATCCCCCCTGAGCTTCATCCCGTCGGGTAATATTTTTTTCGAACCACCGAGCAGTAAACAAGCAATCGCTTTTTTGATATCCGCGTTACCGTAGATTGAAGGCGCAATGCATCTGGCAAACACGTCATACAAGTCTGGTTTCCTGCTCATCTCTAGGAACTCTTGCTCCTCCTCTTCCGAGAAAATAGCGTTACCCTTCGCCGTATGATCCACGTCACTAGTTATTCCAACCGCTCGAAGGTATGGAGTTCTTATAGCGACTGCTGAATTTCCAGAGCCCTTTGACTCCTTGGTCTGGTGTATTGAGAACACGCCCATGAGGGTGCACCTGGAACCAGGAACCACACGATTCGTCAAGTACCGATCAGCCGAGACCTTGATATGCCTCGGTAGCTCCCCAACAGGTACTTGATCAGGCGCTTCCTGCAGCTTAAGGATTTGCTGATCGATAAATTGACATTTCTCATGCACCACAAAATAAGGATCGAGTGAGCATTTGTCCGCTGGGTCGCCCTCGGTCCTTTTCCCTGAGCATACTCGGGGAAGAGTGACTCCTGCAATACCACCTGATATGGGCAGCGTTTCTGAATGCTCGCAATTCCGACATTGTATGTACAACGCAGTGGCTTTCGAAGACAAGGTGGAAGCGCCGATAACGATTCCGGGAATGCGGACGAGGTGAGAGATGTTTGTCGAGTCAAGATCTCGGATGGAAATTTGGGAGACGGAGGAGCGGAGGAGTAGCTGGTGCTCGGGGATGTGGATGATATTGGATTTCTGTGAAGGGTAGACGATGCGTTTTGTGCATTCCTTTAGGGCTGCTTCAAACTGCACCCTATCAGCGAGCATTCGGAGTACTACATCCAATCTTTGCATACCAGAGGAATGATTTCGGCTGGCTCAGTCGTAAGCTTGTGCGCCAACTCTTCGTTGTACGATATCAAATGTGCTATATCGACGTCGCAGTAGAACTGCTTCACCAGGACGTTCTCGCGAATCTGGTCGCTGCAATCATGATTGATCAGCCATTGCACCAGACGTAAAGGCGATGAACATACCGATAGATGAATGCATTGTCTAGCCGGAACTCGAGGACGAATTCGCGCAGCAAGACCTGGATCTGACTCCTAGAATTTTCGCTGGCATCTGGATCTGGTGGAAGTACGCTCAACGAGTAAACCGATTGCCGATCCATGTTCAAAATCTACTCAATGATTAAAGTAGGTAGTGTAGCGTTTCGTGGAGTAGGAAAAGATGAGGGGCGCCGTTGGAGAAGTTGATGTTCTAGGAGACGCGTCGAAACGCGATATGTGTAGGAAGGGGTCTCACGCGTAAACTGGTTTCCGAAAGGGAAGCGTGGAACAGTCACTCTTTCCACAGTCAACAGTGACCGTTCTCGCACTATTCAGTCTGGGGGCCGTCAGTCTACGACTACTTTAGCAATACCTCACAGTTCTCAATCAAACAAGTGCCAAATTATTCGACTGATTGGTATAACCAAAGCTCTCATTACTTTAAAAATTATGGCGGCAGTACTTTGTGACATAGATAGATCGATTGCTGAAACACTTCAAGATCTATTCATATTCATAAACTTGATTCACAGTTTAGAGCTACAAGCTCAATGGTGGCAGAGCTACCGGTTAGGCCTGCTTATCAAAATTTGAACCTCATTCCGCTTCGCCCTTGTGTGATAATGACAACGCAACGCCACTCGCGATCCTCTGCAACAACCGCAAAGATCTTTTCGGAGTCCTTGAGACTGAAGGCCCAATGCCCGACTTCATACCCCTTTCTCGGAGTCACTTCGACCTCGATGTCTGAATGTGGCTCCATAACGACCGCGGCCACGCTCGTCTTATCTGTTGTTGGCATGCTCCAATTTCCCAATACGGGAGCTATGTCATACCGCATGACGAACATTGTAACTACCGCAAGCATCTCGTTCGTCGCAAAGTGACCCCCCGGGCAAAACGTGGTGCCACCTCCGAAAGCGCGAAACGCTGCTGTGTTCGGACGCTTGCGGTTTTGTGTCTATCGAACCTCGTCCTTCATGAAGCGCCTGGGATTGAAGTTGTCCACGCCGATTCCCCAGACTGACGGATCCTTGTGGATAATGCAGTCCTTTTTCAGGAGCCATTCCCCGTTCAGCATTGTGTCCTGCATCACTCGCCGTATCGAGGTACCCATCGATCTGTGGCGGAGGACCTCCTGGAATGTGGACGTGAGCAGAGAACAGTCGGTCTTCACACTTGTGATATCCAGGCTCCACCAAGGCGTATCAGGCTCCACCAAGGCGTATCAGGCTCCACAACACTTGAAGTCATGATTGAGCCGACCTCTTTTCGTACGTCCCCGAGTATGCCTAGCTGCGCATATACGTAGAGCAGCATCCAAAATACTGCAGGTGCGAATTTTACAAGGATCGCGATTGCGCCTCCAAGTTCATATTGTGCGATATCGTCCACGGATAGCCCATTCTTTGCACTGGTCTCAAACCTGTTTTGCATTGGCTTTGAGGCTTCCTTGTGTCCGTCAGCTTCGAAATAGTTCTTGAAGGCATTTGCGACTTTGGTACGATCAGCGATACCCTTACGGGCAGTAAGCGATGGCGTTATACCTATCAGAATGGTCGTAAGTCTGGGTCAAACTAACTCGAGCTATCCATTAGTGATTAGTGCACAGTCAGTATCGAATACGGTACCTACCGGAATCCATCTTCTACCGCCCTGATTTTTGAACGGAATGCACGGTCAATAAAGTGCGTTTGTCGTCGCAAGCGTCACGGTGCTTCAACGCCAGTTGTCGAGTTGAGATCTTTGTGGTCTTCCCGCTTAATGATGCGAGTTTATCGAGGGAAGCAGCAATGTTCTGTATCATAACACGATTCATCTGATCAAGGTCTTTGCCCGGTGCCAGCGCAGACCGCATAGCAGCGTATGATTCAATAGATAGACTCTTCGTCACCATTAACATTTTGGGGCAACATATTGTGCGCTTCCTCGCTGACGCCATAGATAGTGGAGGCAGATTTTGCTTCGATTGAAGGGAAAGCCAACTCCTTTGGCTGCTTCTGGATGGCTTGGATGAGCTTGGGCGTCGTAACAATGTACATCTTCTGACCCGGCATTGTCATGGTAGAGATCGGAGGTGAGCTTCGGTTGCTGCAATCGAGCAAGTCCGTGGGCTCTTGATGGAACAAGGCTTGAGTCTTTGATGGCTTAGATATCTCAGCTGCACATAGTAATTGAGATTGCTTCGCATAAGAATAATGACATGACCGATATATGGGAGTGATCCCCACACATCTGGCGGCTCTCGCGGGCCTTGCGTATTCCCTAGGGCGCGAGCGAGTACAAGATAAGCTACCGTCCCAAGTACTAGAAGCGAAAGCAAAGCAATTTGTAATTTGCCTCCCTAATAACCATTGCTGTCTTCAGATTGAAAGATATCTGTGATCGCAGTGACGAGGCAGGGAGAGCTCAAAACGAAGTTGGGTTGTCTCAAGCAAACTTTCCGTCACTCAGCACTGTCATGTAAGCAAGGCTGAGAAGAGAATCCTACGATCAACAGCAATTTGAGCATGGCCAATGGATGGCTCAAACTCTGCATGTGACCGGGCTTGGGGGGCTCATGATATGCAACATCGACGCAGGCAAGGCTGAAACATGTTTCCATTCTGCACGGCGCACTTTGCCTTGAGCCAGCTGGCTATGAGCAAGCCTGCTCCGGCTGAAAGCATATCGGAAAAGCATTCAGTTGCTAGCAGGCTTGCATCGCCAGTGCTGGATCCGAAGTACGTAGGATCGCACGTCCACGACGTCGTAACGCGTCTGTAACATGTAGAGTCGCGGGCGGCTAGCCAATCCAGCCACTTGTAGCAGGGGTGCCACCTACTGTAGTTTACAAGCACCCGCAAGGTTACCACCATCAAGTATCAAGTATCAACGTCGCTCCCAATCCAATCCAATCCAGTCCAGTCCATCATGTCCATTCAAGCTTCAGATAACAGGCACCAAGGCAGCCGCAAAGCTACCTCCGTACTAGAGGCTGAGCTGCACAAGATGAGGCAGGCGTTGACGGCAAGATCTTCGATGACTTGCAGCTGCAGCTGCATCTTCATTCTGTTTCACTCCTGATGGGTGTCCGGCGAAGGCTTAGTGGTTAAGGCTATTCTTACACATTCTGGCACGAACTTACACGCCTCCTCTATACATTTTCGCGGCGTAAGATTTGCCTTGCATATCAATCTTCATCAAGGGGCGATAGGCCGCTCTATCTATACCTTGGGATTGGTTGGCCTTTGTGCTACCTTCGGACGTGTGGCATTGTGCTGAGACTTTTACTTAGAGCAAGGAATATTTGGAAACCCACTCCATGGAAGTAACATGCTATGCAAGTACGGAATAGAGAGGCGCAAGATGACTAGGTAAGTCACACACCAGAAGTACCTCCGCTCATAACCTACAATAATAATAGTAGAGTGTCGCCTAAAGATCCCCCCCGCACCTCTCCCAATCTGTCGAATCCTTCAAGCTCTTCGCGCCTCAGCCGCATCCTCACTTTCGCTTCTTCTGCCCACGGCATGGGTGCGTCTCGTAGGATATGGGTCTGGTCTTCGCGCTGCTGCAAAACGAGGCTCTGATCTCTGTTTCGCAAGCAAAATTCCTTTGAGCGTAACGCCCCGAATCCGGTCGTGAAAGTCGACTCGTTCAATGTCGCACACTTCTAATAGTCCCCATTCAGTCAATTATAAAGATTTACTGCTTGCGTTTCGTCGATCTTTTCAATCATGGAAGACCATGTCAACTTTCAATTCCCAGCGCAAGGCATGAAGCTACAAGACGATCGCACGCAAAGAAGCATCTCTCCCCTAAGTCGTACCTCGTCCGTTCTGGGCGGAAGAAATGAAGATCATCGCCGCATCGAGGAACATAAGCAGCATCATATAGAGATTACCACGCCACCAGACCATCAATCAATTTTGGAGCAATCGGAGAACTATGAGGAGCTGGATATGCCCACGGGAAAGGGTTCAGAGCATACGCGAGCAATGGGCCGTTGGTCTCGTCTCCCGACAGACTGGTGGATATGGGAGCTTCTTGCCCTGCTATGCAGTGTGATATCTCTCGTCGCCATCGTTCTCGTCCTTCGTCTCCACGAAGGACGCCCGGTGCCCGATTGGCCTTTTAGCATCACTATCAACTCCCTACTTTCTATCTTTGCCACGATCATGAGCGCGACGATGCTAGTGCCAATTGCGGAAGGTATCGGCCAGGGTAAATGGCACTGGTTTCAACAGTATCATGCATTGAGAGACATGGAGGTATATGACCAAGCGAGTCGAGGGCCATGGGGAGCTTTGAAGATGCTTTGGGGTATTCGATGGAGGTAGGAACTCTGACCGGAACGTCCAAGACTTTGGGTTACTGATATCGTTAAGACATGTGTCTTCGCTCGGTGCGCTTATCACTGTTCTCGCACTTGCCGTCGGTCCTTTCGTGCAGCAAGCGACATCCTTTCAGCTTGAGCAAGTAGCCTCATCCCAAAACTCAACGCTACCAGTTCGTCTTACGTTTGCCAACGACTGGAGTGCATTTTATAAAGGCGTTGTTTATGATGGGCTTTTCGGCTTTGGTAACAGCACACTGATTCCTGACTGTCCAAGTGGAAATTGTAGTTGGTTATCGTACCAAACCCTGGCAGTGTGCAGCAGATGCGTCAATGTGACAGGCTTGGTCAGTTACTTGCAATTAAACGAGCAAGTCCAAAGTTGTGATCCCTATCATACATCCTGCCGTTGGACTCTTCCAAACGGCCTGGCTCTCGGTAACAGCTTCGAAGTAGGCCACAATTCCACCATGATAAACACAAGCGGAACGCTCCCTCCGATGATGCTTGATAAAGTAGGCTACGCCATAGCCAACTTCTCTCTACTTGCCCGCCGCGACGAATACGGCCCCTGGGCGACAGAATGCTCTCTCTACTGGTGTGTAAACACCTACACGGCCACCGCCACTAACACCATCTTTAATGAGAACTTTCACAACTCGTGGTCCAATGCGACCCTAACCAAACACGACAACGGTTATTTCGGCACCACAGTCTACAACATCACCCCGCCCACCGGCAGCGCCAAATCTCAACCTAATGTCCGTTTGTCGAATACCACGATGGATTACTATCGGTCCACCATCAACAGCCAAGGATACTACCTTGTCGGCGCCGATCATACATTTGGAGCATGGTTGGGCCCATTGCTATCTGGGAACTCGACGCCGTATAGCGATCCTGCGTTTTCCAGCGATGTTGTCGAGCTCTTCAATTACGACACTCGGCAGGTGCCTGTGATTTTCGCTCGGCTGGCGCAGTGTCTGACTATCGCGATCCGCACCGCTGAGGACCTGGAGGATAATTCATGGATGGCGCAGGCGTTGGGTGTGACATGGATGAGCGAGACGATGGTGCGGGTGCAATGGGCTTGGCTGAGTCTGCCGTGTGCGCTTCTGTTGGCGAGTTTTGTATTCTTGAGGGTTACTGCTGTGGGGACTGCAAGGGGGAAATTGGGGATTTGGAAGTCGAGTACGCTTGCGCTGCTATTCCATGGGCTCGGGGCGAGGGATGGAGACTGGGTGGAGGGATCGGGGCATTTGGTTGGGATGAAGGAGACGGCGGAGAGGATGAGGGTCCGGTTGGTGGATGAGGGGAACGGCGGGGGGGTGCTTGTTGAGGGATACGACCTGGGTGGGAGGGGTGGAGGGGGGTTGGGGTGGAAATGGGGCGCGGGGGAGAAGTGAGGAGGGAAGAAGGGGACAGGTGGGAGGGACGGAGGGAAGGAGGGAGGAAGAGGAGGCAAGTAGAGAAGGGAAGAAGTGAGATGTTCGGGTTGCTGGTGTGAGTGTGGTGGTGTAAACTGGATGGTATCGACGACAGTAGGCTGGGATGTGGTTGGTCATTGGCTCTATCTAGCATTTCTCACTCCCTTGCATAAACACTAAATCCCTCTGCATACCGTCTTTCAATTTCTATCTTGTTTTGCGGGGAAGAAAATAGCAGTACACCAATACAAACCCGATAACAACCACCCATGCAGTAAGCACTTTTCCCTGTCCAAAGATCTTATGGCTTCAACTCCAAAACTCCCGAATCAGGTATGCTGCGTCGGAGGGGGTATAGCTCCCTCCCTACCCGTATAGGGTCTCCAGACGTTCTTTTCTTTCAGCAATGTCACTATGTCTCCCCTATCTTTCACTTGACAGTCCGGCCACACCCTTTCTGCCTCGGCGTCTATGCACGCGATATGATCTCTCCGTGTGTCTTCGTCCCATGGAACGGCTATCCATCACACTTTCCGTCCACCCTTCTGCTCTTAGTTAGCCTTGATAAACCACTGCAGAGGAGCCGGCAATGAAGATACATGCCCTTAGCACACTATGAAGCTGAAGCCACTAGTGCAGTAAAACCCTCACTCAAGCGCACCATCACCTCGCTCGGCAGTTTGTTGTCCGCAAGAGTATTCGTAATGCTGTACAGGGCGAACAAATCCAAATCATACGGTTCTTTCTTGGTGGTCTCCTGCAGACTGGCTTTTCCCTTGTCCTCTGCGGTTTCGGTAGACTGAGGAGTCTCGAGCACTGCTTGAGATCCGCACTCTTGAGCTAGCTTGTTCTGTGCGGCTTGTTGAAGAGTGGCCATGAAGTCGGCATGGCGTTCTTTAACCACGGCCGCAGATATCCCAACATCCTCTAGATCACGTCGGAATTGGTCCCAAACCTTATCATCCTCTATCTGAGCCGGGATAAGGATTGCCTCTGTCCGAGCCGGGCTGATACTTGCGTGCGCATTATGCTGATCCGATTTGCTCTTCCGCAAACATGGGAAAATTCGCTGGAGAATGCTCAGTACTCGACTACTACGAGGCTTAGTATCCTCATTTGCGGAAACTTCTACGACTGCTGGTTTTGGCCCAGGATCTTTGGAAGAGCTACCAGTTTTTTTCTTATGCAGGACCGCGATGGCGTGTTGACACGCGTTTCGAATCCAGCCACGACGAGGCTTGAAGTCTTCGCTGGAGCGAGCCGCGTCGAGTCTCGAACGGGATTTTCCGTTCTTTTCAAGCTGCTTTATCTTCGTCTCGTGAAAAAGTCCCACTGTACTGAGAGCGTTCTTAGGCCAACCATAACGATTGCTGACGGATCCATTTGGACAAGCTTCAACATTCGCTTGCTGCACGATTGCTGGCTGAGGCTCAGTATCCTGGCCAGTAATTTTTATATTCGTGTTACGAGGTATTCCTGTATGAGTATGGAACAGATTTCGAATGCGAGGCTTGATACTGCCGGTCGGGAAAGTCCTAATAACTGCTGGCTGGGGAGTAGCGTTAAACAGTTTCCCCCCCTTTTTCTGATGGATGAACTCTGCCACAGGACGGAAACTCTCTTGAATCCGGTAACAAAGAGGCTGGACATAGTCGTCTGAGCCACCTCTAATTCCCATCGAATGATTCGTATGGTCACTTAGCTGAGCATTCTTTGTAATTTCTGCAACTCCTGTCTCTGTTCCAAGTATATGTTCTTGTTGTGTGCTATCCGTGTTCACTCCAACTTCAACATAATCTTTTAGGCTGTTGTCGCAGGATTGCTCATCCAGACCAGCAGAGACTCGCGGGGTGCAATCGCTCTCCTTGCCACATTCAACATTATGATTGCTGGATACCAGAGACTCTGAGTCTGAACATGCATCATCCCAGTCAGCAGCAGTAAGCCGGTCAATCTCATCAAAGATGAATCGCATATTCCGAGTGGTGGACATTGGATCTTCTACTGCTAGGGCCAAGGTCCGAAATACGAGCGATTTTGGGTTTACTATATCCACGGACACCTTTGAGACGGTGTCGCTCTTTGAGAACCCCTGTGTATAGTCCGTGTCCTGGGAACCTTCCACTGTCAGGCGACATTGCTTTACAAACTGCGTTTACATTGTTCGATAAAACTGGAGCTTCTCTGGCGAGTCTTCAGGTGGTCCGAACTCGTCGTGAAGCTTTGACGCCGCGAAGTCCCAATTGTATGTTACGGGTTCCCAGTCGCGCATAAGCCAGAGCGGATACTGCCCAAAACAGCGCGGAACTGCTGCAACTCCATCCCAGTCGATGATTCCATGAATGGTACCATCGTCAGAGACCAACACGTTCTGAAGCGCGAAGTCAGGATGTGCTAGCACAAACGGAGATCCCCACCCTGAGTGGTCGTACGACATCCAGTCGATGAAGATGCGAAGCAGCATGTGCATGCCTTGATTGTGTTTGGACGGTTGCGGCTGAGGTGGTCCTCGCTCCAAAACAAAGCTCAAGAACGACTTTGGGTCCTTCATCGGTCCTTTGGCATAGAATAACGGAGAATCGTCTCCGTCCTCGTCATAGTTGCACATTCTCTTGTATTGAGCTGCCAAGTCAACAACCTTCGCAGCGCCGATGCCATTTACATTTCCTGCCTTATCAAACAGAAGAGAGCCACTCTGTTCATATGTGAAGGCACTCAACTGAACTGTTACTACGGCAAGCTGCTGCAGAACTCGATTACGGAAACGCTCAAGCGCAGCTTGAGAAGCGCCTGGTTGAAACCATAACTCATGGAGTGGTTGTCCTTTAAGATCTTCCATCATGATGAAAGGGCACTTAGCAGCATTGTCAAGAGAAGCGTCGAATGAATATACTTCTGGTACTGGGATGCTCGTCTCGCGTTTGAGAAGACGCATGGTCATCGCTTCCGAGGTTATAGCCTTCGCCGCTAGCTCGTCGAATTGAGCTTCATGACCTGTGCTAGGGACTTTGAACATCCACGTGACACCATCATCAAATTCCAGGCGGTAGAGTATATGATAAGAACCAGTGAGTGGAGGGTAGAGAACCTTGCAAGTCATGGGTGGAGCTGTCCCATCTGTACCGGCAGACTTGTCCCGCGTTTCCACATGTGTGTTTTGCATTCGAATCGATACAGCAAAATGTGGAAGTTGCTCAAAGTCGATGGCATCGAGAACTGGCTTGAATCGATCCATTTCATCGTAGTCCGTCGAGTCAGATGCTTCATCATCTTCGCCCTTCATCGTATCTGCCATGAGATCCTCGTCTATTGGACACCCGTGTTTATCATCGTCGTCCTCATGATTCAGCTCTTTAATATCGTCTTCGTGAACTGATTCGATACACAATTCCGGCATGATTTGTCAAGCTTGTGAAAAGGAGTTGCTGATGAACGACCTGTAGGCAGAAGACGGTCTGTTCTAGAGATAAGCACGAAGAGGAACAGGAAGAACTACAGAACTGAATGGAAGAGATGTCGTACCTTGGAGTTTTAGTTAATATATTTTAGTGTTTGTTAAAGTAAAAGTTGGCTTAGTCGAGCCAAGGTATTCCTGTATAAGTGTGTTGAGGGGAAGTCCTTATAATTTGAAAATTCTTCGCCTAACGCGTCTCGTAGTGAATGTGTTGAAGAATCGTTTGTGTTGTGCTGAAGAGACGATTCACACAGAATCACTTTGACTCAGAGAGGCTTTCTTGGTTCAACTAATGGTCCGTTGGCCTCATCGAGAGCTGCGAAGGGCTCGAGCTTCCTTAGACAGCCTAGGCTTAAAGCTCGTTTGATGTGTCTTGAGGAAGTCGAACACCACAATGGAATGCGGATGTCCCCGGGTACGATTGATAATATCAACCGACAATCGCTGGAAACAATCAGCAAATGGTCTCACTCCAACTTGCCGTGGTCAATATGCTGCTGGAACAAGAAGATAGTGGACGAGTATGTACCCTGTGTACTTGGACAGGATGATATGGTTTGAAGAAGAAAGATGCAGGAAGGGGAAATGTATGCTGTTTGCCTCCTGGGTGATAACATTTTGGTTTTGGTGAAGTACAACACTCGTCGAGAGAGTCAGATGTGCGCGGATAATTTGTTCACAACCTCACCACAGTTGAACGAAGGTTTTGAACTTAGAACAACGCTTTCTATAACATACTGATCCAACAACACTACCTAGGAACCTAGAGGCCATCCTCCTCCTTAAATACCAGCACAATGGCTGCAGTATGTAAAATTAAACATTCAAACATCAAGGTACCTCTTCCAGCACACGATGAAAAGTTAGATTCAATATCCACCCCAGCTTTACCAAGCCTGTTCGACAAGACCAAAGGCGCGTTCGAGCCATGGCTCGCAATCAAGAGATCGGGGGCCAAGGCCCGGATCCTGGACATCTCAATAGTACCACCCCGAGGAATGCTCAGAAGACATGTAAACACCGGACTCATCATTGGTTTGTCCATTCCTCTCAGTTGATATAAGGTTAGAGGTTGACACTGTATTGCGGAACAGCGTGGTCTGCAACAGACCTTTTAATCGGACCTGCCTGAAGCAAAAACACATGATCGAATGTATCGTACATCCAGGTAACTGGTCCAAGCGGGGGACAGAGTGTGAGGAGTGCGTTCTGGTCCGAGAGTGCGACGAACGACAGGAGAAGAAAGCCGGCACCAAAACCAAGAAAGAACTGGACAAGGAAGAGCACAGACAGTGGTTGGAAGACACTACTCGTGGTAGGAGAGAGGACAAAGCTAAATGGGAAGAGAAAGAGAAGGATGCTGACGGTCAACGTGTCGCCGCCCAAGCAACCGGAATTGAAGCCATCCCTCCTAATTCCATGGTCATTCAAGATCTCGCTATGGTTGAGGAGGATGGTGAGGAGGAGTAAAAAAGTGCCATAGACGCAGAGCCCGCGAGTAACCCCTTCAGATGTTCAGCCGAAGAGACGACTCATCTAAGTAGTCTCGAGGAACGAACTTTCATGATCAAAGCTTTCGAGCTACCAGTTCGGGTATCTTAACCCCTCTGCTCTTGGTGTTTGGCATAACCCCCCTCCCTTCATGAACATGCCTTGTTTGGTTGTTCTTTATGACGGATCTCGCATCCTTAACTTAGACTTGGACTTTTTGAATAGACTGTGGGTACGAACCGGTGAACGTCATCTTTGGCATTGGGTTGTATGGGCTTCGGAACTGGGCAATGCAAAACGGTACATGTTGGGAATCGAGTGGATGGAAACGACATGTATCTTGGTCAGAGTACTTTGTTTGATAGCTTGAATGTTATGTTTGTCTGTTTATGTGTTTGAATTCGATCATTGAGGTTTTTGATGTGCTGTGATGTGATGCTGAGTAGAAATTGAACGAGATGAGAGTGCGAAAAGAAGATTGAAACGTTATTGTTGATGAATTGAAATGAAGATAAAGAGAGATAGAAAGATGTCGTTGAGAGCTGCGCGTTACCGATTCAGCTAAGCCTTTTACTCTAGCGTATGCAGAAAGCTTTCGAATCCTTGGCATTCGTTTTTGTCGCACACCCATTGGTTTCCTAACTACATATGATGATATGGATATACAGGATTGTCAGATCTAGAATTAGGTGCCTGTTACCACCAGGTGGCGTATTTTGGGGGTGGATCCCCCAATCTTAAGACTCGGCATGGATGAAAGGGGTACAGTCGAAACAGCTGAGATTCCGTAAATAGATGGCGGTTACTGTAAGAATGCTTGACGTGGGAACATGGCGACTTCATATCCTACCTATCATTGCCACCGAGTCCAAGGTCGATTCCATTCAACGTCGGCAAATATGCAGTGCGCATTTTATTTCGGTCCAGGGCGGCGGTGCTATGTGGAGTAATGGCATTTCCACCGGTCATCACTGTCTGTATGTCCATCTAACCTCGAGTCAAAGCGTTTCGTAAACAGGGTAAGCGCTGATTTTCGAAGAGGCTCACACCATTTCCTCAGTTTTGAAAAGACTGTTGCTAATTGACAAGTCGCGTTAATTTCATCTTGTCTTCTGAGAGTAGGAATGTCGCCGAAAGAATCCTTCACGGGTTATATTAGGACATGACCTCGCCTCAAACAAATCCAAAACGATGAGGGTCCAGAGCGTGGTTGAGAATCAGATCCGGGCCTGGAGCAATTCGTCCTTCACGCTGCCTCGAAGCGTTATAAGATTGGTATCGCTCCCATCTCCCATCAAAATTACTCGCCAGCTCAAGCCTTGCTTTTCGGTCCATCAATCATGTCAAATATGACATTCTTTAAAGCTTTTCAGTTTCAGTTTCTATTTTCCCTTCTCGTTCTTGTCAGCTTGGCTTTCCCATCTGTCGCAGTCGATGTGTGCCCGCCTGACGATATCGTTTACACACCTTTCACTCCGGTCCAGCAACCTCGCTATACCTCATGCTGGCATTGGGCAGACTGTGTCTTAGCCTCTGCGGAGGAAGTGCGTAAGCAGCAGTTCAACGCTACATCCCTAGTGATGGGCCTCATACCTCTTGTTTTAAAGGACATCGCCTGGCCCAAACGTCGCTTAATCTATGTGTCGCGAAGACTTCCACGTCTGATCGAAGTGGTCGCTAGAGCTCTAGGGATCGTGCCTGTACCAATAACTGGTCCGAACTCTTTAGGAAATAATAGAGAGCTCGCTACCACTAGGATCTACGAATGGACTCGATCGCAGTCATTCAAACGGCGCATGCTTTTAGCTGATGCGAGTGTCGTCGCTCTTGGATTCGTCTTTGCTGCGTTAGCCCTTGTGGAAATTCACTCGAAACGTTCTAGTCTAGGCTGCACTTACTCCATGTTTGTTCTAACATGACACATAATTGCTATCATTTCTGCGGCCAGCGAGGTCTTTTTAAGCCGGCACAAAACAGAGCAGAATGCTTCAGCGAACATGGTGCAGAACTCAACGTCACAAACAAGGCAAACTGCAAGGCCATCCGCCTCGACCCAAGTGACGCTTCACCAGGACCATGCATTTGCAATTCAAGGCGGTGACGACCCATGGCTAAATCAATTAGTATGGGGAATCTACTTTACAGCTGGAACACTAGTCTACACATCCATAATGGCAGTGACTGTCATTGAATTGTTCGTCTGGGTCTGCGCTTCCGTCGGCGCCGCTACCCTAATGAGGCTGCTGGCTTTCTATCTATGCATGTGCTATGAAGACACGGTGGAACACAAAGTGGAAGAAGAGGCATAAAAAGGATAGGAGACATAGATCATTTTCAACATCTGTGTATTGATAATGACTCCTCTTGATACTTGCACTGAAGCATCTGTATTGGTGGGTTATTTGCAAGTGATCCATTGCATATATATATACATTGAAATTTCTCTATTCAACACTAGTGGACCAAGAAATGCGGACAGTCGGATAAGATCAAACAAAAGACTCGAAAATGACTCAAAATTAAGCAAAACCCCCGGGATAAAGTACAAGAGCGTCCATAGATAGGCCTTCGTGAGTACATTAGATAGTGCTTATTGAAAATACTAGGGGAGTTGGGTAAACCTCCGCTTCATATATGTATACCTAGGGCTGGTAGGGCTGGGGCCCGCTAAAGAAATTGGAGAAAAGAAGAAAGAAAAAGAAGACGAGTAGAGAAGAAGAGAAGTGAGAGGGTAACATTGATGATGAAAGCAAATTGAAGTTGTTTAAAATAAAATGATATTTACTAGTTATAGCTTGCTGCAAATTCGATAAGCAATACTCACTTTCATAACAAAAAATCAACAAGTTTTTCAAATCGTTCGAAGAATTTTTAAAAATCGTTCAAGCATATTTTATGTATACATTGCTTTCTATAATCATTACTATGCTTTCTTATCAAACCGTACACAGCTACCCAAGAAGCAAAAGTAACTTCGCAAACTTCGCTGAACGGTTTCGCTGTTTAGAAAATGACTAATAATCTCGTCAGTTGCCCTAGAGGGGGCCTAAACTGAACTCTAGTAGATGGGAAATTTGAGGGGGAAAGGCTCCCCCCGAAACAAAAATGCAACTTTAATGCACGTTTGTGGTATTCCCTTCCGCCTGCGTTCCGAGTCCATCTCTAATAAAAACGCTCCTCCACTGCGTTCTCTGCTTGGCCTTTTTGTGTTGTGATGAGACCATAAGTTGACTTTCCTCCTATTTCTTCATTTGTTTTTATAATTTCTTCTCTCCAACAGTCCTGGTAATCCATTTACGCAGCAAACTGCTCCTTTAGGACCTTCAAACGCGTAAGCCGGCAAGTTTCAGGCGCCGAGCGGCAAAGGGAAAGAGACATGTAGCTGAATTTACAAAGAGGCGACCAGAGCAGCGAAGCCTCGTTCAAGGCGCTGCCAAAATTCATCGCTAAGCTCACCGTCCGCGATGCCATGTGCGACAGACCAAAGTAGGAATTGTGACGGGTCGTACTCTTTCTTCTCCGCTTTGGCTGGTGTAGGAGCTTTGTCTTTAGCCTCAGGGGCTTCGGCTGACCCTGGGGCTTCTTTCTCTATGGCGACAGGTGTAAGAGGCACATCTTGGGTCTTGACGACTTCAGCTGACCTCAGGACTTCTCCGGCTGGCTTGGCATCAGAGATACAAGGTAAGCCTCGCTGCGAGGCTTCTGCAACTTGTTTAATGACACCCTCAATAAGTGCACGATGTTCCTTTGAGATGGTGCTAAAAATTCCCGCGTCTTCTAATTTCAGTATTGCCTGATGGCAAATACTTCCAACCTCTTCCTTGACTAGGCTGAGGCTTCCCTGTGCTTCGGCTCTCTCCACTTTACTGTCTTGCGGATATGGAGACATTGGTTGAACAGCATGTCCCGCATCGACATAGTAAGGCTTACCCGCCTGACTTGTGCTAGCTTCAACATCTGCTGGTAATGGCTTGCTGACTTCAGGCGAGTGTTTCGATTTATGGTTTCGTGGAAGATCCGGGGTCTTATGAACGGCGCTTCGGTCCCGGCCTTGACAAGGTTCGACGCGGTCGCCGGAGGAAACTTCAACGGGGTTTGACAGATTTACAGCATCTTTGTGAGGCTTCTCTACCTTCGGCTTCTTTAAAAATCCTATTACACTATGGAGAAGATTTCGGAAGCCACCCCCACGAAGCTTGACATTGTCATTTGTGTAAAGTTGAGTACTTGCAGATTTGACTTCGGTACCATCTGCGGATCCTTTTGATCCCTTTCTCCGTAGAATTCCAATAGTATGGTCCAAAGCGGACTGAAATCGACTACCAGAAGATATGGCATTCTTAGTTGGCCAAGCTTCAGCGACTGCCGGTTGAACGATTGCTGGCAGAGGCTGCAGATCTTTGGGAGCCTTCTTTAAGTTCTTCTTATGCAAAACTTTCCCATTACAGCGAAGTGCGTCTTGGATTCGATTGTAGATTGGCTTCGCCTTCCGGCTCGAGCCATCTTCAACACATCTTAACTCATCAGACACGGGACATTCAGGCAGACCACCATCTACAATACCTGGAGCTTCCACCTCTTGAATACTTGCATAACTCTTGCTAGGTGCAGCTGCATTAATCAAGCTCTTGTGACTGGGTGATTCATCCATACCAGCGGAAGTATGTGAGGTGGAATCAGTATCTGCACCGGTCTTTGCCTCGTCGCCGCCTGATGCGTCAGAGTCTGTCGCCGGACTTGAGCTCTCTTGAGAAGCAGTAGTGAGCCGAATAATCTCCCTAAAGACAAGGCCCACATTTGCGGTGGTGGACATGGAGTCGTCGGCTGCGACTGCTAAGCTCCAAGCGAGGATTGATTTGCGAATTCCTAGATTTGAGGACTGACTAAGTATCGGAGTCCTCAATTCACGTTCCTTACAGTGTGTACCATCTCGGCCTCGTTGTTCTGAAATACACTGTTCCATGGACCGTGCGTACAGCTTCCGGTAGGATTCAAGCTCCTTCGGGGTATTTTCCCATTGGCCATCCGGATCACAGAGCTTCCCTGTTTTAATATCATAATTGTAGGAGGCTGGATCCCAGTCACGCATCAACCATAGAGGGTACTGCCCCATGCAGCGCGGAATAGCTGCAACCCCATCCCAATCAATAATTCCGCGAAGTGTACCATCTTCGGAGACTAGTATATTCTGAAGGGCGTAATCCGGATGAGTTAGAACAAACTGAGGTTCCTCCATTGACTGATTTGTAGGGATCCAGTCCATGAACTGTCTAAGTAGCATATGGTTTCCTCGGTGGAATCGCGCTGGATTGGCTTTGATTGGACCACGCCGATCCAAGTTAAATTTCAAGAACGACTTGGCGTCGTCGAACGGTCCCTTAACGCAAAAGATGGGGGAACCATCATAATCGCCGCTGTTCATCTTATCGTATTGAGCGCCTAAATCAAGTACTCTGGAAGGACCAAAATCGGATATTCTGCCTTCGCTATCAAATCGGAGAGAGCCACCTCGATGAAACGTGAAGCTACTTAGTTGCGCCATTGCTGCAGCGAGATCCCCTAATATTCGCTCCCGAAATTGCTTCATAGCAGCATCGCAGGACGATGGTTGGAACCACAACTCGTATAGTGGTCGGCCCTGAATGTATTCCATCATAATGAAAGGACAGTTGACATCATTGTTCAGACTAGCATCGAAAGAATATACCTCTGGTACCAGAATGGTGGTCTCCCGCTTAAGAAGACGCATAGTCATCGCCTCACACGTTAAAGCTTGTGCGGCTAGCTCGTCGAACCGACCAAGATAACCCGTTACGGGGACTTTGAAAAGCCAACGAACCCCGTCACTGAACTCTAGTTGGAAGAGGATATTGAAAGAACCTGAAAGCGGATACAAAATCGTACAAGTCAACGGCGGGAGTTGCGCGTCTGTGTTTGCCGATTGTTGATGTATTTCGGATTGCATCTTCTGCATTCGAACTGAAACGGCAAAAGCTGGAAGCCGATCGAGTTTCATGCTCTTGAGAAGTGGGACAAATTGTTCGAGTTCGTCGTATTCTTCTTCCTCCTCGTTGTCGTCCTCACACTCTACCACATCTACCATGAGATCTTCGTCTTCATGACTCAGGTCTCTAATAGCTTGTTCTTCGGAGACGAGCTCTTCGATGTCTTTCTCATAGCGGGAATGGATAGCTAGATCCGACATGGCGTTTCGGCTGTAAGACAAGAAGGAGTTAATTGACGGTAGGTGTGAGGAAGGTAAAGTTATTCTAAGAAATTAGCGCTTGGACATATAAACAAGCATGAGGGACTGAGATATCATACTTTCAAATTTTTGCCGATGTGTTGTATTGCTGCCTTGACACAATAACTGTCCCAGTCCAGCTGACGGTCGGAGCGTGAGAGTGTTCTTGATGTATCGAATCTTCCTGCAAGAATTTGCGCTTGCTGTTTGTGCGATATGTTCTGTAAAAGTTGAATAAATATAGGGTTTCGCCAGAATCTTCCGAAATATACAAAGCCAGCAATTGCTTTTAATGAAATGTACTTACGGTTTTGTGAGAACTTTGTGCAGTCAACTAAGACCTAGCATGAAAGAAACTTGATCAAATATTGGCTAAGATATGTTTTTAGGTTGATGATGTTGGTTGGAAAAGAAGAGTCTGCTGAGAAGCATGAAATGCGTGCTGTTTACGCCCAGGATGATTGGTTACTCAAACCAGGTGAATCACCAAACAACATCTAATGTGTCGGAGGCTCATTCACAAATTTTCAATGTGCACACAAAAGCTTTCAAGGTGTCAACAGAACCTACGAATCTCAGCTCAACATCCTGTTCATCACCATGAACTTTTCAATTCCATGGAAAAGCTCGCAAGATGTCAGCGAAATTTACCAAGCTCTGCTCAACATCCTGTGCATCGCTGTGGGCTTCTCAAGTCTATGCGAAAGCTCTCAAGGTGTTAGCTGAACCCATGAATCTCAGCTCAACATCTTGTACATCACAATGAGCCCTCATTCATTATGCTTGAAGCAACAGTCATCAGGACCCATATATACCACCAACATGGGGCCTGAATCTCCAACCGCACAACCTGATTGTACACCTCCTTTACGGACTTGTTCTAAAGAATTAGAGCTGATATCAATCACGGCCATACCGAGCATCTTCTTTGACAGTGGCCTTTTCACCTCTTGCGGACGATGCCAAACGCAAAAGATCTTATGGGGCTAGGGCCCAAACCCAGTCACTTGACGTGCATCGTTGAGAGGGGTTTGACAAAGATGTTTCCAACTCGTACACACCATTGGTAAGCTCTCCACAGCTTTTTATGAGAAAGGCTTTGGCATTGACGTGGGCTTCTGGCGACAGTGTAATATGTAAGAAGGCATTCACCGTGCTTTGTAAAAAGAAAGGACATATGTGCCAATGCCCATACCATCAAGATGTGTATGTTCGTCCAGGAAATCAATGCCAAACTTGTCTTGAAGAGCAGGCAGCGGACGAAAATAAGGAAAGGGTAGCTAAAGAGCAGGAATGGAAGGCTGAGAAAGAAGAACAAGTGAATAAATGGCTCAAGGAGATGCCAGGGAGACGCGAGGATAAGCCCAGGAAGGAGAAACCAGGAAAGGAGAGGAACCCGGTTCCGGCTGCATACGTCGTGGGTGGACATCAAGGCGGAGCAGCTGATCTTGATCCTGATCCTGTGAGTCACCGCTCCACCAAGACTTATTATAATAAAAACACGACTAACCCAAACCTACCAGTCCGCTCCCGACAACCCTTAGGCCTACCAGCGCCAACCACACCAACACCGCGGGCCACTTTCAACCGAGTACAATCTTCAGCACTCCCGCAGAACAGCTCTCTTCAGCACTGGAACGACCCACCCTTCTCGACCCCTCTGCTCTTGGTGTTTGGAATATGCCCCCTCCCTTCACCAATATCCACTCGTTTGATTGGTTGTTTATGACGGATCTCGCATCTCTTAACTTGGACTTGGACCTTTTCAGATAAACTATGGGAAAGGGACTGGGCGACATGGGTTGGCTAATATGGGCTTCGGGACTGGGCAGTGAGAAATGGTACATGTTGGGAATCGAGTGGTTGGAAAAGACATGTATCTTAGCCTGGGTGCTTGTTTGGTAGTTCGAATGTTATGTTTGTCTGTTTGCTGTGATGTCGTACTGAGTAGAGATTAGAGCGAAAGTGAAGAAGGTTGGGACGTTGTTGTTGTTGACTTGGAATGTAGGTACAGTAGGATTGATGTCGTTGAGAGCTAGGCCTTGCCGGATTCCGCTAAGCGTTGTATTTTAATTTTCCCACTAAGGTAGGCGACATTTTCACCCCTTTAGCAACCGACTTTTATAATAGATTTAATCAAGTAAACACATACCTTTAGTTGTCCTCATAGGATGGTATTTATAATCATCGACTCGGGCCTAAATGCACATAGGAATCTCCCATATCCAGATAGCCGCTTGGTCTAAACAGTTGACCTGGCCTGTCTGGGGATCGGCTTATCGCGCAATGACTTTCGACACCCTTGGAGAAGTATGGTTTGCGAATATCCATAAAGCTATCAAGAACCAAGTGTCTTACATACAGTGCATTCGACTGATGAACGTGGGTGAGGAACTATGCAGATGATTCGCTGGAAAATACAAAAAGGGAACTATCGTACAATATTACTACGAAGCAAACTATCCACGGCCCTCAACCAAGCATGAGATGACAGAAAGAACGTGGAAATGGCAGGAATACTGATATGTGGGTCGAAAAGGCGTTGTACAAATTGTTCGAGTTATCAAACATCCAAGGGTGGCGATTCTGCGCTCCGTTGCTGCCATTTTGTTTTCCTCGCTCTGGCCAAGGCTGAAATGCTTAACCAGTTCGGCCAAAGTTGATAGTATCTTCTTGCTTGGCTTTCGATCAAACCGTTTTCAAAAGGTCCCATTCACGGTACCTTGTATGGGAGACTGGCCAGGCGTGGAGGTTTTGGATCTGAGTGTCAACGGGAAGGGATAATCGTAGGGGTCTTCTTCTTCACTATTTTCCATCGTCGAGATCAGCATGAAATTTCAAATAGGTTTCACGTGTCCGAAGAGACTTTGACTTACGGCAGCTTCCAGGCTATGTAGTCTTCCGTGCTGAGCCCTTCCCGACCCTCTTGCAGCGAAGCGAAATCGCCTGGTGTCATCATACCGGAGCGAGTCCGAGGCGAGCCTGGAACGGACAATGGTCGCGTGAGTTTGGGCTCGGATGCATCGAAAATGGCGGCTTCGTCGTAGTCGTCGTCAAATGAGGCGGGGTAGGCTGCATTCAATATTAGCATTCATCCCCGGTAGTATTACGATCAGACTTTACCTCGCCTAAGAGCCAGCTGCCGCGCCTTGACGTATTCCATACCCATTCTCTTCCAGTCTAACAGATCGCTGAGTCGCTCCGTCCGGTTTCTCTGGTTTATGCGTTGTCGCTTGCTCTTAGAGGCAAACTCGAACATGAATTGAGTAAGCTGATTCACCGAGTCGTCGACGCCCTTGGTTCGGCGGTCGACGATATAGATGCCATAATCCGAGGCGTTCTCGATTAGTTCTTCCATGTAGCATCCGAAACCTGATAGATTTGTTGTTATGCTGGGTACACCCATTACGGTGCACTCGGCGGGAGTGTAGCCCCATGGCTCATAGTAGGATGGGAAGACACCCATATGTGTCCCACGAACGAAATCGTCGTAGTCTAGAGGTAAAACTGGGTTTGCGGAGTTGAGGAACTCGGGGTGGAATATGACCTTGACTCGATCACTTGGATGATTGAACAATTGGACTCGGCGTATTTGGGCTAAGATTGGGTCGTCGGCATCATTTGCCATGTTGTGCGTTACGACAGGCGGTAGTGCGTTGCGCTTCATCGCGAAGAGTCGGCGTCGGAGCATGATGCGATCTTGGCTGCTTAGGAGGTCTTTGTGTTCGGGTACATCGTCTCCGTCATGCCACTGCAGCGACCGCTCGAAGAGTCGTTTCCCAACCTCATGTTCGATGACGCTCACCGTGTCCCGAAGCGACTTAATCACAGCTTGCCCTTTTAGTGCCTCTACAGTCAGGGATTGTGTTTGTGCCGGCATGATGATAAATGCAACTACCGTCACCTTGGAACCGGAGCTCTTTAGGCGGTGGTTTAGTCGGGCCAGAGACTCGATGAACATATCCACGCCTTTATTTCGATATTCGTATCGTCCAGCGGTGAAAAAGTACAAGGTGTTTTCTGGCTCGAAATCATTGTGCCCATAGAAGTGGCCTCGCACAAAGTCGTGGATCTTCTCTTTCGACTGTTGGTGAAGATTTTGGAACTCATGCATCGCAGAGAACTTTTTGACGTTTAGTCCATTGGGTAACACGCCGTCCGGCTTGCGTTTCAGTAGATGTTCGCTTTCGTAGGCCGTAATGTGTGAGACCGTGGTAAAAACATCGGAAGAATGTGCACCTGCGCGTTCAATACAATATCTATGGTAGATTCCGCGTTTACCAGCCTCAGAGTCGACATCGAAGTATTGGAGGTTGTTGTAGAAGTCGACGGACCCAGCGCAGAGGTATCTTCCCAACAGGGTAGCGTGTGTCGTAAAAATAGTTGTTACGTCTATTCTTCGCTTCTTTGTCAATGGTATAGCGACTGCAGCAAGCCATTCGTGAAAATGCGCAATAATTGCCTTCTTCCTCTCGTGAGAAACGAACTGGAACACCGTCAGCTATACTCGTGGCGCGCGTAGCAAGATTTGTACCTCGCCAAGGAACCATGCTACAAGGTATCCAAAGACTACAGCCTCATTTGTCTCATCGTCCCCTGGAGGCGAGGGTATCCCAGCAGTATTCCATAAATCGGACTTCCACTCGTCCAACCACCGGTAACCGGACTTGGTGTCGATCAGAATTATTCGTGGTGCGCCTTCAATCAACCATCTGCCGTATACTATTCCAATTCCTCTCGCTTGCATATTTGCAATTGACTTGGCCAACTCAGGGTTTGTTGGAGTGAGGGGTTCGACTTCAACAGCGGCCTATGGTGTGATGAGCAAGGCCCATGACGAGAGAGCAAATTGTAAGTACCGAAGCTCGATTGAGAGGTCCGATCAGAGTGTATCGCTCGCCATATTCAGCGGTTGTCACAGGTGCTTTTGACTTGATCACAGAGTAAATCCCGCCCACTACGACGCTGTCAGCTTCTGGTACTGCCACTTGCGAAAGTCTTCCTACCTCGGTTTGCAGCTTCTGTGGATATCTCAAACAGCATATGGTTTTTGATATCTCGTTTGGAGGAATCTGCGTCCTCCATGGTCCCATTGGTGTGGGAGCCCGCGATTTCTGTCATCGTGGACGAAGGGGCGCAGCTTTACTCGACCCTCGAATAGCGATCAAATGTGTTAGAGTCGACAGAAGCTGTAGGTGTGTCCTAATTGTAGATTGTCACTCTTTAGTGAATGATCTCGACTTGTGCAATAATTGCGAAGCAAGAGCTTCTGTTGCTTCCCCACATTTCCCCAGAAAGAACATGCAGACTCAGTGAAGGCCTCATTGTCAACGTACCAGGTGCGATTGAATAGTCAAAGACTTTAGCAGTGATTTCCAACGATACCAAAATCAAAGACGAGTAAAGGAGAGTGATGTACCCAGCAGAGGAAGGACGCTTGTCAAGTGGGAGGTTGGGGGGGTTTTTTCAGAATGGCAGGGATGTTGGGAATAGCTTCGGCGATCTTTAAGCACCTGATCTTGAAACCAATCCTTCCACCCATTGACCAAGTTAATACATACTCCAGTAGCGACACAAGAGAAGCAGGAACATTGACCTTAATACTGGTTACTACGAGATTGCGGAGTCTCTTCTCTTCTCTTTACTTCATTTTATCCTTCGAGTTTGCTGACCCTTCTCAGCTCCATGCAATCCGACGTCATGGTCCATGGGGAGCTCTCCGGACTTGAAAACCCCGCTCGCTTCCGCACTCGTCGTGCAATTCCCGCCTGCAGTCTGCCGTTTCGCAGGATATCTCATGTTCTCGCTTTACTCCTATAAATAGTAGGAAATGATTCGATGGGCTTCTTTGACTAAGGTGTATTTGTTCAGACAATCCATGGGATTTCCTATCTGTGGATGGGTGCCCCGACTGGTGGAGAACCACACCCCTGGAAACGACCCCGTATTGAGGCCTTCCTCCATGGTTCAGATTGATTATCATAATCGCTGATATAGTGCTATTCTTTCATCTATCCATCTCATTATGGCAGAGAGGGAGAGCAAACTGTGCTTTCTTGTCTCTCGTTTCGATTCTGCTGTGTTAATCACCAAGTTATTATTATGTTTACTAGTTTAATCGCATACGGTCAAAGCATGCAGAAACAATGGAATGCTTTATAAACTCATGATCGTTTGGTTCATCCATGCACCATTGACGGATGGATGAGAACATTGTCCAGGGGTGAAGCGCCCAAATTCGCTGAAGCTTACACCTATCCATGGATTGGCGTGCCCACCAGTAGGGAAATCGACATATGAATTATTGTTTCATGCAGAAATACGAGCATTCCATTCGTGAAAGGAAGTATCCACCGTTCGGTTGCACCATTTATATCTGCGTGAAGAGAGCAATACCTCTCACAAGAACTCTAATGGCCAAAACACGTGATCGTATGGAAGAGAGACCAGGCAAAGCGAAGAACGCTGAAAGCCCCTTGATTAATGGGCTTATACAAAGAAACAAAAGGCTACTCGAAACAAGGGCTGTATATAGCGATGCCCATGCGCTGAACCCGGTCTCCCCATCCAGATTTGTAGCTGCCATAAACCATCAAAGCAACTTGCTTGGGGCTCTCGGTAGGTATCTAGAACATGATCTCTGGGTTAGCGAGGTGGCTTTGGTAGACACCCAGGGTGTACAAGTCAGTAATTAACAGCCGGTTCCTATTGGGATGTCCGAATGAACGATTAGACTCATAATTTCCTCGGAATAATACAAGGACTCGACTTATATCATTAAGCTGTGCGACAGGAAGACTTATGCCAATGGACATGTAGAACCCCTCAATCTTGGATTTCCATACACAAACTGTTACTTGGATTGATCGTTGACCTGGACCTTTTGCTCTGCTGACCGGTTATTGTTTCCCGACTTCCTGCCCCCCCCGGTGATCTCAAACATCGCTATGTTGACCTTGCAACACACAAAAACATTGGAAATATTGACATAACTACGGAGAGTTTGTCTGCTTCGGCGAATTGGGTTGGACTGCTTCTCGGACGGACTCCTCGTCGCAACAGACCGTAAAGTGCTAGCTCGAGTCCAATGCAAGTGTACTTTTATAAGACTTAGAACATATCGACATATAATATCTCCCTGGACTATGATCCCATGTCCTTGGATGCAGTGACATTGTTTCCCTGTCGCGGTTGCTTTATATAGGTGGATGCTCACTCGAGGGCGTCCTCCCATTGCTCGTTCTCCTGGTCCTCGTCCTCCCGGCTATCTTCTTCTGTATCGAGGTCCATGTACCCATGCACGCTTTCATCCTGCGCTGATATCTCCCCGCTTGTCCCTTCGATACTGTCATAGAAATCCTCAAAGGCTTGGTACCATTCCAATGGGTCATCGTCTTGTGGGTAATGCGTGAACGACTCTGACCAGCCCTCATCATGATCTCTGCGCCATTGAGCACATTCTAGTGCGGTGTACCCCAGAATGTTCTCAGCATTGACGTTGATTCCTTTTAATCCAGCGGATCGTAATATCCTCAGTATATTCAGATTGGCGAAATATGCTGCGTGATGAACTATAGTCTGTCCGTCCGGGTCTTGCTTGGTATAATCAAATAACTCGTTACCCAAAAGGATCTTCAGTGCCTTATCACTGTTATAGTGAATTGCTCTACCGAGGAGAGGGTTTCCATCATATGACATAGCATTGACTTTACCAGCGTTTCTGAGTAGCCAAGACAAGGTTTTCGGACGGTTATGCATGATCGCTACGCGTATTGCTAACAGCTGGTTGGCATTATCTGTGGACATGTGTACACCGCGAACCAAAGGAAGTTGTAAAAAGCTGATTATGCCACTATCATTACAGTTCGAAATCAAACCCATCAAGAGTGTACGGCCTTCCACATCCTTTGCTCTAACGTCAGCACCAGCATCAAGCAGAGCCTTCAGGCAAGCTGTGCTAGTATAGCAGTAGAGGCAGGGAGTTTTTCCACACGTATCGGCTTTGTTCGGATCTGACCCACGTTTGAGAAGTTGTTCAACTGCTTCTAGGTCTCCTCTTGCGGCTGCCCATGAAAGAGTGGTCCTTCCCATGTAATCTACTTGGTCGACGTCTTCTCTTTGCGTGGAAAGCAAAACCTGGTAGAAATCTTCGCCACAAAGATTGAGGAATGCCTTGTGCAATTCGGGAAAGTCGAATTCTAATAATGACGCTCGATCGTCAAAAACATGATGCAGAGTTGTAGCATGATTACTGTGGTAGGGTTTCATAAGAGGATCGGTCCATGCAAAAGTGGAAGGAGTACTCGAATTTTGTAAGCTTGGGCACGAGTTAAATGTTGATTTGCTCTGCTTACTTCCCATACGTATCCCGAAGACAGGGATCAGCGCCTTCGCGAAGTAATATATCTACGACTGCGACACGACCACACATCGTAGCCCACTATTGGCAAACTCATGATTAGCAACTATGCTCGAGTACCAAGGGACAACAGATACATACATGAAGTGCAGTCCTCTTTGAGCCATGCTCAACGTCTAACACAGATGCACTGCCCTCGGAGAGAAGCTTCTTGACAACCTCAACATGGCCAAAATAACTAGCAGAGAATATATTAGCATTCCAAGGACGCACCCTAAATACCCTCAAACAAAGTTCTGGGCCATTTGGCTGACAGTATGCTATAGTCATAGCCAAAGCACGGCTCATAAACCACCAAGGAAAGGTGTAGGTGATTTGGGTAGTAGAGTGTGAACGACCATGACAATTTGTAACGTCACAACCAGGTGAAAACGGGGCAAAACCAGTGTATCTTACGAAAAGCGAACCTATCACTTGATTGGCCCAGCCGGGGGTTCTAAGGCGACGTTGCTTATGACATGAACAATCACACGACATGGTGCAATGCCTAGCATACCGAAGCGATATTTGGGTTACAGAAGACGGCACCCTCCGGTGGCCTGGGGTGAGCGCAGAAGTGCTGATGTGTTCCACTGGAGAAGGTTGGAATAGAGTGGTGGAAGCCGTATCAATTCCTTCCCCTGAAGATCCTCGGCTCGTTTGTGTACGGATATCTTGTATGCCCCTCGAAGAAGGTTCACTCTGGTGCTCTCTTTGCAGCTGTTGTTTCATATAATCGTCAACATTCTGAGTTTGACTAATAGATAGCTCATCTTTGGACGATGACTGGCTTTGAATAATTTCTGTTAAGACATATAATTGTTGCACCTGCCGGTCAACTCGATGAATCATTGACCTTGCAGAGTCAGCTAGATAATTCATGCAAGAAAGTTATGATCCATGTGCCTATTAGAATGTTCCCGACATCTGAAGCTACAAAGGCCCAAGACGGAGATGAGGAGGGGATTGATCTGATTGCTGAGACTGAGATCTGAAACATGAAGAAAAGTTTAGACATACGAATTCTGCGCGACCAGGGCTGTTGATAGGTCAACTTTGTTATTTCTCATTCGCTCTTGTAGCTGCCTGATCTTACCCTCCAGCCGTAGCCACCTTTTCCAATCAAGCTTCACCAGACCATTTACGCTGTCGATTGTGGTGAGTTCATATGCGATGAGCTGTTCAGTTGCCAGCAGCGTCTCCCTCACTTTCTCAAGTGCCCTGCAAACACTGGCACTAAATTTTGTCTCATGGGCTTCTTCATGCTGCCTTGCGACATGGTTAACATCTTGGACAAGGTACTGAATGTCGGCAATCTCGTTATTCAGCGCCAAAAGGATGTCGGGCGCATATTTGAGGGCTCTGATCTTTGCGATTCCCTTGGCAACCTGTCCGCCCGCCCCAAGGATGGTGAGGATGCTGGCGGTGATCGAAAGAGGATCCATGGTCGATCGAGCTACTAACTGACATCTAAGGACAGACGATTTCAAAAGTCTTACTTACTCAATCACCGCAGCCTCAGTTCTCGAGTCTTCAAGTAGTGAGGTTCAAGGGTTCCGCGTGGCTCGAAGATAGGTAGAGCAACTTATTTAATGCAATTTCCAAAGCTGTTTTAGAAGAAGAGTTTAAGATTCAAGCGTTAACACAGTAAAACGTAGCAGGCCGTAAGTGCCAGGCTGCAGGCTCAGCCTTGTCCAGATCTTGCCTTACTATCAGTCTGATGAGGTCACAGCGCAGGATACTTTGCACCGCAGTCCAGCCTTGCGTGACCTGCGCCTTGTTATCCACAATGGTGCCCTTAAGATATAATTCGATAGACGATGATGCTACGTATCTCTACAGGGTTCGAGTTAAAAAGTACGAGTGTTGCAATAAAGTATTGAAAATGACCATCGTACAGAACTGTCTTCAACGACTTTGACAAAAGAGCAATCACTCAATGAGAATTAAAGAGTCTCAAGCAGAAGAATATCAAGTTCTTCATCTTCATTCATCATCATCTTCTTTCAGAGTTAAGCATTAGTTGAATATCAACTTCAAAGAAGCTACGTTGATTAGCTTTTTAACAAATGCTATCTTGCAAGCAATACATCTATTATAAAATATCTTAGCTAGAAGAAGAAGACAGCTCTGAGACATTACAGATGAAAAGTACTGGCCCAAAAAGCTATCCTTTATTTGGTACGTTCAAGAGGTAGAAACAGAACGAGACGAAGATTCCAAAGAGATTGGTAGACGAAGGGTTCGAGTACAGGCTTTCGAGACACAATATTCAAGTAGACTCTGGAGATAGAACGGGGGAGGGATAGGTGTGGAATCGCAACGCCGAAAAGTATAAATAACGGTTGGTATTACTTAGAAGGAAATAGCCAGTTAGAGGTACGATTAATGAAATTACATTTGAAGCTAACATATCACAAAAGTCTGATCCTCTCCCCGACCTTTTGCCGTAAATGCTTCTTTGTTCATTAGACCATGAACATATGCTTCTCCAATTAATTCAGCAACCTGTTCTGCATGCTTGAACCGGAGAGCGTAAAGTGGACCCCCAGAATAGAAGACACAGATAGTGTCTCCGGCTTTCAACTGAGCAGGGCCGAGACCAACGCGCCCTCCCCTCGTGCTGAAAAACCTCCGCCCTTGACAGGCTGACTGCTGGGCCGAGAAGTATAATCGCAGGGCTGTCTTCTTCTCAACGCCCTCATCCAAAAAGGTTCCGTCTCGTAAGGTGATCAAGTACCTTAACATGTTGTGATAGTCCTCGGAGACGTCTCCCACAGGCGTGAGATCTTCGTCGTAGATTTTGTTACCGATTAAAGTCCGCCAGTGCGCTTCAGGAACAGCATCGAGCTGCTTATATGTGACTTTGGATAGCGAAACACATTGCGACTCCCACTCCAGTAGTTTAGCAGCGGCACCGTCCAGACCCTTCTGCTGATCAGGAAACTGAGAAAATGACCAGGAAGCTGAAACAATATCCGCGACTTCGTCCACGTCAAATCCGCGTACTTGGATGTTGTTCGAGTCCAGGATCACACTGACACGGGGTAAACGGTCTTCTGCGCTACGAAAGCCAGCCTGGTAGCTGTAAACACTGCCCAAAATCGAGTACTCTTCGGGTGACGCCCAATTCGGACACCATGACGGGAGCTCCTTAGGCTTCTCCTGCGAAGTGGCTCTGGAGAGCAACATAAGAGTGGAATCTTCTTCAATCCACCTCTTTGCAAGAGCAATGTAAGGTCTCCAGAAATGCCGTCGGCCGTCTTCGGAGTAGTCGATGCTCACCAAATCCGGTATCTCATTTCGGACATGCGGGTGCACCAGACCAAGCATACTCCAGAGGCGGTCCACAGGCTCAGTACATTTTTTGCAACGGTTGCCACTGACAAGTGCTTGGAAATCCATGCCACCATGTTCTGCTATCTTCATCCTCAAAATGTTGATATATGGTATGGTATAGAAACCGTTGTCTCTATCACGGCGAATTGCCTGAGCTGCCATCACTAGGTGCAGAAGGCCAGTCTGCAGCAACGCTGTGGTCAATGCGGTTAGAATTTCCCAACCAATCGATCTGCTACCACATAGAAGGACTAATTCTCTCGCTAGCACTGCTTCCTGAACGACCCAAAGCCGTTCAAACCAACTTCGGCAATAAAAATGTCCTAAGGCTGGCCAGACAAGATCGCTCTCCTTGTTCAAGGCATGATAGGCAAGATGATCGAAATGTATCGGCCTTGCAATAGAACTAAGCTTCTCATTCAACTCCAGTGCCTGATCCATAGCCATGTCGCTGTCGTCCGCGGCGTTCCCGAGCCATACCAAGACAGCTTGTGCGTTCTTATAAATATCTCTCATTAGACGCACCTGGATGTTCTTTTCTTCGTTATCTTGTTGATTGATACAAATCGCATCGATCCAGATTTTGCGAAATGGGCCCAGGTATGAATGTAGAGGTGCAAAAGCTTCAGAGAGATGGGGAGTAACCGAGAAGCTGTCTCCATTGCAAACAATTGCCGCCGTGGGACTTTGATTTCCCCAACTATACGAGAGAGTGTTATACTCTAGTGTATCTTTTAGGGAAACGTTCTCTAACATGCACTTCGGCAGCCCATCGACATTGAGAATGGTTATAAGTCTGAATTCACCCTCTTTAAGTGCCTTGTAAATGGGATATTTTGACATCTTAATCTAACTGTAAAGCGCGAGCTGATAATTGTTAGACGGGGCGTATCTCCGACCACCAAGGGTTGTCATTCCCAGAAATACACTGCGTACAATATTAGCGTATGCAGAAAGCTATGGATTCCTTGGCATCGCAATTGTCGCGCCCCCCCCCAAATTTACTATTGAATTCAGACATTCTTGACATTCTCAAACCTTCAACGCTCTATTGGAAAATCAATAGAAAAATCAAACCGGTAAATTTGAAGCTGTTCAAACCTTTCACAGTGCTGACATCCTTTTAGCTATGACAGGTCCACTGGCTTCGGCCCTTCGCTCGAAGATACTACGTCTCCTGCTTTTACATTGAATCCTTTCCGCCATCGTCGAAGAGATTCACTGTCACCGTAACATCGTTTATACTATGCAAGAGAATCTCTTCATGTATGACTCTTCCGTTAGATCTCAGTTTCGTTCGAAGAGCGTCTTTCGAAAGATCTTTCCAGCAGCTGAAGACTTCCTAATTATCTATCTGGAGCAACAGTCATGAGCCATGCAGAAAGAGATGATGTGGTTTCTATGAGAAGAGTGAGGTATACATGTTCATCAATTCACGATATCGAGGATTCTGAAGAAGAGACACTGGAGCAATAAAAAGGAACAGCGTGTGAGCATCAGACAGAACGATGAGCTGCGATTAAACTGGGTTGCCGATCTGTTGCAGCTGACGGCTGAACAGCTTGTCTTCGTCGATGAGACTCTGTTCAACGAGACTACGAGGTGACGTCATCAAGCCTATGCACCAGTTGGTGAGCCAGCTCGCTATCAAGCCTCTAGAAAGAGAGAACATTCCTGAAGCGTTCTTCCGGCGTATATGATCGATGACTATCTACTCTGTATCGGTATTCGTGAAGACTGATTCAACGACGAGGCTTTCTTTCGATGACTAGCAGATGAATTGCTACCTCTATGCAGTCTCTTTCCGGCTTCGAGGAGTGTGATCATCATGGATAACGCCAGCATACACTGTAACGCTCGTATCGAGGAACTCATTACCTCACACGGGTGTGAGATACGATATCTGCCTCCGTATTCGCCGGATTTCAACTCCATCGAGCTCAGTTTTAGTGTTTTGAAGGCCTGGGTCAGAAGGCACTTTCATGAAATATGGCCCAGCTTCGAGGGCTTCTTCGATGAGTTTCTGCACTATGCAGTAGCTAGAAGTCGCTGTGACCGGTTTCCAAGGCAGCATTTCAAGCATAGCGCCGGTGATTATATCTTTGAGGCGAATATTAGGACGTTGGAGCGCGAATTGAAGGCGGGTAATATAGATTTCGAAGGATATTAGCAGTGTACTAGATCTGAATAGCTTCATATTTACCTGTTTGATTGATTTTTCTAACGCGAAAACAGGCCTTGAAGGTTCGAAGATATCAAGAATGTCTGAATTCAATAGTAAATTTGGGGGGGGGGCGCGACAATTGCGATGCCAAGGAATCCATAGCTTTCTAGGTTCCTCCGAGTTCTTATCGATAAACCTTACGTTGTCTCCGTAGGGCTCGGAGCTACTACGATCGGGTCTCTCTCACAGAAGAGCTGTACAATGTTCTTTGAAATGAACCAATGGTTGACCGAATCATCACACCATAGCAGCTGTTCCCTGGGAACCATCGTCAGCGATCACCCAGCACTTCACCGAGTCTGAGAGCTGTAAGACTCCCACGTGCTCCATAGGGTTGAGGGGGCGCAGTCGAGTCCATCCCCATCAGACGAAAGCCCCCAGAGCTGTGCATGCTCCTCTAGTATCAACATAACACCCATAAAGATATCGAGCAGCTGTACATCTTTGTACCGCAGTAGTACACAACGATAATGAGACTCTGTGTCCCACCCATCTAATACTAACCCACCCCAATCTCTTCTAAACCCCCAAGACATAATTCAATATGTACCGCAAACCCTCCGGCCGCCTGTCCTTCTCCTTCAACCGCCTTATCACCAACGCCGTCCCCAACTTCGCCAACGATGGCGGCGCCTCAGACGCCGATCTCACCCCCAAACAGCAAGACAACCTGTTCCGATGGCAGCTTTACCAGCCAGATCCAAAGGTCCTTAACGAACAAAGCTTCTACCTGGCTGGCATTGTTGGTATGCTCCCAAACCGCGCACCGTCAATCATTTATCTCTAGTAATAAAGAGCTGAGCTCCTGATCAAAGAAAATCCATCCCAATCCCCCCGCATCCTCTCCTCCCTCAAAAAGCACTCCATTCTCATCCCCACATCCCCTTACATCCAAACCTCCCTCATCACAAAGCAGCTCCCGCATCAACTCCCCTTCCTCTCCATCCACCGCCAACGCGCCCTAATCGGCCTCTTGTTCTTCTGGGAAGAAGAGCTCGTACGGTGGCGCCTTCTCGAGGACGAGGAGGCTGATATTGTAAAACTAGTCAGTGACCTGGGGGAGGATGATGAGGGTTTGCAGGTAGCGCTGGGGGTGGTTAGGAAGAAGATGAGGGTGCCGCCGGCGGGGAGGGGAGAGGAGAGGGGGGAGTTGCCAGGGTATGGAGAGGGTGGGGGGAGTGTGGGGGTGCTGGGCGGTCCGGCGTTGCAGGAAAGACAGACGAGGCCGTCGGCGCGGGTGATGAGGAGGGAGCGGGCTGGGGAGAGGGCTGCTGAGAGGGCTGCTCTGAGAGAAGTAACAGCGGGTGCGGGCGAGGCGTAATCTTCGCTTTAGGGGCCTGAGGGTATAAGGATGGAGTAAACGGGTTCAGATAATATAAGAAACGCGAACGAGGAATAATGATTATGTATGTTGTCACGGGATTAAAGAAGCTAGGTTTAGGGGGAAATGTTGAAGACGCAAGGATTATGTTCATGAGGATAAAGGAGCCATTAAAGCAATTATATTCATATCCCATTCAACTCTGCATATGCAACATGACGCTCATCAATGATGCCACAAACATATCCCCATATCCACGCTATGCTGCCGACCTTTAGAAGTGCAAGTGCCAACAACGAGGAAAACAGAGCTTCACACGTAAGCCCCAAAAACACACAATACTCAAGTAAATCGAGATCGCTTGCCGCCTCCACTGAACCCATCTTTCCCATCTCCTAAACTGCCAATATCGAAGAAATCCCCAAATTGTATCCTCCTCTTGGATCCCGCACCTGAACCTATCGACCGTGTAGTAGTAGCTGATCTTGTGTTGTGCCTGCTCGTATGGTTTCCGTTTCGATGAGGGGTTCTGGAACCTCGTGGAACCACCTCAACTCGAACGGCTGGCGTGGATATCGTTCCTGGGGGTTGTGGCTGCACGTCTGACGGCGAAGGACTGGTATTTGCTGGATCGGTGGTTTGCATGTCGATATCCTGAGGATATGGGATGGATGAGCGGAATGAGAAGACCTCCGATTTCGGGGTAGCGCTGACTTGAGTTTGCGTAGGCTCTGATGTCGGTCGTGGAACAGCGGCTGTCCGTGCTGGTGAGGTCGACCGTGAAGGATGGCGTTCTTGTAATGTTTCTCGACTTTCCTTACGTCGAACCGCAGGAGAGCTGCTTCTAGCCCGCTTTTCTGTTTCCCCTCGCTCATCGTCGGTGTCGCTACCAGCAGGGGGCGGTAGACTGCCGTCTAAGCGTTCTGTAGCCCACTGCCGGACTCTCCAACCCTCGCCATCCCCTAAACCTAGGTCTTTCTTATCAAGGAAGGCGAGAACGTCATCGAGTGCATCTTGATATCCCGCTTGACGTGCTCGAGTTTGATCAGATGCGGCTGTCTTGTAGAGATTCGTCACAGATAGAGCTGCGGTCCTGAAGGCTTGGATGAGCTGTTCGGGCGGTTGGGCCGGTCGTTGCTTTGGCGACTTTGGTAAAGATTTGTTAAGACTTCTCATCGAATCCATAGTTTAACTTAAGCCTGCGATGATAATATTCTCGGTGCTTGTGTACCGTTCGGCTAGAGGGGGCGCGAGGTAGAAGGAGGTATGATCTTGTAATCAGGAAGATGCGGAGCGATGACCTTCTATAGAAAATGCGGAAGGTGTTCGGAGCGTAACGCCTGGAAGATGCTTGATCCAGAGTGTAAAGTATTCTGCCAAGAGAGTGACAAAGCAACTGTAACAGCACCTTCACAGATCAAATGATTGTGTTTGAGGCTTGATTGCTGACTTCTTTAGGAATGGAATAAGTCGTAACAAGATCGAGGTGGCCCCGCCGAAGTGGGCCCTAGCGCCGGAGCCGGCGCCTTATGTAATCGCGTCGGAGGGCTTTGGTGCTTGGTACCGTACTCTAATAGTTAATTACGCGAAACATTTCCACTACCTTAAACGCCCTAACCACTACATCACAGCCAGACAAGCTCCAATACGTTTACAACGTACAAGAAGTCCACCGAAGAAACAAAGCACCATCTCCTGCAGCTTCGACAATTTCTCCGAACTTAAACGCGCTGGTACACCAGAAATACAGTCTTGCTGTACAACCCAGCCAAGGGCCTTACTCCCCCAGGCTCTTAGAGGATGGCTCCCTCCAAAGTTGGCCGGCCCAAGTCTACCAGGACATCGTCAGACACGTCCATGACTGACGTAAACAATAACACCAACGGTCGAAAGTCCGCAAATCATGAGGAAGATATGGCGGTACTTTCCCCAGTTCCTTCCCCGTCCTACGTGTTTCTATATTAGACATAAGATCCAGTGATTGGCCAAGGCCTTGCTGACTATTATATTCATAGAACAATCAAGAAACGCCAGATTACTCCGTATGTGTTTATTTCCTGGCTTTGCAAAATTGCTTTTATCCCCAAATGCTTACATGCCTCCCAGGATTCCGATACAAACCCAAATACAACTGCTAGCAGTGTAGCGGGCGATACTATGCAACACGATGGTCGTAAGCGAAGGTCGGAAGCAACACAGCTACGGAAGAGCGTGTTCGGGAAGAAACATAACCGACTTGATGAATCAAAGGTGGGGCATCTTCTATTGAACGACCTGCTATTACAAGACTTATACTAATACATCCACCTCATCATAGGAAGACGATTCCATTCGACGATTTCGCTACCTTCTAGGACTTACGGATCTATTCCGCCACTTTATAGATGCCAGTCCAAACCCTCGCATCAAAGAGATCATGGCCGAAATCGACCGTCAGAACGATGAAGAGGCAGTTAAGGGCAAGAAAGGTCATGCGAGAAAAGGCGGTGCTGCAGCGGAGCGGCGAAGAAGGACAGAGCAAGAAGAGGATGCTGAGCTGCTCAAAGACGAGAAACGCGGGGGGCAAGCTGAAACCATCTTCCGCGAGTCTCCAGCCTTTATCAAAAATGGTGAGATGCGTGATTATCAGGTACAGGGCCTGAATTGGCTGGTATCGCTGCACGAAAACGGTATCTCAGGTATTTTAGCGGACGAGATGGGTCTAGGCAAGACACTGCAGACCATCGCATTCCTTGGCTACCTTCGACATATTTCCAACATCACAGGGCCCCATCTAATCGTTGTACCAAAGTCAACGCTGGATAACTGGAAGCGCGAGTTCACAATGTGGACACCGGAAGTAGATGTTTTGATACTTCAGGGTGCCAAAGACGACCGGCACCAGTTAATCAATGACCGACTGATCGATGAGAAATTCGATGTTTGTATAACGAGCTACGAGATGATTCTCCGAGAGAAGACCCATTTGAAACGATTCGCCTGGGAATATATTATCATTGATGAAGCTCACCGTATCAAGAACGAAGAATCCTCTCTAGCTCAAATCATTCGTCTCTTTACATCCCGAAATCGGTTGCTGATTACGGGCACACCTCTTCAGAACAACCTACACGAACTTTGGGCATTGCTGAACTTTTTACTGCCGGATGTTTTTGGCGATTCCGAAGCTTTCGACTCCTGGTTTTCGAGCCAGAGTGCGGATCAAGACACTGTCGTTCAGCAGTTGCACAGAGTACTTCGACCCTTCCTTCTACGGAGAGTGAAGAGCGACGTGGAGAAGAGTTTACTGCCAAAGAAAGAAGTAAACTTGTACATTGGTATGTCAGATATGCAAGTCAAATGGTATAAGAAGATCCTTGAAAAAGACATTGATGCTGTCAACGGTGCTGCTGGAAAGCGCGAGTCCAAAACTCGTTTGTTGAATATTGTCATGCAATTACGAAAATGTTGCAACCATCCTTATCTTTTCGAAGGGGCTGAGCCGGGTCCTCCATATACGACCGACGAGCACCTGATCTATAACGCGGGAAAGATGCTTATGCTCGACAAGATCTTGGTACGGATGAAGAGACAAGGCAGTAGAGTCCTCATCTTCTCTCAGATGAGCAGAGTACTTGATATTCTTGAGGATTACTGTGTGTTCCGAGAGCACAAGTACTGCAGAATTGACGGTTCAACTGCGCACGAAGACCGCATCGCTGCAATTGACGATTATAACAAGCCAGGCTCCGAGAAGTTCGTATTTCTTCTTACCACCCGAGCTGGTGGTCTGGGCATCAACCTTACGAGTGCCGACATCGTCATTCTTTTCGATAGCGACTGGAATCCCCAAGCAGATTTACAAGCGATGGATCGTGCACATCGAATAGGGCAGACTAAGCAGGTTGTGGTTTTTCGTTTCGTTACTGAGCAGGCAATCGAAGAAAAGGTCTTGGAACGAGCAGCGCAAAAGCTTCGGTTAGATCAGCTGGTGATTCAACAAGGGCGAGCACAGCAGGCTGCAAAAGCAGCTGCCTCGAAAGATGACCTGTTGAACATGATCCAACACGGCGCTGAGAAGGTGTTCAAGACCGATGGCGCAACAGGTGTGCTGGGCAGCAAGTCCGATCTCACGGACGACGACATCGACGCGATCTTAAAACATGGTGAAGAACGAACCGCAGCGCTCAATGCAAGATACGAAAAACTTGGTATTGATGACCTGCAAAAGTTCTCTTCAGAAAATGCCTACGAGTGGAATGGCGAAGATTTCACGAAAGCCGCGAAGAAAGAAATTGGTGTAGCTTGGATCAATCCGTCTAAGCGTGAGCGCAAGGAACAGTCGTATTCCATGGACAAATACTACAGACAAGCCTTATCTACAGGCGGAAGAACAGCGGACAACAAACCCAAAGCACCACGCGCGCCAAAGCAAGTCCAGGTACACGACTACCAATTCTTTCCCTCCAAGCTTCGCGACCTGCAAGACCGAGAAACTGCCTATTTCCGCAAGGAGATCGGCTACAAAGTCCCTCTGGGTGATCGAGAAGATATGGATGAGAGCGATAAAGAAGCCGAGCGCGCCCTTGAACAGCAGGAAATTGACGATGCCACCCCCTTAAGTGAAGCCGAACAAGAAGAGAAAGCTCGCATGTCGGACCAAGGATTTGCCTATTGGAACCGCCGTGATTTCCAGCAGTTCATCAACGGTTCTGCGAAGCACGGTCGCTATAACTACCGAGACATCGCCACAGAAGTAGATGGTAAGGATGAAAAAGAAGTAGCGGAATACGCGAAAGTGTTCTGGAAGCGCTTCACGGATATCCAAGACTATCCCAAGTATATATCTACTATCGAAGCTGGTGAAGAAAAATCAAGGAAGCTGGACCATCAGCGGAGAATGCTGAAGCGGAAAATGGAGATGTATCGCGTACCCTTGCAGCAGCTCAAACTCAATTACTCCGTCTCCACAACAAACAAAAAGGTCTACACCGAGGAAGAAGACCGTTTCTTACTCGTCATGCTCGACCGTCTTGGTGTTGACGGTGAGAACATCTATGAGCGCATCAGAGACGAGATCCGCGAGAGTCCATTATTTAGATTCGATTGGTTTTTCCTTAGTCGTACACCAGTGGAGATTGGGCGACGGTGCGCTACTCTACTGACAACGGTGGCGAGAGAGTTCGAGGCCGGCGATGGAAAGACCGTTAATGGGAACGGGGTTGGGAAGGGAAGGGCGAGGGAAGAGACAGAGGAAGAGGAAGAGGATTTGACGCCGGCGCGGAAGAAGGCGAAGAATGGTGTCAAGGTAGATCCTTTTCCTTGGTTGTGGCCAATTGGACGGCAGAGCTGACACGAAGGGCATAGAACAAGCAGCTCGATTCTGTGAAGAACGGAAGCAAGGCCACCACGACACAGACATCCAGGGCAGGGAGCGTGACTTCGAACGGCTCTGCAACCAAGCCTAAGGGAAAAGGGAAGAAGAAATGAGTGCCATGTTCTTGAACGCATTTTTCATTTTCACTAAGCGCGGATTGGCGCAGGCAGCTATGAGGCATGGGAGGGCTGGGGCGTTTACTGGCTTGGGCGTTGCTGGTAGATCTGAAGCTATCCATGATTTCTAGAGCTGCTGTTTGATGATTTGCAGGGGCAAGGAGGACTTGCTATGGTTTGCTAGATGTACAATAGCAGGGTAGAGGCCTGAGGGGTTGAGGATACGACACGCTATTGGGGATGGGCGACGATGGATAAGCGAACGATTTCAGAAGGACCTCTGACATCATGCTTCTGTGGCCATCGTGGGTAGCGATAGTCTTAACTGGTGAGGTGATGGCTATTCATGAGATCAAACATCAAGATTATTAGCCTTTGCTGTTATGATGTACAACATGATACAAGAAGTCGGTATATACACTTCAATCATAAGAGGATAAAATATGTTGTCGTGACCTCTTCCTCGATGCTTAGATAGAAACGGGGATGTGCTGGGAAAGTATGTAGAAGGGTTCTTTAGAAGTCGGATTGCTAATTCTAGTCATGATTCAAGTAGTAGATCGTACCTAGCTGCATAGATATCAAATACAAGCGAACCCGAACTGTGCATATCGCTGCAGCGATGATTCCAGCAGCCAGGTCGTTGGAACCCCATTTTAAGAGCCCAGTCCGAGCGCGTGCACCTCATCCAAAGCTCGAACACCTTGCTACGCTGAGCAGCTGACGGTATTTGGAAAGTGAAAAACGCAATAGAAGATAAGGGTCAGTGAATTAGACTGGGGAGAGGAATTGGGAGAAGAGCGTTCCAACCCAGAAGGATTTGGATTCTTTATCCTCCATAGCTCACGTTTCTATTTTTTAGGAGACTTGACTTTTTAAACCTAAGAATATTGTTCCCTCGACTCTTACCTTTTGCATCGTGGGAAGAATTCGTGTAAAAGAGATGCCAACAGGAATAGAAGGAAGAACCGAATGATTCTCTTATGACCATAGATTTCTTTATCGACCTGTTCGACTGACATTTAGAGAGCTTAGCAAGACCGTTGCAGTGGAAACATAAAGAGGTTTGTGTCAGGGGATGTGTTCATGCGTGCGTATCCGGGAAATTTCCTCGGCAATGTGTCAATAAGAGTTGGGAATGTTTTGTCTAGGTTGAAGTGGTTTGTAAAAACATCACGTCCAAGACGATTGGGTATGTTCTTTGGATAACTGGAACTAACCTCTTACCATTCGTCGCCCAGGTCATCATTTCGCTTTCCAAGAATAATCGTAATGTCCCGCCTCGAAGCCTTAGATTCCGAGTCGAATCAGGCATAGACTAAGCATTTGACTGACTGTTAATCAGGTCTCATATTTGGGGCGGCCTCACTAATCAGGATGTTGTGCCAAAAGTGTTCTTAACGGCGTTCTCCTGTTTCGTATTACGATTCTTTTTCTTAGCTTTGAGCACCTAGTTGAAAAGAAGATAGCATCCATCAACTTCCCTCGCCAAATTTGTACAGTCAAAGACGTTGTTTCGGGCGTCATAGGAGAATCGTGTTGCAAATTGAGCTGACGGTCATGAGGTTCATGCAATCGTTATCTTACGCTGTGAACACGCAATACTCAAGATTGCCAGCAATTTGCCTTCTAACACCTTGCTTCTACACCCTTCCGACTCACAGTCAAGTACTTTACACCCTTGTAGGGCTTGACTCCTTCTCCAAGTCCTCTGCTTTTGCGCGTATCCACAATGAGCCCATCTACTTTGATCCCACTGGCCAACCATCCCTTCACGCTGAAGCTCACAGAAGCGGAGGAAGGCATTAAAGGGATATTCCGTTGGACAACTCGTACGTCTCGCTGCTCCTGCTGCTCATTGGTCGAAGGCCGCTTGGTAGGCTCCAGTAGTGAACTCTGATACGTTTCTTCTTTGTCATCGTAATCTCCGCTTTTAGCGTCATGGTGGAAGCCATTCGTCACTCCATCCTCGTCGTTACGCAGGGGACCAACAACCGTACAACGAAGTGTGGCACTTCCTGCAACGGCCGCTTCTTTGGTTGGTATGCGCCATTCCATAGTGTTCTCAGCCGGAATAAAGAACGCCTCGCCTCGACTCGCATGTATGTCGTTGATATTTCTCACAGTCGCGGGAATAGGAATAGTAACAACTACATCTTGAATCACAGGCGCGGAAGAACCACCTCCAAATACTGGGGTAGACCTTCCAGAAGACCTTGAGCCAAGGGGAGGCCGCAAAGTAGTAGAAGATGAGGACCCTGAGAAAGTGCTAGATAGTATTAAGCGAGCTTCGAAGTCTGCTCCGGTGGGGCCTAGTGATTTTGAAATCTCGATAGAGACTGGAAGTTGTAAATTTGCATTTGACCAGGATTTGAGATCAGGATATGAAGGTAAGAGATTCACTTCATAACCAGCGAGAACAAACTTGCCATCTGGAGGTACAAAGCTCAGTTCTCCCGGCCGGTCTTTCCATCTCGCGAGTCGCACACACGGATGGAAGACAGGCAATTCAATGGCTTTTTCCAGGCCTAGCTTTCCGCCCGACGCAGAGAGGGTCAGAAGAAGGTCAGGTACACCAGATATCTTAGATGTAAATGCTATAGAGCCATTTGCAAAAGCTGCCAGCGGCCGACCAGAGGGTGCCAACGTCACCGATAACGTCTCTACTATATCAACATAGAGCTCATTACTCGTATGACGGACATTGGCGCGGCGCCAAGGGATAGCGGGACCATTGTTGGTAGGATTGAGACTCAGTTGTTGCTTCAGGCCACCGGACGGTAAAAGAGCTGGTGATGATCTTCCAAGGAGTCTCGACTTAGCCTCAAACTCGTGACTCTAGTAATCAAAGATCTATCATACCCAGGCAAACCTACACCACCTAGTAGTTTTCCCATCCATCCTGGTATGTCAACGTCATCTCTCAAGGCGTTTGGCTCGGTGTTGCACACGCTTCCAGCATCGCACATTTCACCCAAAAGCTGAGCGGCCACATCATAAGACCCTTCTATCTTGCTCGCCAACAAAGGTGCTCCAATGAATTCCTCCAAAACATCGATGATCCGGTGAAGAAATTCAAGGACGAACAAGGGTTCGGTATCCGTCGAGACAGGAGACAGAAAGAGGAGATTCGAGTGGACAAGAGAGAACAAAACGGTCGGTGGGTTAATGTTTGGTAGGTGTATCAGGGAGGCTCGTGGGACGGGGTGAGCAAGGTAGAGGGGCAGCACAACGCGGGCAGAGGCTGGTCGAGAACGGTAGACATGCTCAAGGATGCAATCACTGAATATTCATTGTCAGTATTTGAAGCTAATGATTGTCTATTAGTCGGAAGCCTACTCATGCTGGTCGTAGATGTAAAGTGCCTCGATGGCATTGCTCATCATGGTTCGAACATGATCTGTTGATAACAGGGTTCAGCAGGGAGATGTCGTTCTGCCACGCAGATAGCCAGTCGGAGTGCGGGAGCGCTAAGGCGGTCAAAGCTTTCCACGTTTCTTCTTCGGATCTCTAAAAGGTCACCCTTTCAACTTTTACTTGTGAACATGAGTACGAAGAGCCTTCTGCAGAAGTGATGCACTTCACTCATGGCTCAGGATCCGCAGAGAGCACCTAATGCCTCACTCATCAAACTTGAACGGCCAGAGAAGCTACAAACAGTGCTAGAGCAGGACAAGCAAGATGACTGCCTCTCTTGTAGGCTCATCGGTACGGCGAACTTCCGAACCTCTATTCTATAAATTCTTAACCGTTACGCTTAGGGGCATCTGCATTCATCGGTCTTGGAGGTTACAGCTATTTTTCTGGCAAATTTCAGCTGCAGCAACAGGAGGCCAAGATCTTGAAGAGCGGTACTAGGTTTGGCATGAGGTCACGGCATGCTGGTATCACGAGCATCTCTTTGGCACTTGTAGGGATGGGGTTATGGCGTTTGGTGAATTGAGAAATGGTCCTAAGAGTACGGCAGCACAACCAGCAAGGTTGACATGGAAGTCAGGAGGCACGAATGGAGCTTAGATGCAACAAATGAATAGGACATGGCCACATAGCCAGGATAGGTACGCAGTTCAAAGAGGAGAGGCTTAGGATGAGGGGATTGGTCCAGCAAAAAGTGCTCACGCTGGACGGAGGCTTCGAAAGGCCGAGACCATTACTACATTTCATGAACCTCCTCAAATCCGTTCTCCAGCAGTGCTATCAAGTCATCCAACCTGTCAATCCATAAGCCCGTGTATTCATGCTCTTTCAATGTTTGATTGACATCATTAGCGAGCAGAACAGTTGCTGTTCCGGCCTTGTAGCCCGCCGTCATGTCATCTACTGAATCTCCGACCTTTATGAAGCCTTGGCATTAGCAAGACAGGTCTCGTCAAATAACACTCTTATAGACCAGTCTTCGAATGGGGTGTTATTACGGGCTCACAGACCATAATCAGACTATCTGCTCCATCATTGAGATCCCATCGCTCAGCTATGTGCAAAATGCCCGCTGGATGTGGTTTTGGAGGCCGAAAATCCCGTGTGACAATTGGTGCAAAAGTTTTTCCTGGGAGGAAGTTTTGCAACAGGTGCATGACGGGGGCACTACGTATACACAAGCCATCAACAATTCCAGTCAATGAAACTCGTGCATAATTTGTATCTGAGGAATATCTTAAATGTACAAGACCGTACAAACTTGCAGGATTTTAAGTTTGACTCACTCAAAGTTCCTAGTACACAGCCCCATCCTCAGACCCCTAGACTCCAGATACTCTATTAGTGGCAACAGGCCTGGTTGTGCCTCCTGCTGAATCATAGCTCTGGCCTCAATGGCGCGGATACTAGCGAGAGCGGCGCTTTGCTCTTCAGGGGGAAGGGAGTAGACATGGTCAAGAATGTCGGTTGCTTTGGTGATTGATAGAGCGGCTCTACAGATGGAAAAAAGTATTAGAAAGGAGACTCAAAAGGTACGGGAGAGGGCGTAAGACCTCATCTCTCCGAACATGTACGTTTGAGGTTTGCTGAAGAAGCCATCAGCATCTTAATCTAGAGCTAGAATTTATAAAGAAGCACTGGTGAGTGAGATGATGTACAAAGTTCCAGAGCCGTAGACTAGATACCAGATTCCAGAAGCTTCACCCATTGAGCAACAAAAAAGACAGGCAAGATGATTGGAACCCTTTTCCCTTTCGTATAGAAAAATATAGTGGATATAGATTGGGGGTCAACATGGACTGCAGCGAAGTTGGACTGACGGAGCAAGACGATGCAAAATAAAGCTCGTACCACAGCGTTCCATCCACGTCAAACACAATGCCTTTGAGCTTCGGAGCATCAGAGTGCTTGCCCTTCTCCGGATGTAATGGGGCAAATAGCTTGGGAGGCCTAGCTCTTTGTGACATGTCTCTGACAGAAATCCTGAGATGCGGGTTTCTACCAATACGAGCAAGCCGCTGGCGGCATATGCTATGATTCATAAATCAATACCCAGTTTGGGGAGATTTGACGCTCACATACAAAGTACAAAGTACATGGATATCTACAAGGCTAGGGCTAGTGTTCCCGATCCTTAATCGGGCGAACTGTCAACACCATTCATATCCTCAACTTCTTCGCGTTTCCTTTGAATCTCCCTGGTGCCTGAACAAGAACGCGAGCCTCCTCTCTGATCGGTTTTGCCTTCAGCATTGCCTCAATTACACTAACTCCATCCGGCAGCTGGTCCAACTGCTCCCTCTGCCTTTCTCCCAAACGCTTCTGCTGCCTTTCAGCTTCAAGCTGCTGCTTTCTCTCCGGTGTCAACTTCCACTCTTCCGGGAATACCATTTTCGGTTTGTATTTGTGATGTCTAAAATCGAGTGGTATGTCCTCGTACATATCTGTGCTGTCTTTCGCCTCCGCCATCAACGTATCTACCAAATCACCAAGGTAGCGCTTGTTTTGAGCTTGTGTCTCGAACGTTTCACTGCTCATTTTTACGACGTCGGTTTCGGGGTTGTAGCGCACGCCAACGAGCTTTATGAGCTTAATGCGCTGCGCTTCTGTCAAGCCTGGGAGATCACGGGTGCAAAATTCGAGAACGATTTTGTTCGCTGCTGGATGGGTTTCGCCCATATAGGTTGTATAGCGGAAGCGGAGTGGCTGGTCTTTGGTTGGTGGTTTAAAGGGTTTAGCTAGTTCTAAGAGACGGAAGTCAGTTTTAATCGTTTAGGCCGGGAAGAGGATTGGTAGAAACATACTACTTAGCAGTGGCATTTCCCAAGCTGCAATTCTAGCATACTCTCTAAACTCTCTATGCTGTTCAAGTTGTCCATGAGCCAACGAGCTAATATCATCCCCATCGAACTCCTCATCCTCCCCAGTATCCTGCGGATCCACCTCCCCCATCGCGAACAAACCAGGCTTAATCTTTTCGGGCAAATCTAACGACTCCATGGATTTCGTTAGAGTTTGTAAATTGTACGCTGCTTGAGAAGTTTGGGCGTTTAGATCCGACACAACTTCAGGAGATGTCATGTGCTCATCGAGTTTGTGGGCGACTTGTTCAAATTTGATTTTCTCTTCCGGCGATAGTGTTTCATAATAGGTACGGCCTTCATGGTCAAGACTTGAAAGGAAATCGAAGGGTTTTGTTTCAGCGGATGGTTCTGAATCGTCATTTTGGCGGTAGATTTTTTTGGTGTGGAGAGCTCTAGAGGGAACGATGAGTGGTAGGACTTTCTTGCGCGACGGTATTCGAGGAGTGTATCGAAGAGCGAGGTAACCCAATCTGCTGATTGACGCCGCCATTCAAGGATGCAATTGTTCCGGCTAATGAATGTTCATGCTGTTGTTGGGCAGATCTCTTGTACGTTGACCATATACGGCATATGTGCACTTCTTTAATTCCGCCGCAGGAACTCCCGCATCCTTCACAGCGCATACGTTATGGTCATGTCAGAAATACAGCAGCTACAACGTGCTCGGAAAGTTTGCTTCGTCACGATTGGAGCTACCGCGGCTTTTGATTCTTTGATTAAAGCAGCTCTAAGCCCACCCTTTCTGGGAGCACTACAAGCTTCCGGCTACACAGACTTAGTATTACAGCATGGGGAAGAGGGAAGAGCCATCTTAGAGGACTTTGATGCAACTGATTGGATTGATATTAAAGCAACATACGGGCTTACAATCAGCGGTTTTGACTTCAAGAAGCAAGGCCTGGGACAGGAAATGAGTGCTGCAAAAGGACAAAACGGCGGAGCAGAGGGCGTTGTTATCAGTCATGCTGGCTCAGGCACAATCCTCGCTGCTCTAAGAATCGCAGTCCCCATCGTCGTCGTACCCAACCCGGACCTCTTAGACAACCACCAAGTCGAGCTTGCAGAAGCACTAGCGGCTCAGGGGTATGTTGTTCATGGACGTTTGGAGTAAGTCCTTGCTACATCTCAAGCGGGTTTTCACACCATTAACCCTTTTTCAAGTGACCTACCAACAGCAATCCGCCAAGCAGAATATCTTCGAGACAAACAGCATGCCTGGCCCCCTGATAATAAAGAATCTGATCCCTCTGGTAGAGGGCTAGCAGGGGTGATGGATGACGAGATGGGCTTTGTCGACTAGGCTGATATCTGAGCAAAGAGCTCCAAGGACAATCATTCGAAGACTGTTGACAGGTGGAGGGTTTGGAACACGTCTGTCTGGTGAGGGACTCGCAATCTTCATTGATCCACGGGACTTGATCAAGTCTAGTCAAAGCCCCAGTGACGACCGTCCACCATCCATGCCGACTTTCATTCCAGACATCCACAGCTGCATCGAACGGGCAACCATCAGTCGGTGTCAAGCTTACCAAACCAAGCTTGCAAATAGCCTGTATTGATCGGACTTTGGGTCAAACACACGGTTATCGTGTGCTTCCAACCCTCAAGCACAATCACATCTCCCAAGAACCGGGGAAAAATTCTTAGAAAGAGAAGAAGCATGTTTCAGAAGCCGTTACCAACGTCTTTCGTAACTTTCAGCACATGCGTCGAATCCATACCACCTACCACAGCGAAGGCAACAACAAGATCCAGCGGAACAAGCCAGAGCTTGACCTTAGATTTTCGTCAACAAGCCAGAACCAAGCGATCATCGTACGCACTAGAACTATTCTAGGGAGGTTCTCGCATTGGAAAAGTATTTGGTTAATGATTTGGATATCCTAAGAGTGTAATAAACAGCCCATCCGTACGGAGAAGTGTTTATCTTGGAAACTACTGTTTTAATTCTTGGTAGCTCTCTGTATGGTCACCCACGCCTTGTCTAAATAGAAATGAAGAAAATAACAGACCTTGTTCTTCAGTAATGGCTTCTTAGAGACCAATATCTCCATTCTTCCTCTTCAGTAATTCGCTTCTCAACCCTCATGTTGCAATAGAAACAGAGAAAATAAAAAACCAAATCCACAAGTAAAAATCCCCCTCTCCACCCTCCCCATCTCAAGCCCTCCTCCCCATTTCAACCTTCCCGTCTATCTCCGCCCTCCTACCAACCACACTCCCATCCCCTTCTATACCCCAAAATCAACCAGCAAATCCTCCTCCTTCCCAAGCACCTTCGCCCCTGGCGTCCCTTTCCCCTTAACCCCTGCTTTCCCCTTAGGACTCTTGCTCTTCGGGTCCTTCCAGGTAGAAGGGTTCTTACCGGCCGTGCACTTTGCGTTGCCCTTGCCAGGTGGCGAGGGGGAGGTCTTTGCTTGGAAGGTGGCGGCGTTGATGGTGGGGTTGGGGTTACCGTTGCCGTTGCCGTTGCCGTTACCGTTGCCGTTGCTGTTTCCGTTTCCATCGGCATACCCGCTTACGCATTTCTTCCCCGAGGCTCCATTGCTACCAACCGCTTCTCGTTTAGCCTTCTCTGCGGCTAGTTTTTCCTTCGCCATCCAGTCATCGCTAACATGGCGCCTCGGCTTCTCTTCTTTTGGGTTCTGCACAAATGGCGATTCGCCGGGTGCGATGAAGAAGCGGCGGTGCATGGGGTTCGGGCTTGCGGGCTTGACGCATTTTGGCTTCTCGGTATTGACCGAGATGCTGGGGCCAGCGGATGCGGTGAAAGATTCAGCGGTGCTGGACTGTGCCGTGCTGTCTGATTTAGCCACGTAGGCTACAGACTCCGAATCCGAACCCTTGGTTGGCGACACGGACGGAGGCGATGGTGTGAGAGGCTTGATCCTATCAACCGGACGCGCTAGTTTTGGCGCTTCGTTGATTTCGAGACGAGCGAGATGTTGAGCGGTGGAGGGAATGTGAGGTTTCGAGGGTTCGGAGGTCAGGGGCAGGGGTTGCTGCATTTTGGCAGCAGCTAGATTAGCGATAGCGGAGGGAGTGTTTGGTGGCGCTATATACATATTGGCTGCGGTGGGGGCGGCGGCAGCAGTATTTGTGGGTGCCATGTATGTATTGGCAATACTAGTAGGCGAAGGCGTATACGTAGGATGTGACGAAGGCGAATATAGAGCAGGGAAAGGAGAGTGCTGCGCAGTAAGATTATTGGCATGGTAGCCTGGAGAGCAAGCAGCTGGGAGGTTTTTTTGCTGGCCAGTAAGGGGCAGGAAGCGCTGCTGTGGCTGATTATAGGTTTGGCCATGACCATGGCTATGCTGACCAAAGCCATTCGGTACCCCAGAGGGAGCTTTTCGAACCTGCTGGTTCAAAGATGCTTCTCGTTCAATCGGAGCTCTCCATGATTGCTCGATCGCAGCTGGTTTCTCCGGTTGCCAATTATATCCATACTGCTTTATATGCCAGTCTGGCCTCGTCCGGATACCAATGTCATTCAGCGTCTTCTGGTCCGGCATTTCGTGCTTGTAGAGGCAGCCTTGCTGCTGATAGTGACAGTCGCCAGTCTTGAGGTAGTAGGTGCAATAGATCTTCTTGCCGTATATACCGGAGGCAGCGGTGGCTTGGGTGCGAGGCGGTGAGGTGGCGGTGGGCGCAGGTGGGGATCGCTCTTGGCCCGGAGCAATATGCTGCTCGTTCGCAGCGACTACCGAGTCTATGACAGCCTTGTAATTCTTAGCACAAAAGATTCTTTCTTTGAGAAGTAAATGAAAAATATATACTTGAGTGTTGTTGACTGTTTGGACGCCTTGACGCCAGTTCTCGATATCATTTGGCCCTGAGATACCTATCTTTCCTGCAAGCATCTCACCGCCTGGTGTATGAAAGCGCCCCATAGGTGGGTGATTTGCAGCAGGACGTAGAGTGGCCTCAACACCAGTGGCTTTTGCGGATAGCTTCTCCAAAGAGTCGATAGGGGAGCTTCCCGTGAGCTGAACGGCGTAAAAATTGCCACTATGGTATCTCTCCCCAAGACATACCATATTAGCCGTCTCAGCCATAGCAATGGTCGCAGGAATGCCAACAATCTTAAGGAATTGAGGCAGCTCATCTGCTGCTATAAGCGGCGTCAAGATACCATTTCCGCGGGAGATGAAGTAAAGAGGACGAGGGGAGTCCGACATTGCGGCAGATCAGGCAGGGATTACTAAAAACAGGGAGATTTTTGCTGTCCAGTAGTTAGTTACCAGCTTCTGGTATGCTATACTTGTAAGACGTAATGTTGGAATGGTTGGTAGAATAAAAGTTGTATGATGTGTGTTGAAAATTGTTGGAGACCAAGCCTCAGTTGAAGTGATGATGTATGTCAATAGCTATTTGCTTTTCAGTGAATAACCGTAACACCAGTTCCTCTGTGGCTATGCTATAACAGAAGTCCGCAAGTATCGATTGTGAAATTTGGGACTTACCTAGCCTGGGCCTTTGAGACTTGGTTTGCTGTTGAAAGTTGGGCTTTGTAGGTTTGATGATAGCTTGACTAGATATATTTGTAGGAAACAACCGTAGTAAGGTAAATGTCCGAAACGGAAAGCTGCTGCTTTGAGGTTGTAAAAGAAGGAATTGGTTAGGTGTGTGAGAGATATAAGTACCCCCTTAATGAACAGAATTAAAGAATTCACTACGTACGGCACAAAGAATCCGGATTCACCATGAAAGATAATTCGGAAAAGTGACCAGACTGACAGAGTGAATGAGCCACAAAGTTTAACACATCCTTGGACATCTGCGTCACTCTGGATGTGGTAGGACTCACAGCCCAAGCAGTGGTCAAACATTATGCTGTTTGACACAAGACGACAATGAGTTTGAATGAGGAGACTTCAGAATTCGTCAGTAGAAGACGGTTGGCTTGAATTGTGGTGATGCAGGATCTGCAAGACGGCAATCTGCAGTTCCTGTAGGGCTTGCATTCTGCCCATCCCGGCAAGCGACCGTGACGACGACACGAGGCATCATGGCTTCCAGGTTCTCTGAGCTTCAAGCCTTATGTATATATTGCCCCTATATTCTGGAATAAACGATCCGTACAAGAGGAAATTCTGGAGTTCTTGAATGGCAAACTTTTGCATTATTAACCTGTCCCTCAACTGTCAGGATTTGTATATATTCGCTCCTTCTGCACGCAAAGCTGAAAGGACGTAGGGCATAACAACCGGGTATAGCTATCGGGGACGGGGTTATAAGAGCATGACGGCATCGGCTGCTCGAAGTAATGGGCAACACGATCACGACATTCTGCTCTTGCGCTTCCAAATGGCAGTCAGGAAGAAGTTCATAGCCAGCAATATGATATTCTCATATGCCCATCAAGATGTCAGTGTGTGTCAAGATCTTTAGATGGAAGTATCGGTAAGTGTGAGTCCCATAGACCGCATGACTTGTTGATGTTTCTAGTTGCTTTGCAATCTGCTTATTCCGTTGAGTGTGGCACTTTTTATATTTGTGCTTCCCCGTTCGTCAAGCCTTACTTTTTCAACGGGATGTCATCTAGCCAGGGTGTTTCCAATTACACCGTTCGCAATTCGATAGAGCCAACTGACTATGTCGCTATAACTTCCTTAGAGAGTTAAAATTTCTCGTGATTTTCTTCCGGTAGTAGCATCTCCATCTAGACTGTTGGTTTCCACATCATTGTTTGCTAGTTTATTGACACTTTAATCTCGGCGCGATTTCTCGTTGCTGCTGAGTACAGATCGATGATCCACTCCACAATGTGACTTGTCAGGTGCTCCTTTTAGTGTTCCCGTGTGGTGGTCTTTTCGACGACCAGTCGAGCCAAGCGGCCGTTAGGTAGAAAGAAAACCATTACCATCTCGAGACATGCTTTGACACCACACGATTAGCAGTCCCAGACTGTTTTATAGAAGATGATATATACCAATGTATTGCGATGGCGCATCATGCATGTCGCAAAGCTGTGTATCGCAGATGTGTATGTGCGAAAGATGCGAAGAATTCGAAAGTTTTAAGCTACCCAAGAGCGAACTAGAAAGAATTCATCAACTATTCAATATTTGCATGTATTCGTTTTGACTATTGATGAATGACATTTCTCAATTGAGAGATGAATGAGAGATGATCTCATATCTTGCATGATGTGCGCGAGTGTCTTGAGAAGAATTTTCAATCTGCGCGTGTGTTGAAAGATTTTAAGAAGATATCTTAAGCATACCACTTTATTAAAGATTGTTAATTTAGGATGCGATGTCAGCTTGCTCGTTCATCAGCAATGTAAAGAACATTGATACACCTAATTATACACTACTGATCGACTATGATATAGAGTATCTGACCATAGACAACGAAGACCTAGAACAGACGATTCTCACTGTGTGCGCCAACGTTCCCTTGGCTATTGCGGGAAGAAACATCTTGAGTGGTGATGTTGCTACTTAAATCGTTGACAACTGAATCATGATCATCTCTGCTTGAACTATCTCTGTCAAACGTAGCATCAACCAATATGCTGGTGCTGTCCTCAACAACTTTGTGCACAGGGTTAGTTGAATCACTGTCACGATGCGGTTCGAAGACGTTACGAGTGTTTCGTGCCGGCCTTCTCATGAATGCTTCACAGAGCAGCCCAGCAGCCACGCTAACGTTCAAACTATCCACGCCTCCCTGACCAGCTCGTTGACCTTCTATACCGATAACATAATCTGCCTTCTTCTGAATGTTCCAGCGGAGCCCCTCGCCTTCGCCGCCCAGGATTAAGATACAAGGATGATCTCTGGCAGGGCATCCTAGTGTCGAAGTGGAGAAGTAAGGTTTTCGGACAGGCGCACTTGCAGACAGGGTGCTTCCGGGAGCGACTGCGGCGTAGAATTTCCAGCCGTTGTCCTGGCACTCATCGATAAAATTACCAGGCTGGCTGATGGACATGAGGGGCAGACTTTCCGAAGCTCCTGCGGAAGCTTTCAGCGTGACAGGGGTGAAAGGGGCGCTGTTGCGGTTTGATATTGCAACCGCATCGATCCCAAGAAAATAAGCAGTACGCATGATCGCTCCAAGGTTTCCAGGATCGAGAATTCCATCCAGCAGCAACACGAATGGAAACCTGGAGAATCCGACCTGATATTTGACCTTGGGCTCTATTCCGTTAATTGCTTCTTCCTCACGTGATTGATGGTCCACAACAATGTGGAATGGCGCTTGCTGCTTCGATACCGGCTTAAAAGCCACAACTGGTAGTTTTGGCAATGGGGAAGCTTCGAGTATATAGCCGTTATGCGGCCTGCCCGCACTCATCTTGTCCATCAATCGTAACCAGTCTCCTTGAACTCTAGAGACCTCGACACCCCGAGAGAGCGCCAGTTTCCTGATGGTCATATCCTGTGCCGCATTCTCCCTGTTTTCCCCATCGTAAAGATACAATTTGTACATCTTTCTGCGGTCGGACTTCAGAGCAGCAGTGATGACAGATGTACCATACAGGAACTCTGATCCTGGCGTGGTGTACGGTATACTCAAGGGGGCCCTCACCTTCCACCCGGGCCGCTCTCTATCCTTGTTAGATTGGACTGGATCTATGCTAAAATCCCTGGGAGGTTCGCGCGCAGCGGCGTAAGACGGTCTGCTATCAGAAGAACGCAGAGAATCTCTTGCAAGGTCTTGATGTTCTTCGCGTTCTCCCCTATACGACCGATCCTCTCGTTCTGCTGACTGTGGGCGATAGCTTCTCGAAGCCGAATCCCCTGCGTTATAAAATGAACTTTTTCGTCCGCTAAATCTTGAGGAATCGTTTTGAACATCAGTAGCGCGGCTTTCTATATCATTTGGTACGTGGATGCCCAGCCGTGAAACGGGGTCGTCCGTATCAGCAGATCGCTGCGGTGCAAAAGAAGTCCGAGACCTCGGAGGCCCCACAGAAGCTCTATCATCTGTATTTCCACGATGCCTGGGGGGTTTGTAGTCAGGAGGTGGATTTTCATCATGACCATAGATGGAGGCACGCCGAGCTGCTCGATTAGGCAAGCCAGACGGACGATGGGCATTAGATGATGATCCGAGGGCTCCATACCGACTACCAAAGCGTGGTCGTTCTGCTTGATAGCCTACAGCACGTGTAGGATCTCCATAAGATGATCTATCTCGCCCGCTCTCATTTGTAGGTAGTGTAGAGTTTTTGTATGCGCCTCCCCTCTTGAACTGTTCGCTTGAGAACCGAGGCCGTGGGTTCTGCCTGAGCGGTGGTGCCGGTTCCTCTCTCCCTCCTCGCAAATATTTCTGCTGTCGTGGCGTCAACCTTCCTTCCCTACTGCTTTCCGACTCCCTCATATCATCAACATCCTGTTGCTGCTGATGATTGGGCCTACGAGGTCTAGCGCTAAGAAAGCCCTGCTCTCCCGACGGCGCCGTCTCCCTAGCCCCGTCATATCGAGATCGAGGACCATCTCTTCCCACAGCACGAGTTGACTTCCGGATACCTCTATGGATAGCTGAATTCGTGGAGACTGGCCGCAAAGCAAATCGAAGTCTCGTACTATGCAAGTGAGAGAGATAGTTGCCACAGAAGAATGCTTGGCCCGCAAGTCTGGGAGTTCTCAGCATCACATTCAGTACAGTTGTTGATACTTATGAAATCAGAGCGTTTGAAACTTCAACTTTCTGAATATGCAGGGGTTACGCGTTTAGCACTGACCGCTAGTGACACCCCTACAAGCTACGCGTCAACCTCTCTTTACCGCGTTTCGTAAGACATTCTGAGGTTGAGCTTGCCAAAGCACCATTACAGAGCCTAAAGTGCTTCTATCTACTCAAACACGGGCCGAATCTCGAGGTTGCTGAGAGTGCGTATTTATGTACAACATTTTAACTTGATTCCTATCTTGGTTACAAGGGCTGATTAAGAATTACTCTGTAGCGTTGAATATAGAACCAACGGGTCACCCCAAATTCTCAATTGCCCTGTGCGCGGTAGATGCTCAATACTTAACTCCAGTCCAGTGAAGTTAGCTTCACACATTAGATGTTCTTTCCGGCTACCAAGACATTTCACGATAAAAATATTGAATCCGGCATAGCATGGCACGGAAAGCAAGTTAACCAAGGCAAGCGGCGCCAATGCAAGAGCCAGAATTTGAGATAGACGTTATGAATATGCCAACAGCTTCAAAGACAAGTGCTACCCCTATTGGAGGAAATGGCGGGCAGGATGACACAAGTGATAAGGGGAATCTTGAAGCACCTTACTCTCCATTGTTCGTGTCTGAGGGGAGTCCCGTGGCGCCTATCACAGTTACAGAAGAAACTGCCATCAACGAACGCGGTGGAAATGCCGGGATAGCCATCAGTGTACCTCCTGTTGAACGACGATGGGAGTATCAATCCTACAACGAAGCTCCTGTCGTGAAAGTTCTAGAGGAATATGATGACGGGGAAGACCTTCAGTATCTTGTGAAGCTACAGGATGGCTGTAAGCTAAAAGTGAGTGAAGTGCTTCCTGGACACAACCCTATGTCAAAGCCTGAATTAATCTTACCTTATCCAATTTTACTCTTTCACCTTACCTCATAGTATCATTCTGGCAAATGCACGTAACCTTAACAATTGACTAAGTACAGCATCCTATCTAGGTGACATACAACAGCCTCGTCAAGCTTCGGAATGGTGCTTGCTCTTTAGAGCGGTTTAATAACCCTTCACGCAACGGATCAAATGGGTCGGGTTCAGTCAACTTTTCAATCATGTCCACGGGTAACGAGCTCAGACGGTCAAAAAGACTGGTCGACCTCATCAAGATGGACTCCTCATCTGATGACGAACTGGCCGCCACAAAACCCTCAATCGGTCGTAGAAGAGGTTTGTTGAGTGCCCCCAAGCGCGGCCGTCTGCACAAGTCGAGCTCACTTTCGTCTCGGTCACGTACAACTTCCCAAGAGTCAAGTAGTGATACCTCAGGAGCACCCCAGCATCGGCGGCCAGCTGGACGGTCTCGGGGCACCCGAGCGACACGTCAAGCCGGCAATAAGAGCATAAACTACAGGGAGGCTGCTCCCATCGACGAGTCCGACATTGAGGAAAGTGATGACAGTCGATCGTATCTTGGTAAACGCAAACGAGCTTTATCTCGAAACGCGGGCTCACGGAAGACTCGGATTTTAATTCGGAGACCTCAAAAGCACGATGTACCACGTGTTGAAGGCATACGACGGTCTGAAAGGTCAAAGAAAGCACCATTGGACATGCGAGAGCTGGGCGAGGACGACATCCCGGACAACATCTCCATCACAGAATTTCCCAAGGCTGTTGGCGCCAGAGAAATCTACAAGGGAATCCCTAAGGACAACGAATTCCGCCTTCGGCACAACCAATCATGCGACGCCTGTGAGAAATTTGGGGACCATATGGAGAAGGGTGACCTGGTATTTTGTCAAGGCTGTACACTATCGTATCATCAAAAGTGCCTCGGGCCGAGAAATGGCAGAGATCATCTTGTGACCAAAGTAGGCGACAGCGACTTCGTTCTTCAATGCAGGCGTTGTATTGAAGCGGTAAAGAGAAAGGATCCCATGGCCCCTAACCAAGGTGCGTGTTCGATGTGCGCAGAGATTGGCAACTCCACGCAGCCTTTCCGCGACCGCAAGAGTACTATACAAGAACAGAAAGATAGGGAGGACAATGATGGCGAGGACCCTACTACCAAAGTGTCTCCTCAGTTGATCAATAACGCCCACAATCTTCTCTTTCGCTGTATCGTCTGCTATCGTGCCTTCCATATGCACCACCTGCCACCGAAAGAGAACGATGCTCCTCTGGAAGGTGCAGACGACGAGCAGCTGGCGAGTGAACGTTTCCGTGAGTATTGTGAGTACTGGTCATGTCACGAGTGCATAATGGCGCCTGCAACAGTAGAAGCCTTGATTGCTTGGCGGCCTATCAACGAAGAAACCTATGTGCCTGGCACCACCACGGAGCTGAACGGGGAAAACTCAAAGGAATATTTGATCAAGTGGAAGCAGATTTCATACTTCAGGTCTACGTGGATGCCAGGTCCCTGGGTCTGGGGAGTTACATCTAGCTCAATGAGGAAGGCCTTTACCAGGCGTGGCAATCAGAACAATCTGCCAAAAATGAGAACCGAAGACGCCATACCCGAGGAGTATTTACGTGTCGATATTGTTTTCGATGTCAAGTATACAAACCTCGTCAAGGTGCAGGCTGAGAAAGTCGACCTAGCTCGCATTCGGGAGGTCAAGCAGGCCTTGATGAAGTTCAAAGGCCTTGGGTATGAAGATGTGGTATGGGAAGAGCCACCAGATCCAGAAGACACCGATCGATGGGGTGACTTTAAGTCGGCCTACGAAGACTGGGTCCGTGGAAAATATATCCATCTGCCCATACAACAAAGTTTGAATGCACACCTGAAGAAGACCAGAACCCAAAACTTTGAGCAGAAGATTATGATGAAGCAGCAGCCTGAGGCTTTGACAGGCGGCAAGCTCATGGAATATCAACTTGATGGCTTGAATTGGCTCTACTATCAATGGCACAAGCGCCAAAATGCTCTTCTCGCTGACGAAATGGGGCTTGGTAAAACAATTCAGGTCATTGCGTTCCTCGTTTCTCTCAAACATTTACACGGTTGCTGGCCCTTTCTCATCGTTGTTCCAAATTCAACCTGCCCGAATTGGAGGCGCGAGATCAAACAATGGGCGCCTTCGTTGCGAGTCGTGATGTACTATGGGTCTTCGGAAGCACGCAAGTTGGCTCTGAAACATGAGCTCTTTCCAGGAGGCGCCAAGGACCTGAGATGTCACGTTGTCGTTACTTCCTACGATGCAGCCCAGGATGACGAGTTCCGGAAGGTCTTTCGTGGTATATCCTGGGCCGGGCTTGTGGTTGATGAAGGTCAGAGGCTTAAGAATGACAAGAACATACTCTATGGGGCACTCAGCGCACTTCAAGCTCCGTTCATAGTACTGCTGACTGGAACACCATTACAAAACAACCCGCGAGAACTCTTCAATCTTCTACAATTCCTTGACAATTCGATTAACGCGCAAGCTATGGAAGACGAGTATACAACACTGACGAAGGACAACGTGTCAAAGCTTCACGATCTTCTGCGACCATTCTTCTTGCGTCGAACCAAAGCTCAAGTACTTACATTTCTACCTCCCATGGCACAAATTATCGTCCCAGTAACAATGACTGTTATTCAAAAGAAGCTGTACAAGTCGATACTTGCAAAAAGCCCAGAGCTGATTAAGTCAATATTCGGAGGTAGTCAGAGGGCGCTCAAAGCAAACGAGCGCGCCAGTCTTAACAACATTCTTATGCAGCTTCGAAAATGCCTTTGTCACCCTTTCGTGTACAGTAGAGCAATCGAAGAGAGAAGCTCAAATGCTGCAGTCTCTCATCGTAACCTTGTGGAAGCGTCATCAAAGCTACAGCTACTTGAGATCATGCTACCAAAACTTCAAGAACGTGGCCATCGTGTTCTCATCTTCAGTCAGTTCTTGGACATGCTCGATATGATCGAAGATTTCCTTGATGGACTTGGGCTATATTACCAGCGTCTCGATGGGAACGTGAGTTCTCTACAGAAGCAAAAGCGTATCGACGAGTTCAACGCACCGGAGTCGAACCTTTTCGCTTTCCTGTTATCTACTCGTGCAGGTGGCGTTGGAATCAATCTTGCCACTGCTGATACTGTAATTATCTTGGATCCAGATTTCAATCCGCATCAAGACATTCAGGCTTTGTCTCGCGCTCATCGGATTGGCCAGAAGAAGAAGGTGCTTGTATTTCGACTAACCACGCGTGCCACGGTAGAAGAGAAGATCATGCAGATCGGAAAGAAGAAGATGGCTCTCGACCATGTTTTAATCGAACAGATGGACGCGGAAGATGATGCTGGCATGGATCTCGAGTCTATCCTACGTCATGGTACTGCAGCCTTTTTTAAGGACGACGATACTCAGAACATTCGGTACGACTCTACATCGGTCGACAAACTTCTGGATAGAAGTCAGATCGAGGATACTCAGACAGGTCAAGACAATTCTGCGGAATCGCAATTCAGTTTTGCGCGTGTGTGGGCCAACGACAAGGGCCTGATGGAGGATTCGCTAGAGACTGTTTTAGAAAACGACGGATCAATACCTGATCTTTCTGTTTGGGAAAAGATTCTCATGGAACGTGAGCACGAAGTGGCAGTAGAGGCTGCTGCAAAAATGGAAGCGCTGGGTAGAGGGAAGCGTGCACGCCAAGTGGGTTTGATCCTGTCATGCAAGCGGGACGTTCTAACGCTCTATAGACTGTCGATTACACAAAGCAGACGTTACGCGGTCTTCCTAACGACTCCCCTCAGAAGAATGGCTCACGCCGATATGCATCTGACAGCGACACAGACTTTCAAGCACGCGGCGGCGAGAGCGATGGCGATGACAGTGGCGCAGAAGCGATCGAGGAACAGGTTGATGTAGAAGAGTTACATCCCTCTCACTCACAGCGTCCTTCGCGTGGCGTTCTTGGGTCAGAGGATTCTCCTTCAAATGGCAAAGGTACGAAGTGTCGGCGTAAACTCGTCGTTCACTTACCCCCTTGATCAATCCAGTTGACTAAGTTTTATCTTGACAGTGCCAGGATTCAAACGTGCGCAAGTCCAGGTGGAACAACCCAGTGGACTTGACGGAAGTGCGTCCCCTCCAGGGAATACTATGCCTGCCGATGGATACAGTCTTCACAGATTCATTCAAGAGCCCTGCGTGGCATGCAGCAAGGTTCATGCAAAGGGATTTTGCCCGCTCAAGCTTGCTGGGAACGAGCATTGCGCACTATGTGGCTTAGCGCATTTCGCATCCCGATACCAGAGAATCTGCCCACATCTAAGTTCAGTAACGCAATGCCGAGTGCTCCTGGAAACAATAAAGCAAAGTAACGAGCCGCACGAACTCAAAGACCGAGCGAAGAGATACATTGTGGGAATCATAGGGGATCTGAACAACAGAAAGAAGAAGAAGGCGGCACAAGCGCTTCAGGTCCAGCAGCAGCAAGAGCAAGCGCTTCAACCATATGATCAGGCCTCGGCCTCGAAGGGAGAGAATGATTACAGCACCCCACATCAGCGGATGAACAGCGCTAGCCCAGAGAAGGAGAACAAGGTCGGTGGGGTTGGTAGTACGTCGCTCGCGTCTAGGAGTAAACCTAGGCGTCAAGCGGGAAATAAAGAAGCGATTACGGGCGAGGGTTGAGGAATCCCGAAACGCAAGTCTTGGGCATTGAAGGGCGTCGTCGGTTGAGCTAGATTTTACCGTTGAGATTGGAGATATCTGATTTAATTCTCTTGCACCTCGAAAATGTAGCACTGCAATCCCAATTATTCGTGAAATAACCGGTCTTTTAACTTGATTTTGACAACATTAAATATAGCCCCCCACATCAATCACCAACCACCAACCAAACTACCCAACAACGACCTTCCTCATCACACTACCTACGTCTAACCACAACCCTCGTTCCACCACCCTCTGCTAGCATGCTTCCCAAGAAGTTAACAGAAATGCAGTCCTGCTCAGAAAAGGAGGAAGATGTGGCCATAGCCACCAACAGCCCACACAGATGTCACTTCTCAAGTCCCATATGCTACTCCAAGAAACATCACACACTAACCAACTACCCCCCCTTAGGGAAAAGAAACCGGATCATTACTACGCACGCCCATTCAACCCCAGCATACACCGCTTATCTTCGAGAAGGCATTGTGAGCGGGAACCATGAGCACGAGAGTAAATCCGCCCTTCTGATATGTTCGAAACCGCGTCCTTCTCAACGGAAAGAAAAGATCTTGAGGGCTTGGCAGGCAACCCCCCCTCCCAGCAACTCGTGCCAAAGGCGCTGGGTTTTATGTTGGTGTGTTCTTGGTTACTATAGGGGGACTGGTGGAGTTGGGTTCGTTGGGGAGGACGGTTGTAAGGGGTATTTGGGAAGAGGGTGTGATATTTGGATGGGGAGGGTGTTGGGTGCGAGAATGGGGAGGATCAATGAGAGCGGGGTGGAGTGAATGTCCTGGGGGTAGAAGGCGGAAAAGGTGTGGAAGGGTGGGGAAAGGGGAACTGCTCATGGTGTCTAGATGTGATCATTATGATCTTTGGAGCCGGTGAGTTATGAGCGAAGATTCCAGCCTCTACTATAACATGTGAATCTGTTCTGAAGGAGAGGTTGAGAGGTGGTGGAGCAGAGGGGATGGTGGTAGGGGGTTGATTCGGAGGGAGGTGGGTATGAAGATTTTGCATCGGGTTGGGAATAGATCTTTGTAGGTCAAGGGGAGAATGGAAGACAGGTAGCACTGCACATGATGATATCGCGCGACGGGGAATCAATGAAGTAGTTGTTGAAGATTGCATTCAAGCAGTCTACTGGTCTGTGGCGGAGCGTGGAGAAGCGAGTGGAACGAAGAAAAGAAATCATTGAGGATGAGCTTGTGATGCTGCTCACCAAAGTCCGTACAAACAACAGATGGCAGGAGCTCTTCACGCTCGGCACTGTCTACTTCCGTCTGAGCTATCACTCCGATGCTTCACACAAGTTTTCAGCTATTCGCAACGAAGACTAAAGGTTCAGAATAGGAGAGACTCTAAGAACTTATTTCTTTAGATGGTCGCACCAGGACCAGCCACCTTATGAAATGTCATTCCTTGAAGGAATTCCTCCCAGTGATGGTAGATTTTGCTCAAATGGCCGACAACTAAGCACATTTTCCTCTAATGGCGTTAGCTGCTTGCGGTGACTCATTGCATTTCATGCCTGATGAAGTCTATAGTTTCTTGGTTGTAGAAACCCTGTAATTAGCACGCTTGAGAACTAAATCTTGGCCACTAAACCTATTTAGTCGGGATATCACGAAGTTCGCACCCCCGTTCGACTGGTAGCGTGAGCAATTATTCTAATACATCTATTACGAGGTGGATAGCCACGCTCCTTCTGAAATGTAGATAAAGATCAATGAGAATAGAACACATATTCCTGATTATGGGATCCAACAGTATAAGATAACGACGTCTCTCTGACCACAAGCTTCAAAGCGTGTTAGAATTAACTTGCCCATCGCTCTGCATCACTATAATCCATATTGCACCTTTACAACAACGGGCAACCACATCGAGCTTTGACGGGCAAGTTTTCTGCTTACAGAGTTCCTGAAGCAGATTGACCGTCGCAATGGAGCATGATTCCAAAGAGCTCTATGACGTCCCAAAGGACAAAGCAGACATGATGAGGATGGAGGAAGACCCACATATCATAGAGTCTTCTGACGAGGACAGATCGGAGTCTGACCCAGTTTGCTATCTCCCGGGACAGGAGACTTTCATGGATGAGTCGGACGAAAATATATCAGACGAGACATCGGATGATTCAGAGCCAGAGCTAGACGTTCGGGACATGTTTTTGGTTACGCCTAAGCGAAAGGCGCAGCTCCGACGGCTGCAGGCAATCAAAGTCGAGTTTATGTACTACGAGCAATTGCCTCCCGACGTCATTATCCAGGTGATGCGCCATACCAAGCCGGACGATCTCCGAAGCTTAATCAAAAGCGACCCGGTAGCAGCATATGTATGGAGCAGAAACAAACAGGCCATTCTAAGAGGGATACAGGAGGAGCAATTTTCCGATTTCACCGGGTTATTCGACAAGGTTGGAAGTGTGGGGTCAGAAAAACCCTCGGAGCTTGACCGAAATCTCCTCAATGCAGAACAATCGCTTAGAAACCTAGAACTAGCTAAGGGCCAAGGCGTACAGAAAATAAATGAGCGGATAGAAAAGTATGGGAAAGAAAGCGTGTGGAAACAGATTGCCCTTCTCGAATTGTTGAACGAGCATCTAGATGATGAGGTACATGCCATGTACGGGACATTCGCCATTCCTGCGTCAATGGCCAAGAACGAACGGCAAGGACTGCTTACTTTGTGGCAAATGAGATGGGAGGCCAGCGCACTTTTCCGAGAGGGAGTCCCGCAACAGATGCCCATAAGCAATGTTGTGAGAAAGCTACTCCGAATTTTCCAAGGTCAGCCCGCCAATATCAGGTCTGTGACTACCAAGATTATATCCTTTGTAATCGACAGAATTGCAAGGAGCGTCGATTTCGAAACACTTGCAATGGAATGGATACCAATGTATACCCAAGTTGTCACCCATCATCCTCTCCAGAGTGATGATCTGGATCAATGGATCGATGGAACGATTGTCGCCTTCATCGTCAAGTTTCTGCTGGAATTCGGGGTGGCAGAAAGCCTCCGCTTGGACGATGCCTCGCACCCAGAACGCATCATTAGCTCTTCCAATCTGTTGCTGAACGATTTTGATTATACGCTGGCAGCGAGGATGTATCAAGACCTGCAAGGCACCACGGATGATGGCCTTGAAATTGTGCAACTAGGATTGGGAGTTGCTCAAGGCATGGGGTTGGAAATCCCCTGGGCTAACCTTTCGTGAAGGTTTCTAGACTGAGCTTTGCTTCGTTGAGTAAGTGACGTTAGTGAGAGTAGGGTTATCAGTGATTTTTAGAACAAAGGCAATAGCTAGAGTATAGGCCTTTCGCCATGAGCTCTCGCCAGGAGCTCATCATATCTTTCTTTCGTTGAAACTAAGCTTCGATGAGTGCAGAAGTGTTGGTATGCAATGCGTTCCCAGAATGTCGGTCAAGGTGCATATGTGCATACTATTGTGAGAGAGTTGGAAAAAGGATTTGAAATCGTGAAGAAGGTTTCTCAAAGTCAAGTCAACGGTTAAAAGTAAGATGGTGAGAGATCTGAAAAGGTTGAAAAGGTTGAATGGTACGGTACTCTAATGTAAGGTAAAGTAAGTATTTTACGGTGGCGTGATTACGGCCCGAGGGCCGCAACCTGAGCCGGTCCCAAGAGTTCACGCCCACGGCGCCTTGCCAGGCTGGATTATACCCCTGTCATCTGCACATGATTGGCCTTCTGCAATCCCCACCTGGATGTGATGGACAACCGCTCGTCGTCAGCCCACGGTATCAGTGCTTACTGCTAGAACCAGATCTCAGCCCTTACATTTCACATACAAAGGGGCGGACACCTCAAAACCCTTGCCGCGCCTCCTCAGAGACTGGATAAAATCCATTGAACCGGAAGACAAATTTCGCTTGTCCTTTGTGTGACAATTTGCGCGGGTAAGAACCCTTCTGGTTGTTGGTTTGCTCCGGCCTTCTGGAGAGTCTTACGTCGCCCATCTTCCAAACCTCCATATCGAACTGGCACAACATGGCAGATCTCCAGGGCCGTAAAGTCTTCAAGGTGTTCAATCAAGACTTCATCGTTGACGAGCGTTACAATGTCACAAAAGAGCTAGGCCAGGGGGCTTATGGGATCGTTTGGTGAGTTCCTTGCTTTGTTACGGGAAGGCTCGCTCGCATTCTAGGCTACTGGACAACCGTCATGAGTTGAGAGCACCGGCTAATCTGTGCATTTGCAGTGCGGCTACGAATAACCAGACTGGCGAAGGGGTTGCGATTAAGAAGGTCACCAATGTCTTTAGTAAGAAGATCTTAGCCAAGAGGGCCCTGCGGGAGATCAAGCTCCTGCAGCACTTCCGAGGTCACCGCAACGTATGCACCATTCTTTCATTGCCACGGCGACAGGCCGGGCGATACAGGTCTACACCTTGCTGATGACTGTGATAGATCACGTGCCTTTACGACATGGATATTCCGAGACCAGATAACTTTAACGAGACGTATTTATATGAAGGTGCGGCGAGCTCCAGGTTGGGTGAAATGTCATAATGCTAATTCGAGCTAGAGCTTATGGAATGCGACCTGGCAGCCATAATTAGGTCTGGCCAGCCTCTTACTGACGCACACTTTCAATCCTTCATCTACCAAATTTTGTGTGGGCTCAAATACATACACTCTGCCAATGTCTTGCATCGGGATCTCAAACCAGGAAATCTCTTGGTTAACGCCGACTGTGAGCTTAAAATATGTGATTTCGGCCTAGCACGAGGATTCTCAATGGATCCCGAGGAGAACGCGGGATACATGACCGAGTATGTCGCAACCAGATGGTACCGTGCGCCAGAGATTATGTTGAGCTTTCAAAGTTATACTAAAGCAAGTGAGTGGCCCTTGGTGCCTAGCTCAGCATATAAGCTCACATTTTTAGTTGATGTGTGGTCTATTGGTTGCATTCTCGCCGAGTTACTTGGCGGAAGACCATTCTTCAAAGGTCGTGACTATGTCGACCAGCTCAATCAAATTCTTCACTACCTTGGAACGCCAAACGAGGAGACTCTGTCACGCATAGGGTCCCCTCGAGCCCAAGAATACGTGCGGAACCTACAATTTATGCCGAAAGTCCCGTTCCAGAAGCTCTTCTCCAACGCGAACCCGGATGCTCTTGATCTCCTGGACAAAATGCTTGCATTCGATCCATCCTCCCGAATCTCTGTCGAGCAGGCGCTCGAACACAATTATCTGCACATCTGGCATGATGCATCCGACGAACCTGATTGCCCCACGACGTTCGATTTCCACTTCGAAGTGGTCGAAGATGTTCCTAAAATGAGGGAGATGATCCTTGCCGAGGTGCGACGCTTCAGACAACATGTCCGTGTGCAACAACCACAGGCGCACATGGGTAGCCAACCAGGCCAGAGTCAAGGCAACGTACCAATACCTGATAACGCCGCCCAGTGGTCCCATGAGGACCCAAGACCTCAAGAGGCTGCTCCACCACAGCATTTCCAGAATATGGGTTTGGAACAGGAACTGCAGGGGGGTTTGGACGCAATGCCCTAGGCTACGTGCAGGTACCTTAGGCAGTCCACTGAGGAGTCATGAGACGCAAGGATGCGCTGGAAACACGCAATTCTCCTCTTTACTCGGAACATTAAACTCTATCTCGATAAGTACGGTATTTCAGCACTATAAGCATCTTGACATTTCATCGTAAATAGATCGACTCCCAACAGTGGTGATGGTGAAAGTGATATGCTCATGATGTGATGCTGAAGACCTGGCACATGTGATTGGTGGATCAAGACTTATCGATGATTCGATAAGCGGATCATGGAGGGGTAGAGTAGCTTAAACCGAAGTGACCTTTGCCTGCGCTGTTTTGCCTTCTGAGCCCAGGCTCTGGACCCATCACTTCCATCTTCACCTCCTACCTATCTGACTGTCTACAAACATCAACAGTTTCTCGTTGGCGAATGTACTTGTCCAATACCGTCGTTGCAGCCTATGGTCTGTAGATATTAGAAGCCCGTCTTCTACCCTCTTTTCCTGTCATTCGCCAAATAGACTGTCGGTCCTGTCATATCGCTTGGCTGACCGAGTCAAATCGAGGCTGAGAGTTGCCCACCTGATCACTCAACATCATTCCCTATCACTCGACAAGCAAAGCACCGCGACGTTCAACAACAGCCTTTTCTCTTCTGAACACCCTAGAGGTAATAATGGATCCTGCGGGTGTCGAAGGTAAGCTCAGTCAATTTCGGGCACATAGGTTGCACGGGATAAAAAGTCACGATCTAGAATCGTCCCATGGTGCCTCAGCCCGAGAATGCAAAAGCTTTTACTAACGATCTCACGCATAGCTGTGGTTACATTGACTCCTGTTGGAGCCCCTTATGAATTCGAGAGGGTCTTCTCCCTTAACCTTGACACGAAACAAGTCGACACAGGCAGAGCTTCGCGTAACGCAGCGAAAGGTTTGACTGCAGCAGAAGATAATGCTTGGTTTGACAGCCCTATCATGTCCAGACGACATGCGAAGTTCAGCCTACCATCTCTCTGGGGTAACGTGAGTATACGGAGTGGATAGCCCCAATTTAAAGCCTCTATTCTAACATCTGTTGAAGGGCATATACCTTCAAGATTACGGGTCTACCCATGGGACGTTCATTGGGACTCGCCGTCTCCAACCTAAGGTGGAATACACAATCAACAACGGAGAGGTCATTACATTTGGGGTTAAGATTACGACTGGACCAGGTGAGTGACAGCGTCCATATCTGAGAAATCGAGCGTTCATTACTTCGACCTTGTTTAGCACCACTGACACCTCCACCTAGTCAGCTATCCTGCTCGGGAATTCCGTGTCAAACTCTTATGGCAGCCCTGGAGGTGAGTTAGCCAATCTTCTGGGCCTAAAATGAAGTCCCTCGGCGTGAAACAAACTAAAGATTAATTTTCAGTTCTTCCTCACAACTGCGATTCTTGAGCCCATTCAAGCAAGACAGCCGTGGGTTCCATGTCCCCGAGGAAGAGGCTGATTCTGCTTCGGATCAGTCAAGGGAGGCTTCCTTGCAAATCATCGATTCACATCCTCGTCCATATTCTGTACCGTCTTCAGATGACGATTCGGACTCAGACGATGATGGGGAAATAATCGAGGGTTCCGCCGTCACCACTCCCGAACACGTAGCCGAGAAACAACAGGGCTCGTCCGATCTTGGATCGGATTCTTCCGACGATGGCGAATCGATCGATTACTCAAGGCAGTGTGCCAAGGTCTCTGATCCAACAATTCAAAAAGAGGAGACACTTGGAACATCTCAGTCCAATCCCATAGATCTTGAAGGCCCTTCAAAGCACGTGGCTAATTTCCTTGAGATCGACAGCGACGATGAGGGTCCGGAGATTCTACCCATCAGCCAGTCATACCTACAAGCTGTTGGGAATGTTTCTGCTACTGGATCATTCGCGGACCCGACACCAAATTATCGCACAACCATAGATTCATCCATGTCCACTAAGAATTATGATGAGCTACCTCCTCTCACCAATGGAGTTGCTAACAATGACGTGAAAGGACAAGACATGACTGGAACTGGGATCAGCTACCCTCGGTTAAGGTCACCAAAATACATTTCTCAAGGGTCGATTGAAGACACGACAGACGACTTTGACAGTAATGATGAAGATGATTATGAAAACGACGATGACTTCCTTATGGAGCGCCACAATTATCCAGAACAGATGCTCACTAACGGGGCGTTCCAGCGCAGTGGTCTTCTAAGTTTCGCTGCCCCGAAGCTTCGCGCTACGTTCAACGTCACTTCTGATGAGAACATCGCACCTCCCCCCGGTGTCAGCTATTGTGGCGACGCCAATGGCAGCCAAGAAATTGCCCAGAGTTGCCTGGCACCGTCGCAGCGGCCTCCCAGTCCATCTGACGCAGCACTCGCTAAGAAAGCAGACACTTCCGACTCAAGGCCAAAATGGTCATCTAGCAATGACCAATCCAATGTCTCAACTGTACCAGCTGTGGAAAACACTAGAAAACAGCAAGACACTCCACAACCGAAACTTTTCCAAGAACGGCTGAATAACTCCATGTCCGCAGAACCTGCCTGGCAGTATACGTTTGATGATCCCGAGTCGGAGTTGATAGGGTACGAAGATGGACCCTTTGCTTCCAAGTCTAAAGTTAATCTTTCTCCGCTATGCCTACCGCATCTCTCGCAGCAGCCGTGGCGCCCATGTACAGTGCCAAGTCCAGTGCAGCCTCAGGGCCATTCTGTTGGTGGCTCCCAATCGTTCAAAATGCCAGCTGTTGGCGGATCGAAGCTTAGATCTAGCACGACTATGCCCGAGATTACCAATGATTTATCAGATGGACTCCCTGGGGATTGTGGAGATCTGAAGGCCCTGCATAAAATCAACCAAGTGCAATCGTCTAAAGTTAACATCTCCGACCTCGTAAACTCCTATGCTGATATTGCACGAAACTTAAAGAGAAAGGCAGATGATATAAGCACAGACAGCGAGATTCAGGAGGCTGTTTCAACTCAATCGCAAGCTTCGCTTTTGGATGATACGAAGATTCAAGACGTTAGGCTTGCTGACGCACAGGCTCGAGATGTTCCAGATCTCGAAGTGTCCTTCTCTCAAGAGTCGTTCGTCACGTCAATCCCCGACGTAGGCCTTCCTTCGGCTATCACTCAAACTTCGGATTTTGATCAACCAACCCGGAAGAAGATGAGGACTTCTGGACCTAGTATAGGTGGCTTTGGAAAGTTCGCTTCTGGTATTTGTGTAGGTGTGGCCGGGGCCTTGGCTGCATTCCTTGCCACGATCCCCTTGAGTGTGCGTGAAGAGGCTTTACGCGAGTTTCAGAATGCTGCTTAGCCCTCTGAGGCCTGGCATCCGGCCGGTCTGTGAATCATCTTCCCTTGATATCTTTTTCATGAATCTATGTGTTTGGAGTCGGACGGGAACGAGGAATATGGCGCTAAAGGTTGGGCTTCCTTCTCTCAATATTTCCACAATGTCAATCGGAAGCACATCGGCGACTGGCGCACGAGCGTGCAGCATAGGAACTAGGGTACGGACAACAGGTGCTTCTTTCATTGATCGTTATGGCTGTTCCCTGAGCAAGACCGCGTTCAAACTACCACGGTCGCTATCCTTTGGCTTTTCCATCAATCCATATATGGTTAGAAATGGATGATCGTTACTGGCAGATTGATTTAACTCTCCTTGTACCCCAACTCAACGACAATCAGGGGCCGTCTAGACCCATACAGATCTTTCGCGTCGCTAACGCTCATCAGTACTAAAAGACATTGATTAATCGATGAAAATATGATATTGTACTCCATCAAAGGCAGATTCACGGAGGGTTAGCCAAAGACATCAAGAAGAAACGAGGCTGACACTGGCTGCGGAATACAGGGGATCCTCAATGTTTGCCTATAAGCTCTGTAACCTGCACATCGACATGCTGTAACCCAAACAACCAGTACTCTTCGAGTCACTCCCTATGCACCGTTGTGTAATGGTATCGGGACAGGGCCTTGCGTTATCTCGAAGCAACCACACGCATGCGTACCCGGTGACTCGAAAACACCAACGTCTCTGAAGTAGTTGACTAGGCCAACTACGGGCACCCTATCCCTGAAAGAACACTGAGCGAGCATATAATCTCCTTCTTCTCGTCAATCCTTCATCCTCTCCTAGCGCAGCACCGCCCATGCAAGCAGCCGGTTGTTTCTAGACCATGAGAATGCATTCTGGAACAGAATCATCTTAGTTGGACAGTGTTAGCTAGTTGTACAAGTGCGTCGGCGTTACTCCGAGCTTAGCGTATTGTTCTATTTCTATGTACTCCCTTCAAGTCCTTTCGTCCTGTCCCTCCATGTACGCCGGTTGGACCCTGCCATCTCGCCCAATGGTGTTAGTATGTTAAACCCCTATGGTGCACCAGCACTTCTCAAAAGTGTTCAAAGCATAAGCGGTCTTCGGAAGTGCGGGAATACCGGTTATACTTCAAACACTTTTGTGAAGTACTGGTGGTGCGTTGTATGACGGTCACCTCCTTTCCATGCACTACATGTCCGATGCTGTACTCAGCTGACACCAATAGATATTGAAGACTTGTGCCCCACTCTCGTTCAAGTACGGAGTCCCAATACCATTGTTCATTGCTGTCCTCAAATGCAGACATCGGCATCTGAATCAGATAAGTTTGTTCGTCTTATCGACGCATCAGAATTGATTGACACGCCTATCTGGGCTCTAAGCAGACCGTTCGTCGTAAACACGCGGATGGTGCATGTTCTGACAGACCCCAAACTCCCTTTATGTCGCCACAGCGATGATGAAGTGCTGCGATAAGGAAAGACTGTATCATTCTCTGAAGGAACCTTCATCCCAGCACATGTTGGCCTTCAAGCCCTTCGCCTTATCATTAGGCTGTGCCGATCCACGTGTTGTCTGGCCCTGACATCAAACCGCTATGGCTTTCAGGTATTTGTGTTTCACCGAATCTTCGTTACACAAAATCCAAATTGGAGTAGCATCATGTCAGGGCTGACGCTTACAATGCAGGCAGCATGAAATTCACAGATCCCATGAAAATCTCCGTTGAGGGTCTGTCAGCTTTCAGACCATGCCATCGTCGATGTCAAGACGTAACTCACACGGCAATACTCGGGAGGTCTTCCTATAGGGTATGGAGATTGCAACGACTTGAGATGCGAAAACCACCTAAAACTCGCTCGTCGGCCGTACGGCTTGTGTCTTGAAAAACAAGTTGCTTGGGGTTCACTTCAAATCACAGAAACGGGTCATGCTCGAACGCTCTATAACTATTCTTAAGCATTCTGTTCATCAGAAACATCGAACGAGTCAAGCTTGATCAACCCAAACAGGACCTGCACGTCAAACCCTTTCGCCCTCATTAAAGCATTTCATACCTCAACAATGGCCATTCCATCTGCTCCTCCAACTCTCGACCCTAACCACCAGCACTGTGTTGGCGGTCGAACCATCATCGCCTGCACTACCTGCGCCGGAAACCCTGTCCGGTAGGTACCGCAACATCCCCTGGCTTACTAGCTAGCAAATGTTCGTCCTCATTCTTACATCTTATAGCGGCGCTCCGTGCCAAACTTGCAGTGGTAAAGGCGTCAACCTCTTCTGGTGTGCTCACTGCAACACCGGATCTGCTCAGGCCGGGCAAGCTCTCCAAGGCTCGGCGCCAGCAACTTCTGATAAACCTGCTTACTTGCGGCGACCGAGTCATGGTGGCAGTGGTGGCGTTGGCGGTCTGGGATTGGGAGCAAGGTAGTTTCTACGGGTGATGATTTTCAAGATCGGTGCGCTGGCGGATCGATGACGGTTTGACGGTTGAAGATTGAAGATTGATGTCACAAGTTTGGCGTTACTTGCGGTGTATTTCACGGCTACCCATGAACTTCCCGACAGCTACCAATCTCGAAACCTTACGGCCTTTGCCATTCGCGAGCCTTGTCATCTACTTGTCGTTCTTTCCTTGTTACACAGCGACATGACGCGCCAGATTCCGTATTCTCGACAACTCTTCCTTTCATCCATCTCCTGCAGTCATGCCAGAACACGAGCCACATGCTCTCGTACTACAGACATATCAAAATCCGGTTTCTCGGTAGCTCATTTCATCACCATTGCTCCGGTAACTCCTACATCATCACCGAGCAGCGCCCAAGCATAGCGGTATGTACCCGCTACAACACGAGTTTCACGAAATCACGAGGCCATGGCGTTACATAGGTACTACAACGAGCAGTGCCTCGGCATCAAGCGGCGTTATCAGATGTTGTATTCCAGCCACTTCAACACGCGAGTTTCACAGCGCACGGGAGCTAGGGCAGTTCTGAAACAGGATCCGAAAATAGCAACACCCACGTGACACCCTAAAGCAACCAAATATCATCTCATTCTCGCAACATCGACGACCGCTGTGACTGTAACTCGGCAGAAGTTCATGGGCAGATACCATCTCCAAAGTACGGCCTCTCGTACGCTTTGGAATTATGGGGTCATTATACTCGGAAAGGTCCTCCGTTATGGTTGCTATGATGATGTGAAGAGCCGAGCTACATGATTTATTCATTTATTCGAGCCGCAGCCGTTTCAGCGAATCACCTATGTCTATTCCTTCCAATATCCAAATCTCAAATGCTCTTCTATTTTCCTCCTTCCCGTCTCCGCCTCCGCGCACCCCAAGCAAACGCTGTCGTGATTAACCTCTGACGCCATTTCTCCGACTCGAACAGCCGCAACATCCGTCCGCACTCACCACCTCATCCCGCCCTTCTACTTGCCCTCACCTCCTTCCCATCTCACTCGCCCTAACCCCCGCTCCCTTATCCCCCCCCCCCCCCCAGCTCATAAAGAAAAATCCCCGTCCCCCTCCACCTCCTGATTCCCACCCCCTTATCCCTCCTCATCCCCATCTCCTACGCATTCCCGTCCCCTCCCGCTTCTTCCACTCCACCGCATTTCATATCCATCAGCACAACCTGCACCATCCGCTCTACATCTAGTAGAGACAATCCAAAGTGTGTTGGGACTTTGAATCAGGGTTGATGAGTGCTGGACGGGGGTTGGGATTTCTGCAAGAGAAGGGGTTGCAAGGTCGAGTGAGCGCGGGGAAGCTGCGTGTAGGAGAGGGGGGGGGTGGTTTGGTCGATCAACCTCGGTTTTCCCCCTTGAGAATAGAGCGAGAAAACGAGGGGTGTGGAGTGGAGACTAGCGAGTGAAACCCTGGCTGACAAAACATACCTTAAAGCATAAAACACACTACACATGAAAATCCCCTCACATCCTGTATCCCCCTGTTCTACATACCATCCTCCCCACCATCAATTTTTCATGTTCAGTACCTAAAAACCCAATAACGGAACAATATAATTTAGCAAACGTGTTCACCTATCCCCACTGCTTCGATGGCAATATCACCAGCAGAGTACCTTATGTACGTTAGTCACGCTGCCCGCCCCCCTCCTCAGCCGGCCCCGTTCTTTGGCGCTACCGTACGATGCCAAAATTCGAGCCGTGGATCTTAGAAAAAAGATTAGTGAGGAATATGTGTGTTTAAAGCAGGGAATGAATGAATGGGGTGCCTTCGCCATACCCTCCTCCCCTAAATGTAAAAGCCCCCCAACCTTCTTCCTTACCTGTAACGTAACATCCTCCATCAAGTTTACCAAAGGTTTTACATGTCTTAAACCCCCCCCCCCCCGAAACCCACACTAAACTTTAAAAACCAAAAGCACCTGAAATCTCCGTTGCCTCAACCTCTCAAACACCACCCCGACGCGCCCTCTCCAACCACGCCCAAAGAACGGGAAACACAAAATATTGTTTTCGTCAGTGCAATTTCTCCTATATCACATGTACATTACCTCCTCGTACGTCCTCATCTATGAACACAGCTCAAGTAGCTATGGTTCTGCCGGCGGCGGTTTCCCGAGCTGCTGACCTCGCTGGTCTTGACGTCCCTCCTCGGTCAGCTCGTTGGTGGGCGGCTGGTTGCAGTGGGGAGGAGGGATGAGGATGGTTGGATTGGGGCGTAGGAATGGTGGTGGGGAGAGGGAGGAGGATTGTGGGGAAGGGAGGGGGGGCTAGGAGATTTAATTTTTCGCGGGAAAGGCGGAAGGGGTGGATTAGGAAAGGGGGTTGTGTGCTTATTAAGTCTCCATATTATAAGGTGGATATACGAAAAACGTTGATAACGGTAATTGGTGGAGGAATTGCTTAGGCTTTGATACCGAAGACTTTGCTACAATCAGAGCATCATGCTCTTTCGTTTCAGGAAAAGGGAATCGAAATCTTCGGTACAACTGGAGTCGTGCACCACGCTCCACCGGAGCACGTGTAACACTTCTCGCCTCAGGATGCTTTTACAGACGCGCTCTTCTCTTTTTCTTCGTTCGCGACTAAAACGGCTTTGAATATTGCAAGATTCTCCTCGTTGTGCAGCAGAAATTTCCCTATGGACTACTCGATGCCGGGTATAGTTAAGGTGAATATTTCAATAGCAGGTTTTCTTTTGTGGCGATAGCAAACTCTAGCATCTTTGTCTGGACTGACATCGATGTAGCTAGGCTCTTTTGGATACGTATCCCCTTGAGCATGAGAGCCTCAGCTGGGATATTTGATTCTCCTTGGCCTAGCGTTAGTGGGTAGATCGTGGCCCCAGGGGCGAGGACTGGCATATAGAATGGCCAATACGGCCACAAGCCTGCTGTGACGATGGGGTGATCCACCGATTCGAAAACCTTGGAATTTCTCAAACCTTCGGTAGCATAGTGTTCATGAGCCGCCAACTCCATCGCGAACTCCCTCATTCTTCTTGGTTTGACTGAGCACTACAATTTCACACCGTGTCTTTGCGGTGAATTGAATTTCTAGTTGACCCAGTCCACCAACACCGACAGTTCCTACGCGATCTGAGGGTTTTACGTTGTAGTTTGTGAGTATATTGAAGATTGTAGTGCCACTGCAAAGTATGGCCGCAGCGTATTTGTTCTCAATCCAAGACGAGATTTTCAAGAGGTATGCTTCACGCCAGACTGTGTAAGAGGCCAAGGAGCCTATGCGGTTTCCGTACGATACTCGCGCAGGACATGCGTCATTGCGGCCGTCAGGACATTCTTGACAGATGCCGCAGGTGGCATCGATATAGCTGATACCAACGATGTCATCTCTGATGGAAACTTGTTAGTAGATGCTTACGATTGAACCGGATTCCACTTCTTCAATATTATGACATCAGAGCTGACTTTCTAGACTGTCCCCACTCCAGCATGGCTGAAATCTTAGAGTGGGTTTTGGTAATAAGCTGGATAGACCGCTGTGGGTGAATTTCACAAGCTTCTCGTCTCCCTTTAGACCGTCTCGAAGAACAGTTCTTCGCAGAACGGCGTCGAGCGGCCTGTTTCTGATGACTTTGTAGACGCTAATCTGATTCCGTCCGTTTGGGAAGCCAATTCAAGGAAAAGTACCAGAAACCGAGTTTAGCAGTGGTATAAGAGATTTGACTTTACGATATATCAGAAGTGGTTGAGACACTTTGATGAGCAACCTGGGGGTTTTGCAGCTGTTTAGGCGTTTCGGCGCTTTTTTGCCGAAGTGAATCAGAGTAGCTAGCCTAGTGGAACCGTGAGAAATGGCACAGCTAGCATCCCATACTGTACGTAGTTTTTATGTGTACAGTAACGTACAGAGCGACTTGACCAAAAGCACTGTCCTAAGAGGTCTTTCCTGGAACATGTGAAACCTATGGTACAGTCCTAAATGTCTTCGGGGTAGGTGGCCGTTTCTCTCAACCCTCAAAGTAGTCCGCCGGCTACCATCCAAAATACTTTTCTATCTTGCCACCTAGATGTGCCTCTAGAGTTCCCCATATATTTTGCACGATTTCTCGTCCTTCCAAGGCAATTCCAAGCTCCTGACTGGTATACCAGCTAGCTCTGTCCATGTTCCCACTTCCAAGCACCACAACTTCCCCATCCGCAATCGTACATTTGATGTGGCATTTTGCTTCACGTCCACTAACGAAGTATGCAATTCTCAGTCGACCTACTCGACCTCTTCCTTCCTCGGTCCTTGCCGCAGAGCCAGTGCTGGTAGCCACGTCCAGCTTACGATAGTCTCTTACAAAATGCCATACGCACAATTCCGTAATGGTTCCAGCTGTGATAAGTTGCTCGAGTACCATCATGCGGCGATTTGTAAAGATAAGAGTATCAACCCCCCGGTTGAGAGCTGCGAGGATAGCTGCAATGACAGGTGGAGAGGTCAGATTCGGGGTTAGGAAGATCAAGGACTGTGTTGCATTTGAGATGAGATGGAGTATAAGGGTATTTAGGGGAGTCGGCGGCGGTAGCGGTATGGATAGAAAAGGGCGAAAAGATGGCCAGCGGTGGTGCGGGGAGGGAAGCAGTATACTTGAATGGGCTGATGACGATGTTGAGTTGCAATCCGCGGTGATCGGTAGAACAGGAAGGTCGTTACGACCCCACGTGTAACGCCAGAATTGTAGAAGAGACGAGACAATAGGGCCAGTCAAAGGGAGACAGCATTCTAGCCAACTCTCCCAGCTAAGGTTGCAGCTCGGTAGAAGGGCGAGGCGCCGATCAATAATGATAAATTTGGGGTGTAATACGCTGAAGGGCCGGACAAAAATACTCTTGATTTGTAGATCCAGGCCCTGAAGCTCCTCGGGGGAGGGTAGACCGAGTTTTGAGACCCACTGTGTCGGTGGGTAGATGTAGCCGGCAGGAGATGAGGTATGGAATAGCTTTTGGAAGAGAGAGCGAGAAGAGAAGCACAAACGAACTCGGAGCTTGGGGGTACCGAAGGGACTAGAAGCATGCCTGTTGGAAAGAATTTTAAGAGTGGAAGAGAGGTTTGTGAGTGACGGCGAATGGGCCCAAAAGCAGGTCACTAAGATAACTTCATGCTGGGCGGATTCTATGGTGGGTAGGACGGCAGTATTGTAGATATCCAGGCCACTACCTACGACAAAATCACCCGTGACAGACGTTGTTGTCAAGCTTGATGGGTTCTTGGCCCAGTAATGGCCCTCGTTTTCGCTGATGCCTCTCCGGGTTTGAAGGCCGCTCATCCAGGTGGAAAGCAAGCCATATGGAACGGAAGGTTGCCTTCCATTGGGGTGGAAGGATTCCAGATTTGCGAGTTTACCCAGGATATTTCATGTAGCGGAGAACGGACTACCCCTTATATGAACACTGAACGCTGATGCAAAGAAAGATTCAGCCTGAAGTCACCATTGAAGGGTTCGGGTTATTGGGCTCCGCTGCGCAGAAAATACAAACCACTGTTAGCCTCCTTAATAATTAGTAGCTTGACACTCCTATATTACCCCACCTACCTACATAGCCTAGATAGCATCCTACCACAATACTACCACCCATACTATTAAGCTAAAACTGGGGGCTGAACTCGAATCTGCGCATACAGGCCAGTTGACCAGACTATTGTCAAGAGTAGAGTTCTAGAACTAGAGCCGTGCTCGCATCTTGCTCGCCTTGCTTCCTGATCGTGTTCGCACTCGTCTATTACTTTCAATCGTACGACTGACTGACTCGTCAGCATCATTGTAGACTCGCCTTCGAAAACTCTGTCGATTCGTCAGCATTGTTAGGGGCCAGCATAGAGCGAGTCATATGGGTGTAATGTAACGAGTATATAAATGCTAAGGAAGGAAAGTATCTAGAAGGGAAGGGCCGGCTATCTATATGACTCAGGAGAACATAAGCTAACC
>JAABVA010000084.1_pt1 | contig 117494 bp, 115 predicted proteins | sample 5560331 | NCBI WGS metagenome assembly JAABVA01 (sample SAMN12812661, study PRJNA571458) | rock metagenome | isolation source: Antarctica rocks | place: Antarctica: Victoria Land, Mt New Zealand sud | collected 2016-01-07
TCTCTTTCTTACTCTCCAGTACACGCGCCCACGATCCTCGAGAGCAAAAAAGCCTTCCTCCAAGAGGCTAATCACCCTTTCTATCAAGGCCGGTAGAAATGAATAGAAAAAAACGGACTGAGGAGGGGTTTTGCGTGTTTGCTTGCTAGGGGGTTGGGGTTGGGGTTGGGGTTGGGGTTGGTGGTAGAGGTAGAGGTTCGAAGGGGTTTTGGGGGAAAGAAGTGTGGTAGGTGGGGGATGAGGTCTTTTTTCCGTTGGGTTTAAGAGAGAGAGGGGGGTTTTTTAGAATGAGTAGATGAGAGTAGCTGTTGGTGTAAAACGAATTAAGTAGGCAGTTTGGCGGCTATACTATAGCGGGATTGTATGAAAGATCAAATGCCCTTCTCGAAAAAGAAAAAATCAAAACGCAGACATTTGCTTCATTACTCGCCATCTTCAGTTCTTTCGGCTTTACCAAACTTTCCACCCGTTTTTTCCTTGAAGCTCGATATCACTGTATTTCCTTGAAAAAGCCCGGTTATCTTCTGCTGCTGCTGCTGCCAAAAAAAACCACGGTTGACCACTTTTCTACTATGTATAAAGATGTGTTGAAAGAAAAGAAAAGAAAAGGTAAAAAGACGCGTTTTTTGTAAGATCTAAAACGCAGCGCAAGAAGTGATGGCATCGCTCGAAAAGCGGTTGAAGGGCGGTTTTTCGACCTGTGGTCTTTTCAGATATGGATTTCTAGGAATCTGGTACCCGCTGCTCGTCGATTTAAATGCTTGTTTTGGTGAGGGTTCGGTCGGTGCGGGACGGCGCGTTGTCTTCGAGTTGGGATATGGAGGGGGCAGTGGATGGATGTTTTGCTTTTATGTCATATCGGTTTTTTAAAGGGGCTTGGGCCGAAAACTTGTCTATTGGAGGGTGTGCAAATTCTGTAAAGGTAAATCGTTCTGGTTAGAGATGTTGAGGGATAGATGGACTTGTCGTTTTTCCGGGATACCTTGTCAGGTTTACTACCTTGGGATCGACTTTGAAGGGCCTTGGGCAACGAGACGAATTGGGCGGAGAAAGGATTGGGAGCGGTGAATGTTGAATTACTCATACTCAAACTTTCACCGGGTTGAATAGTTGACCAGGACGTTTGGCTACCAGTTATTTTTTGCGGACATTTTGCACCTTCTGATAATCATTCCAAGTCTCTTCCGTTCAAACCCTTATATATTCGTCTATGCAGAACAGAGGATATGGAAAAACTTACGAACTCGTCGATTCTGTCGTCGAGTAAGGATTGATTTCGACCAGAGGCCCGTTGTATGTCTTCCGCGCCGAGAGGACGTAATAGAGTGTGGCAAAAAGTACCACAGATCCCGTCATGAGGACGCTGAAATTCATAGTCTTGGCCGCTACTGGGGTCGCTACTGGGAAGAAGCTAAACACAAAGATTATAGTGCCAAAGACAATGGCAAAGACGTTGACCAATACCCCAAAAATCCCAGGAAGATGGAACGGTCCCCATATCAGTTGATTGACCTCGCCGGTATGTTTAGCAATGTCTTTTGGCGACACAATCGCTCCAGTCAGACGGCGCCAGAGCAGAAAAACTTCCACGATGATGTATGAAGCATACAAGCAGCTGACGCTAAGAGACACGACATCGTTGAAAGCGGTGGAGGAGCCGATGTTGATCAGCCCAATTAGACAAGCTATGATCGACGTGACGATAATTGCAGGCAGGGGGATTGCACTTTTGGGTTGGACCTGCAAAGCATCAATCGAGAGCTCTAGTACTGACAGAGCACGAATGACAAACCTTGCTCACGAAACGCCAACCTGGAAGGCCACGATCACGGGCAAAAGCCCAGACCACTCGAGACTGTGTAGCCAGGATTGCAATGGTGCAGGCCGTATCCATGACAATGACGATTGCTATCATTAACGAGCTTCCAATTCTGGAGCCAGTGGCGTTGTAGAAAATTTCCATGAATGGATAGCCAAGTATCCCGGTTGGGCTAGAAAGCGCCGCAGTGATGTCGGTTGTAACAAAGAGGACAGCAACGTTCATTGCGAAGCCAAGAGCTCCATTGAACAAGACGGATGTAACCATCGACCAAGGTATAACAGTATCTGCATTGTGGATTTCTTCAGCCATCTGTTAATCACCATCAGCGCGACGGATACCCAAGTTGGAATCAAGGTGTGCACATGAACGGCGCTGTCACATCCTGACAGGAGGTTTACATTAGCTTCCATCTCGTAGCGAAACTGGGAGGGCATTGTACCAAACATGGCGAAAACGTTTCCTATCAAACCAACGAAGAACGACAGGCCTTGTGTTGGCCATGCTCCCCCATTCGAGAATACTGTAAAGACGTCGTGGGCGGAAGCTTTGGCCGGCGCCAACTGCATTCAATGAGAATCGAGTGACATTCAAGCCAACTTTCCGGTACTTACCCGAACCAGAGGAATAAGGACGGCAAAGAAACCTAGGATGTGGACGACCAAGATGAACACCTCAAATTGAGGCAGGATATGGCTGGTAATGGTGTTGATAAGGACTGCAATAACAACAACGGCCCAGAACAGTAATGTTCCATGCCATTGTTGTGGAACATATCCAGGATTATTCAGTTGAATCAAGGCCTCGATCATGGTACCGCAAAGGTAGCCGCCGGAAGCAAGGACCGCTTGCCACCCAGCAATTACTAGCCAGCCTACAGTATCTCAGCTTTAGCATCTAGTACTGGGTAAGTAATACCTACCCATGATGTAGCTCATGAAGTTCCGATAGGACGGTGGAGCGAGCATAGACACCCAGTGATATTGACCGCCTGATGTGGGAGCCCTAGTCATGGTTCTAGCGTTGCGATGAAGACCCCACATGGAAAAAGCCTCACATAGACGCCAGCTCTGCCATGGTCGTAAATACCGCGAGTGTCCCAACCCAGACAAACAGGAAGCCATATATGTCCCCAGCAGAACCTCCACTGTATAGCCGGCAATGTCAGTCGGGCGTACAGGACACTCTCAAACGGTTGTTTTACTTCGTCAAGCCAGTCGTGAAGAGACTATAGGCCTTGTCAATAAGATCGCACGCATTTTCAATCTTGTTCGAATGGCTCCTTACGTCAAAGAACCTTCCCACGTGATCAAGATAGTACATATAAAACCTAAGATCGATATTACACCAAATCGTCGCTTTTCTCATTTAGCGCGGAGTACAGCGTTCTGATCGCAGATACATACCTCCAGTACAGACCTCTTGCCCAATCGAGCCAAGACTCGAGCATCGTGCCCTTCTCTCGTATGAACCGTAAGTTCGGAGATATATGAAGTTTTCTCGGTGGTTTGGGCGTCCATTGAGAAAAATTGTGCTTGAAATGTATGGTTGACAGCAATTACTGCAGATTTGTTGAACAATCAAGGCCCGAGTGCTGCAAATATCACACTGACAGCACAGAAATCAACCAGAAATCGAGCAGAAATCGAGGAACAGGCGGACTTAAGAAGAGTCAAGTGAAGACATTATGGAACAGGATATGCGTCTTACTAAGGAGACGCTTATCTTACCATTGAAGAAGCAGACAGCATGAAAGATCGATCTGAACGCAATGCTGGAATTGCCCTGCATAGCCCTAGACCGACCAACCTTGCCTGTGTCAACCAAAGAACCGCAGAGGTTTCGACCTAGGTTTTATCGCCAGAACGAGGCGACATCTCTTATTGGCTCAACGAGCGTACTCGTTATCAAGCTCTGTATTTACCTGCAGCGAATCCTGCACTCCCCCGCTTTACTTGGGGAGCCCTGCCGTCTTTCTCTCAAAACCTTCCTGTCGCACATCGAACCCGAGCGCCCAACCACGACTTTTTGCGGAAGTCGGTAATTGCAGAAAGAGAATTTGAAAAAAACATAGTAGCGAAAAGAAGACCTCGAGTAGGCGGTGGTGCAGGGTGTCTGAAGGATTCCAGACGCATGGAACAGTGCAGTAAGAAGATATAAATCCACGACCTTCCGGTAATCTAATCAACAGAAAGGAGTAGACCGCCTTATGGATGGCCTCGTCCGTTCATGATGGCTTTGTGACTGACATTGCGCTTTGGGGTATGGACGTATGAGATTGGAAATTTGGTGATTGTGTAGAAGTACAGGTGGCGGCCAAAAGTAAGATCCAACTCCCATAAGTATATTTACCTACCCTTGTCAACAGCTATCAATATCGATATATCCCCAGACCATCGTTCTGAGGACAGAGTGACGATTTAAGGCTTGGATTTGGGGTGACTACGTAGGTTGCCGTTGGTGTTTCTATATCACCAAAGACACAGTCTACATTCACAAAGCAAAGAGCCATTAAATGAAGATATAATCATAGATCATCTCTTCAATTCTCACTCTAAAAGCTCGACCTAATCTCGACTACACAAACATTGCCGCGAGGCAGAACCTCTATCCATTGTAGGCTTTTAGAAGTGGAGGGTCCTCGAACAATGCACAAGTGAACTCGTTGGCTAAGGCCAAAAGTGGGGGTTGTAGCGGTCCAAAATACCGCTGTCAGATAAGGGGTTTTGAATGATAGGTAAGAAGATGAACGCCATCGCTGTGCCAGAAAAGGGTACGAGTCCAAACGGTTCTCGGAAAATCAATCGAAACGGTTGGTAAGGGATGTAGAGCAGGTCGTGATATCATTGATTTCTTGCGTAGAGGTCGAGACCTAGGTTCGTGTATGTTTGTAGAGACGCTTGGATAATACCGGAAGATGTAAGGATAAAGCGGTCCAAGAGCTGGCGATGTAGATTATTCGGACAACGACTGAGACGAACGTGATACCGGAGGGTGAAGATGTTTTGGTCGCATCTAGAAGTACAACGGCGGAACACTCTCATACGGGCTTGGCTCATTCGTTTGCTCCATATGTGGACTCTTCGCATTGTTCCTTCCACGACTCGTACTCCTGAGCCGATCTGTGAAGCTCTTAACATTATTCTTGAAGTTATCACTTCTTCCCCTGCGATGATTAGAGTTCGTTCGAACCATTACCGTTGGTGGAGGAGAGCGCGTAGCCGCTGGAGGTGGGGAGCGAGCATTTTGAACTGTTAGCTGAAGAGGCGGGACATCAATGACATGTGAATCATCGCCTCGGGATTGATCGTCGATGGCAATGCTGATGACGCCAAGGCCGCTGCCGCTGCTGGCAGAGTGGTGGGCTGTGTCACCAGGGAAGGCTGGGGGTGGCGGTGGAGGAGGGGGAATTGCTGAGAGGTGTTGTAACTCTGGAAGCAATGGTGGCTCTTCGATCGTGGTGATTTTCACAACTGAGTCGGCGGCATGAAGTGTCTCGTAGATACCAGGTGTGACAGAAGGATGGGTCATTGCACTGGCATCTTGAGATGGCCTGCGTCGATGTTGGCCGATATCGCCCAAAGGCGAAAAGTTAGAGCGCTTGTTACTGGATCGTAAGGCCTTATGGAAAGCTGGATGCGAAGGAAGATCGGCGGGCAAAGGAGGGTGTTCTTGTGTCGGAATTGGAGCAGACATTGAACGTGGGAGTTCGCGCATGGGTTGACCGGTATAATACGTCTCACTCAAGTTCTGGAGGCTGTCGGGTATCTCTGGTACGGCTGGTATTGGGTTGATATGGTTGAAATCGTACTTGGGATGTCGCATTGCTCGTGGTGTTGCTGGAAGTCCGTAAGGTCCCACGCTCGCGGCACGATTGACGACATCACTATAATCTCCACCGGCTGTTGTGGTAGGAATTCTCTGGTTGTGCTGCGGTAGAAGTGGATTTCCCCACGTCGTAGGACTGTTGCCAAGATCGGTCTGGGAGCGCATGACCATTGGAGGCCTTTGATTAGAGATATCAGTAGGATGAGGGATCTGCGGTGCCTCCGTTCGTTGAGCTAGTGACATTCGACGGGCTTCAAGCTCCGCAGCTGCTAATTCCTTTTTCTGAGCCCTTTCGAGTTTCTCGCGGTGATGATTAGCACCAAGGGTATAGATGTCACCAGAATGAGCGCGTGGTTCAATGGCTGACTGCGGCTCTCTCATACTTTCACCATTAGTACTGCCGCGAGCGTTACGGCTGTGGTTCGGTCGTCTACGGTCCGGAGAACCGTCTCTCCGCGAAGAAGCCCCACGTTCACGTGGCTTTCGACTCGAGCTTCGCTGCCTGGATCGAATTCGTTGACGATTCGCATCAACAAGTCGCAACGGGTCATCCTCATCTTCACTTCTTTGGTAAAACTTCGATTGATCTGACATGGGAAGTGGAGACGACGGCGATCGCATGGAAGAACCTCCTCCATTCTTAGATTTACTCCGTCCTCGTCCGTTAGGATATAGCAGTCCATTCGGGCTTGGTTGTCGACTACCCACCTTACTCCTAGGGTTATAGCTTGCTTCACTCCCTAGTTGACTGTCGTAAAAGCCATCCGGAGAGATCCGTCTCACCGTTCGTGAAGAATTCTCAGATGCCTTCGAACCAGACCTAAGTTTCGAGACGGACTTCGGTTGATTGCTTTGCTTGCGGTGATTTCTACTCTCTAGGTCAAGCGCCTGGAAGCCAGCCAGCTGAGCATCTACATTCTCTATAGTAGCATTATCTCTGTACAGATCAATGTCTTCCGGGGACATAGGCACAGGTGAGGATGGCGATCGTTTGGCTGGTCTGATATATTTTTGATTTACACGGCCACGATCCTCGGAGGAATCTTTGATCCTATTCTTGCTTCGAGACTTGTGTTCTCCATTGGTAGCTGATCGACCTTCTCGACTTTTGTGGCGGCGCCGAGAAGAGCTCTTGCGCTTTCGAGAGTGATAGCCAGCCTCATCTAGACTACTAATGTACTGGTCAATGCTGCGTCCGCTTGCGCTAGGGCTTTTTGTTGCTGATGTCCAGCTCTGGCCGCTTGGCGGTGGACTCTTTGTTTCACTCCTTGCCTCATGCCGTGCTGGTGCACTCCCGTTGGTATTCAAAGTCATAGATGATAAAGTATTGGACCGTCGGTGATCTGAACGTACTGAGCCGGTACCGGCCGAGGAAATGTACGTTGTTTGTATCTGACTTTGCGGTGGCATTTGGATATGTAGACCATCCGGTTTTCTATCTCTGGAAGCATTGCGTAATCTCGATTTCTCCTTTTCTCTGAAAGCAGTAAAAGGATCTTGCGAAGGATCCGGTAGAACTGTTGGTGGAATCGCGGTAGTGGGAAGCGCAGTCATTGGGCTTTTGCCTGGCACTGCACTACCTGGATTGTAGCGTGCTGAACTCAGAAGTAACGGCGGCTCAGTAGCGTCCTGCGGTACTTTATCATCGTGGGCCTTATCGACGAGTCGCCGTTCTTTTTCGAGGTCAGACTCTGAATTATCGGGGGTTGGCAGAGAGCTTGGTCGGGAAAATGAGGGCATGAAGTCATCAACAGGGGTTTCCCCTATTGACGGCAGTCTATTTCTCTGGTAACCTCCTGGTGTCACCGTCCTACTAGTGAAATTAGATTTTCCTCGCGCGCTGGGTCGAAGAAAGCCACCAGGTGTTCCTCCGGGTGAGATGGCAGATTCTGCAATGGGCGTGACCCCTGGACCGTTGGTAGGCGTGCGATCATCTGACTTCAGACCTGGGAATTGGAATTGTGCCTTGTCCGGAACTCCAAAGGAGGTTATGACCTTTAGTGAGGAGTTTTTTGTGGTCATCCGCACGGAGGGTGTTGGCTTAAGCGCGGGCGGAGGTGATATGGGCGGACTTATCATGGAAGCGACACTTTGGGATGATTGCGAAGGTGTGCCCTGATGACTTGACATGGACGGAGATGCCCATGGCACTGGAGGTTCCACGCCAGTGCATGAAAAGCAACGAATAGCAAGCTGCTGCTGAGAGTTTTCCACGACGAACTCACCCCACCGCCTTACCAGGTGAGCTTGTCTTTGCCAGTCGGTTGGGAAGACAAGGCATGTAAGCAATATTGCTTCCATGAAGAAACTTCGGGAAACATATACCTCCACGGCATCTTCACGATCCCCCATCCCCAAAAGAATTGTCGCGGAAGTGTGAAAATCGCCTTGCTGAAGTAGTCGTTGCACGAAAGCTTGACCCATTTTCCCCATGGAAGCCTGCCCACCCATCTGACTCAGAGCAAGCAACATCCAGTCCGAGGAATTGATGTTGCCAGAACCGATTGCCGCCGCCATTTGGTCCGTATCGACATCACCAAGCCACTTTGACAGAAGGACGGCGCTAGTCGAGCCTGGTTGATGGTGAGCCAATTCATCCCTCACCAATGACTCTATGTCATCCTCCCATCCAAAGACTACATCCAACATCTGCTTTCGAAGGTCATCCGCAGTTGCATTCTCCTGATCAAGAGCTTGGGGCTGCTTGTATGTCACATTGCTTAGCCGTGCACGAGTCCGGGGGAAGAGATCGACATATGAGCCCTCGGGACTCATGACAACTTCTTGGCGGAGACGAGAGCCCTTGGATCGCCGCCCATTTGAGGAAATCATGGATGCGGTGTTTGGGAATGCTGACGACCCTCCAGAAAATATACTCTCCCGGCCCACCATCGACGGTGATATCGTCGAGAACGTCGTTCCACTCGCACCTCTTGACGATACAGAGCGGTTACTTCTTTGGTAGTGGTAAGGATTAGTTGATTGCGAGCTGAGAGATTCCGTCATACTTCTTGTGGATACCGTTGGGCTTGACATTTCAGCGCGCTGCTGGCGAGCATACTCAATGGCATGTAATTCATTAGTAGTTCGTTGAATGGTTGACAGACTGACAGGTCCTCCCATTGGTTCCGGAGTACGTGATACAGGCATGGGCGGCGCCGTACCCGGAATACTATGGGAGTTCAACTGCTGCCCGTTCTGCGTTATTTTCGTCGGTACTGGTGGTGGTAACATCGGGAGATACTGAACATTCTTGACCATACTCGGAGGACTCATCTCATATTGTTGAATTGTGTGGTTCGGTCCGAGGGTAAACAGAACTGCCGTAAGGCCATGATTCGCCAAGCCCCTCACCCCTTCAAGTGTAGGAATTGGTTCGCAAGAGATGTGCTTTGTGCGAACGTCCCAAGCCCACGTCTCCCTAAGTCGCCATGTACTATTAGCAAAGTGTTTTTACCAAAACTTATGTTCCAAGCACCGCGCGTCCACTCACCCATCAGAATACTGCAATATCCTGCCATTTTTCGACCATGCCATCCAATTCATGCCAGGCTCAACATTGTCGGTTCTCTTGAGGACCCGGATCGTCTTCGGTGTCTCGGCCGTTGGAGGCTTGGAGACACTCCAGACCCGCAGATCTCCATCAGAGGTTTGCGTGGCCAACATATCCGACTTTTGCTTGGTTGATGAGGCGTGCCATGCTAAATTTACTATCGGCGAAGGTGCGCGCGCGGTGGTCAACGTATGCAAGATCGTAAAGGAAGGCTGCAGAGCTACTATCAAGATCGAGCCGTTCATGTACCTGACCTCGGATTAGCAGCTGCATTGGAAGATGACACAATATAATAACCCAATGGCATATATTTGACAATCTGAAGCGGGCGCAAGAGCTGTGATCGGATCGAAGATCGTTCGGGCAGATATGTGCTCTGATGTGGATGGCTCGAATAGAATGACATTGCCTTGCTCGTTACCTGTGGCCCGTCAGCAGCGCCCTCTCAGATTCGGAGTATAATCCTTCACCAAATGCAATGTTCCCATTTTTCATCCACGCAGCGACACGTATGGGCTCGTAAGATGCAAATCGAGCAACTTCGTCGCCAGTGAAAAGGTCCCATACGATCGCCGTTTGCCCCGCATCATAGCTGACTACTAAACGCCCGGCCCCTTGTTCGCTCACATTGTCTACTGACAGGAATAATATCTCTTTCTTATGACTCTCGAATCGACGGTCAATGGCCAGCGTATCGTGATGTAGGCATATTATCGAGGAGTCTTGCGTAAACAGGAAGTGCGAAGCAGTGGCGGCGCAGGGCTCAAATTCCTGATTGTTCCTACGATCCGTGTATGGTGGAGGAGCATCTGGAGTCGCAGACCTAACGACAGGTCTTGTTCCAGAAGATGATGAACGATGCCTTGCCAGCTGTCCCGTGGACATGGCGAAGGCCTCGCAATCAAGTCCTGAGGTCTGATCAGCTCACGAACGAACAGAAAACTGCTTGACGCCTGAAACGCTTGGTAGCATAGCTTCAAGAAACGCCAGTGTGTTCTCCGATAGCCCTAAAACATCGTTGAGCAATTGAAGGATAAGCATACCCAGCTGTATTTGTCACAACTCCCGCACAATGTAATGCGCTCAATCCGTGACGCAGGAGTAAACTTAGATGTCTCGAATTGGAAACAGGCAAACTGGGGTTGAAACGTTCTGCAGGTCAATTCCTTCGCCTGCGCGGCTAATACTGCTTTACCTCATGCATGTAACATGGAATAGAATAGAGTGTGCAGCGTGATATTGAGGGTGTCGGGAGACCTGGTAAATGTAAAAGAAAGTGGGAAAGATTCCGAAGCTTTGAGTGAGATGTTGAGAACGAATCTCAAAATGCAATTTGAGATTCTGCCCTATCAAAGCTTGAGCTGGCAGTCATAGGTCAGCCAAAGAAGTGCTGGCGCTTGAAACACGATAAGTGACTGGCTTCCTCCTCTATGAGAATCCCATTCGAGAGCATGTGATGAGATGATCTGCGGTAGAATATTATAAAAGCTCCAGAGTACTCTCCAGATCTCTACTGGCTTGAGCGCGAAGACCTGGAGAGATAATATTCCCAACATTGAACGTAGGATTTTGATCCCCCAGACCAGCGAGTCCCGCACGGTAACGCCCTTGCAGAATTGGGCCCACAGTCCTCCATCATGTCCCGCCTGACGCCGCCAGGGATCCTGGAGAGCACCAAAGCAAGAAGCCGAGGGCAAGAACAAGGTGATTGTTGGCGTGGCTGGGTTTTGGTGTGCGCTTGACGCTTGAAGATGCATGGCCGGTAGTGATTAGAGAGTGATTCAGGAACGCAAAAGGCGTATGGGCGCGGGGATTGGTCGAAGCGATATGCAAGCTCGGTCACATCTAGACCAATCACACTCAACAAGTACACACTCTGCCATTTCCTGACTGACGGAGGAGCAAAGACTAAAGTATACACTTCGGGGCAAGCGCAGCGCGTACATCTTATGGCCTTTTAGAGATCGAAGTCACTATGGGGTTGCTAGAACGAGGATCTCGCACACTGCTCGCATTTTCCGCTCCGAGTACCATCCACCTGCCACTCCTTTTCTTCGTAGCTGCTCCCGGAGACTTGGCTGTGGTGAGTGTGACGGCTATGATGCATGATCCACCCCGGGAGTCCTTTGGGTCCACGAGCATCACGTTTCGTTTTTGGTGCGTGGAGGCTGTGGAGGGCACGTAAAACATCTGTCTTCCCCTGAAACTATTACACGGCCCTCGTTCATGTACGACGAGAACTCGAGAAAGTCGTCGAGGCACTGCGCAAGACCTGCAGGGACTGTAGAGATGATGCAAACTACTCTATGGCATCCCGCTGTCTATGGTACCTTAATGTTCATCTCTATGGTTGCCTCGTTAGGCACACCACATAGAATATCCTCAATCCTCCCACCAAGCCGCCGCCCGTAGAACTACCCTTTTTTGATCGTACATCTTATTCGGAGAAATCTTACAAATGGCACAATCTTTCATCGCTTCCGACAATATGAGAGTCTGATGCTCTGTTGATTGAAAAGAGCTGATATCCTTTGTCGGCCATTCTCATATTTGCTGTTATTGGAGTAGTACGAGATTGACTGACTGCTGTAGCTATTGACCGCTGTACTGAAATTCCAACATCGGCATTCAAATCAATAGCGTATACCACGGTACAAGGTCTTGCATACTGCATAGGAACTTCTCCCGCAAATGTAATGCTACCATACACATCGTGCATTATGCGGAATCGCCCAAGGAAAATCTCGGCTTCCATTCCCCGCCTGCTAGACCGCCGTGTCCGCTGTTCCCACAACGCCAAGTCATCTTTGCATCCCACTTGTTGTTACCAACAACCACCTTATCTTTAATCGTTGTGCGAGAGCAGAATAAATCTCGTAATGCTGTCCACCAAGCGCATGTTGGTCGCGTCACTTGTTCCCTGGAAAGCAATGTGCTCGTCGCTTGTCCTTCATGGCACCTTCCTCAGTCTACATGTCGCCTGTCGTACAGTCGACGATTGCCATGTGTGGGCCTTTCATTTGGTGAGAGGGCTAGGATTGTATGGAGTTGGGACCTAATCGAGCTCTTGTCGGCCGATGGGTGCTAACTCGTTGTCGAATACCAGCGTGACAAAAGGACATCCATCCTTACATAATGTGTTCATCGATGCATGCCAGGTCCCATATCAACTCCGCGATCGAATCTCGCACTGCTATTGCAGATTCGCATCGCTCCGACAACATGCGGTGTCAGATACTCTGGATGTTGTAGAACATCGAATAAGTGGCTTGCCAGTGTTCGCGGCTAGCGACAGGTGCTCAGCGCTCATCTTTCTGCATTTGTAATATTAAGTAACCAACAATCTACCAGGTATTAGCACATCCCAAATGAAATCTGGACAGTGGAGCTAACCGTAAAAGTACGTTGTGGTTCCTCGCGGTTGATCGTCTTTCACTCTGGTGCCTCAGGAATGGGGCTCATGCCCTTCACCAGCATCTTCCTCTTCAACGGTGAGCTCCTCCTTCTCCTTCTTGTTCGAACCACTTCCTGGCGCGATGCAAGCGGCACCGACGAGAGAACCAGTGGTGGTTGCTTCGTCGCTGTCCATGAGATACATGGGATCGAAGACCCGTAAGCTGATGTACCAGCTGATAGTCCAGAATCGTTGTTTAAGTCCAGTTCAGCGAGGTCGAGCAGATCCTCATCGGAGATGCGAGAGTTGCCCTGGACAGCGTTGTCGACACACGACGAAGAGCCAAGAGTGAGGAAGTTGCGGTTCGGCCATGATGGGTACGCGCAAATCGCCGATGGAGTAGAGAGCAACAATCGGGGTGTGGCGGGCGAAAGTGAGATATCGGATGAAGTTAGTGATGGTGGAGAGACTGATGACTTCGACGGGATGCCGATGGGGTTGGCGAAAGCTGATAAGGAGGTGAGTGATGAGTTGAATGATGACGGCGAAAGCGACGCGTCGCTGTTGCTACCGGAAAACATTGCGAGTCGCGTAGCCAAGCGAGCTTAGAGCAGTGGAGTGATGAGGGTTTTCGTAGAGAAGTGATTCAACATGAGGAATACCATCAAGAATGTGGAGATAGATATCTTTCGTGGTAAAAGCTGAAAGCAAAGTCGAAATTAGTGCAGGATCAATGTGGTGGCACGAAGACTCTAAAGGTTTGATGTTGTGTGCACCGCCGTACCGCAGTAGTCATTCGACGTGTCTGTGTCAGGCAGGCAGGCAGCAAACAAGATCATCAAACAGCAAAGCTATCATGGGGGCAACGGAGGCCTTATGTGGTTGTTAAATAATACCCAAACGCTTTGATGTGTGTTGCTTTGTGTTCTAGTCAGCCTTCACCGAATGAGACCTAATCGCAAACTACACTCGCAAACACTAAGACAGTCATGTCAGGTCATCGTTTACTCTCGTAACCATTTATCACCTATTTCACCGTGTTTGCCTCAGACCATCTCAGTTTGGGGTCCAGTAGCCCCGGGGGATGGATGACGCATCGAAAGGGATTGGGTAGGATTGGAAGCCGAATCTCGTTCGGGCTGAAGCGGTGAAGCTGATCTAGTTGACCGCCTTGCGGAGCGTGGGCACTCGTCTCCCCGCGGGGCGAGATGCGACGTGCGAGGTGCCATGTGAGAGTAGGTAGTGATCAGTCTAGGCGGTGTTGCTGGCCATCGCTCCAATAACCAATAACGAATAACAAATGATGAATAACAAATGACGAATAACAAACGCTACCGATCAGAAACGTGGGGGAAGTGTTCGGCGTACACAGAGGGGACTCCAAGTCAAGTACAGTCGAAGGTATTTCTCGGTGATAAGGACCCTTGTGCTGCACCAGTCTCATGTACTCGTACCGAGTAGTGATCTTCTGAGTCAACGGGATATTGGGGGCCTGGGGAGAGGGGGGGGGGAGAGCTTCGGGGAATTGTGATCAACGATCGTGACCTGAAATGGATTTCGCCTTTTGTTCTCCATTGATCGTGGCCGAACCCTCGGAGCATGCGAGTACTCGTACAGTATAACGAGTACTTGTACGGTACAACTAGAGGTGACGGGAGGGTACGGTCCGATTGGCGTCTTCTGGATACTTATCAGCTGTAGTCAGCATGTGGCGGGGTGAGTGACAGCCCCAGAGTATGGTGGGGGGGCAGAGCTGGAGAAGCCGGTAAGGCGGTGGGCGAGGTAAGGGAGGTATAATTAGGGTGGTAGGCCTCATGTAAAACCCACGTCGCAGTGAATCGCAGATTAGAAATCGAAAAAAAGAAGTGACAGGGTCCAAGTGTACTTTATGACCGTACAGTTAAGGTAAAGTAAACGATGGTGAATGCCAATTATCTACACCGGTTGACTCCTGTCCTGTCCTGATTCGACCTTTTACCATCTCACACCTGCGAATTTGCGAGCTCCGGGCCGAACCTAGGAATAGCAGCATTCAACTCCAAGCGCTCCAGAGAAAGAAATGTTAGATGTGTGACACCGAGAGCGCCACCTCTCACGTGGGATTCATAAGGATCATCGTGTGCCGCCGCCACAAAGCGTGCCGTAATCGCTCCTTGCAACCCCTGAAACACTGGGATTAAATTGGAGTCAGCAACATGTGTGAGGCAGCAATGGTATTTATTTGACTTGATTTGGGACGCTGCAAGAGTGGTACGAATGTTTTGCACATTCCTCACGGGATTTCTTCTATCAACTGACTGTATCATCAAACGCAATCACACGGGTTGCCGGTGCATCTCATGCACCCCCATAACCTCGTTGATCTTACTCACCAAATCTCTCTGTGCCGTCAGCGCAGCTTGGATACTCTCCGGAGCGTAAGCATTTCACTTCATGTCATCATACCACGTTGCGTAGTCCCTGTAGAGCATCCTATGTACCATGAGGCTCCAGCGGAGTGGCAGACACTGCCGGTGCAGTGGTAGGCGGTGCTGCAGCTGGCACAGGGGTCGAGTCACCAGTTGGACTAGTATCATGTGCCTTGTCTGGGACGGAAGTAACAGGAGGGCCCGCAGTAGCAGCTTCGTGGTTAGAAAGACTTATGGTTGTCGTCGGTACCTTGGGGGCGGGCGGGTTTGGAAACGGGGCTGCTGCTCGACCGACCCCACCTCCTCTCCTCATGGAACCTCCTCTTCCGCCTCGGGGCAACATTGGTGCCCCTCCACCGCGCATCATGGGCAGCCCTCCACCACGATTGCCCATCATGGGACTACCTCCTCTCAAATTCCTCGCTTGCAGTGTAGGCCCCGTCTTTCGCTCCAAGACCACCACTTGCCCTTGAGCAACTTTGACCGGACTGGCCTTGATAGAATTCTGTAAGCTTTGCGGTTCCGCAAATTCGATGTACGCAAAGCCTTTTTTCTTGTCAATCTCAACCTTCTTAATCGTACCAAAGCTAGCAAACGCTACTTCAAGCAATGGCTCGGTGATTCCTTGTGATGGATTTGCGTGTTTAAGGAAAGCCTGAGTCGCTGTTGACGGTGCCGGTGTGGCCTTGGTAAGAGCAGAGCCAGAGCTCGAGGAAATGCTGTTAATAGCGGCAGATGCGGAAGATTTGGGAGGTGCTCGTTCGGCGGAAGGGCCTGTTGGTGGTTGTACAAAAGCTTGTATTTTGTTGGTATTAGGCGTAGTAGTCGATGGTGACGCATTAGGATTTTTGTTAGCAGGTGCAGCCACGGCCGCAGCTCCAGACTCCTTCGAAGTCTGGGAAGTGGACCCAGAGTCTTGCTTTAACGCGGAGAGGGGGTTATTAGCTGGTACTCGTCCAGGGACTCCAGGCCCGCCGCGCCTCCCTCCTCTCCCACCAGGAATTACCCCAAGCCCCAGATCTCGCTGTAGGATCCTAGCTGCTGCACTGGCACTGCCCCGTTCACGCTTCTTATCAGCTAAAGGCGAAGGAGTAGCGCTTACTGGTGCTGTAGCTGCTAGCGTATGGGTAGGTGATGACGCTGCTGCTGCTCCCTTGGTGGTGCCTACTGCCTGTTTGTTCAACACTCGCACCACTTCCCTAGCAGCCTTCTCTACTTTGATAGCCTGCGGGCTCCGTTTGTCTGGAGAGGGAGTCGTGGCAGTAGGAGCTTTCGCAACAGCCTTCTTCTCTGCACTTGGGCTTTGCTTGCCATCTTTAGAGTCTTGACGGTTTTGTTTGACAACCTTTGCCGGAGTGGTGTTCTCTTTGCTTTTATTGGCTTTCTTGTCTCGGAGATACTGGATCAACGGTGTAACAGTAACCTTCTCTTTGTTCTTGCCGGCACCATCATTCTCTTGATCAACGGTAACGGGTTTGGGGATGGGATTCGTGAGACTCTCTAGGAAGTCAATGAACTCCGGGTCCTGATCGATGGTTCCTTGACGAAGATCTTTGCGTGTTCTGCTGTGTGGAACACGTCCGTAAGGAGCAAACTCAACGGAGACTGGCCCCAGTAGAGCTGGGTCCTTTGCAGAGCCTTTGGCATCATTAAATGCGGTGCTGCGAACCCTCTCAGAGAGCTGTCCCAAAAACTCTTGCTTTGTCAGATGCATGTACGCTCGACTGGGCTTTGATGGCTTTGCTGGGCTAGCATAGCAGTATTAGACGATTATCTTCGGAGCAGAGGCCCATCAGCTTCCTTACTCTTTTGATATCTTCCCTGGCTTGTAGATCGCCCAGTCAACCTTGCCTCCATGGATCTTCCAATCGTCACCCAATGCCGTGTCAAACTCTGTCTGACTGAGACCTGGTGGCAATCTCCTCACGATAACCTTGAGTCTCGGCGTAGCAGCTCTAGAAGACATGTTGATTGGTCCGCCGGCGCGTCTTTGGGTGGCAGAGGCTGGTATAGATAGGACCCCGTTTGGACGAGGTGCGGACGACATCATGTGATCCACTAGCGTCGCAGCCTGTGAATTATGTTTAGTCCTCAACACCGAAGTAACGACAATCCCATGTCGAGATCCTGTTAATTAGGATGTACTCTAACCCCACAGACATCCACAATTATCACGAGTCTTCGGTAAGAACAATCAGGCTGCTTAAACGCGGATAGCGGGAGTGCTAACGCAATGTAGACATGCTCCACCTAATCGTGGCGCTACTGGCCCGTCTTTCGGATTTACTACTCGCCGCAGCCGATTTGCTATATCGGGAGGAGGACTTCTTGCCGGAAGAATATGTTCAAGCACGCCGCCAAGCCTTCCAAGATCGACTGAGACATCGGGCACCGGCACCAGCAGCAGCACCACCACAACCACCACCACCAGCAGAGGACAGGCCAATGTGCAACGGCTTGTAGATCTCTCCAACATGGCTCCTGGAAAGGTCCCCCAACCGGGGCCCGCAAAGCTTACCAAGAACTCTGGGCCAGATGAGTGGCTCAAGTGCGCTCTGAATAACCAGTACCTACCAGAGGCAATTATCAAGAAGCTGTGTGAGATGTGCAAGGAGCTACTGATGGAAGGTGAGCTCAATTTGTGTGTAGGACTCACAGAAACTCAGCTCACCTCAAAATCATCAGAGTCTAACATCCAACCCGTATCTACCCCCGTCACGGTCTGTGGTGATCTACACGGCCAATTCTATGATGTCCTCGAACTCTTCCGCGTCGCCGGCGGTATCCCATCCGACGAGCATACCGAACCTTCCCCCGCCCCTACCAACATCATAACCTCAGATGACATTGAACCACCCTCCGAAATCACAGATCCCAAGCTCAAAAAGAGACTCAAGAAGAATTCCTCTCCAGATCGAAGTGATAGTACCGCCAGCAATGTCCTGAGCGACGAAGACATTGACGAAGAAGAAGAGCAGCGCGGCCGCAAAATGACCAGTGGGAACGGAGCCAGTCTCGGTGTAGACAAAGAAGGCAATACCGGCATCCCAGGCAATCAAAACTACATCTTCCTTGGCGACTTTGTCGACCGCGGCTACTTCAGTCTCGAAACCCTCACTCTATTACTCTGTCTAAAAGCCCGGTATCCAGACCGCATCACCCTGGTCCGCGGCAATCACGAATCCCGCCAAATCACCCAAGTCTACGGCTTCTACGAAGAATGCCAACAAAAATATGGCAACGCATCCGTCTGGAAATGCTGCTGCCAAGTCTTTGACTTCCTCGTCCTAGGCGCTGTCATTGACGGCAAAGTTCTATGTGTTCACGGTGGCTTGAGCCCCGAGATAAGGACACTAGATCAAATACGCGTTATCGCCCGCGCTCAGGAGATCCCTCATGAAGGCGCGTTCTGTGATCTCGTATGGAGCGACCCTGAAGACGTCGGAACCTGGGCTATCTCCCCTCGAGGCGCCGGATGGCTGTTTGGGAACAAAGTAGCATCAGAGTTCAATCACGTCAATGGCTTCCAGCTCATCGCTCGTGCCCACCAGCTAGTCAACGAAGGCTACAAGGTCCGCCCCCCTCCCCCTCCCATCCCACCAACCCTCAAGACTCCCATGCTAACGTTCTCCCCCACGACAGTGGCACTTCGACGACAAATCCGTCGTAACGGTCTGGTCCGCCCCAAACTACTGCTACCGCTGCGGCAACGTCGCCTCCATCATGAATCTCGGCGAAGACCTAAATCCGCGCTTCACAATCTTCTCCGCCGTCCCAGATAACCAACGCGCTGTACCTGTCGCTACGGGAAGGAGGACAGAGTATTTCCTATGATGTGTATGGAAGGCTTGTTGTATGCACGGGTGTGATTGTATAAGAGGTTTAAGAGTGTGGTTTTTGCGATTCCCCTGAGCTGCATAGCGGGCGCCGGTTTGGTGGTGGCACAAGAGCCTATGGCTCGAAGCGTGATGGGTGACTTTTTTATTTGTGTTGATAGTCGATGTGTTCGAAGGAGTTTAGATGTATGATATGCAAGCTTGAGATGGTTCCCAATGGAGACTCTATTTATCAATTGGTCGGTACACATTAAACTCAGGTTACAAGTCACCATAGTTATCGCATTTGCGTAACACTCAAGGCCGGAAAGATAATACATTCTCCCCTACGAAAACTCATCAGACCGTTCTGACCCAATGGACCTATGAAACAAGACCGTAAAGCTCCTTGTAAAGCTCTTCCTTACACTAAAAGCCCATCAAGCCGCAAAAATACGGAAAGCTTGGGCGACCTGATAAGACATGCACGAATAAAGAGGAAAATCGGCCTTCGTATCTGATGACAACCTCATTTCGCGGCCCTTGGAACATTCTAGCTTCGATCCTCTTTCCCTACTGCGTCCATTTCATCTTTCACTGGCCCATGAGTTAGCATACATGTCCATTGGAAGAAATCCAAGGTCACCTACCAAAATTTCATCCATCCCCAAATCATCGCCACCATGTGCCGCCGGCTGAGCGGTTCCGTTCGCCGCAGTATCCATTCCAGTCGCCGCACCGTTCGCATCGTTGGCAACAAAGTAATCAGTCATCTCCGCGTCAAGCTGGTCAGCAGTTTTTGGCTTTGCTCGCCCAGCATTACGCCCACGTTTACCACCACGGCCACGTTCACCACGAGAGTCTGTACCATTTCTTACAGGCTTAGCTGCAGCGACTGGCTTTGGTTTGTTCTTAGGTTGACTGCGTCGTATAAGCACGTGACGTGGCCATGGAGAAGTGGTGGGACTTACGCAATACGATCACCGAGACCTTTGACAAGAGCTGGAGGAGGAGCTTTGGAAGCATCGAGGACGACCTCAATCTTATCATATGTTAGTCTATAGAGTCTTATATAGATCCAACAATGATCCATACCTTCATGGGACGCTTGTCGACCAACAAGCCATTGAGCTTGACGAGGGCCTCGTTGGCGCTGCCGGGCTTGCTAAAAATAATTGTTGCAATGCCACGACTGACACCGTTGGGACCATAGGTGATGATAGCACGCTTGACAGGGCCAACGGATTTTCCGAAATATTCCTATATCAAACAAGTTGGGTACCGAATTAGTCCACTGGTATGCGGTAAACGTAGGAAGCACCTTGAAAGACGAGAGCGAAGAAGTACGACAGAACGGCATTCGAGCCCAGGAAGACGAGGCCTGGCTAAATTCAACCCCCAGAGGTACAAGGTCCATCAAAGAGCACCAGCAAGCGAGCAGTGAGCGTTAGTAAGGTCAGGATAGTACTCCTATTGTGGGTCTTCGATACAACCATTGGTCTTCCAGTCCTCGGGTGAGCTCGATGTCCGAGGATACACGGCCACCACCAAAGGTGAATCTTATAGTAGGGTCCTGTCGTGCCTTAAGTAGTAAGTCTGCCTAGATCCGCACCGCTGCAGCGATTGTGTAGCTCACACAGAGCCGGCGATTGCCTCCTGTCGGTCATAGGAACATGCAAACGATTGAATGTAAAGACCACAATATATAGTACTCCTCGTTGCACCCAAAGAAGCAGCCAACGGCACGTAATAGGTCATCCTCAACTATCTTTGAAGGTCCGTCCTCTGTTTGATGGTCGATGCTTAAGAACTTCGTGTGGATAAATGTTGCCTTCCATGGTAGGAACTTGTAGGTTTGGACCAGGTTCGAAGCCAGTACCGCTACCGAAAAAGTGCAGCTTGCTGCTGCCTCAACGCATATTGCGGATGCTTGTGAGGGTCCATGTGGGCTGCTTATTTGCTCTCACTGCTATGCTTGCTGGTGCTCATATGATGCACCTGGACCAAACATGATCAACCTTACTCCAATATACCATCCATATTCCAAGATGTTTTCTCATCATGCCATAGTCTGCACAACAGCTGGTGTAGTCTGTTTGCCAGACGGACGTACATCGCAGCGAAGTATATTGCAAAACTATGCCTTAAGCTCAACTTCACACACTTTGCATCAGGCTTAGGAAAAGCGAGCTAAAGTTGATGGAAGGAGCGAGAGGAGAGCCACCTCAGATCATCACCACCAACAGACTGGGATGTACAAAGGCGCCTGCTCCACACGGACGATCGAAAAGGGCCGTAGAACGGGCGATAATAGAAGAGCCGGCGACGAAAGTCCAAGACGATGTGGCCTCAATCAACATACCTTAATCTGGACCTCGCTCACATCGGTAGGCTGGATAAATATATAAGTTACTGCTGCAACTGTAGGAAGACTGGGAAGTTCTTACCATATTGCTCACGATGATCTTGGATTCTCCATTACCGGCAGCTGGCCCACTTGGTACCATAGCTCTTCCAGCTCCTTTGGTAAGCTTCGTGTTCTTCTTGATACCTCCTACGGGTGCTGCGACATGGGCTTTAGCTGGGTTGGGAGCGCGACGGCCTCCTCGACCACGACGAGCAGATGAACGACGGGTGCTGAGAATCTGATCAAGAGACTGATCTAACTTTCCAGACATGCTGAAGTGGTGACTTGGGTGGACTGGATTGTGGATTGATGAGCTTTGGCTGGATAAGCGGCTGCTTGTAAGGCTGCCTCTCTCAGTGGGCCAGAAGGTTGGCGGGAAATAAGAGGGGAGTAGTCTTCAGGTAACAGGGCAGGATTTGGCTTTGGAGTAGTCGTGGATGATATGCTTACGAGTCCACGGCTGATGGTAACAAGTAGGTGGATAATCGGAGAATAATTGGGGTTGTTGCGCGTGTTGCTGCCTGGTTGGTATTGAAATGTATCAGGTTCAAAGAAGTATTTAAATACAAAGATATGGCGAAAATGAGTCAAAGGACTGTGAAGTTGAGTGATGTTCGATGTGTTGGCGTGAAGTGGTGGTGGTGAATGAATCAGACGTGGTGTTGAAAAGGAAAAAGGGACACCAAAGCCGCAAACGCTTGCGGAAGGCGCACTAGCTTCAAATGAGTATAGCCGGCCCTTGTTCTTGGCATCAACATTACAACGGCGGACCTGAAAATGTTGTGTCTATTTAAGCATTCAACGAAGCAATATGGATTATGCTACTGCTGATATCAAGGAAACAGCAGGCTTTCACTCATGCGTACTATCCTGTCATAATCCGGATCGAAGCTTCTTGTTCGTCCCTCAAGAGCTTCTATTATCAAACTTGGTATAAATATTAGGTCTTGTAAAGATGTAATAATGCTCCAAGAATTTCACTTGTCCCTAACATTATTCCCTGCAGAGGTGCGAATAGTAAGGAAGTTGAACATGTATTGTACCAGCCCTTGGCTTGAACGGCTCTCTTAGCTTGTCTAAGATCGATGCTGCAAAGGAGCGGTCTTTAATCTTACCCGGAAAGGTGGTTAACGGTCCGAAAGTGCCCACCATAATGTAGCCAGCCGCATGTCATGCAAGCGTTGAAAACAATGGTTTTTCTGATGTATGGCGTGTTAGGATACAAAAGAAGTAGCTCACATGTCTTCTTCCTTTGGAGCCTTCTAGGGTCCTTGATTCCCGAACGTTGCTGCTTTCAGGCGCAAAAATCGCCTATTTTCTTTTGAGCTTTGGTGGGCATGTTGCTCTGAAAGCCAAGATGGATCCGGATGAACTGTGTCTATTCGAAAATTGGGCAGACAGTCACGGAAGGCTGCGGCGGCGGTTAATCTAGATGTGATAAGAACATTGATATTCAAGGTTCCTAAACATGGAATGGACACGAGCGTGGCAACTCCGAGGCCTCCAATAGGCCAAAGGTTTTCCTTTCAGCTGCCTAGAGAGGGATAACACCTCGTCAAGCCCTTGACCAGTGGATGAGAGGATAAAAGTTAGACCTACCACCGCAGTTGCGTTACTTGGACTAAAGGAATCCCACGGTATAATGACATAGTACGACACAATCGCGAGCACCTAACAGATGATGACGGTTGGAATAGCAAGATGGATACCTCCAGACAGATCGCGGAATGTGGTCCGTAATTCGACAGCAATGAAGTCCACCTGCTCACTGTCAGTGTTCTTGCATGCCACGAGTGCACACCGAAGTTAGTGATCTTACGCTGTCCTGTCCGCCGAAAGCCCATAGTCCAGCGTAGAGCGCACTTGTATAATAGCCCAAGATCTCCCAGCTACCGAGTGTCGCCCAGTCTACGGTTGAGCCATCGACATCTTTTTCACGGCTCGTGACCCAGTCCTTGGACTTCCAATCATGGCTTGGCCCGTCTTCTTCACTAGTGATATTGAAAGCTGCTACTACGATTGCAGTTGCAACTATCAGAGCAACAGTCGAGATATTTAATGAAGACGAGTGAATGGGTAAGTCCTGCTGACAAGCGACTGTTGCACAGCATGCCACCTCTTCTCAATTCACGATCAATTAATAAAAGAGGCCAGACTCCTTCGACCTCCAGTCTGAATCCTGGAACTACTCCTCCAGCAACAAGCCGTTGTGGACGGAGTAAATATTCTGCTTTAAGCCTGCTGTCGCAAATACTCTTTCCCTATATCGAGATGAAAAGCCAATAAACGAAAAAAGTGATCCAAAGACACTATTGGAAAGAGGTTTGATAGAGGGACAAGTGGAAGCACTCTGCCGTCCTAGGCTAAACCATTCGAACGAAATGTGAAAACCCTAGTCATACATGCGTCATTTTTCTTATAAGCAATGTTATCCAAAACATATAAATCGCTTTCAACTACCGCCCCATTGTTACAGAGTGCTGCCTTGGAAACTCACTTGACGTAGGTCGAGCCCGTAAGCGGAAGAGGTATATTTTCAGCAAAAAAAGCCTCTGCAACAAGGACGGGTCGTTGGGATTGTTAGTACCAAGCCCTGGTTCAATCGATCAGCATGGCGCTCCTTGGCCTTTTGGGGGTAAGGTCCAACAGAACTTACCTTTACAGTAAACATTTCATCCTTAACATCTCTATGCACTTCTGCACACATGCACTTTCCCTCCTCATCGCAGCCCCTTTCAACATAGCTAGCTTTTTGATAGCAGGACGTGTTACACATATATTCTCACACTGGGGTTGATTGCCACCACCATCGCTATTGAAGAGTTTCTGCTGCAGTAGCGTTTGACAATTCTACGGTTGTTGTAACCTGTGATGACATTAAGGATGCCCCATGAGGTAAACCCTATCTTGATAAGGCATTTGACTGTCGTAATAAATGATTTTGTGGCTCACCAACCTTCTGTGTAAGGGCGAGTTCCGCTACTGATGGTGAAGGCATTAGGGTGGTTAGGATTTTCGGTTGAGTGTGGAGTATGAAGAGGGGGACCGGTCTGACGAGCAAGGAGGGGAAGCATGGTTAATGTGGACCTTTGGAGGTAAAAATTGCTGAAAACGGTTGGCATCTTGCTTGGTACTGTGAGAGATGATCATATGTCAGAAGGAAGAGGGAAGGGCGTGCATGGGAGGTCAAATCCACTGGTAGGAAAACACATGCAGACTTCAAAAAACAGAAGCAATGAAAGCGAAGTTCAACAGATAAGTCGAGCGGAGCTGTATGCACTTCCGGCCCCTAACATGCTTTGCATCCAAATCGTACATCTGCTAATAAACTCCATGCTCAGCAAGTCGTCCCCTGGACCGATAGCAGTTGCGAAGATCCCGTCCTAGCGCCTAAACTTCCCGATACCATGCAAGTCGTGAAACACGTATCCAAATTCCTAGAGCAGGTGTCCTCAGCTCTTCAACGCCTCTAGTCTGCCTCTCATCTGTGCCAACGTCGCCTCTTGCTCTTCCAGATCTTCTTCCGGCACAGGCTCTTCATCGACTGGTTTCTCAGCCACCTTCGTCTGGCCGAGCTTGCCTTGCAGTATCTCTCCAAGTACCTTGTCTACCTCTGCCTCGGCCTCATCATCCTCGCCCTCCATCAACTGGTCATCCGGAAGACTGTCTCCTACCATTTCTTCTATTATTCCCGCCTTGACCAGCTCCTGTGATAGCTCTCTCATAGTACCCGTAAGCTCTGGCAATCGTACCAAGCTATTGACGTCCTTCATGATCCCAGTTGAGGCCTTGATGCTGCCCTCAATTTTCCGTACTGAGAATGCTTCATTCACCTGCATTTGCACGCTCTGCAGCTGCGCTTTACTTGTCGCAAGCCTTGAGCCCTGCTTTCGTATCCTAATCATTTCCTTGGCAAACGTCCGAGTTTCTGCCGCTGCTTGTTTGGCTTGGGAGGGATTTTTCTGGCCTCGTTTTGACGCTTGTAATATGTATTGCTTTGTCTTGGAGTCTAAGACTTTTAATAGGGCCATATCACGGTCCAGCTTACGGGTGTTGGAGCGAATCAGGCTATTACATTTTCGCATCTTTTAGAGTCAGCGGCTGTTGCCCTGTAAGTAGCGAAGAGCTGTACCTGAGCCGCTGGATCTGGCTTCCAGAAAACAGCCTTGATAGACTCCATAACGACTACAAAGGTCTACTCTCGGAGGTTGTATGGACGTAACATGATAGGCAACTAAACGCAGCTTTCATGGTAGTGGTGTAAAGTGACGTCTCGGCCTAGGCAAGCGCGGGGAATCTTACGATACAACGAGCCTGGAGCACAATCGTTCATTATTGTAGTGATTGCTCAATTACGCAGGTTCAAAAAAGGAAGAACTGCAGAGATTGTATGCGTAGGAACTTGTATAGTTATGCAGTGTCTGAAGTACTTCTCGTTGTATGTGCCTCCTGGATTTCTACAGCTTCGACGATGTTCCATGCAGCTCTATATCAGCCTTGTGAAATTATAGCGCTAAACGTCCACTCAAATATTTCGAAACTTCAAACACTGAGGTATTCAGCATTACATTTACATCTTGACATTGCTTCGCCTTTGGTCTAATTGACGAAATTCCGACCCTACCATGTCATCCACTACGACGATACCAGAAGGTAGGAGCCCAATCAATACCACCAATCCCCGAGCCAAACCCCAGCATTCAAAGAACACTGCTAAACAACACATCTTCTAGTGCTCTGGGCCCAGCGCTCATCTGCCTCTGAGCCTGAAAAGAATGTTATCTATCTCACCATATCTGCGACCGATGTACCGAAAATTGATGTCGACCTAAAATCGACCAGCCTCACCTTCACCGGCACATCTACTACAAAGAAGACTACATACCACCTTGAACTAGAATTCTGGGGTGAGATTGATGTCGAGAACAGCAAGACGCATCACACGTCAAGCAAGGTTGAGTTTGTATTGCGTAAGAAGGAGATGAAAGAGGAGTACTGGCCTAGACTGCTGAAGGAGAGCAAGAAGGTTCATTTCTTGAAGACAGATTTTGACAAGGTAGGAAAGGAGATTTGCCCTTCTCTAATCTACCCGTACTGATAAACCGGCAGTGGGTTGATGAGGACGAGCAAAACGCTGCGCCCGATGACGCAGACCTAGGCGGTATGGGCGGTATGGGTGGTATGGGAGGCATGCCTGGTATGGAGGGTATGGGCGGCATGGGTGGCATGGGTGGTATGCCTGGTATGGGTGGCATGGGTGGAGATGGAGGCTTCGGTGGTATTGGTAAGTAATTATTGGAATACTTCTGCTACACTAGCTAACACTATCAGACTTCTCAAAGCTCGGTGGAGGAGCTGGCGGCATGCCTGACCTGGGAGACATGGGAGAAGGCGATGAAGACGATGAAGACGAAATGCCAGCCCTCGAAGACGAAGAACCAGCTGCCGAGAAGTCAGAGGCTCCTGCAGGAAAGACCGCAGAAGAGAAGTCAGAGACCGCCCCAGGAAAGGCCGCAGAAGAGAGCGCTCCCGCCAAATCCAAGATCGAGGAAGTCTCGTAAATGTGATTAACGAATTAGGTAGTCAACGAGGGCCGCAGTAAGGAGGAAATGGATGTAGCTATGTCACTAGCACTGTTACGAGGTCATGCATAATAGACACCTATTTAGCGATGTTCGGCAGAAGCGACGCTCGCAGGAGAATTCCACAACCCGCCTTATGTTCTGATTTTGTGACTATGGCTTGTTGTCATCTTGCCAGCTCCATATTGTTCGTTCCTAGGTTCCCCCAGTCAGAGCAACTGTGATATTCGCCTTCTACTTCCTTTCGTTAAGAAAAAGACATCCCCTCCTTCTTCAAAACACCTTCACACTTCCGTATTCCCCCCCAGCCAAGCATACGCCCTCGAACGACAAACATTCCCGAGCAACTCGCCACTTACCCAAGCTCTAATCCGACCCACACCAGCAAATCTCCTCTCATCCTTCCAGCTCGTTCATCCACCTTCTCAAGCCCATATCCTATTCATCTCCTCTCTTCTCAGCTCCAAGAACAATTCAGCCGATCACCATGGTATCCCCGCCACCATCGTTGTGGAAATCAAGCACATCTAAAATCTTTCCCCTCTTCGGCACTCTGTACTCCTCCCCCCATCTCCCTCCTCTGATTCCCTAATATCAACACCCCCTGTCCCTATCCCTCTCCCGTTCGTAGCTCCTCTTATCATACCCCTTCCCTTCTACACCCACTGCGCTCGATCCTGCTCCCGCTCGATTCGCTCGCATTGCAGCACAGCGCCCCCGCGTCTAAAGAAAGACAGGCTGCTTCGAAAAACGGTCAGACGTGGATGCTATCGTCTTGCCAAAAACACAGAGAGTTGCGTGTGTTTTCGTATTTTTGAAAATATACAATAAATCTGCCTCTGAGCCTTTTTAGAGGGATGTTCATCTTTTTATGGCGTATACAACTCGACTATCTATCTACCTTCCCAGGACCTCACTCAGCTCATCCATTTTGTACCAGTGATGCAACATCCCCATTCCAACCATCCCCCCCGCGCACTGCAGCCCCCCCTCTTTTTCTTAAACCCACGCCCAACCCATGTACTCAGTTCCCTTAACCGAATCTCCGGCACTTTGGGCATAGAAGAACTTTACCATATTTGCCCCTTTCACGGAAACCCCACGCTCCCAAGATCAAAGAAACCGTGGAACGTGAACAGCCAGAGACAAACAGCTGAAGATGGAAGCAGAGGGAGGCTCTGTCGCTTTCGTGAGACTGCACCATGGCTCAAAGGTATCGGGACTTGAAAGTTTTCTTAGCCTACAGTCGTCTTGAACGCCGCATTGGATCTAACCGCTCAAAAATATTGATGCAATCACCACCTCCTCCCATCGCTGAAGTCGCCTCCCCTCCGCTCCTTGTCCACCCTCTCGTCAAACTGCTTCTGCGCCTCATCCCGCGCCAACTGCCTCTCCTCCTCCGAGCTTGAAAACGAGAAACTATCCCCCGCCGTAGAACCCTCCTGCTGCTCCTGCTGTGACCCCCTTACCGGCCTTCTCCCACTTCTTGGGCTAGATGTAGCCCCGCCAGATGCGGTTTCCCGTCGTATGCGTTGCCAGGCGCTCTCGCCCGGGTTTGCGACGCCGGTTCCGCCGGTTGGGCTTGCGTCGTCGTAGTCGTCGTCGAAGCTTCTGGGTTGCCTTTCGACTTTTTCGACGTCGAAGGTGGCTGCTCTGTTTCCTGCGGGATTTCTCCTGGGCTGCTGTCTTACTTCCTGGCTTCGCATCTGCTCGTCGCCCATCACGACTCCGTTCCCACTATTCCCGCTCAGTTTCGCTGCCTCATCCCCGTAATCAAAGCCGGCCGCCGTCGGGCTAGCATCGTCAAAGCTCGCCGAAGTGGGACTCGCATCATCCGCCCCAATTGCCCCTCTGTGCTGTTCCCAGAGATCGCTCGCGCTCTTCTCTCCCTGTCCCGTCGCCACCTCCACCGCCCTCTTCTGCCTCTCTTGCCTAGAATTCCCTTCCATCTCCCTTGCCGTCTGCCGTCGAACGGCCTGCATGATGTCCTTTAACCGCTCATCCCGCATTTCGCCTACGATAGCGACCGTCGCCGCATAGCCATCCACCAGAAGACCGACGATTACGTTGCCGAAGGTCACGTAGAGAGTTGCCCGGAGGATGTTTACGGTTTGTTTTGCTCTGAGCCCCTTCATGACATCCTGTCCCATAATCCGTATCCGTTCTCCATCCCACCAGCCGTCCGGTTTCAGCTGGTTGCCCGCAAAGGGAAACCGATACTTTTGTTTTGTTTTGTAGTACCTGGCAGCACCACCTATTGTGCCCAGCGGAGGTCCCCAACTGGAAATGGCGAGACTTTTGGCAGTATGATAGGCCATGGCTTCTGACTCTTTAGGGGTGAGTGGGCGGTTCACAGTTTGTGACCTCTGCATAATGCGGGAGCGGATCAGTCGAAGGGTGTAGGCGGAAGTGTAGCCGAAGAAGGCGCCAAGGAAGGGAAGAGGCTTGGGGAGGGTGGAGATGTCGGGGTCGGGGTTAGAGTAAGAGTCTGAAGAGGAGGGAGTGTCGTAGGGGTCGGGGGATGAGGTGGGGAAGGCTTCGTCGAGGACCATGATTGTGGAGATGGGAACAATGGGTTGGGGGAAGGTGTACTTGATTGTTGCGGAGAGTGTGCCTCAATTGACCGATGCTCGACGAAAGAAAGCTCTTTTTCTGGTGAATATTATTGCATCATCCTTGCTTTCGTACTTTGGCATGCTTGTAACTCCATTGTATGTATTTCATACCTAGGACAAAGCCTAAGGTATTGTAGGTAAGGTGCCTGCGTACATGGATGATGGTTGTTGCACAATTCTGTGCAATTGATGTACAAAATTTTATGCAACCCCTTCGAGTCAACCTCATCTACCTTACTTGATGTAAACCTCTTGTGACTTCCCTCACCGATACGGTCATAATATTTTGATAGCACCAACTCTCTTGCGTTCACCAATTGTTCAACTGTCCATATTCTTTGCTTTTCTCGTCAAGCATTACAACTACATTTCTGACTTTCTCCTATCCTCGCTTTCCTTCCTTACCTTTTCCCCACCCATTTCTTAGAAACTATTTGCACACACTGTGTTCGAGTAGCAGAGACCTCGGAATGCGAGTTGAACTTCAATCGGCATATCGATTGATGGAACCAAGTTCGGGTCTCCCGATGTTGATAGGAGTTGCTGATGACGGAGATCTGGAAAGGGAAGAGAACGCACGGAAGTGTTCAATATGACACTGTAGCTCAGTAATGAAAGCTAAGCTATATAAATAGTAGTAAATGCAAGGTCTCTGTACAATGGAAGGTTTGAATGGCTAGTCCTATACACCTGGTATTTGGTGACCTCGATTTTATGTACAATAGCCATAATTGTGGATCTGATAAACCCAGAACAACCTACAAGCCTGACATTTCTCCATCTTATACATATACAGCTGCAGTGGGTACGAAGAACCACAAGAAGCAAGCGTTTATATACCAGGGAGGAAAGCCAGTGGACTATATACTGTCGATATTCCAGATCTGCAACACCAGATGCCACCTGTTCAAGCGGATGAATTTGGCAAGAATCGCCCCTTGCACTAACTCTAAGCATCACAATCAGTGCTCTCGCTTTCCCATCGCGTAGTCGTCCGAGCCGCTGCCATTGAGCATGTTGGTGGCTCCACCTTCTATTGGTGCCTACCAAACAAATTAGTAAACCGCATTGCCAAATGCACGCCTCTTCAACAAGCGAACGGGGAACATACGGTTCTGGTAACGTGACGCATCAGACCCTCCTCGCCATGCTCATGCATAGCATGGCCGCCCGCAATTTTCGCTACGGAATCCCGCATCAGAAACTCATAGTAGCCGGTAGCAAAGATAGTAGCAGGGATGTTGACCAGAATGGCAATCCAGGAGTAATTTAGGTAGGTAAAGGCTTCGCGGCCGAAGAAAATGGCAGCAACGAATCGAGTGCCCAGATCTCTTGCAAGATTAGTCGAGATGGTAATGTCGGCGAATCCCCAGACCATGGCTGCGTATGCAAGACCGATGGCGAAGGGGGCGGCTTGGGGAGACATGAAGGGGTTGGCGGGGTCCAGACAGGCCCAGATGACGATGCCCTTGATCAAAATTAGCTCTTAGTTCACCATGATATATTGATAGTACTTACGATGTAGCTGTCGACGAAGAATTCGATCAAGAACAAGTAACCGAGATTCCTAAATGGTCAATTAGTGTAAGTCATAACTCCGAATTCGATAGCTGAGCTTACGTCTGGTTTGGGTTGGGGAACGAGCAAAGTATACTGGCAGGACCGCCATTGGCAACCAAAGGCTTGTGTTCTTTAAGAGTGATTGCCTTGAACGCTTGAATCTCTGGCCAATACATTCCCATCAAAAGGATCCCCGCCATGAAGGCCCCAAATACCTGAGACACGATGTAGTGTGGCACTTTTTTCCATGGGAAGCCTTGCCAAATAGCGAAACAAATCGTTATAGCTGGGTTGAAATGGCCTCCAGATGTGGACGCACAGGTGATGATGGCGAACGCGATACCAATTGCAAACGCCCAGCCAATCTGGAAAAGGCCGCCAAAGGCCGAGGCGCCTAATGGGCTGAGAGCATTGAGGGTGAACGTGGCAATTGCAGCAATGCCAGGGAAGCTATGGAAATCGTCAGTCTACTGGCCTACTGCATATATCTGATAGAGGACATACACATAGAAGAATACCCCAGTAGCTTCTGCCATGCACTCTCTCAGCCAGCGCGGTCTACAGCCCAGTTAGCATCAACAAAGGTTTACGCAACAGGCAGTACTCACCTCGAATGCTCGAAGTTGAGTTTTCGCTGCGATACTGGCTTGGGAGGTACAACATGTCTATGGATATGCCTCTGAACTGCATCAGTAGCACCGATTTCCACTACAGACGTTAATTGAAACTCCTGTCAGCAAGTCCAGCTGAAACCTACAGTCATTGGTGGCTAATCGGTTCAGGTGGTGTTCGGATGCCATGGTGGGCTTGGTGGGCTTGGTTGGTCAAGTGTTGCTTTACTCTTTGGCTTTGGGAGAAGGGCACACGGGGCAGGCGGGATGGGGGAAGATGCCAGTGTTGAAGTAATATTAAATATATGGAAATGGCCGAGGTAGTGGAAGTGAATATGGTAGATTGGCAAAGAGTGATGTCTTTAGCACTTGCTGGCGCTTGAATCTAGCTTGTAAACAGCAAGATAGTCCCACGGGGATCTAGCACGGCAGTCTTTGCGCCGTAGCAGTTTCGGCGTTTAATAACTGGGGTTAAAGATATCAAGAGATATAGATCACCAGATTAGGTAGCTGCAAGGAATCTCACGACATAGCAAGACCATGAAGAAGAGAGCACGTAGAATTGAGAGCAGGCAAATGTAGTATTTCCTAGGAAAGAAAGCTGTATATCACCGTCCTCGTATGCTGTCTGCAAAAGACGATTGTGGGCTACCTACGTAATAATGTGGCAAGAGAGAGAATTCACGGATTCCCCGCACCGTGGGAGCGGGATCTCGTGTGGGGCCTCGGTACTGTCGCATTGTTGGGTTGTAGATCGACTCCTGTCCCATTTCCATGCATCTCCATGGTCTTTGATTGGTGTTGTATCGTCGCCTTGTTGATCCCAAACTTCCCATCCCCCAGGTTGCGGAGTACGGAGGCAGGGGTCGTCGGTGATGCGGCGAGATTAGTGCGGCAAACGCCATTGTGAAAACGGGCTTACAGTAAGTCCTAAATCCGACATCTCGGCCAACCACATTTGCCCTGAAAAGGCTGTCAGATTATAAAGCTTCAATCAAGCCTTGACAATTAACAGTTAACAGTTCATTGAGCAAGAAAAGATCTCAGTGCTTGACACATTATCGCACTGTTTGAAGGACGTGAAAGGCTTTCAAGTGGACTGACCTGTGAACCAAGTCGCCAGCTGCTGATCCTATTATCCTTTGTCGAAACAACATCAGAATTTTCCCTCTGTAAGGAACTGCGTTCACTACATCGACTGTAATTTTAGGTCTGCGCTCTGCTTGAACCTCGTAAATCATCGATCCTTAGGATCAATGTGGATTTGATTCCCTAGAACTCAGTAACATTCGACTTTGAACCATCTGTAGTGGACAAAGGAGGATGAGTGTTGATGGTATAGTAGTGCCAAAGATATCACCTATAAGAAGCAAACAGAAACACCCCAGAGCTGACCAAGGTCGATGGACTTCAACGATGTAGACTTGTGAGAGCTGCAGCATTCTGGATTTTGTTTACTAGGGTTCGAAACTGGGACATGGTTGGACCGTTGTCAAGGTAATCCTAGATCGAAGAACAACTGTCGGACTTGTAGTTGAGGAACTCATGCTTCCAAACTATGATATGTTAGCGAAACCACGTCGAAAATTTGGGCGCCTTGCTTCAAGCCCTTGTGCCCCCTATCGTAGAGCTTTGCCAATGCATTGTTAATACATAGATTACAAATTTAACAAGGTCGGTATGTACAACGTCTAGGACATCAAACATCGGAGCCTATCCGGTCAGATTGGAAGTTCTGCTCTTTGTATATCCATAGTCTCCTGTAGTGTACCTTTGGATCACTGTCGCGGCAGAGCAAGCCCTGGGAATCTGCAGTCGGGAGAGGAGATCATTTGGCCATCAAAGGCAGAAAGGAAAGGCTCGCTTCGAAGCACTTAACCACTAGGGATCGTTCAGAGATAACCAAAAAACGCACATTTTTTTCGTTGTTCTGGAGATCCGGGGCTTGGTCTACATCAGTCCTGCTTGCCTCACAGACCCCGATACACGGTGGTATATAGCAATGTTTCAATTAAACGTAACTGATTTTAGGCGTGCGAAGATGGCTCCGATCACTTGAAAGACCGTGCTTATTGCTTGAAAGTTCAAACAAATTGACAGACGAATGCTTTTCTGCTGCAAAATCATCTCAGGATTATGCTGTATCTTATAGAACCAACTTCCAAAAAGACCTCGGAACTTTTCAGCCCGTTCAGTAATCGAGAAGAAATTACTCGGCCTTATATGTTATCCGTGGCATTGAAGAGATTGGCAAACAGGTTGTTTATGTGATAGATAGCAGTGCATGTATGAAGGACCCCAAACGGATATCTGAATGACACTGCACTGACGTCTCTCACCTTGCCAATGGATAAGATGGTTACATATGTTTCAAGGACCATGGGGCATGGCGTCCTAAATCATTAAGCCTGCTGTATGGTGATGATCTTTTCCTATTGATTTCTGATCTCCCACACCTTTGACTCGATGGGATCATCGCTTTCAAACATGTTTATCTACGAAGTTCTCCAGCGGAGAGACGAGATATGTCAGTTGTTAGCATTACGGCCATTACGGCCATTACGGCCATCTCGACCGCTTCCTTTGTACAGATGCTTGCTGTGCCTCACACTGGGGGCATGATTTAATCTCCTCCCTGGAACGCCAACCGTACTCTGTCTGTGCGAACATTGACATCAGCTGGATGCGGAGGCGGCTGGGAGTTCCCCAAACACTTGATGAGAGCTGCATATAAAAGCCCGGCATCTGGCCGATCGTACCTCATCTGACATTATTGTCAGATGTTCTACGGCTCCGTAAGGTTTCTCCGCTTGAAGGGATTCCCTACCCAGCAGTGCATAAAGGGTTTCAAGGGTCGGGAAGGCCACAAAGGGAAATCCTTTTAAAGGCTAGTACCCCAATACCTACCCGTGAGCTTGAAGGGAGCAGCGTTTTGACACCAAAGATCTCAAGATCTGGTGGACACAGGTACATCCAAAGACATAAAGCTTTATGATTGGAGCACTGAATGCGGGGCAAGGACGAGTGACCACCACTTGGCCAAACATTATCTACCTTACTTACAGCCCTCTCACACCTCAATACTCTCTACCAGACGAGTCTGCGTAAAAGCATTCAGGGTTGGTGGTCTTATTGTCCCGAAGTTAGACTGGACCCCGTATTGCTTATTTCTTTTGCCCCTCTTCGCTGAATGTGGGGTAAATCTTGTCGAGTTGGCATTCGACCGAGTAAAATCGTACCGAACGTTGCCTTCATAACCTTCGCTCCCAGCCGTTTGTCGCAAACGGCTTGTCGCCCTCCAATTATTCAAAGCATCTCACCTCTTCACAATCAAAGCCAAGTACCAAACTCAACGTACCCACCTCCAAGAATTCACGCTTCCAGAATTACTTTAACCACAATGGCACCACAGATCCCCGAGAAGCAGTGGGCGCAAGTTATCGAGAAGACAGGTGGGCCCGTCGACTACAAGCAAATCCCGGTCCAGAAGCCAGGACCAGATGAAGTCCTTGTCAACATCAAGTATTCTGGTGTCTGCCACACTGACCTTCACGCCGTCAACGGAGATTGGCCACTAGCTACCAAGCTTCCACTTGTCGGGGGGCATGAAGGTGCTGGTGTGGTAGTGGCTCGCGGTGACCTCGTCAAGGACGTCGAGATTGGTGACCACGCTGGTGTCAAGGTATAATCTCGTCTAATAAACCATGGGAGTCGGTACTGACTTATACGTGTAGTGGCTAAATGGCTCCTGCTTGGCCTGTGACTTCTGCCAGACCGGCGATGAGCCACTCTGCACCAAAGCACTTTTGAGTGGCTATACCGTAGACGGGACGTTCCAGCAATACTGTATTGCCAAGGCTGCTCACATCGCAAGGATACCCAAAGACGTGCCTCTCGACGCCATTGCCCCGGTCCTCTGTGCCGGTATCACGGTCTACAAGGGATTGAAGGAATCAGGAGCCCGCCCAGGGCAGACTGTTGCCATTGTGGGTGCTGGGGGAGGTCTTGGTTCCCTTGCCTGCCAATACGCAAAAGCTATGGGTCTCCGGGTTATTGCTGTTGACACTGGTGACGAGAAGAAGGAGATGGTCCACAAGCTTGGTGCGGAAACCTTTGTCGACTTTGCTACATCATCAAACGTAGTCAAGGACGTGCAAGCTGCTACCGAGGATGGCACTGGACCCCATGCTGTGATTTTAGTCGCTGTTAACGAGAAGCCATTCCAGCAGGCAGCTGAGGTATGTTCAAACTCCCACGCGGTTGGGTCTCTGCTAACTTTCGAACAGTACGTCCGACCCCGCGGTACAGTGATTGCTATTGGTCTGCCAGCCGGTGCCTACCTCCGTGCCCCCGTCTTCGAGACCGTTATTGGTATGAAGACCATCAAGGGGTCCTATGTGGGAAACCGCAAGGACACCAGCGAGGCCATTGATTTCTTCCGCCGCGGTCTCATCAACTGTCCCTTTAAGACTATAGGAATGAGCGATCTCCAAAAGGTGTACGATTTGATGCACGAGGGCAAGATTGCGGGCCGATATGTTGTGGACACCAGCAAATAGATGACCGGGTTATCGGTCCCTGCGGTTCTGAGAAAGGTTGGCTGGTCGCTGTATTCGTGCTAAGATAGTTCAAACTTTTTCAAGTTCACAGAGCGCCAAGTAAATCTCGTCCAACATGAAAGTCTATGCTGCCCATGTCTGACACTGTTCTGCGGTAAGGTACGGTCTGGGGGTGAGGTGTTCGTTGGTATGCTCTAAACTCGGGATAGCTTGAGAAAACTTATTCTAGTGTGCCAAGATTTTGTGGCACACTGACATGAACTTGGATTTACGGTGCAGCTCACAGAGAACGCTTTGAGATCTTCCACTACGTTTCTGTGGGAAACAGATGTGCAATTTAGCATGGCAGGACCAAGTTGTAGGCTGGATATCTTACCAACATTCATATCAAGCATTCAAAGGCACATATGAGCAGTGGTAAATGTAGTTTAATCGGCATAGCATACATGACACTAGTTGTCTGGACCTTTAGGTCGTTCCCAAAATATAAATCCCACATTCTAAATCCAGCACATGCAAGCCTGTCAGACCTCCATCAACACCCACCCAGCTCAGCCGACCGAAGCCAGACACCGAGGAACAGGGTTGAGATCATCACCACTCTCTCCCCCAAACCTCCTCAGCGTCACCCGAAGGCTCCACCGAATCAGTAAGAGGGTGTGTCTGCGAGAGTATAAAGGCTTCACTCTTGGGCATCGAGGATATAACAGTCATCAGCCAGGTTGGAGATTCTGTGGCTCTGGTAAGGAGCTCAGAGGAGGACGTTTACTATAGAATTGATCCTATGCTGTTGGTAGGTAAGTATGTGTTAGTAGAGACGTTCTGCAACAAATTAGACGTGGGGTTTCTTACAAGTAAAGTCGACTAAAAAAGGAAAGGAATAGGTGCGGAGGTTTTCGTTATTAATGACCCTGACCTGAGTGCAGGGTAACAGTGGTGGTGGGTTCTCGCTTAGATTTTTCCAACAAATTTAGTCCTCACCCCCTTTGGTAATGGCATCAATACTCCGTACTGCAGGACTCATCACTTCCATCTTACCGTAATTGCAATGATAATTGTATTCTACTGTATATCTGTGGTCAGAGTTCGGCACAAATACAAGAACATCCCCTTGCACAGTATTCTGCAATAGGAAAGTAGAGTGTCACTAAGGCCTGAATTCTCTCCAAGTCAATGTCTAATAAAACACAGACAGTGTTGAACATCAGCACAGATGACGAACATTGATTTCCTGAGAACATAGCATGTTGTTGTATTTCTCCATGTCCTCCTCTCGAAATGGTCATAGGCACGATAATTCCATATGGGATGAATCCATTCAAAAAAGGGCTGCACACGGCAAAGGATTGCGAGTATCATCTTGATCTATGTGTGCTTTCAACGTCATGTTAAAAATGCTTTTTGCTCAAGGGGCCATACTCGGCTCCTCGCTGAGCCTTTTCCGGCTGAATCTTCGAGTTGTTGGCCGTGCCCTGTCTTGTTACTATGTCCTAGTCCACTCCTACTCATCATGAGCATTTGATTTCTTCTGTATGCCCTGGTTTGGTACCACATCGTTTATATTAGATACTATGAATATGCGCTTCCTTGAAAATGCGCTTCGCCATATTTCCCAATGCCACTTTCCCTTTCGGGCCGCTTTTTTAGACAATCCAGGAGGACGAGGGAAAAGGTAAGCCTTTCATGCAAGCGGGTAACGCAATCCGTTGACGTGGAAGAGAACAGCCTCCGCTACGAACATGGCCCGCGGGTCGCGTACTGCGTCTCACATTGTCCGACGCCAGGACACGAGAGCGCTTGTATCAAGGAACCACCGACTACGCCCAATCGTGGGGCCTACATTTTCCCAAGTCTATTTCCCGCAAGGTATGTACAAGGCAAGCAATACCCTTTTCACCCCGTCCATCCTTGTTCAAGCGTATACATTTAACCATCCTCACCCTCGACCCCTAGCCATGTTTTCCCTGCCAGCCTCTCTCCTTCTTTCCCAATTCCTTGTCATTCCCTCCACCGTTGCCCTCATTCTCCCTCCCTCTCAAGCTCTCGACATTCCAGCCTCCTCCCCAGCCCCAATCCCGCCCACCCTCCCCACCGCCTTTAGACCCTCTGCCGTCTTCAAGACAAACACCACCTCTCCGCCCTCCGAAAATGTTGTCTTCCACTGCGACGCCCAATACGGCCACAATCTCGGGTTCGCAAGCTGCCAGGATGCACTGAACCAGATTCATTGGCGGAGAGACTCACGCACGCTGGGCTTTGGACTGAGAGGAACGGGACAAGACTACGACGTCTTGCTGCCGTATAGAGCAATAAGCTGTAGGTTCTCCCCATTACCCGATGTTATTTATGTGTTGTAGATCTCGGAACTTGATGACAAACGCGATCGGTAGTGGATGGCCTCTGTGCCCTCGACGTGGTCTTGGCCCCTCAGTCGACTGTCCCAGAAGACCATGCCACCGGCACATTTATCGGAACTGATATTGCACTGCTGCTGGCGAAGTGCGTTGTCATGACGCCCTCAAAGCTTGGGGGCATCGCGACGGGTAGAGGTAATCTATCTCCATTCCTTCCAATATATTGTTTGCTCATTTCGATCCCCTCTTTTAGGTAAACCAAAGCGATGAATCTGCTTTAGACAAGGACAAGCATGCTGATTTTGCCTTTCATCGTACATCAGGAACTCTCGGTAATCTAGCCTTGATCATACGATCACATAATCCAGCCGTAACGTGCAAGATTCCCCCTCCTGGCACCGTGCCAATAAGGGACGCTTGTCATAATATGATGGGTCGTATCCCGTCATCACCCAATGCGTTTCTGGTATTCGGGAATCGAGGACAGCCGGGGGTAGATGTTGGGTTGCCGCTCGTATTTTTCGATAGTGAGTGCTCACTCTTAGTTGTCGTTTATACTGCTTTTTCAAAAGGCGAACAAAGGATGCTCGCTCATTCTGTTGGCTATTTCCAGACCTTCGCCAATGTTACGCCTCCATCATCACCACTGCGGGCGCCGATACTAGTACCTGGGGAGAGGTCTGGAATACTGTGGTTGATATTGTAGGAATGTGCATCAGGCTTGGGATGCATGGAGAGGCAAAGTTTGGTGCGTGTGTGTGGGGTTTTGCATGGATTTGGAGGCTAATGTGTGCGTTTCGGTTGTAGGGTTGTATAGTTTGCTGAGTATGACGATGTCTGGTCCGAGTCCAGTAAAGGGGTATGTTAGCCCGGGGAATGGAGACGTCAACCCTGTGATTGGGAATATCACTACAGCTTAATGCTACGGCGCAACACTAGACCTTTGGCGCAGGCAGAGCCTCATATCTAAACGGCGAACTAGGGAGAGACGCGGAGTCAGATGCGAATACAGTTTGCCATCTTTCAACCCCCACAAAAAGGTAGCAGAATAAGAGCCAATTCCTCTAACCCCATCCTTGGGATAATTCTTAGCATGGCGGAGATGAGCCTCGAGTAGTCAATGAAAAGGTACAACAAGCATAGCACCTTTACTCGAAGAAACACTCACATCTACTCAATGCCACACACTCATCTCTATCCCCATACATCTCCCCAACAACAAAACACGACCGTCATCAAAATTCTACAAGCATCGCACAGCTTTCTCAAAGCTTTCCCAATCGGTCCACCCCGAGCGTATTGATAAGGTTTGGGGGAAGGGGAATGTTATCCCAACACATACTCTCATTCAAGACCAAAGTAATCACCACCTCAATTCCCCCCCTAAACAGCCTGCTTAAGCGCAAGCTCGATCCTCCGTGTTTGTTCGACTTCCCAAAAAATTCCGATGAGGTGGGTTTTTGGGGTGATGTGGGTACAGTAGTTGGTCGTGGCGGTGATGGCGTAATGACGATGTGAAAGGCAAGGATGGTCGTTTAAGATGGGGGTTATCTAGCTCATTTGATCTTAAGATGGTTAATCTTTACAAATACCAATTGGGGTGATTCTATGAGAGCTTGATATAGGAACGGGAGGGGAGGTTGAGAAAGAGAAGGAGAATCGGGGAGGGCAAGGTAGGGCAATGAAGAGATTGTTGGGGTTAGGGTGGGTTGATATAGCTTAAACAGATAGAGAGCGAATGGTAGGAGAAATTGAGGAGAGTTGAAGGATTATATATGGTAAAGAGGTAGGATTCAGCTGAAGAAAAAAGTTAATAGGTTTTTCTAATTGGAAGAACGTCTACCTAGATGGTATTCTCTACTGTAGCACACGCCTTTGTTCGAGTCGAAGTGTTTCTAGCTAGATAATGACTAGGTGGAATGGTCGATTCGTGATACAATGACTTGGGTCGTTATTCTTACCCGGGAATCTTATATTCAGCGTCCTTACGGGGCGATACAGTCAATTGTATCCGGATGAATATTGATCGTTCATGGCTACAGTCACAGTATTGAAAAAATGGAAGGCAGAACGTAGCGGAACTTCTGGTTGCTAACAGAGAAGACTTCGAGGGGTGAGTCCTTTATGTGGAAAGCACACCGAGAGGAGGCTGGATAGGTGAATGAACTATAGTGGTTAATGATGACGAGCTTGCTGTGCGCTGTAGGCCACTCACGTGGAATGATAGACTTGAGGCAGGACGTCGGATAGAAAGCCTGGGGCCTGTAAGCAGGCCATGTGAACAAACTTAGCAGTCATTGCCACATAAACGCGAGAAGACGTAAAATCATTTTGTCTCTCGTCGCTTTTTGTTGCCGAAGCCATGGTGCTGCCCCACAATCAACGGCAACCTGAGACAGTCTCTGTGGTAGAGCTGGTCGTCGCCTGTATCACCTTCAATCCCATTGCTAGATTCTGCCCGTGGTGGTCTTACCGTGCAATTTGAGGCTGAGGAGGGAAGGCTGCATCCGTGAACCCCATTTGCCTTGGAATTGCCTCAAACAAACGGCTTGATACCGAGACTTTTGCGGCTCGTCGTTGTCCACTGATCTTACACTACGGCACACCATGAGGTTGTGCAGAGACTCCAGCACCCGCCAGGAGAAAGAGAAATATGGCGCTTGTAAGCCGCGCCTTACTGACTCTGCCTGCGCCAGGCAACTACTCCGGCGGTGGAATATGTTTCAATGGGCTGAGTGGGTAGCATATAGTAATCGGATGTGGATAAGCCTTGTGAATATCACACTTCAGCGTCTAGCAAAGCAAAGTGATGGAGTTCCAGTAAACGCTGGGGACCGGTCGTGGGCTGTGATAGCCTAGCTAGATCAAGCATGATGACATACATGATTGTGGTGCGGCTCCCAGCGGCAAGAAAGCTTGAAAGGCAGTGTGACGGTCGATGCTTTACCTTATTGTTGATACCCACAGTGATGGCAGAGATAACGTAAGTGGTGTTTGTGGTGTGGTGAGTGATGAACTGTGATAGTGGCAACCCCCAACGCCACGGCCTTCTTCCCCGAAGATGATGGGGGACAGAAGAGAAGGTGTGGTTACACTGCTGTCGCTCAATATTAACAATGTCTTGATTCGGAGTTGAGTACCATGATAAGGGAAGCCCCCGTTATTCGCTATGGGTGATTGCGTTTGCATGCGCCCGCAACGGTATCCAGTGGGTGTACGGAATAAAGCAGCGGCAGCATCCAATAAGAGGCTTACCAGGGATATATTTTGCTTGATCTGTACGGATGTGATGACCGTTGTTGAGAGCGTGACGAGAACCAAAAGAGGAAAGCCACGGCGATTGTACGCCCTCAAAGTCGCCAACCAATTCTCTGAAACACGCAAAGTTACACAACAAAATGGTGTGATGACGCTGGAGTCTAGATTCGAGTTGCGTATTACCCGACGAAGAGGCAAAGGTGACATGACTTGCATTACTGGATGTAAGCGCCTTGTAGAAATGTATCAGCTGTCCTGCGCCCACAGTCCTCAAGGGCGGGGTGCTCGCTCGAATTGATGCTCGATGGGTTACTGTGGGGTAAGCAAGCAAGCAAGCAAGCGGTGCATGTGTGGTACCTTATTAACACTAGGTCCTGCGATGCAAGATGGTGTGCATGGAGTATTAAATATTAGTATTGGCTGAAAATGAAATACTGTAGCTGGGGCGGCAAGAGCTGGGCTTCATATGGGAGGATCGGGAACATCCCAGGAATCCAACTGATGCGAAGGGAAGAGGGACTTCTAAAGAATGCGAGAAGGATGTGGGACGGGTAGGTTAGTGGTTACTGCTTCTTAAAGCATCTAGGCGGCCCGGACGTTCCTGATACTGGGGCTGGATATATCAGCTGCAGGCACAGCAGGGCTGAGAGGGTTGCGGGGCTGCTAGGGAGCGAGATACGGGGAGGTAGAGAATAAGGCATCTTGCAGTCATTGGAGGAGGGAATTATACATTGAAACCGTATCAATTGTGGATATGTATTATATGGATGGTGGTAAGGCAACCGTTCATCTGACAGACCTCCATGGGTATAGATAGTATTACAAGTATGACTCGAAGAAAGACACAAAGATAAATCGACTTTTCTAGACCCGTAACTCCCGTGAACCAAGTAGAGCTCTCCAGCCAAACATGCCACCCTCGCTCGAACAACTCACAGGGGAATGATAATGCTGAAATCCTCCCAGAACCTGGATGTGAATCCCCGTAGTGTAGTGGTACAAGTATCGCCCCAGAAAATGCTTCAATGGTCCAAGGTCTCCAATAGATATGAAACAAGACACCAGTATCGCAGCAATGGTATAAAGCGCCCGATCATGCGTTGGCCAATAACCAAACCGAGAACATGGAAATGACCTCCCGAATGACTCAACGCAGTGATGCTTCCAATGAACGTAAGACTCCTAGGCAGCCGAAGGTCGCCTCAAAATATCCTCGCAGTTCGCGTCGAACCGCAGGTTCCATAGCCTGATACTTTGCATCAGACTTTCCGTGTTCTCCAGTTCCCGGTCACGACCAAATATCGAATCGACAAACTCGCAGCCACTGTTCTTTCCCATCTTCACCGTCCCCTTGCTGCCTTCTCTCTTGGCAGCTTTCCACATGAACTCTTCACATGCCTTTAGGAGCTTCTTGAAACGACCCCACAGCCTATCACCGCTTTCAAGGAAGTCCTCCACCATTTCCTGATTGTCGACCGCTCGTATCCGAGGCAAGCATTCGTCAGCTCTCTTCATCTTCCCCGCTAGCTTGATCAAGAGCAGCCAGAGATCGCCAGCAACCTCTGACATCGGTGTTGCGGCACCATGATGGAAGACGGTCCAGTCATAGATCCATTTGCCCAGCGAATTGGCATCGAACACGCTGCCAAGCAACAAGATCGGTGACTCCGTCGGATCCCAGTTCTTGATCGAGTACCCGGCTGGTATGCCGGCCTTCGCCGCGTCCGCTGCGGTTGCCTCGGGCGGTGGCGGTGGCTTTGCTGCTTTCTTTATTGTAGGCTTGATATTGGTTGACTGAGAAGAGCGGCGAGCGCGTGATCTTTGTGGTTGTGAGTCAGAGGGTTCGGCGTATCGCGATTCCTGGTTGAAAAAGAAGTTGGCATTAGCGCTGGCAGACTTCTTCGCTTTGTGGCTTGATCGTGCCTTGGGCTTGATGTACGTATACGTAGGCAAATCTTCTGCTTCGTCAGACGTATCGATGATGATGCGCTGTGTCGGCGATTGCATGGACGCGTGGTGTTGGGTGTTGCCACCGCCACGATGGTCGTGGATTGGAAACCGGCGAGCTTTCCCTTTGTCGCGGCCAAGTTCACTCACATGGTACTGGTATGCCGGCGGCGACGCGTATTGCGCTGGTAGAGAAGCATAGTAGCTTGGTGATGGATAGCCTGCGGGTGAATGCCATCCCGCTGGTCCTGTGTAGCTATCTTTGCGTGAGTGCCGTTTCGTAGTAGTGTTACGCGATATCGGCGATGTTGGGGACGGTTTATGTTGCGGTCTGTAATAAGCATAGCCTTCATGTGAGGGCGAGCTCGAGGGTGAGGTTGTTCCTGATGTTGTGTATTCGAAATGGCGAACGTATTCCACTGGAGGAATTCCGTAGTGATACATGTCGTATAACCGTAAGCATTGAAGGATATCGCAGGTTATGTACAAGCACTATGAGGTTCTTTTTCTCGATGCGGACAAAGAATGTCAACAGTTAGGTAGGCAGTCGCCTTCTGTCGTGGAGCGTCGTTGTGTCGAAAGAGGAGCGAGGGAGGAGAACTTTGACTGTCTCTCGACATATGGTCGGTCGGGTTGGACTGATTGATTTGTAATGTCCCCGTGAATGGATCTATTGAGATCCAAATGTTGCTTTGTACAAGAGAGTGCTGTATGTAATGTTGTGAACAATATAATTCCTAATGTGAAGAGAAAGGAGAATGGCTGGGGAATATGTATCTAGGGGATGTACGAGTGCTTCACTAAGCATTACATAGCGCGGTATTGTAATTTACTGTCCGCCTTCTTCCAACAAGGGAGAACCAATCAAGTCAGCCTTCACTCAGCCATACATGGGGGATTATTATCAGCGCACACAACTAGAATTACAGGGTGTGGCTCTCTACAGTTCTAATCCTTCCAGTTGGAAAAGCAATGATAAAAAGGAGTCATGCCTGCACTGCTGGAGTTCGTATTCTCTCTTGCAAGGAAAACTCTAACGGTTGCAATTTCATTTGTCTCTTGTGGAAATTAGGCACTTTGAGGCTCCCCGCGAAACTTTGGAGGATTCTTTGGGCCGCTACCAAGTGTATGGCGGCCCTATCTGGAAGTGCCTAATTGCGACAACCTATCAAAGCGATATATAATCGCTATGGTAGGAAGCGATAAAAGGCTTTGGAATTCCAGGTGCTCTATGTTTGTGTCTTGGGCTTCCATTCATTCACACCCTTCATGCGAAGCTGCCAGTATTTTCCAGAATATATTACAGATCGCGGTCTGTCAGCAATGCGCATCAACACCATTTCTTTCACCGGCCAAAGCATGTCAGCATCGTCGTAAGTTACTATATATACCAAAGGCTGAGTCCTCTATATGCGTCTATCTCCTAAGCCATGCGGTCTGGAGAAGGACTTGATGATAAAGAAGGACTACGATATGCTGGCCCGATCGCATGGAAAAACCTAATGGTATGCCTAGGTCACTGTTGTACCAGCTCCCACTTGAGTCACTTATGATACCGACCGGATGGTCGTCCCTCATATCTGATGGACATTGTACCGGCGACAGTCGGTCTTGTGTTCACTACCAAACGGATAGGATGTTTTGTATTATTCCCTGGATACTGTAGTTGGGTTCCTTTTTTCCCAAGGAAGAAAGGATTCTCTTCGCATGCGATGCAGGGTGCCCGAATCTTTGGCTTGGGCACACGCTATGGCCTTGAAGTGCCCTTCCTGCTCTATCTAAGCACGGTATGTCTGTTTGAACATCAGGATAGTCTTAATCGCGACATTGCTCGCCGGTGCTAGTTGCGGAGAATTTTACGTCTATGAAGCTATTTTTTTGGAGCTGTCCAACGCATCAAGAGTAGCTGAATGCGATATTAGAAAGTCTCGTGGTATTGGTCCTCATTGTTAGCCTCTCTCTCACCGCGATGTTCTCTCTCTGCTCTTTAGGGAACCAGCGTACGATTGGCTCTTGATAAAAACATAAGGCCTCGCTGGATGCTGCCTATGCACGCCAAATCCAAATCACAACGCCAGCGTCCAGTTCCACGAAGCCCACATGCGCCCCGTCCCCATAGATCTACGGAATGAAACTCCCAAACGCCGGAATGTATTGCGATTGGTGGGCTTTAAGTTGGGGTGGAGGTCGTCAAAGCGGCCAACTGCAGGCAGATTAGGAAATCCCTGCTGCACCCGGGATGATCACTTCCATGCGACTTCTAAAAGCGCCACTTACCCGAAGGCGGTCAGGCTTGGGGAAGTTGGGAATGTTGGCATAATAATACGAATGTTTTATGAATGAACTGGAGTCTGTGTGTCTGCCAAGGCATCGAGAACGATTAAGATGCTTTTCCTTAGGGTTCTCTGCGTTGGACTGCGATTAAGATATACGGGGGCCCAGAAGCAGCATACGGATGTATGTACCAGTATGAGCAAGAACCCAAGCGACCCGTGTGCAGGATATGCATCGCGAATAATTTCAGTCTGACGTTTGTGGGGTCTGCAATCCTCGCCTGTGCATTTACGGTAGGGTTTGGAATCCCTGCGGCGGATCCATGTTCTGTCTTCATTACCTTATGCTATATCAGATACATAGTACTACTACTGTTTCGATCCTGCGCATGAGTTTGAAGGAGATGTTTGTCTCTGATCTCTGGCTGTGAGCCTATGACGATCCCGTTTAAAACCTTTTCGCTGATAGTCTCAAGTCTTCTTGCCCGATCCCTTTAAGATCGATTAATCTTTCTATGGAGTATACCTAAGAAAGGCGATAAATCTGTTAATATTATGTATATTAGAATCTAGAAACAAGTCCGCATCGGCTTGTATCGAAAAGATCATACATGTAAACGAGTAGAAGTGGGGTTGGGACTCTGCATGTAGATGTCGACAATGATTGGTCTGTAAGATTCCCAGCTGTTAGATTTCTGAAGACACGATGAGACAGCCAAACACCATATTAACGATACTCTTAAAGCCTTCGGCTTATTGCTTTACACTCGGAAAGTTATATTCACCTCCACTGCAGAGTGGCTGCATGATTTCTTCAAGTAAAAAGGAGGCAGCAGCAGCAGTGCAGGTAGCCGACATGTCTAATATTAGAGTACTCGCTCTTTTGATCGAACTGCATATCGAGCAAGGGGTGAGTGGTGCTGAGAGAGCTCAGTATCCAATAAAGTGAGAATCTATCTCTACTCGATAGATATGTCCTGAATGCGTGAAAGTGAACCTAGTTTTTGTCATTGTTGCAGTATTTCTGCGGTTTTGGAATCAAAAAATCAATTAGATTTATGTTATGACATATTCTAAGGCAATTTTCTATTGGCTGTAATGGTCATAACTCAAGAAGATGCCCGTATCCCACCACACCCATCCTACCCAAAATTCGATGGACAAGGTGCCCAGTTCGAACCCGACGGTAGTCATCAACTCGTGCGGGTAACCCGCGAAGATTGTTGGCTCTAAGCAATGAATATGACCCTTGAGGGAAACAATTCTGCAGAGACATTTTCACCGTCGAGTGGCGATACTGGATTACATCTGCTTTCGTTATGGGATGTGTGGGTGGGCTGGTGTGTCGACTTTTTGGAGGTTTTTAATATGATTGTTTTTTGAGGGTTTCGGTACCTGGTCTATGCGTGTAGAGCTTTATTGAGGGTATGCGATTTTGTGATTAGGGTCATTGTCGTGCTCTTCTTTGATGATCTACTTTGCGGGTTTCAACAATTCAATGATACTTGCTGACGCAGGCTTTCACCTGCGAAATTAAGTGGTACATCGTACGACATGCTCTGTTCAATTGTCACTTCTTGCTTCTCGCTCACCAAAGCTTTTTCGTTCCTTGAATCTCGAAGATACTCTTTACGGGCTGCATGATCCCCCGGTAAACGTTACGCCTTCTGCCTTGACAGCTGTGTACTGTTGGGTAATTAGATGATTATATAGGTATGTGACCGCCATATCTTGAGCTATGGCCGCTCATACCCTCGACTGAATACTGGTCTGCGTGTCTCCGCTAATGTTCTCTGTTGTTCGCAGTACTCTCCCAACTACAGCAGTTTGGTATCGATTACTACTCCACGAGCGTAACAGCCTAGGGGGCTCCGACCCCATCACGATAATTCGCTTGGACTGGTATAGAGACGCCAGCTGCTCGTCGAGTATGGATATCCATTTCAGTCTCGTATACAGTATCTCTTCATATGCCACCAGGCCCAGTGGAGTCCAACATAGACCTTACATTACGGTTCCCAAAAGCTTACACTCGCACCGTCCAGTACACAGAGGTGCGAAGAAGCAAGGGAAATGATTAGATATTAACCTGCTAGTACTTCAATGACAGAACTCGGGCCTTGCATACTCAAAAACCATCTGCTCAAGGAACCCGTTTTTGGTACAGATTGAACAGACGATCGATTTTTCGCTCATCGATTTGTTGTTTACGAGATTGATTAGGTATTACGCTTCCTACATCTTCCCGAAGCAGTTCCATACCCCCGAAGCCACTCCAGATGCCAATATCTTTTGCCATACGTGAAATGCCACTGAGTTATTTTAGGTCGACTTATCGAGGAATCTGATGGAATCATCAAGACTACTACTGAGGGATACGACAGTAATATCGCTAGGAGACCAGGAACATACTACTAGCAGGACCCTTTGGCGGGCTTCGAAATACTACATCAATCGAACCGAACGACTTTTCCCGCGCAAGCCCCTACATCAACGCCCTTGACTCGTACTCCTTGCCTTCTTCTGCGTTCTTAGTAATTCTCTAGCCCTGCTGTTTCTCTTCATCCTTTCCGTCCTCTTTGATGTTATTCTGCTCGCTACGCTTCCGCTCAGCCTCCTGTATAACAAGTCTTTCCTTCAGCACCCTTATCCTGTCGTCCACAACAGCTGCCCTTTGCACAAATGGATCCAATTTTCTATCAGAAAGGCTTCGGTTGCATTGTTGTTACGAAATCTTGAAAGATCACCTGTGTAAATCGTTCATCTGTTCAAAGACTTGTTTAGCTTCAGCGATCTCTGCCAATAACTCGTCATTGAGCTCATCATCGCGACTGGTGGCCTGTCACCGTGATTGAAGTTTGTCATAATTGTGCTTGTAATTTTTGTTAAGAATATGTCGAACTGAAAAGGTATGATTGTTATCAGCAATTGTTATGAGATAAGAGGAATGACTGATAGGGACAGGAATTGGACATATCAACCACACCATGACCTATTATATACTCGTCGACCATCTAATCGTGAAGCTCTACTAGAATTTCACAGGTCATGTCAAGAATTCCGCGTCATAGCTGAATCGAGCAAACGAACATAACCAAACCCTCCGATGGCGTCGGACAAGCAAGTCTAACAAACTGGCCTTGCCACGTTAATCAGATAAATACGAGATATATTTCCAGTCACGAGGTTGTTCTCTGCTTTATGTCTTGTCTGCCGAAGATTAGTTGTGTTCTCTACGTAACAGCCAAACTTCTATTCATCCACTACTTCATGCCAACTTCATGCCACCACACCGTATGCAGAACGTTTTACCTGACGTGAGCTGCTGCTAGGAAGTCCACGCCGCCCACGACTGTTCTAGCTCTCAGCTCTCTTAACGTATCAACCACCAAAACTGCATTCAGCTTCAGTTGGTTCAATTGGCTGCTCAGAAAAAATATCAGGCAAACATCAGACATTTTCTATCGCATGCACTGGGATATTTACCGTTGTAATTCGACTATTCTACTGCTCAAAAAGACATCAGTCATCACATTGGTACACACGCGGGAACAGCTACCCTTCGAAATCTTTTAGCGACTCGCTGACCAGGTCAGCTGCTCCCAGTACCCCTGTCATCAATTCACTGTCGAGCTTGTCGATTTGTATTTTGGCCCGACTATTGCTTCTGGACTTTAGTATGTTTCCTTCTCTAAGCTCAGCACGAGCTCTGGCTCGGAGTTTGCTGTCGGATTCTTTCATGGCTTTCTCCAGAAGCTTTTTGACGATGATAAGGTGTGAGAAGGGCTAGATAAAACCAGGACTAATTGTGTAAAGCAATGAAGACACGAAGCTCTTAATATATATTTTGATCGTTCAATCATCATGGTTTGTATATTGGGATTCGTCAAGTTGAGAGTTCTACATCATAGTCATGTCTTGCAAACAATACAAGGAAACCCCTTCTGTCCACATTGAGGGTAACACCCTAACGAATCTAGCTTGACACGTCCGCTGAACGGCTACAGCAGATCTCACTTGCCACCATGAGCCGAGATAACAGCATCGTACTAGAAGCAGGAGAGTAGGAGCGTCATCTAAAACACAGCAATTTTCAATCAACAGAATCATTAAACTGCGACTGGCCAATTCGCAACAAGACTTCTGAGCAACCTTACAAGCCAAAAAAAAAAAAAATCAAGAAAGAACCTCATGCAAACAGCAGAACCAAAAACCTCAACTACGATCAGCGAACAAACTTTCCCTATCCTCAAAAACCACCACCTTATCCGTCACCAGCAAAACCACCACCTTATTCATCACCAGCAAATCTTCAAGCATTTCCTCCGAACACATCTCAGAATCCGCAGCCCCAACCCCAATTATCCGTGAAAAGCCAAAAGCATTTCGACATGGCTCATGCATTATGTCGACCAAGAAGAGTCAATTCACCTATCATTCCACCCAACGGGGACCGAACTGGAACTATTTTGGTTGGAACAATCATGGCCTTCTGAGAAAAAAGTCCAAACGGACGTTCTTCCAATCGGAAAAAACCTTTGACTGTTTCCCTTTGCTTTGGGATAATTCTCAGCTATGCTAAGCTGTGATAGCCAGATTCATCAAGCTAGTTTGAATCTAGCTGTCAAAAGAAAAAATGCTTGGGATACAACTCTCATCATTTCTGCCATTTTCCAGTCAGCACCGTTATTCTATCGATCAGCTTGATTTCAAACAGGAGTCACAATCAAGTACCCCTCCTTTCTCGGACTTCCATCGTGCCCCAGGACCATCAACACCAACTCCTCCGCCATCCTGATTCTTCCTCTCCCACCCCAAAACCAAAACGTACATCCCCTCCACTCAAAACCCTCCTTCCCCGTCTTTAACCCCCTTCTATCTTTCTTCTATTTCTTCACAGTCACTTCCCGCTCTTCCTTACTTTTCTACTCCCTTCTAATCCTTCTCATTCGCCCCTCTCTCTCTCAACAATTGCACCCGACTCGCCTTTCACCCTCCCTATCCTCTCATTTATATCCGATGCACAAACCGCACAACCCATAATCTAACCCGTCGACGGATGATGAGCTTGGGGACAGTCGTCGACTCGTGAGTCAGAGCGTTCTTCGCCGTATTGACTGGGGTCGGGGAAAGAAAGGTAGAGAATCAAAAATGAGAAGAAGGCACGAGTGGGTCCAACCGATAACCCGAAAGTCAAGGTAGATGTAACTTTTTCGTATCACATGACCCCCCCCCCCCCCCCACCGCGGCCACAGAGCGCAATAACAAAATAAAAGCGCTCGTCTCATCTTCAGAAACACCTCACTCAGCCCGCCTCTCCCCTTCTCTGCTCCCATCCCCGTTCCCCCCCACCCTCTCTTTTCCTCACCTCCCCCCACGCAACCGAACCCCCACCCGCCAAAAAAAAAAAGAAAAAAGAAAAAAGCCGAGCAAAGCCGAGCAAAGCAGAGCCGAGCAAAGCAGCATAAAGCACTGGGATTTGGCCGGGTTGAGAGGGAAAGGTGCGGTAAGGGGGGGGTAATGGAATACAGTAGAGGGATGGGGAATTGGTGAAAGTGGAAAAAAGGAAGGTGGTTTATTGGATGAGTTGGATGGAGGGAGAGCAAGACTGGCTTCAAAGGGTTCGTATTTATTTGCAAGAGCGTATTCCTATCGACACAGGTACAAATTATTCACAGTCCAACCACCAAAGTAAACCCCTCCGCCCCCCCCCTTCAATCTCTCTCCATCAGCTTAACCAAAGAGCGCGTCACCCAGACGGATCGACACCGTCTTCGTCTGCGTGTAATTCGCCAACGCCGCCTCCCCCAACTCGCGCCCAATCCCCGACTCCTTGTACCCGCCAAACGGCAGCGCATGATGCAGCATGTTGTACTGGTTGACCCAGACGGTGCCGGCGCGGAGCTGGTTGGAGACGCGGATGGCGGTGTTGAGGTTCGACGTGTGGACGGCGGAGGCGAGGCCGTAGGTCGTGTTGTTGCCGATGCGGATGGCGTCGGCTTCGTCGGTGAATTTGGCAATGGAGCAGACGGGGCCGAAGATTTCTTCCTGCATAATCTTCATGTCTTCGCTGACGCCGGAGAAGATGGTCGGTTCGATGAAGTAGCCTTTGTCGCCGTGGCGGCCGCCGCCAATCTCGACCTTGGCGCCCTCCTTTTTGCCGTGGTCGATGTAGCTATGTGATATTAGATTGTTGTGCAGGTGCATTTGGGATCAGCGGCATACCTCATAATGCGGTCAAACTGGAGCTGAGAAACTTGAGGACCTTGGAAAGTGTCGGCGCCAAAGGGATCTCCAACAACGTTCTTCTGAGCCCTCTCCTTGAACTTTTGAACAAATTCGTCGTAGATACCTTCCTGGACATAGATTCTTGAACCAGCACAACAGCACTGGCCGTGGTTGAAGAAAATCCCAAAGTTCACCCATGAGATGGCGTTCTCAATGTCGGCGTCGTTGAAGACAATATTGGGGCTCTTGCCACCGAGCTCGAGAGTAACCTTCTTCAAGTTCGATCCGGCGGCGGCCTTCATAATCTGTCGGCCAACAACAGTGCTACCGGTAAAGGCAACCTTGTCCACATCCATGTGGGCGGACATGGCCGCACCAGCCACTTTGCCGAACCCCGAGAGGACATTGATGACTCCCGGAGGGAAGCCAGCCTCCTTGATGAGCTTGGCGGCGTAGAGAGCCCCTAGGGGCGTCTGTTCGGCGGACTTGATGACAACGGTGTTACCAGTGGCGATGGCGGGACCAACCTTCCATGCGAACATGAGCAACGGGAAGTTCCACGGGATGATTTGAGCGCAGACACCGACCTGACCTTGTCAGTGCAATGATCAGCATTCGCTTCATGGGTCCACTCACTGGTTCCTGCTTGGTGTAGTTAAAGGTGTCCGAGTTGGTCTCAATGACCTTGCCCTCAATCTTGTCTGCCCATCCACCGTAATATCTAAAGGTCCCTGCGCACATGCCAATGTCGATTTTGGCCATGCTGACGGCCTTCCCATTGTCTAACGATTCAATGGCCGCGAGAGTATCCAGGTTCTCCTCGAATAGATTTGCTAGATTTACGAGATATCGTCCACGCTGCTCCGGGCTGACATGTCGCCATGAACCCTCAAAGGCCTTGCGGGCGGCAGAGACGGCGATATCGACATCCTTCTCGGTGGCTTCGTGAACCGCACAGATGACTTTCTCGGTGGAAGGGTTGATGACGTCAAAAGTCTTGCCGTCGACGCCTTTGACGAACTCGTTGTTGATGAAGCTAGTGAGAAAACGGGTTAGCTTCAGGTTGGCGGGGTAAAGGTGGGTCAATGGGGGGTGAGGGGTGAGGGGTGAGGGTGACGACACTGAGAACATGAAAACGGGCCACAGAAGGTGCCGACGGTGGGGGATTCAACGATCGATACTGCAGGAGGCCGAACAGCAGGGGAAACAACAGGGAAGTGAGACGACGTACAGTCCAGTGGGTTGCTCGTATTTGCCCGTAGCTGGCGTTTCCAAATGTGCCGAGAGAGACATGGTTGGTATGTGACACGAGTAACGCTTGGAGGTGATGATTTCTGATTTCTGACTTCTGACTTCTGACTTCTGATTTCTGATTTCTGGGGCAATCCAACGTTCGTGGCGTGGAAGAGGAAAGGGTTGGCGGGGGTTAGAGACTGTTATAAAGAAGGCTCGGAACAGGCACAAGGCCAAACAGAGATTTCTAATGTTTATCAACACCTTAAGTACTTTAGTCGTCGTCAGACCGGAGAGGCTACATTCCATTCACTGACTATTCCCCACACCAAATCGCAATTCACTCGGCACAATGACGTTCGAATGGGGTTAAGACTCTCCACATGGCATCGCATCTTACTTTTGTCTTTACGAGTCCGGGCCAGCAGTCAAGGGAGACCAGGGGCCCCAGTCGGGGTTGCTTTCATGAGGGGGGTCCATGGAGGGGGTTAGAGTTGTGCTACCCTACCCCTCAATACCTTAATAACCAGCACAAAGTAATCACAGTACCTTAGTGACTTCCAAAGCTTGGCTCCGATGTTGCTGAGTCTCTCTACCTACCGTACCTACCTAGGTACGAAAGGGTGAGTAAGGTACATAGTAGTGGCATGTCCTCGGGGCGGATGTGGTCTAGATCATACACTGCAACTCCCGTGCGCCTGTTCCGCACTGCCAAGGCCACGACGTTTGCCTCGTAGCAAACGGACTTGAAAGTATGACATTGGGTGTGGCTCATATGTGGCAGCATCCTCGCCAATCTTTTACTGTAAGAGGCCCCAGGCCTTGGAAGGTTGGTGCTGCATAATAGTACTCACTCCATCGACGTTAATGCACTGGAATCTGTCCGTGATAGTATTAGAAGTTGATAGTCATATGCTGGTATGAGTAAAGCGTGAAAGAGCAGCGCCAATGATAATAATGCTGACGGGTCCCTCCATCAACCTAATTCTTGTCAATTCAAATCAATGGCCCCAGTCAGCGCAAAGTGGAATGGTTACAACCCGCACAGAAGGAAGAAGATCAGATCACTTACCCCAGGCTCTACTGCTACCGAACGTACTACCTACATCCAAAACAATACTGTACTACAGTAATGGAGGCTGCTGGTGCTGCCGCGACTAGGGCCACCGGAGCTTCTCCACACTGTCACACATCTACCCCGTTGCCCCAAACACCTTGACCATTATCTATTTCGATCGGTTCGTCGCACTTGCATCTCTGATCCTTCGTCAACACTGTCTTGGCTCTGGATCAAGGCACATTGCTGGCTTTACCTAGCGTGATGGGATAGAGCTGAGGCGTAAGATCCTCATGTGCAAATGCCACACTTGTTTCTTGTCGAAGAATGAATGTGGTAGATTCGTCACCTCCTGCTCCTCGTAGACCTTGCCACTGCTGTCGACGGCGCTGGCTCGAATACATCATCATCGTCCGAGATATCATCATCGCTGACTTCTTGCACCTTCTTGCCTCGGACTGGTGCCTGGCTTGGCGCTTGGGAAAAAGTGAGCTTGCTCTGCCTCGCCGATGTAGCGGCAGCACCGCGAACAGGTGCACGCTTGACGGGAGAATCAGACTTCTGGGCCGGCGCCGATTTCTTGGTCGTCCGGGTCGAGGGTACTGAGCTGACAAACAGTTGGCTCTCGTCCTCGTCCCCGTCGTCGTCAATCATGACTACATCTTCTTCACTTTCTTCCTCCACGACTTTCTTCGTGCCTCTACCAGTCTTTGCTGGAGCGGCCTTTTTCGCTGGTGCCGCGGCTTTCTTTGCGGCTGTCGCTTTTCCTCGCCCCTTTGCTGTCGTTGTCGAGGGTGGCGCAGGTGCGTCGTCGGCGTTCTCATCATCGGAACGGATAATTGCCGCTGGCTGATCGCTCCATGCACCCTCAAGCTCCGTATCCCAATTCTCGGGGCGAGGCTTGTGTTTCGCTCTCTTTGCATTTTTGAGCAGCCCAGCCGCGAAGAGCTGTTCGAGGTTGGACTTGTTCTGGACCATAGCTGCCATTATGTCATCTTCATCGACGTCATCCACGTTCATCAGGAGCTTGAACTGATCCAACAGGCTTTCTTCGACAAACGTCTCCATTGCGTGTTTGTCATCCTTGTCGACAAACTGGCTAACCGCGTCGCCAAAAGAATTTTGCGGTAAGATGGTAAGTGACTGAGCCGTAAGAAACTCCCTAACTAACTTCTCCACCTTGACCGAGTCGATTGACAGCTGAGCCATCACTGACTCCTCAGGCAGGTCTGCCCCATTCTGTGCTTTCCGACTGGTCCCCGCCTTTTTGCGATAAAATTGCACAACATCGTTGACGTTAGCAACCTTACCAACAAATCGGTTGGAGAATCGTTGAGGGTTTTCACAATCAAAATTCCCTCCTTCTGGAGCCGAATATTCAACCCTGAGTCTGATCAGCGGCAGTGGCACCTCTTCATCATCGTCTCGGTCCGCATCGTCCTGCGCTGCCTTCCATTCCACTTTTGCTTCCTTGATCATGCTTTCCACAATATCCATGAGGTGTCGGGTGAGCGCTGTTCGGTTGTCCCCTTTCTTTGCAAAAGATAGAGCTGTCTTGTCTTCAGAGAGAACTATTTCCTTCATCACAAAAGGTCTGACGGTCTTTAGTCTTATGGTGTCCACTTTATACTCTTTCCCTGTAATACTAAGAACCGCAACATGCTTCGGCACTGCTTCACCGGGCATAAGTGATGTTGCGACGGATGAACCTGGCTGCATGACGTGGAAATTCATCTCCGGATTATAACGAGGATCTATAAGGCATTCATGTTCATGTCCCCATACTACCAGGTCGAGAAATTCTGGTAGAAAATTCTCAGGTAGATATCCCGTAGAAGTATATGCGTGACTGTCCACATGTAAGTAAGTCCGCTATAGTAGTATACCTATGACACATACTGATTTTGATGTACACTCATGAGATTGAACCAATCTTCCTTTTGCACACCCGGTTGGAAGAATTTGACCTTGCCATCTCTGAAGGTCCTAAACAGTCGCTCATCCCTGACATTGCTCATGCCATATAGAGCAAGCTTTGTGTTTCCCTTCTGTAGTAGAACAGGCTTTATGTGTATGTTGTCGGATTCTGGAGTTCGCCCATAGTAGTTGATTAAGCCAGAGATCTGCAGCAAATCTAGAGCTGCTAGACGGTCTTCCTAGCAAATGTAAGCTGCGTAAACCCTTCCGCTGGTAAAACAAACGTACCCCTGACGGGTCATCATGGTTGCCGTGTATGGAGAAGACGGGAATGGCAACGTTAATATCAGGGTCTTCGTAGTTGACATGATTGAATGCCCTGTACTTCAAATTAAATGCCTATATTCTAGCTGTACATGTACAGGGTCATCATGCATACCCTTGAAATGTCTCGCTGCCATCACTAAGCATCTCCAATTCGCAAGGCTTTTCACCATAGCAACTCATCCGCAAAGACCTCATTACTTGGTACATAGATTTCCTTGAAGGCTTGTTCTCATGAAATAGGTCCCCAGCCAGTAGCACCATATCTACATCCTGCTCTTTTGCGAGGCACATAACCTCGTGGAAGCTTTTCCAGCTGTCATCGCCGCGGATATGGTCGCGCTCGTTGTAACCCACATGGCTGTCTGTCGCTACAAGGATGCGAATAGTGTCTGCTGCTATAGAACTACATGAGCGGAAAGTCAAGAGGTTAGAGAGCTATCGCTGCATGCATCTCCACTGACCTGTGAGAGGTGGCATTGTAGTAGGGATGGATACTCTCCTTATCCAGGTCTTCTTAGAATTAAGGGAAGAACCGGTGCCTGATTACATGCTGAATAAATCCGTATAAATGACCTAGTACGGTGTTGTTAAAAGCAGACACGGTCTGTGAGAGTGACGCGATCTGTGCCATGCTAGGGTCCAGGTACCCACGTGACTCATCTTCTTTCTTCTTTCTTCTTTCTCCTTTCTTCGCCGATACGCCGACCTCTCTGGAAGCTCGAAACAGAATCCGCAATGATCCCCACGAAAGCGCTTCTTGCGCGGTCGGTATGGAAAGGTACCTAACATTCGGTCTCTACCTATGTACTCACGTATCTGACACATATAATAGGTCCCCACATTGTGCCGTAGGTTCTCGAGCGCAAACCATTCACAAGCACTACTACTCATTCTCTGCAAGATTTGCGCCCTTTTTTACCAGCCCTGAACCTTCTCTGACTTGCTTGGTATCTAACAGACTCCCAATCGTCCGCCCCGCCCCCGGCCAGAAGGTCCCTCCCATCAAGACAATGGCCCGCGCCGCTACAATATTGCCGAATTTTGTGGGGTTGAAGTTTCAGGTCCATAATGGGAAGATATACCATGATGTGACGATTACGGAGGATATGGTTGGGCATAAGCTTGGGGAGTTCTCGCCGTAAGTTTGGACTTTGCGCAGATGGCTGTATAGGGGAGGAATAGCTAATGGACGGCCGACAGGACGAGAAAGGCCTTTGTGTATAGGCTAAGTAAGAATAGATAGTTGAGGTCTCTCTGTATGTGAAAATACTATTGACCCACAGACAACCACTGTGCCTTTACCAGTATTGCTAACGCCGGATGCACCTTTTAATAGGGTATCTGTTGTATGCACCTTTTGCCCCGTTGATAGATTCAACATCCATATGCAGGCAACCTATGATCCAGAACGCCTTGACTACCCCCTTAACAAGTGACTGCCCAAGGTGTGCTCTCTTACCGATAGAACTCTCCTCTCTTAACATTAACGCCATACTCCCCTACCGCGCATCCTAGATCCTCCATAGTAAGCACTGCCCTCCCCTGCCCTCCACCTCCACCCCCACCTCCATATCCCGCCCTCTGTACTCCAAGTACATGAGCGCCCGCCTTACCCTTCTCCTTTTCCTGTTGCTGCTGTTGTGATTGCGTCGCCTGGGCTCCCGGTATTCCTCCAGCTAATGCTGTAGCGGCGGTAGGCGCAGAGGAACCTGAAGCTGAAGAGCGCATGCGACTATATTGGTACGCGTCGGCGGCGATGTCGGCGATAAACTTTTGTGTAGCGAGAGCTAGGAGGCGCGTGAGGGGTAATGGCGTGCTATTCGGAGGAAGGCCGGCGAGACTGAGGTGATGCTGTGTCACGGCGTCGGGAATCTGTTAGGAACCGACGGTTTGCATTAGCTTAATGGCATGATAGATGTAGCGGTGGTTTGAGCACAGCGTACTATTGGTGCGTAGTCGTCCATTTTCGCAAGAAAGTCGCGGAGTGATATGTCCTTGCGAGTGGGAATGCGGGGTTCTGGAGGAAGTCCTGTAGCGTTTGGACCCGAGGGTTCAGGGACAGGGCCGCTATCAATAGCCATATCAACATCGGGGTCTATCTCGAGTGTAGGATCTACAGAGCCTATGGGTTCGGAGGAGGGAGGAGGGATTGATGGATCCTGGAGTGACGAAGAAAAGTTTGGATCTGCCATGCTGAGACTGGCCGGAACTTATGGCATGCCACTAAGAGCAATTTATATCAAAGACGTGTGATGATGGAAATTCTGATGAACGGGGAAGAGAGAAGGCGGGCCATAGGGCTGGTTATCAAATCCTAATCAGTGAGGGTCTCGACACGGGATTTGGCTAGTATGCCTTAGGACGAAAGTGGACTGCGTCAAAACATCCGTATTTGAGCGAATCTATCGTTAATTGCACCTTCGATGGCTACACATAGCTGCGAAACCATGACCTACAAATACACGCATAAGCGTAAGACTAAAATCATCTGATGTGACCTCGCCGGGACCTGGTATCGTGCCATGAAGTCGTATCATACAGCAACGCCAACTCTTAAGCCTTGGTATCGCCATGCATGTAAGTAGAAGAAGATAGAGACGAAGTAGAAGAAACGGCATGCAGAGTACCACCATTGACTCTTATGCAGTCAACATACTATGGACACGCCATGCGCCGCACTTGCACCCTACGACTCGATGATGGATATGATATGGAGATAAGAAAAAGTGGTTTCTGTCAACCACGACCAGAATTCCGAGAACCCATCCGATATGCGTATCGTAGAATGTAGATCCAGGCAACGACAGATATCAATATTCATAAATTGCCGGCTCCGTCCAAGGGATGGCTAAACGGAAAGGATGTATTTGTGATCTAAACGAGACTAACGGCCTCGATCTTGGCACCCTCCGCACTAAGATTGAAGCCTCTGGCTGCCAGTTCCAGTTCGTAGTTAGTTTTGTTATCGGCATGTACTCCATTGAGTTGAGAAGTAGCTTCGTTCGGTCCCACGTATTGTTGTTGCTCGCGTCCCACAGGCACAGCATCACCGGTGATAAAATTAGGTGGTAAGCTACCATTCTGGTGGGGAGCACCATCTTGAAAACTCTCTATTGATATGTCGCCCTCTTCTGCATCTCCTACGTCGTCCTCCATTCCACCGTTGATGTGCTCTGGATCTTGCATTGGCCCTCCAGCAAGTGTCATGACACCCTCAACGTGGGCACGGTCATCAACTACCTGGCTCTGATCTCTTTGCTCGTTCTTCATTGCTTGTGCTGGGGCTCTAGTCTTGAGCTCACCGGTCACGAATTGCAGGTAATAGGGTACCTCGATACCGCTTTTTAAGAAGAACAACTTCAAATTCCGAGCTTTGTCCTTGAGTTGTACCTGGTTACGGTCTTTTAGTGTCTCGTTGATGGTACCACCCGGTCCAAACATGGCGAGAATCTGACTCCAATGCGGACCTTTGACACGATCAAGACCGGCCATAAGCGAATTCTCCTCATCTGTGGTCCATGGCCGCCGTTGGCTTGGATGGCCAGCACGGCGGCTGCTCGGCGAAGCTTTGGCGGTTGCGGCCATGCGAGCCCGCTCATACAATACCTGTGTAGGTGCTGACTGTGTCGGATATGGAATCGCATTCTGGTCGGCGTAGGCTTGATGTTGCTGGTTCATGCTGACAGGTTGTTGATTCATCGGGTTCGACATGTGCTGATTCTGTTGGAATGGAGGTTGCTGGTAGTACTGGGATGGTGCAGGTTGATGCTCGAAATGATATTGGAATTTTTGAGGATGAGGCGGTATCTGTTGCTGCCCCTGACCCTGCGTCTGCTGTTGTACTTGACCTGGTAACTGGTGTTGTGGTATCTGGCTCGATACCTGATGCTGTGGTAGCATTGGCGCACCTTGATTCAGGCCAAAGCCCTGCATAGCAAAATGAGCAGCACGAGCCGCCTTTTCCGCGATGTCATCAGTATCAATAACGAACTGGGAATTTTGCTGATTCGGTATCTCGGTGGAAGGCCGCGGCACGTCTTGCGGACGATGATCCTGCAGGATTTGTCTGCTTTGCTGACCTTGCTGTTGACGCTGCAATTGCTGTTGCTGCTGCTGATCTGTAACAAAGAAGTTGGAACGACCGGGACGTATGGGTTTACGGAACTTGCAGGAGTTTCAGTACGGTAAACGACTCAGCAAATACATATGGCTTACAGGCGTTCCAACAATTGTGGCGAAATTCTTGCTGACATATGCACTGACGTCTCTTAAGAAGTCTTCCCATATGTACTTGCGAGGTAATGCCGCAACAACTTCTTGAGTCATGGGCTCCTCCAGTAAAGCTCTGCTTCGATTTCGTGCACGCTGTAGAAATTCCGCTTCGCTTGGTGCAAGTTGTCTAGCACCGGGTCTCCGGCTTAGTAGCCTTTCCTCTAGATCAGCTGGAAACAGGTCTTCGAGAATCTCCTCTCTTAAACGTTCCCCATGTGACAAAGCCGATATATATGCCTGTGTTTTCAAATCTAGAAACAGCTGAGCTTGACTTTTTAGTAAGCGACTTCCGTCAGCAACGAAAGTATCGAGAAAGTATTCGTTCAAATGGAAAAACCCAACATCCTGGCTCCCAAAAACGCTGGATACGAATGTTGCCAGATTCGCTTTTCGAATCGTGTCAATGTGTGCTTGCTCCGTATTCGGACCCAACAAATAAGGGGACAAGAAAGGCTCGGTGATTGAGTAAACTTTCTTGGTATGGTCGAAAAGTGATTTTAAAATCGCGTATGCTTGCCCAGTGTCCGACTCAGGGTCGGTGGCTATAGTGAGGATTTCTTCATACGTGGATTTTGCTAGCGTATTCAAGATTTGGGTCGCCTGTTGTTTCTCGTAAGGTAAATGTAATTTCAAATAACGGAATGACTTACTAAGTTATCTAGAATCGGCAAGCTCTGGGTTTTAAGATGTAGGCTTGCTCCAAGAGGCAAAAAGCTTTCAGTATCCACCATTCCCATATCGTCATAGCCTTGAGCGGCGTAATGATTGTCTATATGTTCACCGTGATCGATGATTCTGGCGATAACTGCAGCTAGATCTGGTGCCACCGAAGCGTAGGAAGGGCGCTCTCGAGGCTTTGGTGGAGGCTTAAAAGGGGCTTCTTGTGGGATGTGAGGTTGTTCAGTATGCCCGTTGACTCGCAGCTCGGTTGTGACCGAATTTTCTAGAGGAGCATCGCTTGTTGGAATTGGCGTAACACGTCGCGGTGACCTCTCAGACGCATTGTGTACAGCGGTGTCTTGAGGACTGTCCTGTGAAGCTTCTCGTAACGATACCTTATTCGGCGTTCGTTTGCTGTTGGGGGACTTTGGCTTTCTCGAACTTGTGGCTCTGGGAGCTGGGAGCGTGGCTGGCGATGACCCGGTGCGACGTCTCTTCCTCAACCTGGACCCAATTGTCCCATTCTCGCCATTACCGAGGTCATCGTATCTAGAAGTCGAGGGCTCTAGCGACAAGGGCATTGTTTTAGCATGTGTACAAAGAAGTCAGGCATTGGTATACGGTTTGGCAGGAGAAGCTAATGTAGACCATGCCATGAAGCGCTGGTAGATCCAAACCAATCGGGCAGGGAGAGCAAAAGAAATTCCAGGGCTTACCGGGCTGTGAAGGCGGATCGATCACGTTCGAATGCTCGATTGTGGTGACTCCTGATGCCACGACAGGGTGCTGGCCTCGAGTAGTCACCATTCTAACGTGCGGAGATTATAAGCTTGCTGGTTGCCGACGTTCGTAACTTTTTGACGCACTTTGAACCCTAATCGGTCGACAAGCGAGCTAAGCTGGATTGCGTTGGCTTGAGATTTCCAACACGAAAACCTCAGTTCACAAGTCACAAGCGAAGTTTTCATGAGTGATCACGCCTGTTGGCATGTTTTGCAGTTCAGGTTGTGTCTCAGTTGGTGACTATTGGAACAAGCTGTCGAACATGGCTTACTCGATAACACAGTTTGCGAACCTAAAGGAATCATTCGAGCAACTCTTCGGATCTAGGATACTGAAGCCGGTTCAGCTAAAGCATCTTGATAACTTTCCGGTGCCTTCGTCGCATCGCCTAAATGCTCTTTTGTATGAATGTCCTAGCTAGCATATATGTACCATGCGGCTGTCGTCGAGTACATAGTAGAATGTACCAGCAAGGAAGCCATTTCAAGTTGCAGCAATACTGACCACTCATCTACCTACCTTACTGTAGGTGCCTCTGGCCCAGCCAAGACTAATATAAATGTCCCTCGAAGTGATCACAGCTTAGACGTCATTTTCAACTATCTATTCTTTTACTCATAAGATTCTTAGGTAGGTGAAAGTAGTTGATTTTTGATAGGCTTGCATCTCATGATGTGGTGTGCATCTAACTCCACCTTAGTCTTTTGCTCGCTAGAATAGCTGTGGTTGATCTCTGTCGCTCTTCCTTCCGGAGCGCTTGAGTGAATGCTCCATCTAGCCTTATAATTCGCCACTTGACTCCAGCTTCCTTTTGTACTTCACATACTCTGCTCTGGGCTGTATTGTACACTTTCTCGGATACGACAACATGCAGATGTTCAAGACTGGAATCGTCACTGGCGTAGGCCTCGCAGTCTGCACTTTGGCGCCGGCTAGGAGCAATGAGATTATCTGGTCTTCGGGAGTCTACAATTATCATGGAGTACGCACGTCTCTGATTCTTCCCGTTCAAAACGGGTTGACTCCATTAGGGGCGCAGTAGCTGTACGCCATCGCTATGTTGCACCGAGAATGAACGAGTCCAACTTGGCTATCAATGGCCTATCTAAGGATGAGCTCGACAATACTCAAACATTTTCAATGTCGGCTTCGGACGAATTTATCGTGGTTTCAGCGCAAGCTTTTATGCAGGGCTTGTATCCACCGCTTAATATATCTTTGGGGACGCTGCTCAATCTAATGTCAATTCTTGCTAATGGATCGATTATTGGCTTTCCTCTTGATGGCTATCAGTATCCCCATATATACACGGCGTCTCCACTGGAACCAATTCTTTCTATGTCTCTGGCGCCGCCAATTGTCCGGTGTATGACGATGCTGCAATGGAGTACAGTACATTAAATCTCAGGATTCAAAATAGGCGAGGTCTGCGACCATGGATTTCTATGACAGTCTTGGATCGACAGTCTTGAATGGAGTATTTGAAAGATCCGAGGTCAATTACGACGAAGCTTACCTCATATATGATTATTTTAAATTATGAGTACACGCATAATCAGACGGTTAAAAAGCAATAGTCCGAAACCGATCTCTTGCAAGTAAAGGCGCTGGCTAATCAATGGATTTATGCCACAAACGGAAAGACGTCGGCAACAGGATCTGAAACCGACATCCGTACGGTTTCTGGGCGGACAATGGCTGCACAGGCCATTGAGTAGCTGATTAACAACATAGAGACCAAAGGAACCGCAAGTAAGCTAAATATTCCGTTTGACAGTTTTGAGCCAATGGTAGCGTTTGCCGCTTTGGCTCAGCTACCACAAGCAAATACGAACTTCTATGGGCTTCCGGAATACGGCTCCTCCATGGCTTTTGAGTCGTTCAGTAGCGGATCGAATAGCAATCTTACTTATCCCAATATCAATGATCTCCGGGTTCGATTCCTTTTCTGCAATGGTACTGAGTCAAACGTCCGACTTGGAAACTTATCATTTTGTTGGTCATAACGATGCTCGAAGGACCTTGTCACTAAAAGATTTTCTGGCACTCATACTTAATCTTACTCTTCCATCTGTGGGAAACCTGGTGTAACACATGCCAAAGTGGGAACGTTAGTATATTCTGTGCTTCATACGCGAACTCAACCTTGTCCGGCATTGGTGGCTCGTTCTCTAAACAAGGGTCGCAGAAGAGTAACATGAACCTGGCCGTAGCTGGAGTAATTGGGGCGATCGTCATTTTTTCTCTGGTCGGTCGTATGCTCGGACTTGCCATTTTAATTAGTGGAGTACGCTTTTATCGATTAAAACCTAAGCGGATGTCTGAACTTGGCGGCTTCAAAGCAGGTAAAAAGCTTACGTCAGACCCAGACATTCCGGCAAAGAATGGAGTCGGCGCCATGGTGATTGGGAATGATAATGGGCGAGTCGGCAGCTGGGAGCTTCGTGAGCATAATCATGTGAAGGAAACCAACATCAGCAGCTTTACTATTCCGGAAAGTGCCGCAAGGTCCAGCTTCGAAGCTGATGATCTTGACATTAGCCATCCATTGGAGCCAATAAAAATCGATGAAAGGGTGTAGCATTCGGTATCTAGGTAGTTCCTTTCGATGAGAAATCTCGCCTGTTTGGATCTAGATGAAAAGGTTTCATGAAACTGTGATTTGAGCTATGAGTCTCCTGCTATCTCCAGTGCGAATATGATAATGGCTTCGATGTACACATTGGAGCCGTTAAAATAGATAGGTAGAAAGCCAGGTACGTATCACCATCGAATAGTCACGTGAGTTATTTTCCCTGCTGATGATTTAGAAAAGGTCACTAGGCAACCATGCACAAGTTATAATACTCTGACTGTAGTATGAAGAAATAGCGATAGGCTACTATGGTTTCAAGAACGACCTGCCGTTCTTATTTAGAAAGAGCACGCCGCACTACATGTCCAAGACTGATGATCATGCATCTTGTATGTTTTTCCTTAGAGAACTTGGAATCACAGATAAGACAAATTAAACCTGAACCGTTACATGCCGACCTCTTCTTCTTACTTTGTGCAGACCACGTCTGAAAGATTCACGTGTTGTAAGGATTCTTTACGTTACAGAAGAGAATGGCAAACCTCGGAATGGCAACTGCACCTGCTTTAGATCGATTGGTGTGCAGGTAGCTGCCAAGTAAGGTAGGAGCAACATAACGGGCAACAGCCGAAGTCTAAGAAAAGCGACTAGCACGGATGGAAATCAACAAAACTTCCGTACCAAGTGGCGATTCTCACGATACTTGCATCCCCGCCACCTCCCTCGGATCATTGCTTTCCTACCGCTAGCTCGAACAACATCATCGATGAATCAGTGCTTTCTCGTGTTGTATGTGAGCTAAGATAGCTTTCGCTCGTGGTGAGTCTCCCTCGTTCGCGATCTGACCAGATCAATATCACACGACACGAACACCGTACTGCGAATGTCAAGATGGCTCAGTTCCGCACTCCCTCTCTCGTCTGGACCGAGCGCGGGACGCCTACCAAGACTCCTAGCACTAATTATCGAGCAGACATCCGGTATCACTATTACGAACCACATGGCGTTGAGTTCAACTTCGAGGCTGTCCAGGAGTACATCCAGAACCTAGATCCAAGCTTTGAGGTTGACGACATTTCTATACGAAGCACTAGCTCCATCTTCGAGCTCGATAGTAATTCCTCTATTTCCAGCAATTATATTGCTCGATTCGGGGATACGACCATCTTGGTCGACATGGCTGTAGATATGACAGCTCCATTTGAAGGCGACCAAGAGGAACCAGAATCATTCTCAACGAATACTTCGTACGAGATAGGTTGGGATAACCAGCAGTCTCCACACGCGCTATCGGCTAGTGTTGCGAACCCAAGTCAACACACATCGGTGAGCAAGTCCTTAACACCAGTGACCAAGTTCCAACAACAACAACTACGACGGGCTAATCTTGGGAACTTCAATCTCACACAGATTTTCACCAAAACTCCACAACCTCAAAATCCCCTATCAATAGTCTATGATATTGATACTTTGCTGAAGCTACGGCAAGCAATGGATGGAAAACGTGTGGAGCTGAGGATCAATCCTGCTGCCCTGGCCGGTAAGCTTCAACACCTTGTTGACCATTCCATATTTCATGACCCCTTTTCCACCTTTAGCTTTGTTAGAACACTTATTCTGTCGTTCCATGCGGTGAAAGGCTACCAGATGCGTCTCGCAGCCCGCTGCATCTACCACTACGCACTTCATCCCCCTTCATTGCCTTTATCTAGCTAACAGATTTGACTCCAGAAAACGTTTTCAAAGATTCGGCCAATGCGCATCTCACACACCAGAGAAACATGTTCTCTCGTGGCCTGTCCAGTTTCACACGCCGGTCAACGGACTCTGATGAAGAGCTTACTTTTCAAGGTCGCTTCATGCACCAACCGCTTCGACAGCCTCGTGCGCCACCCAGAACGCCTCATGCGCAGCAGAACGAAGGATTTGCGCGCTTTTTGAAGCAATATGCCTCGCCTCCGCATCACCGCGTGACTGCAGGGGGCAAAATAGTTCCTGCTGGGCCACTGTCGCCGCCACCAATGTTAACCCTAGGTTCAATCCAAGGTTTGCTGGATGAGCAGTCCGGAGCGGCAGAGCCGTTTAGCAAGATCGACCGAACGAGTTTGGCTTTGAAACGTGCCCAAATTGCCAACACTGACTTGCGCTTGGGAGAGTTCCGGCCAAGTCGAAACGGTGTTACCAATACCGAAAATTTGGGTTCCACTATCCAAACCCAGGGTGTTAGCAACAATAAATATAACGTAGGTAACGGAGTCACTCAATCACACGCCACCAGTACGTATGGATTGCAACCGATGGGACCTATGGTACAGCTTCCTTCTGGACCCGTGTCAACTATGATGCTACAGGATGGCAGCACGATTTACTCTATGAACGGCCTAATGTATAGATCTTACTGGAACGGGACAGAGATGGTACTGGAGCCTTTGAACGTCCCGCCAACAGCACCTATTTTCCACGACTACTCTATGCCAGGTGTTGGGAGCTCGCAAGCTTGGACTGGGACTCAATCTACAATCAACCTGCCAACACTTTTTGGAAACGCGGCGAGTGAACCTCAAGCCTACCCTCCACCAGTAAATCATGATTTGCGTGCCCCGGCTCTGCACAATCATTTCGAAAATTTGCAGTCTCGGCTTACGGCGCTGGATAAACATATGGCCTTACATCTTCACGAACTTCCACCAACAGTCCATGCTGCCTTGGTCGCCCAGCGCAAAGACCTGGTGGAGCAGTTGGATAGTGTAAGAGTCGCCAAGGAACAATTCGAGCGTTGTGGCTCCACTGCTACGTCTGTTTTCAGCCCATATGCAATGGCCAATATAGGCGATTATCAGCACAGCTTTGGGCCTCAAGGCACTACGCCTAACTTTGCTATTCCAGCAGCCACCGTTCCGATTAGCTTCATTACGCCTGGGTTTGCTGCGACTCATGTGGCTATGGAAAGTGCCATTGACCAGACCGGATCTGCAGCGAACAACAGCTGGGGCGCAGCTACTAATAAGGGCCTCTCCCCTGACGCGCCAGCCTTCATTCCGGGCTTTGCACAACGTACATCTTCTGAATCTGGTAAGAAATGCGTTGACGAGCTCAACCAGCATGGGCATCGCAATCATGCATCAGCTTCGGGTGCTAAAGTTCGCACATTAGACGGCAACAAATCCGTTTGTGCTTCCGCGTCTGGCAAGTACGGAGTCAAAGACGCCTGCCAAAAGATGGTAGGACAAATGCATTTAGAAAAATCTGCGGCAGCTCATCGATCCGGTACCAATTTAAGCCCGAGGAGCTCCTCGCAAGACGTGTTGCCAGTAGTGTCCGACCAAGAAGCCGAGTACGTTGATAGACTCGGTCTCAATCCTGCAAACGGCCAGAGGCTCTACTGCAGAGTGCCCGCTGAGTTTCAAGAAGTCATTCGTCGCGCTCGTGAACAGGCTACGTTATACGGATGTCTGGGGGGCCAGAGCAAGGACCCAGCCTATGATGCTGAGCAGGATATTCGCTGGGCCATGTCAGACTCCGAGCCCATTATGTTGCCAAAGAAAACCCTCGATCATTTTGCGGAGCCCCGTCCCTGGAACTGGAATGATAGTGCTTACAATTACCGGGTTGTTCATCACACCAGCGACGGTCTTGAGAAAGGCGCTTCCCAGAATCTTGTGTCGGTTAGCGGCAACAAGTCGGAGGCAAACTGCCCGTCAACACCGCCCAACAGTTCGAAGTATGAGCACCAATCACACCAACACGCGGACAGCTGGGACAGAGATCGAAAAACAACTGGCTGGCTAGGCTTGACTTCCGTAGATGTTGCTAAGGGAAGGCCTTCTGAGTCTGTAGAGCGAAGAGGATTGGAAAACACTGCTGCTAATCACGGTCCTCTTTCGACAACAAGTGGTAATGCTTACCCTTCCCAAACAGGCACAAAAGCCTTCGTACCAACCATACAGAACTCGGCATCCGGAACGAAGAACAACCTCGGCAGCTTCAATGAGTTAGAGGCCCAAGTGGAAACAAATGAGAACATCAACATCACCAGACCCACTGAACAGCAGCCTGAAACTCCACATCGCCGTCAGTATCACGCCTACGTTGAATCTTACGCTGGCAGTCCATTAACGCCCCGCAACAAGTTCACAGCTCTCTTTGTGCCTGCTGAAGTGGTAAAAGACAACGCTACATACAATGAACAGATGCCGTCTGAAAAAAGCAAGCCTGGCGACGATCCTAATTCTTGGAGCACTGTCACAGAGCAGAAAGACAACTGGGAACCAGATCAGCATTCAGACAACTTGTCTACTGATAGTTGGAGCATACCAAGTCAAAGCGGGAAACAAGAGCCAGCACGGTAAATAGCATCGAATTGGAAAAGATCAGTCAAAGAATGCTAATGAGATGACTAGTGCTCGAGAGAAGCCGGTCGCAACGACTCATACTGTTAATCATCCTGCTTCAACTGGGGATTATCTCACGGAGTCTCGCAAAATATCAAGGCCAACCACTTCCACCTCTGAACAGCAGGCGACTACAATTCCAGGCGGTATATTCAACGCACCAATCAAGCCTACATTCATCCTGCCTGAGGTTAAGAACTTAAAAGCTACCTATAGGAATAAAAAATCAGTAGATTCCTCGAGGTTAGTGACTTTAAACAGGGTTTTATGATGCCGTACCAAAGACCATCAACTGACCTCTCATTTAGCAATTCCAGCAGCAAAAGCAAGCATGAATTTCTTCGTGGCATGCTTGACTCCGCTCTTAATTCTTCCGCTCGCGCCAACGTATCTTGTGTAAGGCACGCCAGATATATTCCTGCCTCGGAGCGCGGGCCAGTGCATTTTACTACCGACGCAAACGGTTGGGAAGAGGATGCTCTAAACAAACAGGATTTATCGGCTGAAGGCCAGCATAGTAACAGCAACGACAGCGGGAATAAGCCTTCGATGGCAACTCAAATTAACCCAAGCGATCTCATCTATTCCGGACAAGATGCTCGTGCCATCAAGGCTCCATATTCACTGGCATCTTCAACATATCACGCACAAGGTTACATGCCTCAATATGATGGTGCAGGCAATCAGCTCGCTTTGAAGGCTAATGGTGGCTTTGTACCTCGATACCAAGGCCCGAACGATCATCGTGTTGCTTCCCGTGCTCCCGCTCAGGCCAGCCCGCATTATCAGTACAATGCTTCGGACTCTTTCAACCATTCGTACCGCGACTCTCGCAATGTGCAAAACCCTGGCCGTGACTCGTCAGCTGGGCATTTCGGAGAAGAATACTTGAATGCGTTTTGATACACACGATAGGGTTGAAGCGAAGTGGTGGGGATTTGTGCCGTGGAAATGTTATGTGTAGTCGATCAAGTTCCACCGAGTCTCATGGCGGTGTCATTAGATTTGTATCCATTGCCCTCACTCGTCAAAACCTTTGCGAAAGAAAGCACGAGGCACCACCATACTTATCTTCAGTATGTTCTACAACGCTTACTTTGTATAGCCACATTAGAACTCGGCTCTATGAGAACCTTTTCGGTTTGATGACGCTGAGCTAGGCCGACCAACAAAAATTTCATCGCATCACACAGGAACGGGGAGGAGACTAAGAAGAGGCTAAGGAGGCATGCAATTATGTTGTCAATTAGGATATCAATCGGATAGGACCCTGTATGAGAGTAAACCATCATACTGCATAACAGGAGGACTACTTCATTGAGCCGGCGCTATTGGTTCACGTAGTAGCTGCGCATTCTGTAAGCTGCAGGTCAATTGCATGGAGCACTGTAGCCAGTAAGACTCCTCATGTGTTTCTACTCTACCTTATGAGCTCGATGCAGATGAATCTGTAAAACCTCAAAGATGCACAGTGATATGCTTACCTTAACGCTGTTCCGTAGACAATGCGGAGGATGACGGTTGCAGCTAGTCGAATTGACCGCCCTTCAGCGCCTTAACGTTCTGCTACGGAAGACATGCTACTCTACGCGACCCACGAACCAACGGCCGAACCCCCATGTCATCATCAGCTGCTGCCAAGTTGATAGTAGATCGAGAAGATGGATACTCGTATTCTCGAGGACTACATAGCCCTCACTATCCGCACTATTCCCTCGAGGTGTCAATGGAATGGACTGTGATCTGTGATCCACAACGGAGCTGATAACGGTTGAATGTGATAAAAGAAATATCGACCGCAATCACGCCTTTATCAACAAATTTATTCTTTGTGCCTCTATGCACTTAAAATGTCGGTTGAGTCCATAACTTGAGTTTTTACAATAATACACCTACCAAGGTGAGCCTCGAATAGAGCTCGTTGCGAGAGAAAGTGTGGTGGTCAATCACCATTATTACACTCCTCCCACTGCTTCGGAACCCATTCGACCAACGAAAGGCCCAAATCCGAGCACGCACGATCAGAACTTCGCCTGGTAGCGCGTATCAGCATCCTCAAGCGCGACTAGAAAATGCTCTACTGCAGGAGCCGTTAATCCCTTAAACCCTCTACATGGCGGTCTCGACATCCTCAACACCGCTTTTCTCCGCTGCCGCCAGCAGGGTAAGATTGCGGCCTGGTTTGTGATCAGCAGAGGAAGTGCCTGGAAGCTTTGGTAACTCGCAATCCCCGAGGTGCTAGGCCTGCAAAATGAAATTCGGAAGGAATCTATCGCGGAACGAGGTGCCAGAATGGGCAACCTACTACATCAAATATAAAGCTTTGAAGAAGCTTATAAAGTCTACAGCTGAGACTTCGAAACAGGATAACACCGCTGACACTGCTGGTAAGTAATCGGGATAGAGAAAATCTGTCAGTCGAGACTAATTGTTGTTAGAGTTCTTCTTCTCACTTGACCGGAACCTAGAAGATGTCGACAGTTTCTACAACAAAAAGTACGCCGATGCAGCTCGACGGCTCAAACTTCTCGAAGACCGTTATGGGAAACCTATAAAGCTACCTACTAGCATGGATAGAGATGAGGTGGAAGACCTTATGGGGGCTTTGTTGGAACTTCGGGGTCAATTGAGAAAGCTACAATGGTACGGCGAGGTCAATCGCCGAGGGTTCATCAAAATCACGAAGAAACTTGATAAAAAGGTAGCCAAGGACTCAACACAACGACGGTACCTGGAATCCAAGGTTGATCCTAAGGAATTTGCAACCAATATCAACCTTTCCGACAGCATGAAGATAGTTAATGATTGGCTGTCGAAGCTTGGAGACGTCAAACTCTTCGATGATAAGAGCTCTACACATTCCTCTCATTCTTTGCACCGGGTCTCATCCAAGGTCATCTTAGATCTACCAGTAGGCACGTTGGATAAGGTGGATCATGCAATACGAAACGACGATGCGTCGTCGTTGATGATCTATCTAGAAGAGCTCAATCTCTCCGCTGGTGGCGACAAGGACATCGCGCTGTTGCTGCTGAATCTTCTGCAGCGGGCCATAACATGTAAAGCCAAAAACTGCGTTGATAAGCTTCTCGACCAGGTAGAATCGCTAGACGAAGGCGATGATTTGAACAAGCGCAATTGTATACACCGCTTTGTCATCACAATGGGGCGTCCCAAGCGCTCAAGTGATGGTGACACAGCAGCTGATGAAACCCATCTTGACGACACAACCAATTACATTACCCCAGCCGCACCGCCGATTTTGGCTCCACCTTCATCTTACGCAAAGGAGCTGGACGGCAGCAAAAGATTTGGCAGAGACGACAAGTCGGTTGTGCTTTTGGAACATGTTCTGGACAAGCTACGGCTAGAGCAGCGGGATGCATTGTGTACAAGAGACGTGTATGGGCGGATGCCACTACATTACGCTGCGCAACACGGATTGGCGGTTGTCTGTCAAGTCATCACAGAACGCATGCAAGCCTGGGGACAGTTCGATGTATCCGCCGGCCTCGACGCGCCCTACTGGCAAGACCTCGATGGATACGCACCTCTGCACCTCAGCGTCATTGGTGGTCACCCGCTGACGGTGAAAGCCATTCTCGAAGCTGAAGACTGGAGAGGAGTAAGCGATCGAAAGGCCGCAGTAAGCCAGAATATATCGAAGTCTGGTGAAGTACTTGCTCTGGCAACCAAAGCCAATTTCGTTGTTATCGTCAGGTTACTGGTGGAGGCAGGGGTAGATCTGGACTACCAGGACGATCAAGGCGAAACAGCTCTTCATGTAGCTGCTCGCTTTGGGCATACTGAATGCGCTAGTGCTCTTTTAGATGGTTCGGGTAGCCAACGTGCCAACACAGAAATAGGAGAGAATGCTTTTGGTTGGACACCACTGTTCATTGCAAGCGTAGATGGCCACCTTGGTATAGTTGAGCTTCTGATCGCTGCCGAAGCCGACTTGGACAAGATGGACACTTCGGGGTGGACTGCAAAAGAGCATGCTGCCTTGAGAGGGCATATGAATATCGCTAGGCTTTTGGCAGCGACAACAATCGCTCCTTACGGCTCAGACTCTGAAGCTTCGACCGTCAATTCTCCCTCCCCTCCCTCGTCTGTCTTCAACTCTTGCTCTCCCCCCTCCTCCAACGGTTCAATCGCCGACCGAAAGTCAAACTTGGCGACGAGCAGCAACGCTGCAGTACGTACTACAGAGCCTGTCAAAACATTTGGACATCGCTATCTCACAAAAGAAACTATGGTTCTTGTTAGTCTAGGAACGATGGATACGCGAAAAGCTATTGAAGCCGTCAACCTCGACCGTATCCCTTTCACCAGTGCCCATTCGACACTACTCGACACTGCACTTTCAGTTGTAGTCTCTGCTACTAATGCGAATGGTGAGCCTTCAATCACTGATTTACCTGTGCAAGATAACGTCAGCACGGAGCCGATCGTTTTTACTACGAATGACGCTACGAAGGTCAAATTGCTTTTCGACATTGTACCGACTTATGCTGGGACCAACGAACAGGTTGTTGGACGTGCTGTCGCCCTACTTTCTAGCATTAAACCTAGCATTGGATCAAAGCGGATATCGTTACAAGGAGATGTTACTGTGCCTATCATAGCAGCCAATACCCTCGAAGTCATCGGATCAGTCAATTTTAACTTTCTTGTCATTACACCTTTCACCCACCCTAATATGACCATCACGGAGAACCAGACATATTGGAAGAGCATGACTTCGACAATGGTTATTGGGCATCGAGGTGACTCGCCACCAGAGTATTTCCCTCTTGGTCTCTACCTAACCGATGCGAAGGTTTGGGCAAAAATGTTGCCGCCCGAAGCTCTCTTCAGCTTGGTGAAAACACTATTCAGGTACCTCAATGTCCGTTGTGAACGGTGGTATGATGCATCTGACCCGTCTCAGTCATTTATCGCTGCGGCAAACTTGGGAGCGTCATATGTCGAGGTATGATTACTACCTTAATTGACACCGGCAATTACTGACCTGTTCGTAGTTTGGTACGCTGACTTGCGTGGATCACTACATTTTGTTGGACTAATGCATAACAGATGTCCAGTTGACCAAAGACCATGTTCCTGTGATATATCACGACTTTCTCGTCAGCGAAACAGGCATCGATGCTCCTGTTCATACCCTTACTCTTGAGCAGGTGGGTATAGAGCTTTACGCTCCGGTAGTATGGAAATGTTAATCCTATTCTAGTTTCTTCATGTCAACGACGCTCGAACTCCGCGGCCATCTCGCCCATCTTCTCCAGATCCGACAGATGGAAAGGCCCAACCTAACAAAGTCCAAGACCCGCGCAGGCATCGATCGATGTCCGCTGGCAATCTAGCTAAAGATGACGTGTCGGAAATGAGCGAACGCATGAAACATACTCGTGACTTCAAGATCAAGGGTTTCAAAAGCAATAGTCGTGGTAATTTTATCCAAGCGCCTTTCACCACGCTAGAAGAAATGTTCAAGAAGCTTCCGGAAAGCATAGGTTTCAACATTGAGATGAGTATGTCAATTCCAGCGACCTTGGGAGCGAGTGTATCATACTGATACCAGAATTTAGAGTATCCCATGCTCCACGAAAGTGAAGAGCAAGAAATGGACACCTATGCCGTCGAACTCAACTCTTTCGTCGACACCGTACTTACAAAGGTGTATGATCTTGGCAAGAAGCGCAACGTCATTTTCTCGAGCTTCAATCCAGACATCTGCCTCCTCTTGTCCTTCAAGCAGCCTTCCATTCCCATTCTCTTCCTTACCGACGCTGGTACCAGCCCAACAGGTGACATAAGAGCAAGTAGTCTGCAAGAAGCCATTCGGTTTGCGTCGCGGTGGAATCTTCTGGGTGTGGTTTCGGCAGCGGAACCGTTGGTTATCAGTCCGAGGTTGGTAAAGGTGGTGAAGGAGTCGGGGCTCGTATGCGTTTCGTACGGTACGGTCAATAACGACCCGGACAAAGTCAAGGTACAATTCCCCATGCCCAACACACTACTTACCTCAATATACGAGAAGCTAAACTATTGTTATCAGTTGCAAGTTGATGAGGGCATCGATGCCGTGATCGTTGACAGCGTACTTGCCATTCGAAAAGGCTTGACAGCTTCTGAGAGCAAAATCGCTCCCAAAGCCGCAACTGTCGCTACTGAAGGTTGAGTGCTAATAGTGAAATTTCAGCTAGAAAACATGAAGGATTTTTCATAAAAACCCGATACCCCGATGATAACATGATGTCTCATGCTAGCTACAAGAAAAGCGATGATTGATAGAAAATTAGACAGGCGGATAATTCCAAAAGATTTCGGCTTAGATCTTCAACTTGGTCCCTGCCAGATTGTAATCTTATGTGACTCTCGGGTCGTTTGTGAATAGTCTTTCTGTGTATTCTTCCAGTATACAAGGCGACTATGCTCTTGGCAATGTGTCTGAGATTGTGACCATAACACACCTGCTATTCCGGACCGATCGTTCTTCAGCGGACTTCTCCTGGCTTGTCCCTCCCTAATTCTAGCCTTCCATTTCACTGCCCTAAGCCCTCCTCATCTGAGCCATACGCGTCCCACTGTCCTCACCCCTATGACTTCGCAGGCCCCTTGGCCTGTACTTGCGCGGCTCCCTTCGGCGCAACCTTCTCCCCCGAATCAGCTTTAGGACCGTCATCTATGGCGTTGATCTCGAGAAAGTGGTAGAGCACAATTAGGAGCATCGCCAGCGAGCCCAGAAATATGGCGAGCTTGTAGAGTTGGTCGTCGGTGATCATTCTGCCGGGTGGAGAGGAGAGAAGATGGCTGTAGGGACTGAAGTGCGAGAGGGCGATTGTAAGTGTCCTGGAGGTTGCTGTTAGTGCATTGGCGGAACAGAGGGATAGTGGTGACAGGTTACTTTTTCCCTTAAAGAATGTAGGCCATGTATGAAGGAGAGCGCGCGTTTAGGATGTTCTCGATTTGGGGAGGACAGCTTTAACTTGCGATGAAGATTGCCTCGCCGCAAATCCACGCTAGCAAATCCGTTGCCCTACCAAGCCCCGGTCATTATCTTGAACTCTCAAGAGTCCCCGCACTCCTCAGTGTAAGAACAAAAGACACAGAAATACTTTTACAATATTTGGTTTTGGTTCAAACTGTTTTTTTCCCCATTCTCATTGACCTTTCACCCCCCCCATCGTCCCCATCCATTTACCACCTTTTCCCCAGCTTTCTCCTACTATTCTTAGACATGCCGCCCAAGAAAGATGTACCGAAGGTGAAGCCTTCGTCTTCTAAGATTCTTGAAGACAAGGTAAGTCTTTGCCCCTGAGTTCCCTCCTGTGCTACTGCTGATTGAGACATTATAAGACCTTTGGTATGAAAAATGTTAGTCCACCTTCTCCTCTAAACAACCCACTCTCAGAGCCCCCGCTCAATAAGCCGGCACACCTTCAGCCACCGACTTACACCCAGGAAACAGAAAAAAGGTGGCCAAGCCAAGAAACAAATCGAACAATTAAAATCTCAAGCCGCCCAAGCCAAAACCCCCGAGCAAAAACGAAAAGACGCAGACAAACTACAACGAGAAAAGGAAAAAGCAGCGGACGAGAAAGTGAAGCGGGAAACGGCCGATCTATTTAAGCCTGTTCAAGTACAAAAAGTGGCGTTTGGTGTGGACCCGAAGACAGTGGTGTGTATATTTTATAAGCAGGGGAATTGCGACAAGGGAAGAAAGTGCAAGTTTAGTCATGATTTGGCGGTAGAGAGGAAGGGAGAGAAGAGGAATCTGTATCAGGATACGAGGGAAGGGGAGGAGGAGGAGAAGAAGAAGGACGACATGGTGGATTGGGATGAAGGTGAGTCTGGGCATAGCGTTCGGCGATTGATTATTCCCCGCAGAGTGTATACTGATATAATTCGGATATCACCAGAGAAACTACGGCAAGTCGTTTTGAGCAAGCACGGCAACCCAAAAACCACCACCGACAAAGTCTGCAAATACTTTATCGACGCCGTCGAAAACGGGAAATACGGCTGGTTCTGGTCCTGTCCCAACGGCGGCGATAAATGCATGTACAAACACAGTCTTCCCCCCGGGTATGTCCCCCGCTCTCACATTCCTTCCAACCCCCTGAAACCTCCAAAGCTAACCCCAGGCCCCCGCCCCACAGCTTCGTCCTCAAAACCAAAGAGCAACGAGCCACCGAAAAAGCCCTTCTCGATAAATCCCCCCTCAAAACCCTCACCCTCGAAGACTTCCTCGAGTCCGAGCGCCACAAGCTTTCCGGCACCCTCACGCCCGTCACTCCAGAGACCTTTGCAAAATGGAAGAAAGAGCGCTTGGATAAGAAAGCTGCGGAACAGCAGGCGCGAGAGGCAAAGGAGGCGACCGGGAGGGCGATGTTTGAAAAGGGGGGTTGGGAGGATGAGGAGGATGATGATGATAGCGAGGAGGATGAGAGTGAGGGGGAGGGGGAGGAAGAAGGGGAAGAAGGGGACAATTGGAATATGGAGGAATTGAGGTTGGAGACGGAGAAGATAGCTGCTGAGAAGGAAAAAGAGCGGATAGCGGGGTTAGGAGGAGGCCAGGTGAATATCGAGGGGACGAATGGGGTCGATGGAGAGATCGAGGATCAAGCGGTGGGCGTGGGGGAGGTGGTTACGAATGGGGTTAATGGGCATGCTTCTGAGTAAAAAAGGCTATGGGGCGAGATTGGAGGGATGACATTTTGTTGCGATTTAGCGGCATGTATGTTCTTCTTTTTCGGGTTGATGAGAATGGGGTTGTAAGAGAGGAATGGGAAAAGAGGGGGTTGTGAGTGGTATATACTCATCCTTTCCAATTAAGCTTCACGAAAGTATCCTTCCAATAGATACACCGGCTTGATGATAAATCATCCTCTCTACAATATACGCCTGGTAAGGGGAATCTGGGTACTCTGCTCTATGTATGCATGGATATCGAATCATAACTTGTCCACGCATCTCTCTTTGATTACATGCAAGCACACTCATGTCAGGGTCAGGCTTATCTCCGTCCAGCCCCTTTAGTCGCCTCCTTCCTGCGGATTTTCTCCATCGTCCTTATCAGCGCCGTTTTGACCTCGCCCTTGCCGAATGTTGAGATGTCATAGTAAGTCGGCGCGATGTCCTGTACATCACCGATCAGTCTCCCTCTCACAGATTTCACAACAGACCCTTTCAAAGAGTACTTACAAGCAACCACTCCGCCTTCACACTCGTAACCGTGCGGATATAATTCTTCGTCGTCAGCACAAACTCATTGTACACCAGCCACTCGCTCTCCTGCCCGAGCACCGTGCTCGGATGTAGCAGCACGGTTTGGTTATCCTTGACCGTCACGTACGTCTTGCCGTTGCTCTCTTTCATAGCGACCTGCATGAAGAAGCCGCTGACGAGCGCGCGCCGGATGTTCTCATAGTATTTCTTATCTTCAAACGGGACGCTGACAAGCTCGATCTCCGAGCGCTCCATGATGGTGCGGAGTTGTTGACGGACATTGTCGGCGGATTGGAGAGCGCGGAGGGAGAGGAAGTGCTCGTGGCACCATTTCTTGGGGTCGACTTGAGCGGCGGGGGATTTGAAGGCGTGGTATACGTTTAGCATGGTCAGATGGTCGCCGTCTGGGTGGGCGAAGAGCTGTTTCATCTCGTCGGCGCGCTTGCGTGCGGAGGCGGGACGAACGAAGATTTGGGGAACAGAGAGAAGAGCAGTAATGGAGAGGACTTCGTTGGAGCAGTAGAATTCGGGGGAGGAGATGAGCATGACGGCGAGGGCGGGGTCCAGGGGAAATTCTGACGCGAGTTTGCCGAGAACCGTGAGATTGCCCTCGTCATCGAGGCAGGCAAGGAAATTGAGTTCTTCAAGTGCGCGCATGAGAGTTTCAGGGGCCGGGGGGTCCATTAGATCGAAGTGGACAAGGTCTTCAATGCCGAGTTTCTTGAGGTCGAGGACAGTAGAAGCAAGGTTGGAGCGAAGAATCTCAGGGTATGTGGTTTCGATGAGTTCTTTCTTGAAAGCGCCTTCGGTGTACAGTCGAAAGCATTTCCCTGGCCGTGTTCGACCGGCACGACCGGCTCGTTGTTGTGCAGAAGCTTTTGAGATTGGGGATACGAGCAGAGATTCAACTCGGATACGAGGATTGTAAACTTTCTGCTTGCTAAAACCGGGGTCCACCACGTACACAATACCGTCGATTGTGAGTGAGGTTTCGGCAATATTTGTCGAGACTATACATTTTCGTCCAGGCCGGCCACCAGGCTTTCTTGCGGGCGGCGCAGGGTCGAAAATACGCTGTTGCTGCTGAGGAGGTAGTGTTCCGTAGAGAGGGTATACCTTCAGCGGTCCAGCATCTGCTTCCCTTATCATCTCATCCACTTCAAGATTGATCTTTCGGCATGCATCTTCAATTTCCTCTTCTCCTGTCAGGAACAGAAGGATGTCCCCTTCCGGCTCGCTGTCGTGTATCTGTAGCACTGTCCTCAGGGCGGCCTCTACGTAGTCTCGCTCCGGTTCCTGGGTGTAGAAGATCTCAACGGGATGCGTACGCCCTGGCACAGCGAGTAAAGGCGCATCATTGAAATAGCTCTGGAATTTCTGCGCATCCAAGGTGGCGGACATGATGACTATTTTCAAATCTGGCCTTCGAACAGCCACCTCTTTGAGCAGTCCCATCAGAGTGTCAGTCGCAAGTGTACGTTCGTGTGCCTCATCTAATATAATCGTGCTGTATCGGGTGAGATTGTTATCGTTCATGGCCTCCCGGAGCAACATTCCGTCCGTCATATACTTCAGGATAGTTTTCTGGCTCGTCACATCCTCAAACCTAATGTTGTAACCGACCTCATCACCCAAGGGCACATCCATTTCATTGGCCACACGCTGTGCTACCGACATGGCTGCTACTCGGCGAGGTTGGGTACAAGCTACCAGTTTGCGGTTGATGTGAGGCAAGTCGTCGAACAGAATGAATTGAGGGATCTGAGTGGTTTTGCCTGAACCAGTCTCACCGACGAAGACGAGGATCTGGGACTTTTGGTACATCTTGAGAAATTCGTCCCTGCCCCAATGGTCAGATCGAAAAATCTCAATACGTGAAGATTTGTGCATACCTCTGCGCATGTACCGGCAAGTTCCTCCGGGTCTTCAGGATATTAAAATACTGTGTCGACAGCGGCTTTCCACTAAACGGATTATTTGGCCCATCCTCTACCTTCTTCGCCATATCTGCAGTCGTAGCATGTCGTGGGAAACTTGGTAATCCCGAACCTCCTGATGTCCCATTCGCCCTAGATTTTCTCCCGTAACCATTGCTATATCCGTTTGCATAGCCGTTGCTGTAGCTGTTGTCATCCGCATCGTCCTCATACATGTGCGCCAGATACGGATTGGCCTTTGGATTCATATCCGCGGCTGAGGTCTTTTGACGCTTGAAAGGAAGAATCTCCTCGGCGTCAGGCCTACGGTGTGCCATGGCTGGTTCGGTATGCCTATATATCGGTGTGGGTTCATTCACTCAATGTACTGACGTTCTCCGAAACCGTACCATGCTTTTATGACTGGGGTTACCAATGAGGCTAAGCGGAATTGGAACGGTGTTTATTCTACCTTATGCAGGGGCGCGAGCATAACTTTATGTATCTAAGCTGACCATTCCAGAGACACACGCAAGGCTCGAGTACAACTCTACTGATAGACCGCCTTATTCCCCTACTTTATCTATGTTGTTCGGACCTTTCTTGTTCAACTTACGGTGTAATGGTATGAGGTTCGGACTGCATGACTGCGACATATAGAGCTTCTGCAGTCCTTGTCAAGAGTTGAGCTCTACTTTATCACGCATCGGTTCTTGTAGCATGAAGTCTACCATGGAATCTCCAACATCCGTATCTGGGGATGATTTCATGCCAACTTTCTACGTTGGCCAACATGAAAGCAAACGGACTCTGCCTGTCACAGATCAAGTTCTGCGGCAGGCGCAAGATTGCGCTGTAAGTCTCCAGGATCCTTGATTGTCTAAAGCTGATAGTTCTCAGTATGATATGCTAACAACCCCCATCACAACACCTCACTTTCAAAGCCGAGTAATTGCACAGCTTTTGAACCATTTGGAGGCACTGCGATCTCATCCAAACCTTTCACCACCAACTCTACCAGAATTGTCACCGGTGGACTCATCGTTAACCCCTGGAGAAGTCATATCTCAATTACTCGCAGTCGCCAGCCCTTGGATTGATCTTTGCTCTCCCGACCCCTTGGTCTATAATATATCGCGCCAGGTCTTGGACTTGGAGATAGCATATGCCGCATTCTGTGGTATTGGGAATATCATCATCCCGGGTCCGAAGCTGCACCATGGAAAACTGCATGGAGAAGGCGTTACACAATATGCCTATGCAATACAAGAAGCTCTTGCTATTGGCAACTACATTCAGGTTCAGATCTGGCTGCCAATGATTGATCATTCCGCAGATGGCGAAGATGTGGAGGGTAGCCTAACGCCTTTTGCAAGAGAAGAGTATGTTGGAGCTCAAGAAGAGAGCAAACCAAACAGAAGTGATATTTTTGGGACGTGGGATGCGTGGAACATCATTAGGAGTGTATGTAAACATAATGCTAGGCTATTCGTAGGTAAGAATACAGAAATACATTCATTGCTTTTCACCTCACTCCGTGAGATTCTACTCCGCTCCCTTTCCCGTACGGTTCACTTCCTGGACACCGGAACAAGGCGGCAGTCAATGACCCATACCTGAGGTACTTCCTTATGTTTCTTAGTCTCTACACCAAACGGTTCGGAGGACTAACTAACAATTCTATGTTTAGCTCTATCAATACCCAGACACCTCCCGCCCCTAAGTATACAGTCTCGCTGGCATTCGGAGCCTCTGCGTCTCATTTCATTGAGCGCCCAGACATTTGTTCGAAATTCCCCAGGTTATCCGGTCTTATCCAAACATCACCGGGAACTCATCAGCAAGTACATGCGCATAAGGAACCCGCCATGGATCCTGCTTTGTGATGTCGGCCCGATTCCAGGTCTAGACAGTCCAGACTCTCGTGTTTCCACGGCCGATGGCTTCATCAGCCCAAACGCAGCACAGGATGCGCCAACTCCGGCTGAAGCAGCTCAGCAGAAGCAGACGGGCAATAAGAAACCTGATGATCCCAATCCCCACTTGAGTTACATCCGGTGGCTGCAGCGCAAACAGCCTCCGAGGACTATCCTCGAGCGTTTTGGCGCCGGTTACCAAGATTACCTCCAAGCTCCTTTGCAGCCCCTGGCTGATAATCTCGAAAGTATCACCTACGAGGTATTCGAAAAAGACCCTATCAAGTACGACCAATACGAAAAGGCTGTGGCGCAAGCGCTGGGCGACTGGGTTCAGCAAGGAAAGCCAGCGTCGGGTCCGAATGGACGCATCGTCGTAGCAGTAGTTGGTGCTGGGCGAGGACCATTAGTCACAAGAGCACTCCAAGCTAGCGAAGCCACCGGCGTTGACATCGAACTCTGGGCACTAGAAAAGAATCCTAATGCCTACGTTCTCCTCCAACGGCACAATGAGCATACCTGGCAGAACCGTGTTAACCTCGTCAAATCCGACATGCGATCTTGGAAAGGGCCATTACCAGAAGCACCTCAAGACTATCCCCAGAGCGATATCGCCTCACCCAGTGACTCAGGACCAAAGCACTACCCCATCGACATCCTCATCTCCGAGCTCCTCGGCTCCTTCGCCGACAACGAACTCTCCCCCGAATGCCTTGACGGCATCCTCCCCCTGCTAAACCCCACCCACGGCCTATCCATCCCATCCTCCTACACCGCCTACCTCACCCCCATCGCCGCCCCCAAACTGCACGCCGACATCGCCGCCCGTATGCCCGCGGACCCCACTGCCTCCAATACCCCCTACGTCGTCATGCTTCACGCCATCGACTACCTCTCCACCACCTCTCCCGCGTCTCCATCCGCCGCAGAGCCGGCCCCCCTTCCCATGCCCAACATCCTGCCCGCCTGGTCGTTCACCCACGGACCCCAGGCTCCGCTGCCTCCGAGGTCGCAGAACAAACACAACACCCGGCACGCGCGGCTGACGTTCCGCACGCGCGATCGAGCCGTCTGCCATGGCCTAGCCGGCTACTTCGAAGCCGTGCTCTACCCCGGCACCGAGCTGAGCACCAACCCGCTGACCATGGATGCCAAGAGCGGCGGCATGATGTCTTGGTTCCCCATTTACTTTCCCCTGAAGGTGAGCAACCCCCACCCTCAACCTCCCTCTTTCTCTCCTCTCCCCACCCCCCCCAAAACCAACCCAACCCCTCTAACACCAGCCCGAAACAGACACCACTCTACCTCCCCGATCACGGCGAGCTCACGGCATCCATCTGGCGCTGCACCGACAACCGCAAAGTCTGGTACGAGTGGCTGGTCGAGAGCTATGGCTGGAACATGCTGGTTAGCGGGGAGAAGAAGCGGATCCGGCTGGGCGTGAGCGAGGTCGGGTGCTCGAGGGACGGAGGGTGTTTGATGTGAGGATGTTGCCGGGTAGGGGGGGGGATTTGGTTAGGAATAGATGGGGAGAGGGATGAGGTTATAGGGGCTGGGGATAGAGACGGCGCGTTTGAATTTTATTTCTTGTGTTTTTACGAGGATTTGGGAGCGGGGGGGTTAGAAAAGTTGGGATGTCTTATGATTTTCTGGTTGTCTTAGTCACTTTCCTTTTCTGTTCCAGCTATTATGCACGGGTATTAGTAGTTTGAGAACAATGCAAGGGTGACACACGCGGTACCTTTGACTTCATCAACGAGCTACAGAGATCTGTCACTAAACGTCCTTCGTCTACGAGACAGGTAAGAACCGCCGGAACGTCAGACCGGTTCCCTGAAGTACATTCACGACCTCTGACCTTGAATCTGTAGGTTTGAGTGTAATTATGCTACCTAAGACTCGCAAGTATTATTGAATAGCAGCTGTAAAGGCTGGGCTGGAGCTGAAAGGATAAGCCGTTCGTGGAGAATTTTTCGAACTTCAAGACCGTGTCCCCAGCAAAGGAGTCTCAATTTGCTGATAAGTGAATTGGATGGGAAGCCTGGGTTTAGACGCCAACAGCAGCCAGCCAGCATCCAGCAATTGTAGCCGCAGCAGGCCTTTCCAACAAACATCCCTAGGTGTCCTCCTCACCGCCCAAATGACCTGATTTCCATTTCCTCGCTTTCTCAGCCGCAACGTATGCCTCGGCCTTCGCCAATTCCGTCTTATTGCCATGAGCTTTGTGATATACGCGGGCGGTTTTGGGAGTGGTGCCTAAGGGCAGAGGGTCTGGAGGGCCGTGGCCGGGGGAGATTATGGGAGTGACTTGGCGGCCTTGGGAGTCGCTGACATAGTCGGAGGTTTCAGTGTCTAGATTGGATTTCTTAGTAACAAGCATCGAAGGATCGTTCAAGGTTCGGGGTTACCTGAGGGGTGCGTGGAGGGTCCATCGCCAAGTTCCCAGGCATAGCGATCCAAATGCCTGCCCTCCATGTGCCTATTCCAGCCAGCCTCCGTTTCGAATTCGAGTGGTTGGAGTTCACATTCTCCTTCCTCGTCTTTGGACACCTTACCCGCCCCACAGCCGGCCCACAAGCAAGGGAAGGCCCCTGTCGAGGACCCCTTTCGATGCAGTCTTACATGTTTGCGAAGAGTCTCGAGGTTATGGAGTTTGGATGGGCAACGTTTCCATTGACACCTGTAAATTTTGTGGTTTGGCGCAGATGGGTGACGGGTAACGGGTGAGATTTTTCTTCGCTTTCTGGGATCTTTGGACTCGCTCTTGCGTTTTCTCTCGTCATCATTGGTCTTCCTTGGTGACTCGATGACAACTGCGATACCATCGGCGGGAGTCATGGTCTGTCTCAGCCCGCTAGGCCTAGCAGGCGTTGTGTCCGTGGCGCTCGATCCAGGACGTGTACGTATCGACACGTCTGTACTTCTCAGGATTGCTGCACTCTTCCGAATATTCTTGTCTTTGGAACCCGGGGAACGTCCTCTCCGCTTCTGGTCTGATCCAGACCCTGCGCCTAGAGGACCCTGCATCCGTACCGTGTTTGCAGTTGGTGTTAAGAACGATTTCTTGCCACTATCTGGTGCAGGGCCGCGGCGGAGACTTGGTGCTCTTCCCGTAAGAAATCCTTGATCGGCTTCCCCAGAACGCATATGAGCATAGTTCTTCGATGCACCCGCACTCGCACCCTGCCTGGATAAATCCTGATCTTTGGGTCCTTTGCCTTGAAGATGATTCGCAGAAGCGTCAACATCAATTGGCATCAATTGAGTACCAGAAACACGGCCTTGACTCTTTTTCCATCCCCTAGTAGAGAAAACGCCCTTGACGGGTTTCGTGCCAGCGACAACTGCTGTTGCAGCGCCCTGACCATCAACCGTGGTTGCCATGGTGACATGTCGGCGGCGGATTGCCGGTGGAGAAAGTCTCGGCTGTGCTTCCTCCTCATCTGCTTCATTCATCTCAACGTTGTCTATGAACTTGGGAGCCGAGATAGACGGCCCAGAGTGGCCTCCTGGATCTATGAGATCCCAGTTGAAAGTGCTTAGATCTGAGGTATTATCCACGATTTTAAAATTCTTGCGAAGTACCTCTAGATGCGAATTCAGTGGCGCCATTGTGGGGTGTTTTCCAGATGACACGAGAATGTCTCTACAGATTGTTTTGGGATTGTAACTAGACCGGCGTAGTGCATCTCGTCGGTCCATTGAACGTACAACATCCGCAGATCGAAGATGTTCTCGTTTCGATGGTTTGGATAAAGGCGGTTCGCTCAAAGGTGCATACTTGTACTTAGATAGGTCAATATTTCCCCTTGCATCAGCAGGTGAGCTTCGGCCAGATTTGCGTTCGGTTGCTGCAATTTTCTGCAATTCTTTAGTCCGTGGCATAGATGAGATGGGCATTTGAGCGCTTTTCGTTGCCATAGATGGGGCTGGAGACGCAGACTGTGGAGGCGTCGAGGTGGAGACACGACCAGCTGTCATCAAAGTCGAATCATCGACTTGCCAACTTTCAGTTCGATGGATCTTTGGTTGATGCTGAAAGTCATCTTCGTCAGACAACGATAGCGTGAGATCCACAATATCATTAAAGCTTCGCTTTCTAGCCATTTCTTCTTTAGTAGGTGGCCGAGGTGCAGGTGCAGACATAGGTGGCTGGGACGGTTGTTGTGGTGGTAGTTGTGGTGGTGCTTGAATGTTGTGGAGTGATGTTACCGGATAACTGGGAGTACCAGTGACGTTGCGCTGATCCGCCCACCTAACGTTGTAATTCTCGTGTACAGAAGGGGCTGCGGGTTGAAGTTCGACTGAAGCTGCATTTTGCACTTTGTGTGGCACCAACATGCCGGATGTGGGCGGTCTAGTAGATTTGGGAAAGCTGGAAGGTGCGGATGATGGTTGGGAAATTGGCGGGTGTTGAGGGGTCTGCAACTGTTGAGAGATTGGCGGCTGTTGGGACGTTGGTTGCTGTTGAGGAGGCGTCTCATTCTTTGCTTGACTTCGAACAGACCCTAAACCAGGGACGGCCGCCAGCAAAGTGCGAGCAAAAGGGCCCCGTTCAATGACGAAGCCCTTGGCCTCAAGAGTCTCGCATAGCTCTGTATAGCTCGGATTTTGGCCTAGTATTTGATGGACCTCATCGGCAGAGAGTCGCTTTCCAGCATTTGCTGGAATTGAGGTAACTGCAGTCCTCGCGGCAGTTGCCAACTGCCACTTGTGGGTTTCAGGCCATATTGTTCCTCCGGAGGGTGGATCGCGTGTGACGTTGCTCTCAGCACGGTTTAGAGCTACGTTGATAGGAAAAGAAGATGTCATGTTGGCTACTGGAGCAGAACTGGGGGTGCCTTTTCTAAGCCCACCATTTGGGTTGGTCGGCGAAGAGACAACAGCATTGGCTGGTGGTGCAGGGTTCGTAGGTCCCATACCACTGACATAACCTACCTCCGGGCGCGCTTGCAAAGGTGCTTGATAGGGCGATTGATATGACTGCAGTCGAGGATCCAAGTTCCCATGATTAGGTTCCATGGCCTTCTGCATTGTTCCCGAAGCTACTTCTTGGTTATCAATAGAAACAGAAGTCGAATTTTCAACTACTTCGTTCTTGTCTTCACGTGCTTGGGCAGCTGTAGGCGTTTCAGTACTATCAAGAACGGAATCAGCTAACTTCTTTGTCAAAGCTTTACCGCCACCTCGTTGTCGCCTCTGGGCCGGAAACCTTCCGTGGTCAGGCTCTGGTTTCGGTGCTGAACCGTTGATTGCTAATTCGGATTCCAGAGGCAGCTGATTATGTGTTGGGCTAGGACTACGTGATTGATCTTTGCCATTCATCGCTGAAGAAGAATTCGCATCAGCGGGTGATTCTGGCTGAGTGACATCTTGAACAACCGATTGCGAAGACGCTCGAATTGGAGGTTGCCCCTAGAATGGTCAGCTCAATCTGACATTATGCGTAGACTGAGGAGTGTTAGAACAAGTAGCAAGAAATTCTGACCTTTTTAAGTTGCTCCCAAATCTGCGAGAACAGAGATGGATCCTTAGCCTTATAATCGCGCATCTTTTCAATCATCTGCTTCATTTCAAGCTCCATCTGTGCCTTCTTGGTTGAATCTGGATCCGCATTAATCAGCGCACTAGCTCTAGCCTTCGGAATTTCCTTTGTAGCGGCAGCCTCGACAGCGGCAGCAACCTGACGGCGTTGATATTCGTACTGGTTGAAGATTTGACTAGGATCGACGGTTCTAGCGACTTGATCATCAACCGATATCGTAGATTGCAGAGAAGAGTTATCAACAGCCAGAGGTGATTGATCTTTGGTGTGGCCATCCGTAACAGGCGAAAGAGGAGGCATTAGATGGTTGAGTTGCCGATTGTTGGTCTGCTGTACATTGGTTTGATATTTGTGGGGCTGTGGTGGATCCGGCATAGCCGAGTGTCTCCCATCAGTAAGGCTTTGCTGTTCATATGAGTTGACAGCGCCAGGCCGTGAGTTCGCCGGCACAGTTGTAACATTAGCTGACGAGCTAGGCAATTGCTGTGTCGTGTAGGTTTGTGGGTGATCTGATAGACGTGTGGCACCGTTGAGTCTGGGTGACTGCTTGTTGCCGTAATGAGCAGGTGTAGGAGAAGACCGGCCTGAATGAGTGCTCAATTGCGAGTGTGACGCACTGGTGGGCCGCGGAGGTTGCTGATATTGCTGGCTTGGCCTTCGGTTCTCACTTGAATCAGACGAATGCGATCCTCGTCGGATTCTTCTACCAGAGGTGTCACTACTAGGCGTTGATACGCCCCCATTAACATTGGGGATACCGCTAGTAGAAGGATAGTTTGTATAAGAAGCCATTCTTGATTGAGGTGGTCGTAATTCTCCGCCATGAGGTACCGCATTCACTGCCCCCCCACTGCTGGATCTGTGGTGGTCGTATGAGCTCATGACGGCTTCGTTTGGAGATGAGCCAGTATAACTAATTCTGCATTCAGTACGGTTGTAGTTTACTATCTGCTGCATTGAAGGATTGCCCCTGGCCATCGTTCCTTGTCCTCTTGAATCCTGGCCCAAACCGGAGACATATGCAAGACTACCGAGAGCAGTGGTATCCACAGAAGCGCGTGGGTTGGGGCTTTGAATATAACCTCCTTTGATCCTCTCGGCTCGTCCGTTGTCCACACCTCCGTATTCTTGACTTCTGTAAGCATTCGTGGTATGGTTCATCGAAGTCGGTTGCTGCGTATACGTGTGGCCCTGAGTGGTCTGATTCGGACTTACAGCTGGATAAGCTTGGCGATGATATGAGCCGGTGTTAGGATCTGGGTATGACTGCTGAGAGTGCCCATCGTGTCCAGTACCCTGCTGAAAGTAGGGCGAGTAATTATAGTTGTTGTAAGACATTTTGGAGCATGTCAATGAGGAGTTTGGCGCGAAGAGGGTAGTTGACAATTCATCATTGTTTCGAGGCGCGTCCAAAGATAACCTCCAGTGAGATCCTCGCTGTAGATCTGGATCTCGTTGCTCTTTGAAGGGACGAAGTGAGGATGTTCGGAGTGCTGCGGCGGGAAAAGCTGGTTCAGCTTGGCTTCACACCATCGAAGACTGTTCGCCTGGAATTTGACCAGCTGTGTCTGTTACAGAAACTGCACTTCATAGCTCGTACCTCACTTCCTGTAGATACTTTAGTGATTACCTGGAACCGTTTTCATGCTAGCACGCGTTCGCTTACAGAGCCGCTAGTTTCGGAGCTTAGCGCCCACACTCCAGAAGCGGCATCTTCAAAACCGACATTCTGTAGAAGCAGCGCCAGGAATCACATCGACAATACCGCCGCGATGACGAAAATCAATACCTGTGCGTATTTGCCGGCATGACTTAAAGAAGCTATGCTAACCCTGCTCGAAATCTAGCCCTCCACTCCTCGCGGAGAAAGTCCCGCAAGGCGCACTTCAGCGCTCCCTCAAGCGTCCGACGGGTGATAATGAGCGCGCCCCTCAACAAGGAACTACGAGAGAGGCACAACGTAAGTAAAAACCGACGACCTCACGGAGATCTCCAACTGTGTTTCTATCACGAACGAGAGCTTCCAGATCACCCATAACTAACCCACCCCCTCCAGGTCCGCTCAATGCCCATCCGCAAGGACGACGAAGTCATCATCATGCGCGGCGCCAACAAAGGCCGCGAAGGCAAAGTCACATCCGTCTACCGCCTGAAATATGTCGTCCACATCGAGCGTGTCGCCCGCGAGAAGTCAAATGGTCAATCAGTGCCGTTAGGCGTCCACCCCTCGAAAGTCGTCATTACGAAGTTGAAGCTGGATAAAGACCGGGAAAACATTCTGGAGAAAATTGCAAAGGGGAGGGAGGAGAACAAGGGGAAGTCGAAGAAGGAGAAGGCGTAAGGTTGGGGATTTTTTTGCTGGGCCAGTCATGTGGAAAATGCTTCGGGTCGATGCCTGATCACGGCCAGGATCTGGCAGGCAGGCTAGGCTCTAGAATCGAAAGCTACCGCAAGTTCCAAGATTTCCTCCCTCAACAATGCACCGTATTATATTCTCCTACTCGAGTACCAGAGCTTTACGGTAGGCCTCCCCCGTCCCTAAACCCCAAGTTGCCAGATCATCTCTTCACCCACCTTTCCCACTCTCTTTCCAAATGCTTGCCGCCGTAATCCCACCAACCGTCCCAAACACCCAAAAACCCCAACCCGCCAGATATATCTCCTCCACAGCCTTTCCCCTTCCGGGAAACCTCTCCATGGTTGTCGAGGTATACGACTAGCGCAGATGAAACGATATACATACAACATTCTCGGCTGCAGACTGTCTCGGAAATCTTCTTTTGGGGGGTTGAGGATGAGGGCGGTTTGATGGTGAGGAACAAATTTTTTTTCCCGTGAGATGGGATGGGATGGCAAGGGAGAAGGGGAGGGGGGAGGGGGGATGGAAGGGGGGGAAGGAGGATGGGTGGCTTAGTTGGTATGGTTTTTAAACTATAAATTCTAACGACTCGATCAGCTGCTCTTAACAACAAGTAATCGAGGGAGTTTTCCTCATCCTCATCCTCACCATCCTATAAAAAAACCAAAAATAAAAAAAAACCGTTCCTCTTCCCCTATCCATCCATAGGCACCCGCTTCGCCGCACCCAACAATGGCACATGACTTTTCCCCTCGTATCTACCTTGCGTCAGCTCGGTGGCTCGTGACTCCCACGTGTGTCCTTTTGCATGGAGCCGGCATCCTACGGGTCAGCTTGCTCGGTTGCCTGTGTCATGTTGGAGCGGAAACGTGTTTGTGAATTTTGTAAGGAGTCAGGTTGGTGAGAAATAGGTGGGTGGGTGGCTGGTAAGGTTTGGGGGAAAGGTGTTGCGAATCCCGTTGAAGTGATTTTGTGAGCTTGATGGTGGGATGTCATTATGGTAAAAGAGCGTTTAGCAAGCTCTAGAGGAAAGAAAGAGTGTTGGAGTTATGAGTCTGAAAGAGGTGCTTGTATTATTGTTGTAAAAGAGCGTGGTCTAAGCTACATGTTGTGAATCCAGAATGTGTTCTGCCACCAGCACCGAAGAATGCTGCAGCGCTTACCTCCCAAGACTTGCAAGTATTACCAGCTGAAAGAACTGTAGAGATTGCGAAAGGTACCTCCAAAGATTGCGAATGTTACCTCCCATATTCCATGATTGTTTCCTCCCAAGAACTGCAGACGCTCCTCCCCTATGTGTTCGTTTTTGCCAGACTTGTGTGTTGGTCTTCTCCAAGTATGTATTCTGATCCTCCACAAGATATCCAAGCCTATGATTCACTTCCTATAGCAGCGTGTGCTCTGGACATCAATGCCTCGAGCTTGTGGAACTTAGGCAGATGTCGGTAGTGTACGACGCTAGTACGCGTTTGGCACGTCGTCCTCCGAGGCGAGCTGGCTGGGAATCATGTTGAGTACTCCGAGTGTTGTTTCGTCGTCAGCATTCTTGCCCTCGTGCTAGATGTTGGTTAGGACTACTGGATGACTAAAGTGTAGTTATATAAGAGCAGCGCAGGAAGAGAGGAAAATGCTTACTATACATTTAGTGCACGCAATTCCTGCGCTTCTGACGGCATTCGAGCAAATGGGATGATTGTTGCACTTGTACCCCGAATCACCGTTGGCCATGTTCAAACGGAAAGCATTGTTCATGAGCTCATCGGTCCTTTCCGCTGGGTGAGTAGGCTGGTCCATCAAGACCTCGGTACTTGGTGGTGTCTGTAGTATGCTCCTAGAAAGACCTTCGACGGCATCCCATCCACCACGCTACAAACATGTCAGATATTTAAGAGTGGTGAAGAAATACTGCTATAAATAGGCTTAGGCAATAAAAGGAATAGCTTCATACAATGCATTCAGTGCAGGCCGTGCCAGCTGACTTGACAAGTCTTGGACAAGGCCTCGTTTGCCGGTTCTTACAATAATATGTACCAAAACTTCCTTCCATGGTTCTGAAGATGGACTGAATATCGATGTGGAAAACTTTGTTTGAGACGTAAATCGACTGAGGAAGATTTGGATTTGCCTGGATGGATGGTGCTCAATTGAAGAGAAATTGCCTGTTAATTTATATACACCCACGGAAGGAACAAACCTGGCGAAGGAGCTACGACAAATAGGAACATCTTGCTTTACCTTCGCATTCGACCTGCTCCGCCAGGAGGATATACATGGTTGATGATCCATCGATGCTCTCGAGAAGAGCCTACTTATCCAGAACTCCCTCTGCTATTGGTCTTCTTCCACGTTTCCTGGTCGAAGAGATGACCGATTTTGGACACATACATAGCCGGCCCACACACTTCAGCCTTGGGATGCTTTAGAGCTGACATGCTTTTGTCAAATAGCTGGTGCCAAGCATCCCACACTCGAGGATTAGCCCAACTCATGTTGTTGAAGTGCAAGAGTAATGGTGAAAAAACTGTCACATCATAGGTTGATGAACTGTGGCACAACTTGATGTGAATTAGTCGGATTAGCCACCTCGCCATGGCAACGTCTGGAATCCGTGGAAGAGGTCGCGAAACCATACAGGTGCAATCGGTCCATGACACATGCAGCCCCATGAGTGGCTGCATTTACCATGCCGTAGGGCTGTCCTGATCCTTCACTTTATGAAACAGTCACCGCTCTTGAAAAAGCAAACGAGTACCTATTTGGATGAATGTGCCGTACGATACGCACAGCGCCTGGGCGGGGAGATGAACCCGGCGGCTAGGGTGATGAAGTTAGGTGACAGGAGAACAACGTTCCTTGAAGTCATAGAAGAGTCAAAGATATCACTGCGCTAGTCTTGGGAATGGGAAAGACGGCACATCGATGGTCAAGGAAAGTACTCCAAGAGGCTTTGGCCCAGCCGCGGCGTTCCCTCAGCGACGGATGACGCCCTTCCTCCACCAATAAGAGGAAATAGTGGACAGGTAACAAAGCTCACCGTGAACGTTTGAATCAAATCAGAAAAACATCAGCTCAAGACCGTAAACTGGCGTTGTCATCCCCTCCACAGAAATGGTGCCCAAGAGGACCACAATGAACCACAGTAAAGATCAAGAATGGAATATCTGGAATCCAAATCAAACCAAAGCATAGACGAAAAGAGAATGGGATACGTCGCTGTGATTTCATTACCGCGGGGATCTTTAGCAGAAGCGCACCACAGCACCATATCATGATCACCAGTCACCACAAGCGTCGGTGCCAGCCAATGAGGAAACAGCCCGTAGAATACGATTACCGCAAGAATTGAGGCGTGATAGCCGCCTCGGATCTGATTGTGGCGGGCCTGGCTGGGCACGGGGCTCGACAAGTCCACAGTCCAAGTGGGGCCACCATGAGCAAGACAGTGTGATTGGGTGGAGGACATTGCTCCGACTCACTATCAGTTCCCACTACGAGTATTCCGTAGAAGTTGTGATACCCAATGATCGACCAAAGCAAGTGGCGTAGGGCCCCAAGCCGCCTGGAGCGCAGCACGCATGGGGCTCGATAACCTACGGTTCAGCAGGCACGAAAGAGAAGATGGCACGAGTCGAAGAGCATTGGACGCCCACGGTACTTCACCTTATGGCTGCTGAGGTACAGTATGCGTTCCGTTGCTGTATGCATGTGACGAACACTGAAAAAGCTCAACGGACGAAGTGGGGCATTGTCCATCCGCTAGAGTATCACGTGATGACGGAAATTGATGATGGAGGCCCCCTGCACCTTCGCTTCGGCCTCCCCCCAAGTGTAACGGTGTATGGGGGTACTTCCCTACTTACCTCGGTAAAAGCATTTTCGATCGCTGGATAGTTGAGGTATCTAAGGTATACTAATACCGTACTAAGGTAGGGAATTGCTGTATTTTTGCTACGTTGCATTGATAGGTAAGGTAGGTACCTTAGGTAGGCACATACGGAATACCTAAGGTACAGAATCTGCCTTGCGCTCAGGCTGACCAACACCCTAACGATTACCTTAATGTGCATCTACAGTATGGATCTTTTGATAAGATACAACTCTCAAGTCCATTTTCGATGTGTCAACATATCTCGGCTGTTTAGGCGACGCTGCACTCTATCACCCTGTTCGTGGGAGCGATACCTAGGCAATGCAGTAGCGGGCGTGGACAGCTATGTCTGTGCACGATTCCTTTATTGATCCTCTTGATATCTGCTTACTGTGGTAGGTCTGACTGCAATCGTTGACAGGGTCGTATACCTACCGATCACCACTGGCCAATGCGCACTGTCGCCACGAATCCGACCCACGATATGTCAATCTGCCATGGGCGCCAGGTGCTTGGATATGACAAGTCATTAATCTAGCATGTCTCTGCTTTCCCATCAATCCCCATGTCGTCCAAAACTATAATTATCCCGGAGCCGAGGCGAAGGGTAGTTGAATCTGGGAACACTCGAATGTATTGGTTCGCATGTAGAGTAGAGTGAGTCGATGTAGGGCCTCTTTACACTTTCAGGTACGGAGGAGGTCTCACTGGTTCTGCATCTGCACAGCTCTGCACTCTGCACTCTGCACTCCACAGTCTCGTGCGATACTAGTTTGGACCTGTACATGGTTGCTTACCGACCGTGGAGGAGATGGTTGTCGTGAAGAGCAGAAAGTGGGGGGTTCTGCCGAGGGTCGGTGGTCAAGATGTCGGAGGACGGCGAAAAGGAAAAGGAAAAGTCTATCGGTCCGAGGGGTCGCTAAAAACAAGTCCGACAGTCGCTGAGGGCACTCTATCGCCAACCCTATGCTTGTTCCAACCATCAACAACGATCATCCTGAACAAGAACCGAGAAGTCTTGATATGGATGTGTTGATATTCGGAGAAGATGCCTCTTCAGCATCACATCACCATCGAATTACGGTCACAACCCATCCAAACAGGCCTTCACACCAACCCCTACCGTACTTATCACCAACCGACAAACCGACAAACCAGCTTTACCTACCTTACCTATCCACCCACAGGGCCGAGTCACACCCTCGCCCCGTCGGTCCTCGTCGCAATATGTAATCCAACCCTGCAAGTCCTGTTTTAATTATCCCGTTTACCCTTTCCCTGCAAGAACCAGTTGTCCGACTGCAGTATCCTAAAGATACCCTTCGTGACCTATCGTCCACTGGAGAGGCCTTCTTGGTCCGCGTCCGCCTCACCCGTGATGGACCCGGAGTACCACATATCCAAAAGTCCGCCCGAAGACAAGTCAAGCCTTTTCATCCATCCGAACAAAGCTTCGTCCATCGTTCCATGCAGCTTCCATGTCGATCCGTCTGGACGCCAGCCGTGGCCGTTCCAAATCCAAAAGAGGGGGCCGTCCAGCTGATTCGCTGTCTCGAGGCACACCACTTTCGACTTGCAGACAGCTTGCAGTCTTGCAGTAACCCACACTTCCACCGACTCCATACCTTATCTGCACCGTTCCCATACCACTAACATAGTCCTGAGCGCTGTGGCCAATTGACGACATCGCGCACTCTACCCATGACCCTGCCAGGGATCTTCACCACTCGTTATCGGCCTACTCCTCGCTCTCCAAAATGCAACACCGCGAACTAAAATTTACCACCGTGCTCGGGGAGGCCCATAGGTACCCGCTCTGCGTCTTGAACCCCCTTCATATCCAATGCGGCCAAGGCCCGCCTTTGCTTTTAAGTTATGTAGGACAACTGCCCCCCTCTCGAAATGCCCAGACTTCCTCAAGTATAACCTTTATGTGATGCTGAGTAAAGATCATCCGCCATTCGCCTCATTTTATACCACGGGTAGTAGCATCGCTGTGGTACCCAAGACCCACCAACAGTCGCCGACGTTGTACCATTACGCACCCACCATTGCAAAGCTGTCTTAACCTTAAATTGGCCACTCCAGTATTGTTCCTTGAAGAGCAAGACCCTCCTGCGCCAACTTTCGAAGCGCAAGTACCTGCTCAAGAGCTGCAAAGATGACAGAAACAGAGGTACAAACCGAGAAGGCCGAGGCCATTCCTGAAGAACCAGTCACATCACCGAGAAAGCGCCGTCGAAGGGCGCCCACAACTGGAGCCGCAGATGATTGCTTTGCGTGCCAAGAGCGTCATACCAAATGCGACAGGAGAAGACCGTATTGCACGCAGTGTCTTGATCAAGGCAAAGACTGCTCAGGATACAAAACCACGCTGACATGGGGCGTTGGAGTAGCCAGCAGGGGTAAGCTACGAGGCCTGGCATTGCCGATAGCGAAATCCAGGAAAGTCGACCAGGGATCGGACGTGAAAACGGACAACAAGAAGAAGAACCCGAACTCCCCCAAAAACTTGACAAAGCTGAGCCCGACTCGCGAAGATTCGCAGCATGCCAACAGCAATGGCCAATACAGCCCCCAAAACAGCCTTTCGACGCCGCATAGCTCAAGAAGTACTACCTTTAATTTCGTCAACATGGATCCGAGTATGTCGACGCCATCGCCCATGCTTCCTCCTCCCAGCTTTGATTGGCGCGCACCGCCAGCTCCCCAAATGCGCGGAGGTAATTTGTACCGTCCAAATCCAAAGCGAGCCCGGAGACATTCGCTACAACCACTTCAGGTGCCAGCACTACATGAAATTGGTGATCTGGGAGCGATCCCCATGACCGCGAATGTATTGGGAAGCTTCAGAGACCACGACTTTGGAATGCAGCCTTCGCCCGTCACATCCACTTTTTCGGGTACAAGTGCCATGTCGCCAACGTACAAAGACTATTACGCCCATCAACCGCTGGTCGGTAGCCCTTGTGAAGGTAACTTCTTCACGGGTCACGAGACTCTGGACTGGCCACGGGAAAATATGAGCTCGAGCTTAAGTTCCGACCAGAGTAGCCGGGACTTTGGCGAGGATGATGCTTTTTACGCTGATCCAATAGTCGCAAATACTTTGGACAACCTTTTATCAACCCAGCATGCTCTAAGCCATCATGATCTCTCTGTAGCTTGCGGGCAAGAGGATCTAGAGCTTTCTGACGAACCGAAATATCTAGACAACATCGGCCATCCGCCAATTTTGGTTCCAGATGACTGTGGAGCTCATGCGTCTTTGAGGATTCCGCAACCACTTCCTTCCTTGTCGATTGGCAAAACCCCAGGCCTCCAATTTCTGATCAATTACTTTGACAAAGTCATCTCTCCTGTGATTGTTGCGTTTGACAGCCCCACAAATCCATATAGATCGCACATCCTGCGCTTAGCGGTTGAGAGCGAAACACTTCAGCATGCGATAGCAGCTCTCTCGGCGAGCAATTTGAGAATACGAAGAGAACACAATGCATCGGGTTCAAACCGAAGCACCAACAGTAACATAGACTCATCGCATCACAACTCCGTTCGCAAATCTTCCATGGCCCACAGTGTACTGGACATTAGCGTGGAACGACCGTCACATACATCCGCTGGCGAGCCATCAATGGAAGAGCTTTATCACAAAGGTGTTTCGATCAAGGCCTTGAACGAGCAACTCGCGGATCCCCAGCGACGACAGGATGACTCCATATTAGCTACTTTATTGATGTTATGCCTCTATCACATTTGCGATACCGGTGTCGCAAAGTTCAAAACCCAATTTGCGGGGGTGAAGAAGATTCTTGCTCTACGTGCTGGCAACAAAGGATGCAATTCCAAAGCGACAAACTGGCTGACGATAATGTTTACGTGGTTCGACGCAATGACCGCTACGGTGAATGATCGGGAAGGACAGCTTTCTGGTGACGATCTGCACGAGCTTCCACTTGACGATCACGAATGGGCGCTAGAGAACCTCGCAGGCTGTGATGGGAGACTATTCAGAGCAATAGCCAAGCTAGGCCGCCTCAATCTCCTTAGTCAAAATAAGCCTGTAGGCGACGGTCCCCGGAACGCGGCGGCAGCAAGGGCCAAGCGAACGCCAAGTCCCGGCTCGAAGACTCTGGACTACTACAGCATGAACTACACTCGTTTCGACGGCAATGGCTGGTCTACAATGCTCGACGACGACGAAATCTTCACCGAAGAAACCGACCCCCGCGCCCAGTTCTGGAAAGAATGGACCGAAGTCCGCAAAGCCCTCGAGGACTGGCAACTCGACCCCACTTCCCCATCCCCTACCGACTTCCGCACCCTGCAAGGCGACCGCCGCGATCTGTACCACATTTCTGAATCCTTCCGTCACTCGGCCCTACTATACACGGAACGCCTCGCCTACCCGGCCCTGCCCTCCGCGGCGCCCAACTTCCAGACCCTGGTCACGCAAGCGCTGTACCACATTGCGCACGTCAAGTCGGATGTGTTCCTGCTCTGGCCGCTGTTTATTACTGGCACCGAGTGCGTCACCGAGCACGGCCGGCGGCTGATCAAGGAGCGCTGTTTGGATATCCAGAAGGATTCGGGTTTCTTTAATAATATCAGTGGCCTGGAGCTGCTCGAGAAGGTGTGGCGGGACGATGAGGTGGATGAGCGCTGGGGGTGTTTGGGACTGGGGGTTGGGGAGCGGAGCGAGGGGTTTCGATGGAGGAGGCAGATGGAAGGGGTGGAGGGGGAGTATATAGTCGTTTGAGCAGGGGTTTTGTGTAATGGGGGGTTAAGGTGGGCATGGGCATGGGCATGGGCGTATATACGATTAGCATACAACAGCATTTAACTTCTTTGTACCAGTCCGAATAATACCACATCTTTGATTCTCCTTTCGCCGGCTTCGAGAACCGAAAACTCTTCAAATCACCACCAGCGAAGTTTTGGTTAATCTTTGATACCTTTACTCACCCGACCGACCTCCTACATACAGTATTGTACGAGTACCACCGCATCTTCTCACCGCCCCTCCCCTCCCCGCCTCGCCTCGCCCACTCAAAATCAAGCAACTTCCTTCACCTACCTTAGTCTCGCACATAACCGACCGAAAAACCACAGCATGTCAGTGTCAGGCGACCTGTCCTGCTGTCTCTTTGGTCATGTTCCAAACCCATAGATGAGTAGTTGTTTTCATCTACCCAGTGTAGTTATGCCGCGTGACTGAAAGTGCTTGGCAACATTTTTATATTTTTTTGGGGGGGGGGGGAGGGGAGGGGTACCGTTGGTTGTACAGTACTGTACATATCGGGTCGAGCGGTGGGGGGTGGGGGTTTGGGGGGCGGGGGCAGCATATGTAAGTAGGTAAGGTACATGCATACCTACCGTACCTTCAAGTACCTTGTAGGGCGGGGTGGTGTTCCGCATTACCTCCACAGTAGCGGTGGTTCGAAGTTTTTAGGGTAGGGTATGTATGGTAAAATAGGTAGTGGAACCGTTGGTGTTACTGTAGTGGTTTTAGTGGTGGTGGGTAGCGTACGATGGTGGCGTGAGGGGGGTTGGGGGGGTGGTTGGGTTTGCGGAATGGTATGAAATTGGGGGAGGGTGGGATGGAGGATGGGGGCGCGGATTGGAGTTGGGGAGTTGGGGAGTTGGGGGGATTTTTGATCGGGTTGGAGGGCAGATGAAGGATTCTTGGGGGGTGGTCGAAAGGAGTTTGTGTATTTGGAGAAGAGTGCATCTCAGAGGGGAGGCCTGAATGGAGTTTGCGGTATGTTGAAGCGGGTGGTGTGGGCTGAGTATATGATTGGAGATTCAGGTATATTTCGTATCTCGCTTTTGAGAGCTAGTGCAGATATGCAACTATCATGGTGGATCACCACTTCTCCACGCCCGGCCTCATATCGATTTCCCACGTAAACGACGTCTTCGGTTGGGTGTGCAAGTGCCAATACGCATCGGCGATCTGTTTGGATAACATCCCCAACGTCAGCAAATCGTCCAAGACTCACTCGCATCCTCCAAAGGAAAGCACATTGCACGAGTCACTCGCATCCTCCAAAGGAAAGCACATTGCACGAGTCACTCACAGCCTCGGAACTAATCTTAGCATCCGGCCCCAAATTCCACTCCTTCGTCCTCGGGATATCAATCACACCGTCAATGATGGCGTGAGAAACATGCACACCCTTGGGTCCGAACTCTCGTGCTAAGCTCTGACTCAACGCTCTTAATGCGAACTTACCAGCCGCGAATCCGGCAAAGTTCGCTGAGCCCTTGATGGACGCGGTGGCGCCGGTGAATATGAGGGTGGGAGGGTGTTTTGGGCTGTTGTCACTGGCTTTTAGGAGGAGCGGCAGAGTAGCTTGGGAGAAGAGGAAGGCACCGGCGCTGATAGGAGGATGTCATTCAGTAATGATCCTAAAGAGGCCATGCGCAGCGTAAGGAAGGGGCACAGCTTCCATCGCGCTCCCACACAGACTCAAAGGAACTGTAGCTGAACCGCAAGACTGCATGTCTCAACACGAATACGCACCCACTGGCAAGATAGCCACTCATAAAGTCCTCCTCGCTCAATTCAAGGAATGGCTTCCTGACAAACCCACCCGCCGCATTGAGCACCGCCGCAGCGCATCCCTCGTTCCCAAATTCGCTCTCGATCTTCTTGACCGCCTCTTTCATGCTGTTTGCATTTGACACGTCCGCGCTGACACCAATGGCTTTGCCGCCGGCTGAGTTGATCTCCTTGACTAGGGGTTCGTAGCTAGCTGGCGTGCGCGAGAGGCATACCACCGGGTATGCGGCGGCGAATTTGCGAGCTACTGAGGCGCCAGTTCCTGGGCCGACACCAGCGACGATGGCGTAAGGGGACATATTGGGATGGACGTGTGTTAGGACGGATGACAGGCGATGAGATGGGCGCATAGGGAGCTTGGAGGATATGGGGAGTAGATGTAGTATTCCAAGGCTCAAGGCGGGCGGGGTTTGTAAGCCATGGTGGTGTGGTGTGGTGTAATGAATGATTAGTCAATCAAAGACATCATGAAGCCTTACTTCATCACCAGCAAGTAGCTTTCTCAACCCATGCCCCTGATGAACTGGATGCCTAAGCCCGGGCGCCGAGCGCAGCTTCATGGTGGATGATGGAGTCAACCTCGCTTTTGGACGAAAAGCTCGGTCGAACCGAAATCGCGTTCCGAACGGTGTTCCCATTAGAATAGAGATGGTCGAAAGTTCGGCCTTTCGGGCGTCCAAGATGTTGATATGATTAATCATTCCTCGAATTGCGAAAATTTTCAGCTTTCAGCTTTCCCTGTAGAATATAGATATATAAACCGGTTAGATGCTCCGATTGAATCCATTACGATTCGTTCCGCAATGGCTAAAAATCTTCTCATCTTAGGTGCGACTGGCAAACAAGGCAAGAACGTTATAAACTCCATCCTTGACTCGCCCTCTCACGACGACTACACTCTCCTTGCCGTAACACGCAATACCACCTCTGCTTCCGCAGCTGCCCTAGCGAAAAAGTCACCTCGCATCAAGCTCGTTCAAGGTAACCTCGACGACTGTCCTGCTATCTTCACCGAGGCGCTCAAAGCCACACAAAACAGGTCTATCTGGGGCGTGTTCAGTGTCCAACAAGCTGTCCAAGATGGCGCCACGCAGGAGCGTGAAGAGAGACAAGGGAAAGCCCTGATCGACGCTGCAATTGCCAACGGCGCCACCCACTTTGTGTACAGCTCAGTCGACAGAGGAGGAGACAAATCATCACAGAACCCGACCTATGTTCCTCACTTCATCAGCAAACACAATATCGAGAAGCATCTAGAAGAGAAAACTGCAGACGGGAAAATGTCTTATACAATACTGAGGCCAGTGGCCTTTATGGACGGGATGACCGCAGACTTTTCGGGCAAGATGATGGCGACGTGGATCAAAATCCTCAAACGTTCGAAGCCCCTTCAATTCATCGCGTGTTCCGACATCGGATTCTTCGCCGCACAGAGCTTCCTCCAATCCGAAAGCCCGGAGTATCACAACAAGGCTATTTCGCTAGCTGGCGACGCGCAGAATTACGACGGCCTCAACAAGATTTTCAAAGAGAAGATCGGGTACAACATCCCAACTACTTACGAATTCTTCGCCCGGTTTGTCAAATGGATGGTCACGGAGCTCAATGTCATGTTTCGATGGTTTGATGAGGAAGGGTATGGGGCTGATATACCTGCGCTTAGGAAGATGCATCCTGGGTTACTGGGTTTGGGCGATTGGCTGGTGAAGGAAAGCCAGTTTAAGAAATAGCTGTACGCTTGGTTGGGTTGTGAGAAGAGGCTTGTGATGGTTTGAGAAGCGCCAGGAGGCCACACGGGAGTCGAAGATGGACGATCGTTGGCTTGTGAAGAATGTACGATATATCATACTATAATATGAGCCTACTATACGAGAATCCACAGCGCAGTAATTCCATTTCACGTTCTTCTTCCTCCTTGTTATCTCCCTCGCCTTGTGTTTCCCCAACATTAACCCGTTCCAACGTCTCGCACGTAGAACGGAAGAAAGGTCAATACAGAGTCATCCGTTGTACCACGGAGGACGAGTGATACGACGGACGGACAATCACAACAGGCAGACATTTGCTTACTTGCTCTTGTAATGGTTCAATTTGATCTTCATAGTGGTATGGGGATTGAAAGACTTGGACTCAAATGACTGATCATCTTGCAAGCTCGAACCTCCCTCCTCTCATTTGTATGATGCTAGAGCCGACTTCCCTTTCTTGTCTAGAATGTCGTGGTATTCGCTGGCGACTGTGTCATGGATGTGGGCTTGGGAACAACAGACTGGAATCTGAAGCCGTGCGTTTTGTCCGCGTCGGTCTTGCAGTTTGTCGAGTGCCCCGTCGCCAGTAGCAATGACGTTCATTGAGTTTTATTTTTTCTTCAATCTAATATACATATTTTCAACTCTCATATTGAGTCTACTTCAAAAAAATTATAAAAACGTTAGGCTATAAGTTGATGTACTCGTCTGATTCTTGTGTTTCAACTTTCAACTGCATGTAAAATATTATTCAGTACACTGTACACTTTCAATACTCATTTAAATAAACGTTTATTTAATATGTGATTTTAGAAATTCTGATATAAATTGCTACGAAAGTATGTGCTAATTTATTTGAAAGTAGTCGAAAAAATTACTAAATCTCTACGTATGATGACACTTTCATATTGCTCGCAGTCAATTCTTCGTTATTTCGCACGTTTGCAATCATGAAGATGAACTGTGCTTTAATTTTCGCTTTGCGAACTATTCTCTTATTCACTGAATGATCGAGATGAATCAATCTATAGCAGAACGTCTTTTGAGTGATATCAATTCAATGAGCTCATTTTTTGACTTGATTCTTCACATTCACTGTGAACCGAAGTTTCATGATTATCACGTATCGAGCACGAATGCACGATGCATGGTATATTCTACCCTCATCATCTGAAACTCTTCAACAACTATCTCGAGATTCTCATTCTTATGATTGTTAGAATGTAGTTGTTGTTCGAAGGTGATTGTTACAAAGAAGAAAAAAAGTTGAATGATCTCATCTTCATTCTCTTTCTGAAAGGTGTTCATGAGCTTGTGTTGTGCTTAGTTGAGAGTGTCAGAGTGCATTCATGTCGCTTTTCGCTCAATCTTCAGAAGTCACTGTTGTAAGATTAATCTCTTCTTTAATGAAAATGTAGTCATGTGCATGATAAACAGCAAAGATAAAGCTTGTAGATAATGAGCAGAAATCAAAAGACTTATCAGTCAGATCATGAAACATACATAGTATGAACTTCATAGGCTTTTATACGGACCCTCGTGTGTATACTTGACATTGACCGGCTTTGGTTCCAGCACCTGGCGGACGCCTCACCAAACTCCGCCCGGTACTCTGCGAGGTCGTTGCAGGCCAGTATTCTCCTTTTCCACAAACGGACCTTCCTTCGTCACCATCGCTAAAGCTTTCTCAGTCTCTCAAGCTCGCTTCGCCCAAGACGATCTTTCGATCGGTAAAGGATGAAAAGCTATCAATCATATGAGGCTTCTAGATGCGTATACCGAGAGTGTATCAGTAACGCTTCTATAAGATAAGAAGTATAAGAATTGATCCCTCCGAGTTGTTCAGCACTTCTCAGTTGCATATAGTTTCCAAGTTTCAGGTGGGTGAGTTCTTGATGGCCTGGATGTGAAAAGTATAGTTGGAGATATTATGCGTCTTAGATCTGTTCTTGTTTTGAGGATTTTCTTATATTAAACAGTACGTGATTATCATTGATTCCAAGAGTCTCTTTCCTCTCGATCGTGTCTATCCTTTTCGCCTCTTATTTACCTTCTTGTTCCCTTAGAAAAAGTTTCATCACCCATGTATTCGTTGCTCAAAGAGCATTGTCGGTCTATTTCTCTCTTTTAATCGTTCTCATAATCATCGTTTGGTCTACTGAGCTCACAAGCGGTGAAACCCAGACGTCGGTTGTGCCGTCGCGGGTGTGCTGCCATGCTGAACAAGATTGGTCTTCAAGGCCTTCGTCGAGGGTCTCATAGTATTGACAATATTCTTCCTCTTCGAATCGTTTTCTAATTAAATCAACGTGTTTCCAATGAAACAGGGTTATGAATTGACTGAGTTTTCGTCGTAAAATTTTTCGAGGTACGACACATTAATGCTTCAGCTCTTGGATCAGGATTATAATAATAGCAGGGGTTGATTGAAAGTATTGAACAAAGATTAGCAGCGAAATATGCAAAAGAATACGGCCTCCAATTGCGACTTATCCCATTCAAAGCCTTTCTGACAGGTATCGCTCACAATATTGGGATGGGGTTGATCATACCAGTACTGTGAAGGCTGAATTGAGGTTTGAGCCACGACTGAAGTCATCTTAATATAACACTGTTGACTGTGCGTGGGTGAACGTCCCGGTTGATTGAAGCCAAACGGCTCAAGAAAGTTGAAGCATCCCGATCTCTTTCCCAAACAAAAATGAACATACTTCTAATCATCTGCGCCATTATAAAAGCGCCTCACGGTTGTTTCGCTCCGTGCAATGGTAGACTGTACCGCATGAGAGTCGCAACGGGGGCCATCGATCTTCTGCTTCGCTGAATCTAGCTGATGATGTTCAACTCTGTCTCTGTCTCTTCCACTTCTGCTTTTGGAATTCAGGGATTTGTGATAAGGCCTAGAAAATGAAAGTGTACGGTGAGAAATCGGCAGTAATGAACCCCCAAAACCGTGTGGCGATGTATCCTAACACAAGATGGTGGGAACGCTAGGTCCTGCGCATGTCAAGTATTAGGTCGATACAGAAATCACGAGGTCTTAAACGGGGAAAATGAGCACTGTGAACCTATATTTGTCCCTCTGTTCTTGAAGTTCTCAACGTCAACAATTGTCACCATATTGGTCGGCATAAAAGCCAGGGCCTCGATGTAGGTTCTTTTGGTACGCAATGCATATGTGTCTTAACTCGATAATGATTATTCCAGTACGTCCATCGAGCCCATTCTCATATATCATATTGACCTTGACCAAATTTGAATCCCTTCGCTAAATTTTGGAGAACAATGCCAAGTGGTTGATTGGGGGTTGTGCGTCCTCGTCTTTCTTCGCTGCTCCTCTGGTTATCTGTAAATTCAAGTCCTCAATATCCTCAAAGGTCATTCCTTGAACCCCATTGGCAGTGTATGTATTTTGGTGGGTCCATCGTGGCCATCTCCGGGTATCATATTGACCTGTTGAAGTTTGTTCGCTTGTTGCAATCCTAAGAATAGCGCGACAATATCGGTTAGGGGTTAATTCATTCTAATTTATCTTGGTTATTTACGATTCCTGGTAGTTACGTGTGTGGATGCTAACAGTATCCATGTCTTGTTCTCTGATAATTCGTACCCGGCTGGAAGCGGTCCCAGTCTGGCTCTCGGACATATTATATTTTTGTCATATTCGTGAGTCTCCCACGAACCTGGGATGTTTTCGTTTTAAAAGCCTTGTATATCAATCGTTCTTTCCGTGGATGCAAACTCAAAAGTCGGCTTTTCATAGGTCGTATGCAAAGCGAATGAACCCATTGGGAAGAAAAATCGTGTTAGATTTCTACATGTTGGGGACAGCTGATGTGGCATAGACGAAGTTTGTCCGCTCTCCGCGAGCATTGAAAAAGTTCCTGGCCAGGTCCAATTACGAAATATCAAAAGGAAATCACCGTCTTTAATGTCGGTAGGTAAACATGATCCTCGCTACTGGACGGTGTTTTGCAATTATTTCTTCCTGGGTTGAAATGGCTTGTTTAGTAGGCGAAAGACTTCCTCTATCGAAGTTCATCGTAACAAAGGCGTCATATCTGTCAGGCCGTTCGGGGCTCATTGCTTTTACTCGCTAGGCCGTTGAAGCGAGTTAAAAATAAGCTGAGGTAGGTATGGGAGACGATGTCCTTACCCCCGGATTAAAGGGACCTTTTAATTCGATCTTAAAGAAAACACGTATCTTAGTTTTGAAGCAAGTAAACATCTCAGCATCGCAGCAAATAGTAATGTCAGCTTTTGAGCAAATAGCTGGTTTTTTCACCAGGAGCAACTTGTAGGCGAAATAGCGTAGAAGTTGAAGGTTGGCTTGGTTAACACTTCAGTCTCATTGAAAAGTACAAGCTGAAGTTTGCAACAGTACCGTCAATTCGTTGTGCATATTGCCCCCAGTAATCCCCTTGGAAGCCCTTGCAAGCTGACGTAGCAGGAACACAGAAGTCGCATGAGTCTCTAGCAAGACTGCTTCCTTCCGTCAAGGCCTAAGACTTCAGTACAGAGACTTTTCTATTGGCCCGGGCGTGTAATTGCCAGTCCAGAACTGTTGCGATCAGTGAGCTGAGTAACAGCTGGTCGTCCATAGGGAAGTCTGTTGGCGCGAAGGCCAAGCTTTGAAAAATCCACGTTCTGGTTTCTGAACTCACTGTGCCTAAGTCTAAAAATTTCCACACCCAGAAATTGGTAAGTATAGTTCCAGCAACTGGAAATTTTTTTGGCTCAATCGTTCTGAAATACTGGTTCATGAACCTATGATACATCGGATAATCCGCAATGATTTCCATTTTGACGTTGTTGGGCGGAATATTGATGGTACTTAGGTTGTATTTGCTGGGATTGAATAAGGGTACGTGAAGGCAGCGCTCGTGGGGGTTTGTGGAGCGCCGAACGTGACTGATATCGTCTCGCTCGGCATGCTTCCACACATGGCGGCTGTAGCTACCGCGATTGGAGAAGGGCTCCGAGCAGATCTCCCAGGTAAACTCTTTATATTTCAAGTGCCAAGACTTGGTGTGGTTTGTCAATGCCTGTCGCTAGTATCTCTCCCATGAGCACTCCGTGACAATTAAACTCACACCGCCTGAAGTGTATATCGAGATGGGTCGCAGTTTCGACAAGTCGGCCCCACCTCGATGTAATGCAGCGATGACACTGCAACCGTCTATAGGGTATTGGTGCCCTAGGGTCGGACACTTCGCGGCGTTGGTGTAGCCAGGGGGCGGTACTATGATTAGGTTTTAGCTCAAAACCATGGCTCGGACGAAGCAAATAGGGCTAATGACCAGTATCTTGAGCAGGTCGGATCCTGTCTTCCTCACAGCCTGCTTGAAGTGTTCTTTTCTAGCCTATTTTCGGCGATATTTGAAAGTTTCTTCAATAGTCAAGAGTATACAGAAAGTATTGGGTATAAGGGTTTATCTAAGTAGATACTGACATGGTGAAAAGACTGAAAAGGTCTGAAAATTAGCAGATAGGCGAAGAAAAATACCCCAACAGGTACACGATGACATAGAGAGCTAAAGGAAACATATCAATCGCTATTGTTCCTTCCTTGTATATTGTTCCTGCTTTCTTAGCGGTTTCAAAACTCGTGTCAGTAAGCTTCCAAGACATGATTTCGTGGGCTTCAACGATTCGTAAGATCCCCTGTTTTTCGTTCCATCTGCTTAAGAGATTGTGCATTCTAGTTTCATAGGTGATGTGTTCTTTAAAGGCCCAGGAGCTAAGATGGGCGTATTGGGGGTTAGATACCAGGCGGTAGAAGAGGCTTCAAGCCTTTGCTGGCTAGTCGTACGCTCTGTTCGTATATTACTGTTTCTGATCATTGGTTAGAGATTGCTAGAGACTGGTGCGATGCCCTGGTTTGCGTAATAACATTGATCAATGGAGGAAACATGCCACATGTTCATCCAAGTCTCGATCAAAACAAAAGCGGCATTCAAACCAAAGGTCCCTGTACATATGGAGAATGTAAGGGTGACGTTCGCTCAAGCAACGAAGCCTGCTGACAGCCTCTGAGTTGAGGCTGGTGGGCGAGCTCTCAAGGTGGATTCGTGAAGTGAGGCAAATTTAGGCTGAGAAACCAGAGCAGGCGAACCCTGTTTATGATGTACGCAAAGTGAAAAAAACGTTCTGTACCTATCTCGATGACAGAAGAGCGTTGCCGTCGTATCATCTATTCAGGGAAAGGAAAACATGGAGTACCATTGTACTTTTACTAATCACGGTGCGCCGCCGTCATGAAATCTTTGGGCCACTCACTGCCCGCAATTGGACACCAGACTGCGGGCTCGGGGCCTTGATTGGCTACATCAAAAAGTGCCCTACGAAAACTCGTCTGGTCTCCACTTGAACGAATATATTCCTCCACTGATCCATCTCAGCAATATCTATATATGTAACACAATGGGTTTTGAAGCGTTTTGAGCCTAATCCTTCCCGTTCCGTGTCATACTTTGTGGTGTTTTGCCTGCCATTAACGTTTTTGAGTTGGTCGGTCGATTGCCAACTTGATACTACAGACACATTATTTTTCATTGATATTCCAGATGCCGCCTTTTTGTAAATGATATTCAGTGTGATCAGTTTAGATAAAGACTGCTTTGACTTTATTAAGGGACCTTAAGCTCGACGCAAAATACTTTGAGTTTTTCGTTTTGGGATTGAATTTTTTCAGATCGAACGAAGAATAGACAACTGCTTCAATAAGTATACCTTGATTAGGGTTAGGGGTCAGCTAGCATAGGGTCCGTGTCGTTCCTAACGGGCCAGCTGAGGGGGCCAGGCCAAGGTTGAGGACCTTCAAAGGTGAGGGTTGAGTGGATCGGCTACCAAAAGCTTGGTCTTTGGAACGTGGGAAGAGCCTCGCTTGTGGCAACACTGTGTATGGTTTTACCTCCTCTGGGTGTTGAAAGCCTTTCGTCAATTTTCCCAATTCATTGCGATTTCATCGGAAAATTGCTTGCGAGCTGGCCTCTGGTGATAGGGTTTGAATTTTGACCAGTGTAATTCTGGGATATCTGCTTTGTTTATATTTCTTAGTTCCTGAAGGGGTTTTGCCGCTTACGAGCCGACGATTTGCTCGCTCCCTCTCTGAACATGGCGATTTGCATAAGAACATGGGAGCAGGTTCATGGATTGCTAGAAACATGTCAAGCGGGTAATCATTTCAGATGCAAGATGAGTACCTACCGGAATATCTAGGTTTTTGTAAACTTAGTGATTTCTCGTGTTGCCCGGTTCACCTCTGTCTGGGCATAGCACGATGTATTTGCCAAAGTCTGTAGGTCTCTCATCGAGTCCACTACAGCTTCTCTCCTCTTTATATATATCAGCGAAGGCAAAACGCGCTGTATAGAGAAAAGCGACAGCCAATCGTAGAAAATGAGGAATTCATAAAGTGAGTGGATTTAAATAGTGAACTTTCCGGGACACCGAAATTTTGGCTTGACATCCAGATGAGATTTACTCCAACGGTTTCTTAGGACACGACAACCGGTACACCTCTACGCAATTCTCCTAGTATTTGAGAAGAGTCTACATTAGCATAGGCAGCTATAATGGGAAGTGGTAACATGCTTGCTACCGAATTGCCCCTTACGCTTCAAACGCTTTGTTGAGAGCTCACCGATCCGCTATGAATCTGTATCACTCGCTCTCTAGCTTGGATGATCAAGCTGTACGCTTCCGTGAAGAATGTAGTTAGTCTGAGCTTAATTCGGGCAATTTTCCAGCAGTAAAAGTAGTCCAACAATAAAGCCGGAGAAGCAGAATGAGAACAGATCATGATGACAACTCCCTCAACAGCTACGCTGAATATCATCAGCTCAGTTTTCTAAGGGAACAGTCCTTGCTTTGAAAATGGCAATGCCCGTCAGTGACCGATACATGTTTCGATACAGTCCAAGTTCGTCCTTTATAGCCACGGCAAGAAGTGGTGCTGAGTTGTGTTTGTTTCTGATCATCGCTAATAAATTGTGATAATTAAAGGGCATGAGAAGTAGAATGGCCGATCTTGAATATAGTTTACATCATAGGTCGAGCATTGTACGATTGATCGCATGAGTTGCTTCGGTATATAAAAAGTCGAAATGTATATTAGTTGTTGACAAGACCTGATATTTGAGAAAATTGACAATCTTCTTAGAGAAGAACAATTCTCATGCAGTCCAACCCGTTCCTATTGGGATATCTCGGTCTTCAATACTTGATTAAGAGATGTAGTCTGTTTATTTGGTCTCTCCTAGGTTTTCGTGTAAGCTCTTCTTGTTATATCTATGGGCTTCTCAATATAGTGGGAGAAATCATTCGCTAGGCTGACCAAAACGGCTAAGGTAGCGCCTGAACACTTCAAATCTTCGAGGTATCGGTGGGTTGCCTCGGAAGAGGTTTGAAAACATGGACAAAAAAACCGGCCATTTTTTCTGCTATTAAGTGTCCGTCAACTCGCACCCTCGTATGTTCGCTCATGGGCCTATTGTCGAAGTCTCAAATAAAAAAGGATAAGGACCGGCGAAGGTTCTGTTCTCAGTTGATTGCCCCTAAACACCCGCTCGAGAAGCTAATTCGGTTTGGAATGGGAAACCGAAGTGAAGTTTAGATGTTGTAATATTCACCACCAGAGTCTCATTATTCAATAGTATGCTCAGTGCTACGACGGTCTTAAGCAGCTGAATCCAAGTAAATCGTTGGCAGCGCTTCTTTAGGAAATAATTCTCTTGCTGCATCGTGGAGCACACACTGAGATACTACACTAGGCTTGAGATTTTGTTCAACTCGACCGGGCGCTGTCATCTTTCTAGTGAAGGTATCCGTCCCATCCTAGACCAAGAGATGTCTTTTGAATGGTGAAGTGTCTGCTATCCCAATTGTATCTGGCTTGCCTAGAACGGACAGCTGTATTTTGAAGGATTTACCTCTACGGCGATTGCTGAGCGATAAGCAGCACCAACACGGCGGGACTCACTAGATATTGTGTTTATCAGTAACAACCAATAGATGGAACGACTTAGACTCATGTACAACAGATAATTCTTTAGCGCGTCGGGACACTTTATCCAATGGAATGTTCTGGCTGCAGTACTACCAGAAGTGGACATGGTATGGCGGAGGATTGTTAGCTACCGTAGCGCTTAAGGATAAAGCGAAAAGCAGTCGTAGCTTGTGCCGGCTGTTCTGACTTCACAAGCCACGATTTGAAAATGCTCAGAATGTGATCTAGGCCTTGCAGTCCTTGGAAATTGCTCAGCGCAAGCTATAACAGGGGTATATGGTCTGAGACTTCTTGCTACCCCTGAATCACGGTTGTTAATGACTGTATGCAATTTGAGTGTGATCGACCTGTTGAGCTTGGTGTCCTGCGTGAAGTGCCATGTTCTTTCCAGCTATCATTAGCTTTCAGTGAATGGTTCAGCTGAGGTCCTGCTTTGGTTCGTCCGAAGGACATCCAATGCTCTTCAGTGGTCGTCCATTGAGAATCAAACTATTGGATAGGGGCTATGGCAATCCCCGCCTGTTTTCACCTCCTTCCTCCTAGATAGACTCCTATCCAGCTTCAACCTACATACCAATGCGCCCATAATACCTTGCATTCCAACAAAAACTTACTGCCTTCCCTATCTGCAGCAAAATATATACTCGGGAGTAAGGGTATGTTTTTGAAGTATGTCACGTGCTGGATGACATGATAGCGCTTAGCCGCGTCGTAAGCGCGTACCAACAACGTAGCACGTCTCAGTACCCAACATTCTTCAACGTTCATGTAGAACATCTCAATGGCCGATGTGGAAGAGAACCAGAGAGCCGCCCAGTTGGCGGGTCATGCTGTAGAGCTTGTAGCCGCCGGTCGAGCTGAGGTCCATCACCAATTATGTAAAGCTCGCCACAGTCGCTGACTGAACCGCGGTAGGATGGTTCTCGAATATTACGGGAAGCAGCTTCGCTCGCTCCTGAAAACCCCAAAGTCAAAGAGGCTTTTCTGAAGATCCAATCAAATGATACGATACACCTGTTGCAGAAGCTGTGCGCAAGATTCGCCCTAGAGCACCATGAAGAGGCGGGAAAAGAAGCCGTAAACTATCTCAATATCTCAGCCGAGGTCCCTGGAGATGTTGCAACTGAATGTCTTGAGCTTGTTATCAAGCGGCGAGATCTTCAAGAAAACGAGAAAGCTATTCAAGATAGTATTGTCTCTGGACTTTTTCGCGAGTCTCGAGCAGCAAAGGCTTGGCTTGCGAAACGGCTGAAGGAAGCTGCAACGGAGAACTTTGAAGAGATCTACGAAATCGGAGATGGTTCTGCTAACGCTATCACTGCCGTTGTTCTCGACTCATCAGTCTGGGCAGCGGAGTCTGTCCGAGAGACGTGTGAAACAGATGTATTCCAGTTGTTCCTTGCAAAGCTGATGGAAGTCGGCCACGACCATGATGGAAGAGCTCTTAAGGGGATTGCTAGGCTTCTGGTGGCAGATGCGAACAAGTTATACGTATTAGTAGACGAAGCTACGTTTGACGCGATACTTGTATCTTTGGATGACCGCCTACCGATAGATGTCCGGAGTCAAGCTACATTGGCGACAGCAAAATATCTAGAGGCTTCTCACGATCAAGGGCAGGCTGTTCTTACAAAATTTATCACATCCAGAATCACGCGGCATAGCAATGAGGACCTGGTGCTCGCATTTTCCGCAGCCACAGCAGTATTTCCAATTGTACCATCTATAGCCTCGGCATTGTTCCTGACTGAGGGATTCGCGCCGTCATTGATACCACTTTTAGAACAGAAAGCCAAGTCGGAGAAAGTTGAACACGCAGCTTTGGATATGTTGAGCGCCGCTTGTCTCGATAGTGCATGTCGAGAAGCTATCGGCAAATACTGTACTGTATGGCTTTCACATATCATGGATACTGGCAAAGACCCGAGAGCGGCCCTTGCAGCAGTAGTCCTAGCTAAGATTCGAGGTCCCACCAGCCATGGACCAGGAAATGAAGGCGCAAAAATACAGGAAGACACGAAAACTATTGATGACCTTGTCTCCAGGTTCAAGCAAATGATGAGCAACAATGAAAGATTCACTAGGCAGAGCTCTATCGAGGGCCTTGCATACGCAACAGTTGATCCCAATGTTAAAGAAGCACTTGTGACAGACAAGGATTTTCTAGAAACATTCCTCCATGCGCTGAGGACTAGTCCAGTTGAGCCAACAACTGCATTCGGGGCTTTGACTCTCATTGATAATCTCACTCGCTATCTACCTACACTATCCGAAGAGCAGAAACGCATGACTCAACTAAAGGCTTACGCTAATGCCTCTAAAGCCTCGCTGCAACCAGATCCACTAAACGAAGATGCTGCAGTCACAAATCGCTGCAAGCTCATGGTTGACGCTGGTACAATTTCGGTCCTGGTCGCAATCAGTAAACATCTCTCGACTGCTTCCCTCACCCTTGTATTCAGCACAGTGCTGTCGTTGTCAAGGACTGCGTCGCATCGTGGAATTATTGCGCAGCAGGGCGGAGCTAGATTACTACTACAAACTTACACATCAATCACTGGAAACTTAGGCACGGACGTTCAATCTCGTCGCACAGCAGCTCATGCTCTTGCTCGTATCTTGATATCGGTAGACCCCAGCCTTGTATTCTCCTCATCTGGGTCACCACCGTTAACATCGGCCATTCGGCCACTGCTGTCGCTCCTTTCCGAGGATTCCTCCCAAATTGCGGATGGACCTCGTGATCTGCTTCCTACCTTCGAAGCGTTACTTGCCCTTACGAATCTTGCATCGGCTCCTTCTCACCAAGAGGCCGAGACTATCATCCGCCTTGCTTTTGCCAAGGTTGAAGAACTACTTCTAAGTAATAATACCTTGATTCAACGTGCCTCAATGGAGCTTGTGTGCAATCTTGTCGCATGTCCTTCGGGTGTTGAGATATTTGCTGACGAATCGAAAGTTGCGGCAAGGCGATTGCATATCTTACTTGCTCTTGCAGATGTTGACGACAATGCGACTAGGAAGGCTGCAGGTGGCACACTAGCAACTCTTACGGAATTCGAGGGTGCTGTGAAAGGAGTGCTTGAAAGAAAAAGAGGTATGGAAATTATATTGGCGCTCTGCCAAGACGAAGACGAAGAAATTGTTCATCGAGGCATCGTTTGCGTAAGGAATATAGCTTGTCTTGAAGGAAAAGAGGGCGTCAAGGGGAAACACAAGTTGAAAGAGCTTAAAGGTGTCGAGATCATAAGAGCTGCGCTTCAGAAGTCGAAGAACAGAGCCGTCTTGGAAACTGGAGTGGAAGCCCTGAAAGCTCTTGTGGGGTGAAATGGTGATGACATAACGACTAACGTGCTACGACTACGATGTGATATTAGACTCTATGTAGCTAATTAGAGGTTTTTAGATTTCATATCAGATGTTTCAACCTTCAGCAAAATATTCTGAACTTCAAAACCAGAAGTGAATATTCCCTCACCATCATCCTAATCATTCCAATTTGGGTTCATATTGATGTGATCCGTTGTGCATAGAGCATATCCGCTACCAAGGGAAGTGAATACGAATCTCCCACAAATACTTAAAGCTTTCTGATTGTTCCAGGTCTTGTTCTCTTTAGCACCCCGTCTGCCAAATCTTGAGGTTACGAAGTCACCTACGTCTTCCTGACCAGCTTCACAGATGCTTTCATTGTAGAACAAACTTCCTGGTTCAACCTTCCGGTATTTGAATCATAGTAATTAGTATATATTACCGTGTATCTTCCTTTCTACTACATCTACTCACAATCACGCTGCGTCATTTATAACAAAATTGTCTGAGCGATTCTCATCACGAGGACAATATCTTGCTCAAAGGCTGTTTGCTTTTACTTAGATTGATTCTAACAGACTCTAGGTTATTCCACATCTTTAATGACAGGATTTGTCTCAACAAGTTCTTGGTCTGATCCGTCGATAGTTTTTACAGAAATATCTACTCTTATGCCATCCCTATAACCCTTCTTCTTGCATATCTTGGTATCAGTTCTTTCAGCTTTTGGAATCTAAACCACAAAACCGACCACGACCAAGACCGTACCTGGTGAGAGCAATTTAGTGGCAATTACTGTCCGGACTTAGGTCAATGTCAGCTCTTTTCGGCTAAGTGGCGTACTGCTTCCCACTTTCTTTACCGTTAATGTGGCTTTGGTCCTATTGTGACACCTCCGCCTAGCACATGATCTCCGTCTTACGCTCAACTCTGTTATATCCGGGGTTTCTAGTGTTGAATTTTCAAGGACTACGATTTCGCCTTCATAGCAAATGTGCCCTCCTCTATCTACGAGAATTATTACTTTCACTCTAGAAAGCGGATAATCAAAAGAACGCTAGACCATTTTACGTTGATTCTTGGGGAGATAAGATTTGTTGCCTCGTAAGCCCAAGTTTGCAAGTTGGCCGAAGAAATATATGGAGAGTTACTGACTACTAAAGCTACGGGAATATGCGTAGAGGTTTGGAAGGTATCAAGGAGTCGGCCAAAGCGAGGGTGATGAGCCAACGTAAAGAAGCCCGCACCAATCGCAAGATTGGAAAGCTTTTCTGAGCGCAGCATAACCTCAAAATAAGAATACTAATAAGAGATTCTCGAATCGGTTGCCACACTGCTGGTTAATGTCGGATCTCATAGTAAAAGCATATCCTAACGTTAATCTTCACAATCTTACAAGTGAATTGACAAGAACCAACCACCCAGCGTAGATAGTACATAACACAATACTCGTTCAAGACATATAGCAACAGAAGAAGACAAGTCGGATAGCATAACCGCTATGGCGGAGAGGTTACGGCGTATCACCTAGGTCCATTACCCTGGCCCACTTCTCTCAAGTACAAGCATAGACGTACATTCGATCAAGACCGAAAGCATGCAAACTTGCTGGGACTGGAAAAGCCAATTCTAGGGCATTTGGCATTGTGATCCCTCCTACGAGACAATCACATGCAAGCATGCATATCTCATACGGCGTACATACAAGAGCATGACAAAGCCGCTCGTGATGTGAAAGTGTGGAATTGGTATCTTCACCCGCACATCCAGAATTCCGTTATGCCTCTCAAACACGTCCCAGGATTCCAGAACTGCTCTTAGATCCTTATCATCACTATCACTGAACACGATCCTAGACTACATCTGATCCACACCTAGGACCCATAAGACATCTTTCCCGACACACATTACGAGATCTGCTAGTCCCGCTCATGAAATCCTGGGCTTATACTGTATAAAGAAAACGAGTGATACGGAAATGCTCAGCGTCAGCCTTCGGATACGGCTTTGAGCAAGGAGAGAGCCATCGCGTAGCATGTTCCTGGATGAGCCTCTCCGTCTGGATCAAGATCGAAGCACTGATTCTCGGAGAATATTCTCTAGAGAAGATAGCGAATGGTGCAGCTGATACTTCTTAGAGAATACCATGATGGCTCGGTGACCCGCGCCACTGATTTGCAGCCACGCGTGATGCGTACGATCAATCAGCTTTCTCCTGGCGAAGAGCCCTGTCGACCCATCCAAAACAATCATGCGCAGTCTTCAACGCTATTGGCCTGTCTTTATTGTCGAGGCACAAACGACCTGTCAGTCACAGCTACTATCTCGCCGTTCATGCTCATTAACGCTAAGGCCAGATCTTTAAAGCAACAGTACCCCCCTTTCTAGAACCAAACTTAGCGAGTGATTTCCCTCTTTCTTAGAGATAATTCAGAGGAGTCTGAAGGAGCTTCAGATATTTCTCGACAGCCTTTTTTTTTTTTTGCTTGATGAAACTTTGACTGTTGACAGTGGGGACTCCATCGTCCGAATCTGACGGATGCAACCTCGCAGTCTCGAAATGAGAGAGGAGAAAGATGAAAGAATTGGTGTCGAATC
>JAABVA010000085.1_pt1 | contig 116939 bp, 110 predicted proteins | sample 5560331 | NCBI WGS metagenome assembly JAABVA01 (sample SAMN12812661, study PRJNA571458) | rock metagenome | isolation source: Antarctica rocks | place: Antarctica: Victoria Land, Mt New Zealand sud | collected 2016-01-07
CACCTATCCTCATCGGGAAATCTCACCTGAAATTCAAATAATGACAGGCTCTTGAATCGCTCTTCCATGCCACTAACTTACTATTTTTTTTAGTATTTAACAAACGCCTATTTCAAAAAATTTATTTTAGAACAAAATTATAAGTATAATTTTGAATCAGCAATAAGGGTTGAATTTATCCTGGTAGGATAAAGTTAACCCCTACATTAGCGGTTTTTTGATCCCCAATTATGTATAAGAAAAAAATATCCAAAGACTTTCAATGTGGTATAGTCATTACTATGGAAATCTTAGGCGGAAAATGGAAGCCTTGTTTAATCAGAAAGATATATAACGGGATTAAACGTCCAAGCGAGTTACATCGTCAGTACCCTGCGGCATCACCAAGGGTCCTCAACCAGCAACTTACAGAGCTAGTCAATCATGGCATTATTGGAAAAAAAGTTTATCCTATATTGCCTTATAAAGTTGAATACTATTTGACCGAAGTTGGATTAAGTCTTCTACCACTTATTCATCAAATTGAGAAATGGGGCCTCGCTAATTCTGGTATTATTAGCATGTAAAATTCCTGACTGATCTGGATTTGCAATCCCGCATCCCACAGCTTGGAATCTGTGATCCCATCTGTTCTATCAAAACTACTTCAATGAAACCCGGCGCAACCGGTATGTTCCATTGTAATGCCCTCTCTCCATTACAATATTAGAATATTATACTAAAAGTTAGCAAAATAAAAAATTTATTTTGGAGTGAACAAACGATGATTTTATGCCTGTAAAAGAAGCATGTTGACAGCTATAACGATTAGATAATCAAGGAAGTGCAGCATAAAATCAATCAAAGGCCAAGAAAAAGCCTGAAATTCAATAACCACCGTTAGTCCGGATTTGCAATCCGGTCTTTAGAGCTAAGGATCTCTGATCCTTTCATATTAAAATCAAAATCCAATTTATACTCAATAAAAGAAGTATTAGTCTTTAAAGTTTTGGTCAATCCTTCCCAACCGGCCGCTCGCTCAACTCCCGCTTACTCCCATCATATAATTCATATTCCATCAACCTGCAATCCAGCTTCCCGTTAAAAAATTCAATTTTGCGTGCTGCTTTTAGCCCTACTTTTTTGGCCAGTTCCGGGTTGCCGGTAAAAACATAACCGCGGTAACCTTTGCAATTGGTTTTTAAAAAGTCGCCCACGCGTTTATAAGTTGCTTCTAATTTGGAATGTACGCCCAAACGTTCGCCGTATTCCGGGTTAAAGAAAACCACGCCTGCTTGTTCCGGTACTTCTGTCTCCGCAAAATCACAAACCTGAAAGGTAATTAAATGATCTACACCGGCTGTTTTTGCATTATTTTCTGAAATATTTACAGCATCGGCAGAAATATCCGAAGCAATAATTTTAAAATCAATTTCTTTCTTGGATATATCTTTCAGTTTGCGGCGTTCGGTAAAAAACACCTGTTCATCATATCCCAAAATGTGCATAAAAGCATAATTCATCCTGAAAAGCCCCGGCCGTTTATTGGTTGCCAAAAGTGCTGCTTCTATCGCTAAAGTTCCGGCACCACACATTGGGTTGATAAATGCACTTTTCTGGTCCCAGTTGCTGGATAAAATTGTACTTGTTGCTAAAGCTTCCAGCATTGGCGCTTTGCCCGGAATTTTGCGGTAGCCGTGTTTAGAAAGCGTTTCGCCGGAAGTATCCAGGAAAATATCTGCCTGGTTTTCCTGCCAGTACAAATGCAAAACAGTTTTGTTCCACTCCGGGCCGGAGTTTGGACGGATGCCTTTTTTGTCTTTAATCCGGTCCACCACCGCATCTTTCACTTTAACGTTGGCAAAAAGCGGCGTAGTAATATATTCGTTGTTGACGTTGGAAGTAACCGAAAAATAACCGTCAAAAGCGATCAGGTTTTCCCATTCAATTTCCATCAAACGGTTGTACAGTTCGCCGGGGTTTCTGGCTTCAAAAGAAGCAACCGAATATAAAACCTGACTGGCGCAACGCAGGTTTAAATTTAGCGGGATACAATCGTTTACCGTGCCTTCCAGCTCTACGCCGGTACTAAAAAAACGTTTGATGGTAAAGCCAAGCTCTTCTACCTCTTGCTTTAGATAAGCAGACAACCGTTTGTTGCAGGTGATAATTATTTTACTTTTTGTGTTGAAAACATCCGTCATAATTCCTGCAAATTTAATGATTTAAGCTACTGATTTTTAACTGCTATCTCTTAACTTTACATTTTAAATTAGCAAAACCATGGAGATTAAAGGAAAAGTACACGAAGTTTCGCCTACCACGCAGGTAACTGATTCTTTCAAAAAAAGAGAACTGATTGTGGAGTTTGTAGAGAACCCGCAATACCCGGAATATATAAAATTTGAAGCCGGACAAGATCGTTGTGCCTTGCTGGACAACGTAAAAGTTGGCGATGATGTAGAAGTATTTTTTAACCTGCGCGGCCGCCCCTGGACGGATAAAACCGGTAAAAAATCGTACTTCAATTCGCTTAATTTATGGAAGGTGAATGTTTTATCAGGTGCGGCACCAAGCAATTCAACCCCGGAATATGTAGCCCCTGCCAATATTAGTGCAGGCGCAGACGAGGAAGACGACCTGCCTTTTTAAAAAAACAGCAAAGTCCCCGCCGGATCCGGCGGGGACTTAAATCAACTATTGGTGATTTATATAAAGGGCTTTCGTTGGAGAAATTCAATCAGTACAGGAATCCTCTTTTTAAAAATCATTTTTTTTCTTTCTGAAAATTGATTAGCGTAATAATCGTGATTTTTTCTTTGTTCTAAAAATATTCTTGAGCCTGTTTAAATTTCTATCATAAAAATCTACACTACTTCTTTTATGCCTGCAAATTCTATGTTCGTGTATTAAATCGACACAAAAACCACAAGGATTTAGTGATTTTTGTGTGGTAAAAGAAGCATAGGAAATAGCTGAATAAAATTTAAACAGGATCTTTTCTGTTGCTTTGATTTTTACGGAAAATATATATTATGCTTTCCTGTACTTTTTAGTTTTAAACCCATACTGTTTTTACCCCCTAAAAATTGGTACGCATTTATCCGGCTCTTTTATGCCGAAGTTTTAAATGCTGGTTAACAGATGTTAAAATATGTTAAAGCCAGTTCCGGCAAAACTTAACTTGGTATTATTGTATAATGAAAATGAAACGCATTAACCTCATTATTGGATTAATGGGCTTTGCCCTGCTGGGTGTAATGGCCATGCAGTTTTATTTTTTGCTGGAATCCTATCAGCTTAAATCCGAACTTTTTAACCGTGATGTTTCTGAAGCATTGAGCAGCGTAGTGGCCAAAGTTGAAAAGCTGGATGCCATCAACACTATGGAGCGCATGAAAATGCCTGTCAAACAAACTGTTTATTTAAGAAGAAACAGGAACCCCAGTCATTTTATTTACAACCGTATTGCTGAAAACCCTAAAAATATCGCTTCCAAAAAGCAAACCCCCGTCAACCTGCACCCTGAAATTGCACGTAAACAACGCCGGATTGCCAGCCTGAAAGACAGCCTGCAAAACTTGCATGACCAAAGCAACAACCCGGAAGATATCCTGAGTTATCAGCAGGTGCATGTAGAAGAATATATTGATGAACAAGGCCGTCCCCATGCGCAAATAACGAGTGTGGCAAGCCCCAAATTAACGCCGAAATTGCGCAGGCAGTTGCAGCCCAATTTAAACAAATATGATACGGCCCGTTATACTTACAACGACCCGCAATCCGGGCCGGCTATTATTTCTGTTCCGGTCATCAATCCGGCTTGGGCTAAAGAACAGCAGCGTTTAAAAAAAGAACAGACTTTTAAGCATATAAAAAAACTACTGGAAGATTCTGTGCATTTGCTAAAGGCCAAACTGATGACGCCGCAGAAAATGAACGTGATGGAAAAGCTGGCCGAGGAATATCAGAAAGCCGACGAACCTTTGGGCACCAGGATTGACCAGTTGGAAATTGACTCTTTGCTGCGGTTTGAATTACAAAACAAAGGTATTTTTTTACCTTTTAGTTATGAGATCACGACAGCTTCCCATGACTCACTCATTTTTTCAAACGCCGAAAACATGAACGGCGAGAAACCAATGTTTATCAAGAACAGCAGTTATCAAACGCCAATTTTCACCAAAGAAGTGGTAAACGACCCGGGGATGCTCAACATTTATTTTCCGGAAAAAAACCGCCTTATTTTGAACCGGATGACAGCCACCATGGGTATTTCAGGTGGCTTGCTGCTGGTGCTGATTTTATGCTTTGCTTACACGATTTCACTGATTTTCCGGCAGAAAAAACTTGCAGAAATGAAAACAGAGTTTATCAACAACATGACGCACGAATTTAAAACACCGGTTTCTACCATCATGATTGCCAGTGAAGCTTTGAAAGATGAAGAAATCGTGCAAGATAAATTACGTGTTTCCCGCTTGGCCGGAATTATTTATGATGAAAATGTGCGTTTAGGAAGCCATATTGAACGTGTGCTCAACATTGCCCGTATCGAGCAGGACGATTTTAAATTAGACCTGAAAGAAATCGACGTAAACGAGCAGGTTACCGCTGTTGTGGACAGCATGTCGCTAAAAATACAAAAACATGCAGCTACTGTTCATTTGGATTTGAATGCGCTGCCGGCTATTATTCAGGCAGATGAACTGCATTTTACAAACGTGCTATACAACTTAATTGACAATGCTATCAAATACAGTAATCAGGAGCCGGAAATCCGCATCACTACAAAAAGCTCTGGCAACTATTTAGTTGTTAGTGTTGCAGATAATGGGATCGGAATGAGCAGAGATCAGCAAGCCAAAATTTTTGAACAGTTTTATCGCATCCCAACAGGAAATTTGCACGATGTAAAAGGCTTTGGTTTAGGCTTGAGTTACGTGAACACGATTGTTAAACGCTTGAACGGCAGCATCAGTGTCCGTTCAGAAAAAGACAAAGGCTCGATTTTTGAACTTAAATTTCCGCTTGCGTAGAAATAGTCTGAGATCTGACCATACTTCTTTTATCACCTAAAAATCAGTGTCCGTAATTATTCATTCACAAAAAACCCAATGAACAAAAAACTTTTATTAGCTGAAGATGACCCGAACCTGGGCATGTTGCTACAGGATTATTTACAACTGAAAGGAAAGTTTGATGTGGTGTTGAGCAAAGACGGCGATGAAGGTTTGCGTGCATTTACAAAAGAAACATTCGACCTGGTGATCCTGGATGTGATGATGCCGAAAAAAGACGGTTTTACTTTGGGAAAAGAAATCCGAAAGATGAACCCGGAAATACCGATCATTTTTGCCACGGCAAAAGGCATGATGGAAGATAAAGCAGCAGCTTTTAACCTGGGCGGAGACGATTACATCACCAAACCTTTCCGCATTGAAGAATTGCTGCTGCGGATCAATGCTTTGTTGAAAAGAGTGGCCAACCAGGATAAAAAAGAAGAAGAAAAACCAACTCGCTTTAAAGTCGGAAAATACACCTTTGATTTTTCTATGCAATTGATTTCCATTGGTGACCAGCAGCAAAAACTATCTACCAAAGAAGCAGAACTGCTGCGTTTGCTTTGCCTCAAACAAAACTCTGTATTGACCCGCGAAGAAGCTTTGCTAAATATCTGGCACGATGACAATTATTTTAACGGCCGCAGCATGGATGTTTTTCTAAGTAAGATCCGCAAGTATTTAAAAGATGATCGAAGCGTAGAAATTATTAATGTACACGGAAAAGGTTACAAACTGCTGGTGAACTGATTTCAGATTTTTCAAATAATAACTTTAGTTCATAAAAGAAGTATAAGGGTTTTTCATATTTTAGAAAAACCTAATTCTTCTTCTCATGCAATTTTCCTTCTCTGCAAAAACTTGCAAACACTGCTTTATATAAAGTCTAATATATCTTTACATTTAAAGATTTGAGGTACATGATTTTTGAAGTTAAATATTAATACTTTAGCTAATCTAATTGAAGATATTTAATAGACTTTATATAAGTGTTATAAAACGTTTTCCGTTTGAGGTCCTATCCACTTGTATAACAGTACATCATCCAAACTTGAGATAAAAAATGGAAGCACTAACGGAAGCACTAATATTACTGCCTATAGCCTTAATTATAATTTCAATTGTTGTTGGTGTACCAATCGTTTATATCGACTTTATTGGTTTTCTTGTAAAAGGAAAGAGGGTGGTAAGCAGCTTTTTTATTGGATTTTCAGAATTAGGCTCTTTAATTATATTACCTTCTATGTATGCTAACTTTGGTAAAGGTTACGGCAATATTTGTTGCGGAGATACAATGGATACAGCAATATTTTCACCACAGCACCAGCTTACTGTTGCAATAATAATTTTACTTTGTTTAGCCAGTTATTTTATTTCAAAGTTTAAAAGTAATCTATCTACACCAATTGTTGAAGTGCTGTTAAACGCCTTTCTTTTGATTGGAATTATATTGAACTTGTTTATCGGGTTTCAGACAACATCAGCCGGATATTTTATTACAGGGAACATTCCTATAATTCTATTATTCATATTAATGATAATTAAAAACCAAAGGTTATTTGTTGAGCAATATGAAAAATTTCCTCAAAAAGACCTAACCAAATTTGATGTTATAGCTTGGAATATCCTATCATCAAAGCCATTGGTAAAATTTCCAGTGCTTTTAATCGTCTGTTTGCCTGTTGTAGTGGTTACCATAATATTTTTACTGTTATTCGGCCAAAAGCCTGATTCGATAATCAGAGCCTTTACAGATACTTATAAGCATGGTTTTTCTGAATTGACCTTTAACTGCGATAATGTAAATTGCGGCGGGCATTATTTGTGTTCTGTTGCAGCAAAAGGACATCAAAATATAGTTAAACCTACCCGTTTAGGTAAAAGGAACGGATATGACATCATTTGTAACAGGCAACTTTTAATTTCAAATGCTTTTGAAGAGTTGATTCAGGAAAAATTTCCTTCTGCACACTTTTTTATTAGATGTCAATACAACAAAGTTGGTAATCTGATCCATCGTTACTATAAAATTTTTGACAACAAGTTTGTGGCTGATTTGATATACCTGTTGATGAAGCCCGTAGAATTGATATTCGTCCTAACATTATATACCTTCGACAAAAAGCCGGAAAACAGGATAGCCAAACAATACTTAAGTTGTTCAGATAAATTGCAAATTACCAAGGTGTATTTAATTAACTTATAAAAGATATGTTTATAAAAAGTGTCGGCTAAAACCCAACTATTTACTTTTCAATTTAATAAAACCTATTTCTTTTTAGCATTTCTGCTATTTATGATTGAAGTTATTATCGGCGCATATTTGCACGATGCTGTTATACGTCCATACGGCGGAGATTTTTTAGTTGTAATCTTAATCTACTGCTTTGTAAAAAGCTTTTTAAATACGCCGGTGATGGTTACTGCCTTAGCCGTTCTCCTGTTTTCTTATCTGATAGAAACGCTGCAATATTTCCATATTGTTGATATGCTCGGCCTCGAAAAATCAACTATTGCCCGTACCGTTATTGGCACATCTTTCGCGTGGACTGATCTTTTGGCTTATACTTTAGGAATTTTGCTGGTTTTGATTATTGAATTTAAATTGGGAAATTCAACTAAAAAACGGTAAATTAATTTCCATTAGCAAAATCCTATATTTATTTTAAACAGCAGTTTTCTACCGATAAAAGAAGCATCGGCATTTTATTTTTATAAAGCTGGTTTCCTTTCTTTTGATTCCCACAAAAATAAATTATTTATTTTGCTAACTTTTTTAGCAATTAATACGTAATATTGTAATGGAGAGAGGGCATTACAATGGAACATTCATTTATTTTTTTGGGGATTATTATCGGGCTGATTATCTTACTCATCGCCTATTTGTCGAACAATCCGGATACACGGAGCATCGACATTACTTTTTATCAGTTTAAAGTGTTGGTGAAGAAAAGTGGCCGACAAAATTCTGTTGTCCGGAAAATTGTGCGCCGCCGCAGGGCACTCAAACAAAAAGCAAAAGAAGTTAAAGAAGAAGCATCCAAATAAACCAGATGCTTCTTTTATCGGCATAAAAAAAGCGTGCAAGTAAAAAACCTGCACGCTTCTATATCTGTAAACTTGAGCTTTACTTTTTAACGTACATCACTTCTTTTACCGCTTTAATTACTTTTTCGGGGTTTGGCAGATATTCCTGGATTAAAGTTGGCGCATAAGGCATCGGAACATCACCACCCATAATGCGCAAAATTGGTGCATCCAGATAATCGAAAGCATCTTTTTGCACTTTAAAAGCCACTTCTGTCGCGATGGAACCCAATGGCCAGCTTTCTTCCACAATTACCAAACGGTTGGTTTTTTTAACCGATTCGATCACACAAGGATAATCAATCGGGCGAACCGTACGCAAATCAATTATTTCTGTATGGATGCCTTCTTTTTCCAGTTCGGCAGCCGCAGCCATCACCACTTTCATGATCTTGCCAAAACCGACCAGCGTAACATCTGTGCCTTCTTTTACTACTTTGGCTTTGCCTATCTCGATATAATAAGTTTCTTCCGGAACTTCGCCTTTATCGCCATACATCAACTCCGATTCCATAAAAATAACCGGATCAGGATCAATAATAGCAGATTTTAACAAGCCTTTTGCATCGGCAGGATTGGAAGGGACAACCACTTTTAAACCCGGACAGTTGGCGTACCAGTTTTCAAAACATTGGCTGTGCTGCGAACTCAACATACCGGCATTACCGGTTGGGCCGCGAAAAACAATCGGTGCGGAAAATTGTCCGCCGCTCATAGACATCAATTTTGCGGCACCATTGATGATCTGATCAATAGCAACCAGAGAAAAGTTAAAAGTCATGAATTCGACAATTGGCCTTAATCCGTTCATTGCAGAACCGATGGCAATACCGGAAAAACCCATTTCAGAGATCGGTGTATCAATTACCCGCTTGGCGCCAAATTCTTCCAGCATTCCCTGGCTCACTTTATAGGCACCGTTGTATTCTGCAACTTCTTCACCCATTAAAAAAACAGTGTCGTCTTTTCGCATTTCTTCATTCATGGCTTCCCGAAGCGCTTCCCTGAACTGTATTTCTCTCATTCTCTGTAAAATCAAGTGTTTTTTCGGTGGCAAATATAAGCAGTAAACTATGATTTACAACCGAAGTTTGGGATGGAAAAACAGTATTTTTTATCTCAATAAAAAGAAAAATACAAGTTGTGATTGTACGTGTTTCCCTTAAAATTTAACGGGAAACAATTCCTTTTCCATAAATAAAATCAGTGCTGATATTTACCGGAAGTGTTCCTGTTGGCTTGAGTTGACGGGTGATCACTTTCACCGCCGACTGCTGCATTTCCAGACTATTTTGATAACCGGCAATCAAAGCCCTGCTTTTCTCCAGCCCGTTGATGGTTGCGATGGTATATGGATTGGCAAAAACAGAAATCACGCTGTTGGTTAAAGTGGCAACGTTGGTTATAAAATCTTTTACGTTGCTGTTGTAGTCCAATTTGCTGTACGGACGCAACCGGGTATCAAAAACACCGACAATAACTTGGTCGTAGGTTTTAAGTTGAGACAATAACTGGCTTAGCTCTTCTGCCGATGCTGTTTTTAGGGCATAAAAAACAGTGTTGTTGACAAATGCTTTTTGCAGGCCCGATTGGTATGGCGTAATTTTATCTGTGCCGATTGTTACTAAAGCTGTTTTCTTACCAAAGTTTAAGCCGGAAATTACCGTATCGCCTGTTAATAGCGTAATGGCCGAATCCGTTAATTGCTGGTTTAAGTTTTTGCTTTCTTCGGAATTCAGGTCAGCAAATAAATTGGCTTCCTTGATTTCCTGCGGATGATTTAAGCCGACTGCATATTTTGCGGCCAACACTTTTTTTACCTTGACAAAAAATTCTTCTTTATTAATAATGTGTTTGCGGATTGCTTTTCTGATTGCTTTAACAGCACGTACAGAGTTTTGCGTCAGTTCTAAAATATCGTTCCCGGCGTTTAAAGCCATTACATCAGCTTCAGAATTCGGAAAATATTTGACCACGCCTTTCATCTCCATTGCATCAGAAACCACCAGTCCTTTAAAACCCAATTGATCTTTTAAAACGCCTGTTACAATTGGCCGCGAAAGTGTGGACGGCAAATGCACTGTGGTATCTAACGCCGGAATATTCATGTGGGCAATCATAATCCCGGTAATCCCCGCTTTAACGGCTTGTTGAAAAGGATACATTTCCAGCGAATCCAAACGTTGTAGAGTAAACGGAAGCAGCGGTAAATCCTGGTGAGAATCTACATCGGTATCACCATGGCCCGGAAAATGTTTGGCCGTAGTGAGGATACCGCAATTTTGCATGCCTTGTAAATAAGCAATGCCTTTTTTGGCCACATTGTATTTGTTGTCTCCGAAGGAACGAAAACCAATGACCGGGTTATTTGGATTGTTGTTCACATCCATGTCCGGCGCAAAGTTCATCTGCATACCCATTCTTTTAAAATCCTTCGCTACGAATTGTCCCATTTTGTAAATCAGGTTATTATTGCGGATAGCGCCCAAAGTCATTTGATATGGAAAAGAAATCGTAGAATCCAGTCGCATCCCCAAACCCCATTCGCCGTCCATGGCAACCAGCAGCGGAATACGCGATAATTTTTGGTAACGGTTTGTCAAAGCTGCCTGGCGAACCGGGCCGCCCTGAAAAAAAACCAATCCACCGATATGTTCTTTTTGGATCACTTCGGCCACAGAATCTTCATAAGCCACGCCTTTGTTGGTATGCGCGCGCACCATCAGCAATTGCGCGATCCGATCATGCCGGTTTAGTTTCTTAAAAACAGAATCTACCCAATGGTTTTGCTGGTTTAATTGATCTGCAACAATTGGTTTTTGTGCGAAAACAACCGTTGAAATGGATAGAAATAAGCCGGTTAAATAAAGCTTTTGGAAGAATTTAGGCATACATTAATTTCCCTTTTGGTTTTGGTATTTCGCGGCCTAATTCAATGGCAGTATCAATCCATTCCTGAATAATAATTTCAATATTTTGAAGAGCTTCGGAATAACTTTTTCCATCGGCCATGCAACCCGCCAGTTCCGGTACTTCGGCCAAATAAGCTCCATCTTCATCACTCCAATAAATGATGATTTCGTATTTACTTTTCATTTTTTGATAATTTGTACTTGAGGATTAAGTTCCTAACTTGTTTTACTTGATAAACTTTTGCTTTGGAACCATCTGGTTGAATATTAATTATTTCAGCAATATTTTCTTTAGTGAAGATTCTATGGCTACCTCCCGTAGTTCGTTCAGTAAAACCTATAGCCAACAAAAGGGCCCTTAATTCATCAAACCCAATATTGTTATCAGAAGTACCTGAAAGGAGTTTTAGCAATAATTTCTCTAATTTGCTCATTTACCAGCCAAATTTACAAAATCGCTGTGCTTCTTTTATCAGATAAAAATCTATAACGACAATTTCTACTTCCAGTTATTCTTCCTGATCTGGCTTGTAGCCGATTCGTTTTCGTGGCTGATCGTCTTTTTCAGTAAACTTCCTTAGGTAGGCAAACAACACTTCAATCTTTTCGTCCTGTTTAACAAGTTTCTTTTCTACCTGCTCCACCAATAGCTGTACATCTTTATGCAGAACCAACATCTCCCTTAGCTTAACAAATATCTCGATGATGCGTATGCTCATCTGTACTGCCCTTTCACTTTTTAATACATTAGATAACATGAGTACTCCATGTTCGGTAAAAGCATAGGGCAATGAACCGCCTAATGATTGCTTGGATGGTATCGCATTTTGCGATACCATATCTTCTATCTCCTGTTCGGTTAATTGAAACATGAAGTTCTCCGGAAAACGGATTTGGTTACGCTTGACCTGCTCCCTTAGCCTGATCGCTTTTACTCCATACAGTTCTGCCAAGTCTCTGTCTATCATTACTTTTTGTTCTCTGATGAAGTATATCTTACTCATTACTGCCTCATCCGGTAGGATTATATTGCCTGTCATACGCCGTTATCTACTTCAATATATTAGTATTTTATTCAAATCTCTCATCGGAATAAATATGCTTCTTTTATCGCATAAATTATTGTTTTAAATAACTACAGTTTTTCCCCCGATAAAAGAAGCATCAACCCAAATCAGCGTTCGCAAATATCTTTATATGGACAATATTGACAAGTTTCCAAACGCGTGGTTTGCAAGAAAGGAACCTGCTGGTCAAACATCTCGTCAAGTGTTTTTTGCAGATGTCCTTTAAACCCGGCCTTGGCATCCTCCAAATCCAACCCCTGTAAAATCGTTTTGCCCGATTTAAAGCGCGTGCCTTCATCTTTCATCTTCCGCACGGCGTATAAATTCGGTTCTACCCGGCTGGTTTTTTTCACCTGCTCATAGATGTAAGTGTAAAAAAGAGTTTGTACTACGGCTTTGTTTTGCGCTTTTCCGTCGCGTTCAAACAGCTTTTCCAGCGAAGCGTATTTCAGTTCATCGCTGCCGGTTTTGTAATCTACGATCCTCGTTTGTCCGTCTTTCTCATCTACCCGGTCTAAAATGCCGTACAGTTGCAGATACTTCTTTTGCCCGTTGATTTCTATCGGGAAATGATATTTATAATCTTTTTTATTTTCCAGTTCCACAATTTGAAAAGGCGAATGTAAGCGGTCATGCTCCAGGATGGCCTTTGTATATTCTGCCACAATCTGCAAAACGATCTGCTGCATGCTGTTGGGTTGTTTCAACTGATTACGGTTATTAAAAATTACCATAGAAAGTGCCGCACGGCCATATTCAGGCACTTCTTTTAGCTTTTGGCTGATGCGTTTATCCGTGATCACCGTATCCGTTTTGATCAAATCCGCATAAAACCATTCCAACGCCTGGTGCAAGGCAGAACCGATCTGGTTGGCTTCCAGGTTTTCCGCAACTTCTTCCGGTTCTTTGATTTTGGCTACATATCGAAAGAAAAATTGCAGTGTGCAGCTTAAATAAGTGGTTAAAGCCGTAGCCGAAATATTATTCGTTTTAAAAGGGTTCCCCTGGTAAAAGAAGCTTTCCATTGCCTTCCACACTTTTTCTTTTTTAGGGATGATAATAATGTTGGACGGTTCGATCTTGACCGGCTGCTCCTGCTGCAAATAGTTAAATTGTAGCTTGCTTTCATAAGCCAGCTGCCTGATAAAACGACTGGGTTCGGCAGCTTCGGTTTCTCCCCCCAAACCATCGTAAACCAGCGTTACTTTTTCTGATCGTTGCAGCAAGCGGTAAAAAAGATAAGCCGAAATCGCATCCTGATTTTCTAAAACTGCCATGCCGTTGGCGCGGCGCAAACTATCCGGGATGAACGATGGATTGACACTGCGCTTTGGCATGGTGCCTTCGTTCATGCCCAAAATAATCACGTGTTCAAAATCCAGACAACGGCTTTCCAGCATTCCCATTACCTGGATCCCGCGCAACGGTTCGCCTTCCAGCGGCACGGCCAAACTTGCCAGCGTTTTCCGGATCAACGCGAAAACTAGCGATAAACCCAAAGACGGCGCATAATAATCCAAGTTATCGTACAGCAAATTCAGCTTTTTGCACGCTTCCAAAATGAGGTTCGCTTCCAGTTCGTTCAACTGGTTTTGCCGTTGCCGCTGCTCCAAAACGGCGGTCAGCATCAAATACAAAGCATCAATAGTTTGCAAACCGCTGTGCCGGGAAGTAAAAAAGTTTGGTGCCAAAGCCGAAATCAAATGCAGTTCGGTCAGCGGAACTTCAACCCATTGATTGCTTAGCAATTTGTTTTGCAATTGTTCCCGTTCTGCTACTTTTACCCCGGATAAAGGGTGCGACAAAAACGCCAGGGCGTCGCGGTAATAAACCGTGTACTTTTGTTGTTTGTTGATCTGTTCCTGGATCTTCAGCCAAAGCTCCGTTAAACCAAAAAGAGGAGATTGTGTGAGCGGATAACCCATTGTAATGTTCACAATCCCGGCTTCCGGCGGAAGCGTTTGCATCACCGGGACCAGTAAAGTTTCATCGGCCAGGATGATGGCCGTTTTCTCCGGATTAGCTGCAAAAGCGGCAAGTGCTTCAAAGTCTATTTTTTCGGTCAACACTTTGGCTTGCGCAGCATGGCCTTGGGTGCGGACCACATCTACGATGCTTCTTTTATCACCTAAAAATGTGTGTCCGGGAAAAGAGTTCAGCAGTTCGCTTTTCCGGATATTCCTGCGGAGAAAAACGCCGGCTTCCTGCAAATCATCCTGCAAATAATAATCGTCTGTATCGAAATAAAACAACGCGCAACCGTCGTTTTGCCATTGCTTGAACAGCTTTTCTTCGCATTTATTCAACGCGTTAAAACCGATGAAAATGAGCTTTTTGTAAGGCGAAATAAAGTTTGGATCATCTGCTTTTCCTTCTGCCAGTCGCCGGTACGTTTGTGCCGAAGTGATTAATCCTTGTTTTTGTAATGCCTGATGAAAATTGCGGTACAAAGCAGGCATCCGAACCCACAATTCCAGGAATTTTTGCTGATGCGTGCGTTGTTTATCGGCAGAAAACGACGACCAGAACCGCTCTAAAAATTGCTGCTGCTCTTCGGTAAAATGACTGAACTGTTGTTGGATCTGGGCAATATCTTCCAGTTGCGTAAACAATGCTTCGGCCTTGACCATATCGTAATCTACTTCAGCAAAATCACTTAAAATGATATTTGCCATGGGGAAAAACTGGTCGGGCGAAAGTGTGGGTTTGCCTTCGGCGATCAATAATTTATTAAATTCCCGGTGCAGGATAAAAAACTGTTTCAGTTGATCGGCCACAGCCAAACTGGTGGAAGCCGCAAAAAACGAGGAAATGGTGAAAAAAGTAGGGCTAAAAGAAGCATTGCCCTGCAGCTCGCCCAGGTGCTTTTTTAAAAAAGCTTCCGGGCGTTTATTGTTAAAAATGATGGCTGTTTGTTTTAAATCCTCGCCTAAACGGACAATTAAATCGGCAGCAACTTCATGGAGAAAGGGGATCATTTGGGATTCTTAAAAGTGTAAGTCATTTTGTGCAACAGATAATCGTGCTGGTTGTGATTGACTGTCCAGCTTTGATTCGGCAAAAACTCAAAACCTATTTTTTGATAACATTTAATGGCTGGCAAATTATCTTCCAGCACAAATAATTCAACAGTTTTGGTTTGAAACAAAGCCTGGCATTTGGCCAATAAAAGGTGGATAAAAGAAGTACCATAACCCTTTCCACGATCGGCCGGGTTGCCAACAAGCAATCTTCCAATACGCGGAATATTATTTTTCTGCGGAATGATCTCGCCAAAGGCAACAGCTTGGTTTACATCATTCAATCCAATACAAAAATCACGTTCCGGGTTTTTATGCTGATAATCTTCCAACTGCTTTTCGGTTATCGGATAAGAAAACTCCGGTCCGGCAAATTGAAAAAGCAGGTCAGGACTGGTAATCCATCGGCTCAAAAAATCAAAATAAGCAGGGCTGTATGTTGTAATCGTCATTAATGTTATTTTTGTGGTCCTTAAAAATTTTTATGGCAACATTAATTGTAGAAGTGGATGACGGTAAGCTAAAAATGGTAAAAGATGTATTAAAAGCCATTGGAGTTAGGGTACATAAACATAAAAAACATTACTGCAGAAAAAATTCCGAACAAGCTACGGTAGAAGCTATTAAAGATGCACTCCATGGCAAGATTGCCAAAGTAAAAAGCGTGGCCGGATTTTTTAAAAGCATCTGATTGCTTTGTTTCCAACAAGAAAATAACAGCAACATTTTATTAAGTTTGTAACAGTTAATTTTATTAAGAAAATGACAGCATCCCAATCACTTCGATTATATGAGTTAACATTAGAATTTGTTAAGGATAAAGACAAAGCAAAAGAATACGTTTCCAAAATTGAGGAAGTTGTAGATCAAAAATTTAAAGATAAAGAAACTGTTTTAACAACAAAGGTTGATTTAGCAGAAGCTAAATTAGATATTATAAAATGGATGGTAGCAACTGGAATAGCAGTAACAGGCTTAGTTGTTGCGTTTATAAAATTGCTTTAATTAAACCGATCATACCTCCACCAATTCCCCTAAAAATCCGTAATACAAATAACTGTTCACCTTACTATAACCCATATCGGTTAACAGTTTTCGGTAAGCTTTTACCTGGGTACGATGTTCCGGACGCTGATCGGAAGTAAATTTAAAATCAATGATCAGCACTTCATCATTTCCAATCAAAACTTTATCTGGCCGATAACTTTCGCCTTTGCTATCGATGATGGTTTGCTCGCTTAAATCCTGGTAAGGCTTGCTCAATAAGGCTTTCAAGTCTTTGTTTTGCAATACGCTCAAGGCGTTTAATTTAATCCCTTCTTTTTCCGCTTCGCGGATCAACCCTTCCTGCTGCATTTCATTAATCACTTTTGGTAGCTTGGAAAGGTCCATCGTCCGGGCGAGCAGTTCGTGTAAAATAATCCCTTTGTGCTGTGCCGCATTGCCACTCAATAGATCCAGCTTGCTCCAAACTTTTTTACTGGCCAACGCCTGGCTTAACCGCTGCGAAACCGGATATTTTTTTAGTTGGATTTTTTCTGCGGATACTGTTTTTATCGATACTTTTTCAGTAACCGGTTCATCCAAAATAAAACGATCAGCATCGGTTAAAGCGTTTAAACCTGCACCCGGTTTTTTTAAAGCTTCCAAGATCAGGTCACCTACGATGCTTGTTTTACAATCAAGTTTTCCCTGCCCAGGCGCAGTAATGTACAAATGGTTCCGTGTACGCGTGCCAGCAACGTAGAGCATGTTCAGCGCATCCATCAAATTAAACAGCATCTCTTCAAAATAAGCTTTGGAAAAAGCAGATTTGCCCAAAGCTTTTTTATAATTTACGGGGACAGACCGAAGCATTTCATACGGCGTTTCCTGCGTGTCCACCCAAAAAACACTGTTTGCCATGCCGTCCAAATCCCAACTGCAAAACGGCAGCATCACCACATCAAAAGCCAGCCCTTTTGATTTATGGATCGTCATCACCTGAACCGCATCATTCTGCGGACCGGAAGGCAACGCTTTCAATTGGCCTTCCTCTTCCCACCACTCTAAAAAACGCGTGATACCTAACTCGCCCTGTTGTGTAAATTTGGCCAGCATATCCCGAAAGGCAAATAAATAGGGCAGGTGCTGCTGTTGTGTATCTAATTCATAAACCGTGATCAGTTGTTCGGCCAGTTCGTTCAGCGGCAATTGCTGCCAGGTGTAAAAATTACGGCAAAGCTCTGGCGGCAGCAGGTTTTGCATTTTATTGACCGGTGTATCTTTTATGCTGATCCAGGCACCTGCCGGAACGCTTTTGCCCAACTGCTTATAATACAAAGCTACGCACAAACCTTTGTACAGCGTGGACTGCTCGTTTTGGGTAACCATCAGTTGCAGTGTGCTGACCAATAGTTTTACAGCAGAATTGTTGTTAATGAGCAAAGCCTCGCCCGAAAGCACTTCGTAATTGCCGAAAATTTCCCCTGTTTCTTCCTGATTGATCTTTCGCGCCTGCTGATCGGCCATTAAGTGCCCAATTACTTCCCTGGCTTCGCGGTTGCTTCTTACCAAAACACAAATTTGGCCAGCTTCATATCTGCCTGAACCAATCCAATCATTCAGCTTTTCTGATAATTGCAACAGTGCTGTTTCCCGGACTTGTGAGGCACGGTAAGCATTATTTTCTACCGGTAAAAACAGTACTTCAACAGAACCACCAGGCAAAGTGCTTGACGCTTTTTTTTGAAAGCTTTGTTGGTAAGCATTGGGAATGATATGATCTAAACCACTGGTTTTCCACCAATTGTTGTATAATTCCGAACTACCATCTTCCAAAACTTTGTTGTTGATAAGTGTTTGAAGGATTTGCGGGATTTCCTGAAAAAGATGATTGTTGAAATCAATAATGTTGGCTGCGCTCCTGTAATTTTCCTCCAGCGATTGACTGGCTACGTTGTACTCGCCAATGTCTTTTTTGGCTTGATGAAGTAAAATCCGCCAATCGCCGTTGCGCCAGCGATAGATGGACTGTTTGACATCGCCCACGATCAAATGATCTGACAAGCGGCCAGTTGCTTCTGCCAAAGCGTTTTGCAGCAAAGGCAAAAAGTTGTCCCACTGAAACGCAGAAGTGTCTTGGAATTCATCAAACAGAAAATTTTTGTAGCGGTTTCCCATTTTCTCCCAGATGAAGGAAGGGTTGTCCTGCTGATCGGCCGTAATCCCTTTCAGCAGATACTGTGCATCGCTGATCAGCAAAGTTTGGTTCTCTTCGCGATAATCTTTCAGCAAGTCTGCCATTTCCTGCATCAACCTTAAATAATACAGATTGGCATTGATGGCTTTGGCTGCTTCGTAGAGTTCAGTTTCAGTGGTAAAAAAATTCTGCAGCGAAAGCAAAACCGGATTTAACCGATTGTATAAAGCTGCTACCGTTGCCGTTAGATTTCCGCCTTTTTGATATTCTCCCGGACTGTCAATAAATTTTTTTAATGATTTTTCCCAAAATTCCGTGTCGCCGGCTATTAGTTTTGCCAGTTTGTTCAGGGGATTGACAGACTTCTTATGTAAATCCCCGGCTTGTACACCGGATTGTTCCCAAACCGTTAAAGCTTCGGTAGAAAGCACTTTAAATTTCTCCTCAAACAGCGCAATCCTTGTTCGCGTCAACTTCATCAAATCCTGGAACAAAGTGGCAGCATCCAACTCTTTCAGTGCATTTTCAAAAGGCTGGTAACGTTCCTTAAAAATCTCGCCCGTCAAATCCAACAGCTCGCGGCGGTAATTCCAGCTTTTGTTATCGCCCACCCGGTCTAGCGCCAGGTTGATGATCCATTGCAGCAGTTCGGGTTTTTCATCCAGCCGTTCATTCAGTTTATCCGCCAAAACCTGCTTTACTTTGTCGAGGTTCATTTCCAGTTTATAACCGGCATCCAAACCCAATTCAAACGTAAAACTGCGGATCACCTGCTGCACAAAACCATCGATGGTATTGATGGCAAAGCGGCTGTAATCGTGCAAAACCCGGCGATAGATTTTGTTCGCCCGTTCCTGCAGCGTCTGCTCATTTAACTGCGGATGTGCCTGAAGGATCAGTTCCCTAAAAATTTCGACACTTTTTTCGCCTAAAGCCAACGAACGCAGCACGCTTAAAATCCGGTTTTTCATTTCTTCCGTAGCCTTGTTGGTAAACGTTACGGCCAGCACTTCGCGGTACTTCAGTTCGTTGTCAAATAAAAGCGTAAGGTAATGTGCCGTTAAGCTAAAGGTTTTGCCAGAGCCGGCCGAAGCCTGTAATATTTTGAGCGGTTTTTGTGGGAAAAGATTTGTGTTCACTACGCTATATTAAGCATTTTTGGGTGAATCCCTACTATTAACCATAGCAAATTTGATACTTCTTTTAGCACATAAAAATTGATATGCCCTGAATTATTATAGTTAAAGTAGACAGGTCAACCAATCTTTTCCTGTTTGCCAGAATCCAAACTCCTGTAAATCGCATCAACCACCAGCATGTCTTTCAAACCTTCTTCGCCAGGCACACGCGTTTGTTTTTTCAAGTTGATGCAATTGGCAAAATCATCCATTTGCAAAGCTTGCTGGATAACCTGCGGGAAATTCATCGGCCCGTTTGATGTTTTTCCTTCAATTCCGCCATAGCCATAAGCTGGTTCCAGTTCGAAAAATCCTTTTGCTGTTTTCGCTTTTAAAGAACCCCAGTTGTTGTTGTAGCTTGATTTTCCCTTCGACTTAAAACCTCCCGGAAATTCCAGTTCCCAGAAAACCGTTTCGTCAACATCTTTAAACAGTTCCGGTTTGGTTTTTTCCTGTGTTGCTTTTACAGCTATCGGTTCCTGCCCTAAAGTATAACGGGCACCTTGTATGGCGTAAATGCCCATGTCCATCAACCCGCCGCCGCCGGAGAGCGCTTTTTTTAACCGCCAGGCATTCGGGTCTCCGCCGTAAACAAAGCCATTTGCATTTTCCAACTGTGTTACTTTTCCTAAAATTTTTTGCTGACCTAAACGCATCACTTCTATGTTGTGCGGCTCGAAATGCAAGCGGTAACCAATAGACAGCATCCGGTTTGCTTGTTTGCAAGCCGCGATCATTTCCTGGCAGTCTGCTGCATTTAAAGCCATTGGTTTTTCGCAAATCACATGTTTTCCGGCTTTCGCTGCGCGGATGGTAAACTCTTTGTGCATGGAAACCGGAAGCACAACGTAAACAATATCAATATCCGGGTTTTGGGCGATGGAATCAAAGTTCTGGTAGTTGTAGATGTTTTTCTGCAGGATATTATATTTTGCCGACCAGGTTTTTGCTTTTTCCGGCGTTCCGGTTACAATTCCTGCTAAATAACAGTTTTTAGTTTGAAGCAAAGCCGGAGCTAATTGCCCGCCGCTGTATCCTCCTAAACCAACCAAAGCAATACCCAATTTTTTATCTGCTAAAAGAAGCTCATCAAATGAGGAAAGTGCAGCACCTAAAGTTAATGCTCCGGCGCCAACGGAAAGTTGACGGAGAAAATCTCGGCGGGAAGAATAATTGGTTTTCATACAAAAATGAATTGCTTGCATCCAAAACGACGGAGGGCAATGCTTGTTTTACCAGTTCAAAATTTGATGTTACAAAAAAACCCCAAACCATTATGGCCGGGATTCTTTGCAGGAATAAAAAAGCGTTTTTAATGCTTAAACCTCTTTCAGTTCTACGCCCAATTGTTTTAGGATACCCAACTCGTCCGAACTTCCCCAACGTTCCGTCATTTTGCCGTTTTCAAACTTGCTGATCTGCATCCCGCGTGCTTTGATGGTTTTTCCGGTCGGTTCCACTTCTTCCATAAAAACGCCTTCATGTGTGCCAGTTATCATGTAAGCAAATGCCACTTTATCTTCATCGGCCACTAATTGTTCTACTTCGATTTTTAAGTCCGGAAATGCTGTGCGCATCATCGTAAAAAACTTGATGTAACCTTCCGGGCCAGTACCTTGGCCGGGCGAAGGATCATGATCGATGGAATCCGAAGAAATCAGATCACGTAATAAATCTAATTTTCCGGTATTTACGGCTTCGCCAAATTTTTTCTGGGTTTCGATATTTGCTTGTGCGCTCATATTATGTTTGTTGATGTATTTATTTAAACAACGATTTATATAGAATGTGTTTTAATAATCTCGTTAAACACACCGCCAAACCGCATCTACAAACCATTTTTTAGCATCAAAAAAATGATAGATCGGTTCAAATCCTCCCGCCAATGCGAATTGATCAATTTCCTCCGGGTTGTATTTTTGGGAAACTTCCATGTCAATCAGTTCATTTTCTTCAAATTGAATAATAGCCTTTCCAATTGTTACTTTCTGTTGAACCAAACTTACCAGAAAGCTTTTGCAGGCTCCGGTTTGCGGATCGTAAGTTGGGTAATGGTCAAACTGATTCCGGTTGAAATCGGCTTCCAGTTCCCGGTTAATCCGCGTTAACAAATTCAGGTTGAAATTTTTAGTGATTCCGGCCGCATCATTATAAGCAGCCAAAATCGTTTTCGGATTTTTTTTCAAGTCGAAACCAATAATTGCCAAATCTCCTGCTGACAAAGCTTGGCGCAAAGCACTGCAAAAAGCAAATGCTTCTTTTACCGGCATATTTCCGATGTTCGATCCCATAAACAAAACCACTTTCGGGCGGGAAGAAAGCTGCGATGCTTCTTTTAGCATATCAAAATAATCGCCGTTTAAACCGTGCATTTGCAAACCCGGAAGTTGTTTTGGTAATGTGTAAAGCAATTGCTCAATAACATTTGTGGAAATGTCAATCGGCAAATAAGTAAAATCTATATTTTTTGACAATAATTCTTGTAATAAAAAAACGGATTTGGTAGCATCACCGGCACCGAGTTCAATCAAATCAAAACTTTCAAAATGCTCCGTCAGCGTTTGTACAATTGCTGTGGTTTGTTCCGAAAATATTTCCAGTTCGCAATCGGTTAAGTAATACTCCGGTGCTTTCATAATCTCCTGGAAGAGTTTATCACCGGCTGCATCATAAAAATATTTGGACTGCAGTTTTTTGGGTGAAGTAGATAATCCGACTAAAACATCTTTATAAAAACTTTGATGATGCATTTTTGAAACGGATTCTTCTTCTGTTTCCTTTTCCGTAATTACTATGTCTTGTATAATCGTATTCATGCTGATAAATTATCTGGCTAAACGGATGCCGGTATATTGCCAGCGCGCATTGGTTTGAAAAAAATTACGATAGGTTTCCCGGCTGTGGTTTGGAGAAGTAACATCGGAAGCGCCGCGCAGCACCATTTGGTTCACCATAAACTTGCCGTTGTACTCGCCAATAGCACCCGGAGCCGTAACAAAGCCGGGATAAGGCAGATAAGCACTGTTTGTCCATTCCCAAACACGGCCCCAATTCAGTTTTTCAGCGGCCACCTCCCACTCAAATTCGGTTGGCAGGCGCAACCCTTTCCAACTGGCAAAAGCGGCGGCTTCAAAATAACTGATATGGCAAACCGGCTCTTGCAAATCAATTTGTTTGATGCCGCCCAAAGTATAATTATACCATTCACCATCCATCAAATGCCAGTAAAGCGGTGCTTTGATCTCATTATTTTTTACCCAATCCCAACCTTCGGCGTGCCAGAAACGGAAGTTTTGGTAGCCGCCATCTTTTATAAATTCCAGGTATTCATCATTAGAAACCGGCGCATTGGAAATCTCATAATCAGCTAAAAAAACGGTATGTCGGCCCAATTCGTTATCAAAACAAAAGCCCTCGCCTTCGTGGCCAATCTGGTACAAACCTGATTTTATAGGGATAAAAACAGCATTGCCTTTAAAGTTTTCACTTTGCGGATATTGCTCAGCATAAGCCGGAAACAGCGGATTATGGCCCAAAATGTATTTAATATCCGTCCACAACAATTCCTGATGCTGCTCTTCGTGGTAAAAACCTAATGTCAGCAGTTCATATAATTCCGCAGAAACCTCGCAACGCAGCAGATTTTCCATCGCCGCATCCACGTAATCCCGGTACGCATAAATATCCTGCACCGTTGGCCGGCTCAGATTACCACGGTTTGTACGGACCACTCTTACACCAACACTTTCATAATAACTATTGAAAACGTAATTATAATCCGGGTTAAACTCCTGATAACCAACAATATTTGGCTTCAGAATAAACGTTTCAAAAAACCAGGTGGTGTGGCCCAAATGCCATTTCGGCGGACTCACATCCGGCACGGGCTGCACCACATAATCTTCGGTTTGCAGCGGCGCGCAGATTTGTTTGGAGCGATTGCGTACGGCTAAGTAACGGCTCAGCAAATCAGTTGCCGTTAAGGTATTTTGTAAGCTCGGAGATGGTTCTAATGTGTAACTCATGTGCTTGTTTATTTCTCATCATCAGCGCGTAAGCATTGTTAAAACCGATTGGCTTTAACCACTCCAGCGCATATTGTTGTTTGAACTGATACTTAACAAAATCATACACTTTGAGTTTGCTGCTGCCGATAGAATCTGTTGTTTTTTGTGAAGCCTGCAAAATTACCAGCAAACCGGTTCCGGTGTATTCCGGGTAAAAATCAATCTGGTTATTAGTGAGCGCATCAAAACAGATTTTGGTTCCGCCCAAACCAGTTTTGGTAGCAACAGCATAATCGGTATAACCTTGAATTAAATCTGCGTACATCGCTGCCAAAATGTATTGCTCGCCAAAAATTTTGGAGCCGATGCGCACAGTTCCGTTATTTCCGTTTTGCGCAGGACGAAAAAGCTTCTTTTGCACTAAAAAATCCTGTGCTACTTTTTCGGGGGATTGCTTGAGCTGATCCACTTTGTAATTCAAGTCCGTCATCACCGAATCGTTGATCGTCCCTGACAATAAATCCAGCGTTTTTTCCAATTCCGGAAATTTTTGCAGGGCATCTTTCCGAACTACCGGAGCACAATAATAAGGCGGAAAAATATGCTTGTCGTCTTCCAGGATCGTCAGGCCAAAAGCTTTTAAACGTCCATCGGTACTGTAACCGCTGATCACGTCCAGATGCTTTTCGTAAGCTGCTTTATACATTACCGCATCGCTGATCACTACCGTTTTGATCTTTAAACCATAAACTTGCCGCAAACCCAGATCGCCGTCCCGCCTTCCCATAAATTCGGGCGTAAAACCAGCCAGCAATTTATTTTTTTGGGTTGAAGGAATCCAATAAATAGCCGATAAAAGAAGTATCGCCGCTGGGATCAGCCACAAAAAAACCTTAACTTTTTTTAGGCTGAGGTTTTGGATTTTGGAAAGTAAAAAATCTAAAACGATAGCTAATAAAGCCGCAGGGATCGCTCCGGCCAAAATCATGTTGCTGTTGTTGAGGGAAATCCCGCCAAAAATAAATTCGCCCAAACCACCGGCAGCGATAAAAGCTGCCAGCGTTGCAACGCCAACATTAATAACCGTTGCTGTTCGTATTCCGGCCAGCAAAACTGGCAAAGCGAGCGGTAGTTCAACCTTAAATAATATTTGCCAGCTGCTCATGCCCATACCGCGCGCTGCTTCTTTTACCGTTGCATTTACCTCGCTGATGCCGGTAAACGTGTTGCGGATGATCGGCAGCAGCGCATATAAAAACAGCGCAACAATCGCTGGTTTTGGCCCAATCCCGAACAAGGGAATCATAAAGCCGAGTAAAGCCAAGCTCGGGATCGTTTGCAAAACGCCCGCAAAACCAAGAACGCTTCCGGAAAATTGTTTTTTTCGGGCGATCCAAATCCCCAGCGGCAAACCGATTAAAATGGCCAGCAGCAGCGAAACAAACGTTAAACCCAAATGCTGTACGGTTTGCTGCAGCAGTTTTTCATGCTCCTGCCGCATAAAACCCCATAAACTTTGTTGCCGGTTGTTCATGATAGCTTTTTATGGGTAAAAAAAGCATCCATCAGTTCCTTTAAATTGGTTTGCTTCCGGTTGTTGGTTTTAGGTTGATGAATGCTGATTTGCTGTAAATTATTTTTTTGGAGAAGGGAAACAACTTCCCAAACACTGCTTTCGGCAGAAACATCGGATACCGGTTTTTCACCGGTAAAAGAAGCATGCTGCTCCCACAGATCGTTTAAAGAAACGGCTTTCAGTTCTAATTGCAGACGCTGCTCGTCCAAAAAAGAAGTAACAAAAGGATCGGCAGGATGAAACAACAGTTCGGTAGGTGTGCCTATCTGTTTGATTTTTCCGGCATCCATCAAACAAATCCGGTCGGCCATTTCAAACGCTTCCTGCACATCATGCGTTACCATCACAATGGTTTTCCGCTTCAGCTCGTCCAATTGCTTAAATTCTTTACGAATGGAAGCGCGCGTAATCGGATCTAAAGCACCAAATGCTTCATCCATTAACAAAACCGGCGGATCGGCCATTAACGCACGTGCCAAACCAACGCGTTGTTGCTGGCCGCCGCTCAATTCATTTGGATACAAGGGCAAATAGCTTTCCGGCAAATGCAGCTTTTCCAGTAGCGTTTTCGTTCGATCATCAATTTTCTGCTGGTCCCATTTCAACAACTTGGGGACAATGGCTATGTTTTCGGCAACAGAATAATGCGGGAACAAGCCGTTATTTTGCAACACGTAACCAATACCACGCCTTAACTGATTCGGGTTTTGCTCTAAAACATCTTTTCCGTTTACACTAATTCTTCCGCCGGAAAGTTCCGTCAGCCGGTTGATCATTTTCAAAGTAGTGGTTTTGCCGCATCCGCTGGTCCCCAGCAGCACCAGCGTTTCGCCTTCTTTCACTTCAAAAGAAATGTCATCAACTGCAACCGTTTGATTAAAATGTTTACTCAGGTGTTCGGCTACAATCATGAAAGCAAGTTACGCTTCTTCTATCGTCATAAACAAATTATTGATGGATTCTGACATTGTTGGGTGCGCAAATATGTTTTCACGCAGTTCGTGCGCAGTTATTTTTCCCTGCATCGCCATTTGTAAAACGGCCATTACTTCGCCGCCTTCATAACCCAGAACTGTTGCGCCTAAAACCTGGTTCGTTTTGGCATCCACAACGGCTTTCATAAAACCTTTTGTTTCATTCGTTTCTACCGCGCGCGCCACTTTTTCCATCGGCAATTTAGCTACCAAAATATCCAAACCTTGTTTCCTTGCTTCATTTTCTGATAAACCGATACGGCCTAATTGCGGATCGGTGAACATACAATATGGAACCGGTCGGCCTTTGATCGAAACATTGGCGTTTTCCAACAGGTTTTTCAGCACCACTAAATGATCGTTGTAAGCAATATGCGTAAAAGCCGGGCCGGGTTTCACATCTCCTAAAGCATAAATACCCGGAGCTGTGGTTTCCAATTTATCGTTTACTTTGATAAAACCTTTTTCATCCACTTCAACTCCTGTTTTTTCTAAGTCGAGAGTTTTGGTTTGAGGGGAACGGCCAACAGCAATCAACAAATGTGAAGCGGTGATTTGCTGCTGCTGGTTATCTTTTTTAATGGTTAGGGTGATTTTTCCTTCGGGAGATTTTTCAATCTTGTTTATTTCAATGCCGGTAAGTATTTCGAGGCCTTCTTCCGTTAAAAATTGTGTAACTGTTTCGCTTACATCTGCATCTTCCTTAGACATAATCGTTTTGCCTTTTTCCAGGATTGTTATTTTAGAACCGAACCGTGAAAACATCTGCCCAAATTCCAACCCGATATAATTGCCGCCGATAATGATTAGGCTTTCCGGCAATTCCTTTAAATCCAAAATCGTTGTGGAGGTAAGGTACGGTACTGTTTTTAGCCCATTAATTTCCGGGATCGTGGTTTTAGCGCCAGTATCAATAAAAATCAATTCGGCGGTCATTTCTTCTTCGCCGCCAGCATTCAATTTAACGTTTAATGTTTTTTTACCGATAAAAGAAGCATCGCCAAAAATAAGGTCGAGGTTTTCTGTTTCTTCCAAACCTTTTTGTCCGCCATTGCGCGATTTTTCTACGAGAGCATCTTTGCGCTGCATGATTGCCAGGAAATCAATTTTGTAATCGTTTACTTCTACGCCCAGATCTTTGCGTGTTGCCATGTAAGCCATCCGTGCCGAAGCAACTAATGCTTTTGTTGGTGTACAGCCATCGTTTACACAGGTGCCACCAACGTATCGTTTCTCAATAATTGCCGTTTTCTTACCTGCTTTAGCCAGTTTTTTAGCTAAAGGCGTGCCTGCCTGGCCGGAACCAATTATAATGGCATCATAAGTTTTCATTTGTCCGAGAAAGTTATTGCGAAATTTTTACACCCTTCCAAAAGGCAACATAGTTTTTAATTTGCACTGCCGCATCTTTTGGTTCAGGATAAAACCAGGCAGCATCCGGGTTTTGTTTGCCGTTTACATCCAATGTATAATAAGAGGCCAAGCCTTTCCAGGGGCAGGTTGAATGTGTGGATGATGATTTTAAATATTCACTTTTAACGGATTGCAGTGGGAAGTAATGGTTGTTTTCTATTACAATCGTGTCATCGCTTTCGGCAATTGTTTGATTGTTCCATTCGGCTTTCATAATTTGGGTTGATTTAAATTGTTTACGAACAATCAACTGCTTTAGGCACAATAAGTTTTATCAGCAGGAAAACCTAATTTTATATCTGTAAAAAGAGCATCCGAAATATCTCCGGATGCTCTTTTTATCACCTGTTTTTTAGTCCATTGGCGGGCCGCCACCACCCGGAGGGCCACCGCCTCCCGGACCACGACCGCCGCCGCCATCCCTTCGCCCTCCTCCTCCTCTAAAATCATCTTGCTGTTGCGGTGCCCGGCCAGCAAATTTTTGCAACCTCAAACTAAAAGAAAGCAAGTAATACCGGCCTAAACGGTTAACGTTGGAAACGGTATAGCCCTGGCCGTTTGCTGTATAAGTATAACCGGTGTTTTGGTTAAACAAATCATAAGCAGCCAAACGTATGGTAGCTGCATTGTTTTTTAAAAACCGGCGTTCCAAATAAGCATTTAAAATATTTGGGTTTTTTTGTGTTACACCATTAAACCCACTATAAATCAGTTTTGTATAATCATAGCTGACCGTATAATTTTTCCACAGGTAATTTTTACCGTTTAAGCCTAAATTAAGCGTTTTTGCTGCGGAGTTTCTGAAACTGGTTGACAATATGGAATTGTTAATGGTATTGATACTATAACTTGCCGCAACCTGGGCATCGATAACATCCGTAATATCCGTGCGGAAACGGATGCCTGGCGTTACCAACAATATTTTGGCGATATTTCTTTGTGTAACCATCGACTCAGTATTACTTACGGCATCATAAGTTACATTGCTGCTGTAGCCAATGTTGTTGGTGTAGTTTGCATTGGCATTAAACATCAAAGTATATTTTCGTTTGTCCCATGGTTTGGCATAAGTTGCATTCAACCCCGAGCTGTAATAACCATCAGTATTTAAATATTGGGTAAGATAAGTTCCTGCTAAAGTTGGATGCAAAGGATCATTTTTGGGATAAAGAATAGAGTTGGTAACAATTTTATTTTCTGTTTGATTAAAATTTAAATTAGTAAACAAAATATCGCCTGTTGCAAAACTAAACTTGTTATACCGCAATGTAAAGTTGTTGTTAAATTCGGGTATTAGGTTTGGGTTGCCTTGTACCGGATATAATGCATTTGAAAAATCTATAACTGGCTGCAAGTAGTTAAAATTAGGCTGGCTGCTTGTACCGTTGTAGTTGAAATTGATAGCTTGGGTCCTTGTGAAATTATAAACAAAATGTGCAGCAGGGGAAAGGTTAAAAGTTGAAACGTGTGTAGTTTGACCGGTAGTTGGAGAAAAACCATCCAAAGTTGTAGGTTGTACGCCAAGCCCGATGGTGTAATTGTATTTTTTTTCTATAAAGCGATAGTTGATCCCGAACCGGTTGGTTGTAAAAGTATAATTGTAATTATTACTGAACCTTGGATAAAAAACCTGATCATTAGTTGCTGTAATCGTATCCGTTACTTTATCACTTGTGGTATAAGAATGGTTTAAATTGTAATTAAACTCCAGATAAGAAAGTTTTCCTATCGGCTCCAAATAAGAAACATTTGTACCAATACTGTTTGTACGGCTATTGGTATTGATTAATTGAAACCTGGGTGCAACAGGGGTTCCGGCCGTATAAATCGTTGTCGGGTTATCAAACTCATCAGTTTTGGCTGAATTTGCATTTACAAAAATACTTAAATTACGGCGTGTGGCCCGGAAACGGTGGTTATATAAAACATTAATGCCAAAATTTGGCGATTTTGAATCATCTGTAGTCGTTTGGTTATAAGCAGTGTTGCTGTTATTGCCCTCGCTTGTGATATTGTTCACACTTCCTGCATAATTGGTATTAACACCGGCATAAGAAAAGGTAGGGGTAACTTTTAGATAATTGACCGTATCGGGTTTATACTCCATGTTCCAGGTTACCCGGTGGTTTATATTTTGAGTTCGCTGTGTACTGTTTTGATTATTGTTGCTGATAACACCTGCATTGGTTATCTGTTGAAATGTATTGCTGATGGTATTGATCGTATTGTCCGAAAAACTATAACTACCGTAAACAGATAAATACTTTCCCCACTGGTCCCGGTAGTTAAACCCTATTGCATGTGCATTCGTAATACCATTTGCCGTTGTTGTGCCACTTGCGCTTTGCAGGGCATTTCCCCGGCCGCCGCCACCGCCGCCAAAACCGCCGCCGCCACCACGGCCACCAGTGCCTCCGCCATAGCTAAATGTGTTGATATTGGTATTGTTGATATTCCCCAAAACAGAAATTTGCCGGTCTCCTTTAAAGCTAAAATAATTGACCGTTCCCAAGTAACGGTTATGATCCTCGTTATTGCTGATTGCTGAAGGACTGGTTGGGCTGGTACTACTGCTGACTGTAGGCAAAGCATCCCGGCCAGCACCGGCAGTTGCCTGCAAAGAATAACCAACATTTCTATCCTTTCGGATCACAATATTCATGATCTTGTCCGGCTCGCCGGTTTTAACACCAGTTAAATTTGCCTGATCGCCATAATCATCAATAACCTGGATACTTTCAATGACATCTGCAGGCAGGTTTTTGGTAACAGACTGGACATCCCCGCCCATAAAATCTTTTCCATTGATCCTGATCTTGGTAACTTGCTTCCCTTGCGCGGTTACGTTTCCGTTTGCATCTACATCAACCCCCGGCAGTTTTTTAATCATATCTTCTGTAGGTGCATTGTCCCTTACTTTATAAGCCCCTGCATTATATTCTACTGTATCTTCTTTAATCTTCACCGGGTTAGTACCAACAATCGTTACGCCTTTTAATTGATTAAGCACAACCTTCAATTTGATGACACCTACGTTGATAACAGCAGGGTTTTGTGCTTGTTGAAGAAACCGCCTGTTGATAGTTTGAAATCCTATTAAATCAATAGTCAACTTAAATTCCGGTGATTTTACTTTCGGAAAAGCAAAGGATCCGTCTCCGTTTGCTGTGGTAGCCAAGGTATCTGATGCAGAAACTAATTTTATAACTGTTCCGGGCAATGATGCGCCTGTTGTATCCTGGATGATACCACGCACTTCATGCAAAGTTTGTGCCTGTAAAGCAAATGTAGTCAGCAGAGATAGTAGAAGTAAGAGTAAGGATCGTTTCATATATTTCAGGCCAGTTAAATAATTAGGGCTTCTTTGTATTTTTGCTTTAGGGCGTTACAAATTCGTAAAAGTTTCATCCGTCTGAAATCAGATAGCTGTAACATTCATGCGATGCAGGTTTTTCTTGCTTTTTACAACCAAAAGGAGAGATTATTTGATTTTTTTACGTTGTAACAATTTGATTATCAAATTAATTTCCGATAAACCAATACTTTTTTTACCGGGTAATTTACGCCAAGGTTTATTATTATAGTTTTTCAGCAGCATGGTTTAAAAGCGTGTTTAGATTTATACAAGATCCTTCGGTATGCTCAGGATTAATGCTAATGCTTCTTTTACCCTATAAAAATTTGTGCCTGCATCAATTTAAATAAACCAAATGCCTGCCATTTTTTAGGTGATAAAAGAAGCATGGAAATCTTGTTAAGCAAATTTTAAACAGGCCATAAACTAAAAAACCCCGAATTTCAGAAGCCGAAGCCACCAAAATTCAGGGTTTTTAAAGAATTGGAGTTACTGATTATGCCTTTTGAATATCGTCGTTCAAGTCATCAGATTTTTCTTTAACTTTTGATTTTGCCTGATCAACCGCCTGATTTTTGTAATCAGTAGCTTCATCTTTAAGCTGGCCAACTTTTTCTTTTGCCTGGCCAACAACTTTGTCTTTGTAATCTACCGCCTGATCTTTGTACTGGTTCAATTCATCTTCTCCGGCTTTTACTTTTTCTTTGATCGTATCCCAACTGGTTGTTGCGGTTTCAACTAAAGAATTACGGGTTTCTTCACCGGCATCCGGGGCAAACAATATACCTAAAGCAGCACCAACTGCTGTTCCTAAAAGAAATACACCAAAGGTTTCAACAGAATTTTTCATAATTAATATTTTTTAAGAATTTAGTGGCAAATAACGGATTTATACCTTGATAGTTTTCAACAATTTATAAATAAAAAACCGCAGGTAGATTTTTACCCCATAAAAGAAGCATTGCCGTTTTGGAAAAAGTAACCAGGTTACAAGTTATTCGGCTGCTATTTTACCAAAAGCATCCAGGCCGCTTTGCAAAAACTTTTTGTAGTTATCCGGATTGTAGTCTGCCCCCTGCGGCGCAACCAACAAATTGCCTTCATCATCCAGCAAAACATAAAAAGGCTGTGCGTTGGCTTTGAACTTAGAAATCTGCAGTTCACTCCATTTATTCCCTATCGTCTTGATTTTTTTTCCTTGCGTGGTAACCGTTTGTTCACTGGCCTGCAGCTCTGTTTTATCATCCACATAAAGCTGAAGCAACACAAAATCATTACTGATTAAACTGTAAACTGCTTTATCTGTCCAAACGCTGGCTTCCATTTTACGGCAATTTACACAAGCATGGCCTGTAAAATCGATCATTACAGGCTTATGGTTTTTCTTAGCATAAGCCAAACCTTCGTCATAATCAAAAAAAGCATTTAAACCCAAAGGTGCTTTAAAAATAGCAGCATACTTATGCGGTGCGTCATTATTGTTTTGGGTTGAAGTATTGGAAGTACGATTTCCTCCGGTAATGCTTGGCGTGTATAAATCAAAATCTTGCGTTTGCAGCGGAGGCAAAAATGCAGAAATTGATTTTAACGGCGCGCCCCATAATCCCGGAACCATATAAACGGTAAAAGCAAGCACGATAATGGCTAAAAACAGCCTCGGAATTGAAATAGAATCAATAGGCGAATCATGAGAAAATTTTAGTTTTCCTAAGAGATATAAGCCCATCAACCCAAAAATAACGATCCATAATACAAGGAAGATCTCACGGTCAAACCATTCCCAATGATAGGCCAGATCAACATTGGACAGAAACTTCAGGGCTAAAGCAAGCTCCAGAAATCCTAATACTACTTTTACACTGTTTAACCAGCCGCCTGATTTTGGCAATGAGTTTAACCAGGATGGAAACATGGCAAACAGTGCAAAAGGGACGGCCAACGCCAGCGAAAAGCCAAACATGCCTACAGCGGGGCCAAGCAAAGCACCGGAAGTTGCCGCCTGTACCAACAAAGTACCAATAATTGGCCCGGTACAGGAAAATGATACCAAAGCCAATGTTGCGGCCATAAAAAATAAGCCCAACATTCCACCTTTGTCCGATTGCTCATCCATTTTATTTGCCCAGGATGAAGGCAACGTGATCTCAAAAGCACCAAAAAACGATATGGCAAATACGATCAGCAACAGGAAAAAAACTAGGTTAAAAACGCCATTGGTGGCCAAATCATTTAAGGCATCTGCACCAAATATTACGGTGATGATCAATCCTAAAGCTACATAGATCACAATAATAGAAAGCCCATAAAGGAGAGCTTTGCTAATCGCGCTGCCCCTGGATTGAGCTGTTTTAGTGAAATAACTTACCGTTAATGGCAGCATCGGGAAAATGCAGGGCATCAGCAACGCAGCAAATCCTCCAATCAAGCCAGCCAAAAAAATAGCCCATAATGATTGCTGTTGTTCCTTTACTGCTATGGCTTTGACTTTTTGTTTGATGCCTTCCTTTTTAACAGGTGCCGCTTCTGTATCGGCAGGCAAAGGCGAAAACTGCACATTGCCGGTTGCTATCGTATCACTTGCAGAAGTTTGCATTGCCTGGCTTTTACCATTAAAAAAAACAAAGAGTAGGCTTAAAAATATCAGGAAGAAAAATGTTTTTTTTAACCGGAACGCAAACTGCATTTTAATATGGGGGAATAAGATTTGTATGATGCTTCTTTTATCGCCATAAAAATAGTATATCAAATCCTGATTTGAGTTTGGTGTTTGTCATTTTGACTGTCCCTTAAATTTATGCCGATAAAAGAAGCATTTACAAAAAATAAAATTTCACTTTCAAACAAAAAGCCCTGCCAAACCGGGCAGAGCTTTTTGTTTAATCTAAAAAATAGGATTTTAAGCGTGAACTTCGTCTGCTTTAAAGAATTTTGCAGTAAAAAAATCTCCGTTCATCCTGGCGATATTGGTCAGTTTGATTTCTTTAGGGCATTCCGCTTCGCAAGCTGCCGTGTTGGTGCAATTTCCAAAACCTTCTTCGTCCATTTGCGCCACCATAGATTGTACCCGCTGATAACGTTCTGGCTGGCCTTGCGGCAATAAAGCCAATTGCGATATTTTCGCCGATACAAACAGCATAGCAGAAGCATTTTTACAGGCTGCCACGCAAGCACCGCACTGGATACAGGTTGCAGAGTTAAAAGCTTCATCTGCAATAGGTTTTGGGATCGGGATTTCATTGGCATCCGGTACGCCGCCGGTATTGATGGAAACAAAACCACCGGCATGTTGGATACGGTCAAACGCAGAACGGTCTGTTGCCAGGTCTTTAACTACCGGAAAAGCCGCAGCTCTCCAAGGCTCAATCGTAATGGTTTGCCCATCGTAAAAGCTGCGCATATGCAATTGACAAGAAGTGATGCCTTGTTTCGGGCCGTGAGGACGGCCGTTGATGTATAAGGAACACATCCCACAAATCCCTTCGCGGCAATCATGGTCAAAATAAATCGGGTCTTCTCCTGTATGGGTCAACCCTTCATTCACCACATCCAGCATCTCCAGAAAAGACATATCCGGAGAAATATCTTTTGCGGGATAAGTTACGATCCTGCCAGGTGTTTTTGCATCTTTCTGACGCCATACCTTCAGCGTCAGGTTCATATTTCCGTTACTCATATTAATCGGTTGTGAGTTGTGAGTTGACTGTTGCGAGTTGAAACAGACAACTTGCAACCGAAAACAGGCAACTTTTATTTATAGCTTCTTTGTGTTAATTTAACGTTTTCAAAAATCAATTCTTCCTTGTTCAATATTTCAGGCTGATTTTCTCCTGTGTATTCCCAGGCAGCCACAAAAGAGAAATTTTCGTCATCCCGTTTGGCTTCCCCTTCTTCTGTTTGGGATTCTTCACGGAAATGTCCTCCGCAGGATTCTCGGCGCATTAAAGCATCATCCACCATTAATTCCCCTAATTCGATGAAATCAGCAACACGGCCGGCACGCTCCAAAGAAAAATTAATTTCTTCGTTTTCTCCGGGGACAATAGCATTGATCCAAAAATCTGCTTTTAAAGCCCGGATCAGCCCTTTCGCTTTGATCAAACCTGCTTCATTACGAGCCATTCCACAATATTCCCATATAATCAAGCCCAATTCCCGGTGATATTCGTTCACAGTTTTAGTGCCTTTTTTCATAGAAAGGAATTTGCTGATCCGTACTTCTACATCTTTTTTTGTTTGGGCAAAAGCCGGATGGTTTGGGTCGATAGGTTTTGGGCCGATTGTAGCCAAATAATCACCCAAAGTATAAGGTATTACGAAATAACCGTCCGCCAAACCTTGCATCAATGCAGAAGCACCTAAACGATTGGCACCATGGTCAGAAAAATTGGCCTCACCTAAAGCATAGCAGCCCGGAATGGTCGTCATTAAATTATAATCTACCCAAAGACCACCCATGGTATAATGCACCGCCGGATAAATACGCATCGGCTGTTTGTACGGGTTTTCATCTGTGATTTGGTAATACATATCAAATAAGTTACCGTATTTAGCAGCAACCGTTTCTTCGCTCAAACGCTTGATCGCATCTGCAAAATCCAGGAAAACTGCTTTTCCGGATGCACCAACACCTCGGCCTTCGTCAGATACTTCTTTAGCGTTCCTGGAAGCTACATCACGCGGAACCAAGTTACCATAAGACGGATATTTACGTTCTAAGAAATAATCCCGGTCTTCTTCTTTAATATCAATTACCTTGATTTCCCCTTTGCGCAGCTTCTCGGCAGTTGCTACCGTTTTTGGTGCCCAAACCCGGCCGTCATTCCGCAGGGATTCCGACATCAACGTTAGTTTAGACTGATGATCGCCGGAAACAGGGATACAAGTTGGGTGGATTTGCGTAAAACACGGATTGGCAAAATAAGCACCGCGTTTGTGCGCCCGCCAGGCAGCCGTTACGTTAGAACCGATAGCATTGGTGGACAGGTAAAATACATTACTGTAACCGCCAGTGCATAGTAAAACTGCATGTCCGGCATGGGTTTCGATAGCACCGGTCCTCAAATTACGGGTAACGATGCCTTGCGCTTTTCCATCTGCTACAACCACATCCAGCATTTCTGTACGCGTGTACATTTTTACTTTGCCTAAATTGATCTGACGGTTTAGTGCAGAATATGCCCCTAAAAGAAGCTGTTGCCCGGTTTGGCCACGTGCATAAAACGTTCTGGAAACCTGTGCACCACCAAAAGAACGGTTATCCAGCAAACCACCATATTCCCGGGCAAAAGGAACGCCTTGCGCCACGCATTGATCAATAATATTAACCGAAACCTCAGCCAGACGATAAACATTGGCTTCACGGGCACGGTAATCTCCGCCTTTTATCGTATCGTAAAACAAACGATAAACGCTATCGCCATCGTTCTGATAATTCTTGGCAGCATTAATCCCGCCTTGTGCTGCAATAGAGTGTGCCCGGCGAGGAGAATCCTGAAAGCAAAAAGCGGTAACATTATAACCGAGTTCGGCCAAAGATGCTGCAGCAGAAGCGCCAGCTAAACCTGTGCCTACAATAATGACATTGTATTTTCGCTTGTTGGATGGGTTAACCAGTTTTAAGTTAAACTTTTGCTTGTTCCACTTTTCTGCTAATGGCCCTTCCGGCAGTTTTGCATTTAATTCCATCTTACAAATTTTTATCTTATAAAAGAAGCATCAGCTTTTAAACCAATACTGATTTATCTTTTGGTGAAATAATAAACAATTGGCATTGCAGCAAACCCGATTGGGATAATCACGGCAAAAAGCCAGATCCCAATTTGGTTGACAATTGGTTTATACTTGCGATGGTTCATACCCATCGTTTGAAAACTACTTTGAAAACCATGTAATAAATGGAAAGATAAAGCAGCCATGGCAATCACATAAAAAACCACATATAAAGGCGAAGCAAAAGAGAAAATTACCTGCGCCTGTAAATCTTTGGCAATCGTAATTTCCTGCTGCTTGTTCACATCTACATATTTGGCATATTCGTATTCTCCCTGAGGCAATTGCTTAGCAGAAACTAATTTACCGGTTTTAAGGTCTGTCCGGTATTCTTTAAACGGCATTTTTGGCCCTTCATGGTTTTTGAACCATTCATCTTTATGGTAACTGAACCAAAAATTTCCCATGTGGATCACAATAAAAAGTAGTAGGACCGAACCTAAAATCCCCATATTCCGAGATGACCAGATGCTGGGCGATTTTGGTGCCAATACATAATTGACCGGACGCGCTTTCCGGTTGTTGATGGTCAAAATCAAAGCATAAATGGAGTGGACGATGATCGAAAGATAAAGCAGATAGGATATAACTTTTATCGGTGGAAAATGCGTCATGAAATGAGAATAATCATTAAAAGCCAAACCGCTGTCATCTTTAAACAATTGAAAATTTCCGCTTAAATGAACGATCAGGAACAAGGCCAGAAACAAACCCGTTAATGACATGATCAGTTTTTTGCCTATGGAAGTAAAAAGAGTTTGCGTAGAACCAATCATCGATGATTTTTTTTAGGATTATTGTTATTGCAAAAGTATTTATTAAAGCCGAAAAGATATTAAAGCTTTAAGGTAATATCAGCTTCAATATTTATTTAGAAACGATCTAAAGAATCAGGTTTGCCCAGATCAGAAAGCAATTACCTTGTCCTCCAATATTCCAAAAACACGGTCAGTTTCCTGGTGCTGGATGGCAACCCGGCCGGTAAATTTTCCGAAAGAAGGCAAAATCGCCTGGTAAGGACCAAACGCAAAACAGGATAAAGTTATGGCATCCCGGCCCCGGCCGCGCAAATACACGCCCGGATGAATATGGCCGCATAAAGTATAAGTATCTTTTTCCGGGGATTCTTCTTTTTTTAATGGGTGATGCGCCATCCGGAACGGCTTGACCAGCATTTCTTCCTGAACAAGGATATTTAGGTTGATGAAATTTTGTTCCTTAATAATATCATGGTTCCCTTTTATCAAGACCATGCTTACTTCGGCAAATTTTTTCCGCCACAAAGCAAACCAATGCCAGTCGCTGTTTTTATCGCTGTGAAATAAATCTCCCAAAAAAATAATCTTTGCAGGCCGGTATTCCTCGATCAAAGCAGAAAGCACTTCCAAATCTTTTTGGGCAAGTTCCTGCGGGATAGCGATTCCGGCTTTACGGAAATGGCCGGTCTTGCCGAGATGCACATCAGCTAAAATCAATGTTTGCTGATCTTTCCAGTAAATCGCTTTTTGGGGCAGTAAAAGAAGCGTTTGTTGTTTAAAAAAGAATTCTATTCCGTCGCACGTCGTCATCACTGCAAAATAAGGCCAAAACAAAAAAACCTGCAAGTTTTACTTTGCAGGTTTTTTGTTGATGCTTCTTTTAGCACTATATTATTTGTCCATTTTGTAACGGTTGGTAAATACACTACCATCAGGACTAACGCCTGCGATAATCAAAATACCATCTTTAGCATTAGAGATGGCCTGGTCAATTGCTTCCGGAGAGTTTACAGCAACTTTATTGATTGCAGTAATTACAGATCCTTCTTCAATCCCCAACTGGTCAAACATGCGGCCCGGACGGACTTGCGTTACCAAAACACCGCTTTTCATGTTGTATTTTTGCTTTTGTGCGCTGCTTAATGGTGCAAAGCTGGCACCCAGATTATTATAAATCTCTTCAGTAGATTTACTTTTGGTGTTGGCAACCAAAGCGGTACTGTTATCTGCTTTTAACGTAACGGCAAAAGTTTGCTCTTTTCCATCACGCAAAACAGTCAATTTAACTTTATCGCCTGGTTGTAAACGGCCAACTTTCTCCTGCAAATCAGATGATTCAAAAATTGTAGTTCCATCTACTTTAGTGATAATATCTCCTTTATGGATACCAGCTTGTTCAGCACCACCACCTTTAACCAATTGATCTACAAACAAACCATTGGTTGTTTTAATGTTTAATTTTTCTGCTGCGTCAGGATCAAGCGGTGTAAAACTCACACCTACATAACCACGTTTTACCTTGCCAAATTTCTCAATATCGTTTAGCACTTTTTTGGCTAAATTGATCGGAATCGCAAAACCATAACCTTCATAAGATCCGGTATGTGATAAAATTGCTGAGTTGATCCCGATCAGTTCTCCTTTGGTATTTACCAAGGCACCGCCGCTGTTTCCCGGATTGATAACGGCATCAGTTTGAATAAAAGATTCGATTCCCTTACGTAAAACAGACGTTTGTGCTTGGGAAGGGTCTATATTAGACATCGGGTTATTGTCATCACCTTCATCTCCTCTTCCGATAATACCTACAGAACGGCCTTTTGCACTTACAATACCAGCCGTAACGGTAGAAGCTAAATTAAACGGATTGCCAACGGCCAAAACCCATTCGCCAACTTTGGCATCATCAGAATTACCAAATTTAATAATCGGCAAATCGGTTGCATTAATTTTGATCAAAGCTAAATCTGTGTTCGGGTCTGTACCGATTACTTTAGCACTGAATTGACGGTGGTCATTCGTCGTAATCTCAATTTTATCAGCTTTTTCTACCACGTGATTGTTGGTTACGATATAACCATCGGTAGAAATAATTACGCCGGAACCGGAAGCACGCTGCGGGCCGGAAGGCTGCCGGCGGCGCATACCAAACATATCGCCAAACATTTGCTCCATTTGGTCTTGTCCGCCTCCGCCTTGTGCAGAAGCAGAATATGTTGTACGGATGTAAACAACTGCCGGTGTAACGGCTGCTGCTGCCTGTGTAAAATCTACCGTTCCGGCAGATGACAATAGTGGTGCAATATGGTTACTTGCGAAATAAACCTTTTGCCGGTCTTCAAAAGTTGAAGCATCTGTGTTTTTAGTTTCAACCGCTTTGTAGGCACCTACGGCAATCGCGCCGCCCAAAATGGCTGTCATTAATGATAAACCTATCTTTTTCATATTTTAATTTTTGTCTCTTACTGATTTTGTTTTGCTTATTCAAATTTAATGCCTTATTGACTTTATAATCAACCTTTCGTTGCCTAAAACAGTGTTAAATAATGTTAAACTGTTATTAGTTGATCATAAGCCGCAATAGGTGTTGGTTATAAAACTAAAGAAAGCCAAATTTGTGCTAATAAAAAAACTGTAAACGTGAAGCAAACTTTCTATAAATACCAGGGTGCCGGAAATGATTTTATATTGATAGACAACCGGTTACAGCAATTTGACCATCACCAGCCTGAACTGATTGCACGATTATGCGACAGAAGATTTGGGATCGGCGGCGATGGCATCATGTTTTTGCAGGTAAAAGAAGCATTTGATTTTGAAATGGTTTATTACAATGCCGATGGAAAACCCAGCAGCATGTGCGGCAACGGAGGCCGTTGTATTGTAGCTTTTGCCAGGTTTTTAGGTTTGATTGAAAAGGAAACTACCTTTCTGGCAGTTGATGGGCCGCATTATGCCAAAATTTCCGAATCAGGCGATTGGGTGAGTTTGCAAATGATCAATGTAGATACCATCAATCGGGACGGAGATGCGTTTGTGCTTAATACTGGCTCGCCGCATTATGTAGCTTTGGCAGAAAACCTCGAACATAAAAACGTCTATCAAGATGGTTTTGTCATTCGCAACAACCCTGTTTATCAGCAGGACGGCATCAACATAAATTTTGTTGAACCTGTTAAGGACGGTTATTTTGTCCGCACTTTTGAGCGTGGCGTAGAAGATGAAACGTATGCCTGCGGAACCGGCGTTACGGCTGTTGCCTTAGCGATGGCAAAACATAAAAACCAAACTGGTACTGTTTTTACCCCTATAAAAGTTTTGGGCGGAGATCTAAGCGTGAAGTTTAATTACGACGGTACTGTTTTTACCGATATATTTTTGGAAGGGCCGGCAAAACAGGTTTTCTCCGGAGAAATCGAGATTTAAACGCCTTGCGGTTCCGCTCTTCGATCTTGACTCTTCGCATTTTTACCTATGCTTCTTTTATCACCTAAATTTCTGCAAAAAGTATTTTTCTTTCAAAGTAATTCTGCTTACGTTTGAAACTTTGCCTGATCATAAAAGCCTTTAGGCAGCTATCCTACAAGCAATGTTAAGAGTTGACAGCAGCAAACCATGCAAAATTATTTATGCCATTTGCAAGCATGAATACTTGTCGTACCTGATTGAGCCGCATGTTGTCCAACTCAACCCAAACGGCGAATATTCGCTTACGCACCAACGCCTTTTTGTAAATACGGCAGAGGAATTTGCTGATTGCCTGGACGATACCGACCGGAAACTGATCCGTATTTTGCAGGAAACCGAACAAAGCCACCTCATTTTAAAATATTATAAAAAGCCAATCCGGCCGACGGAATTCTTTTCTAAAATTTATACGGAAGACGTCTTTGAGACCTTTCGGCCGGAGATAGAAAAAAAGCTGGCCGAAGCACTCGTTTTGCTTCCGGAAAAAGAACTCTGCGTGATGAGCCGGGAAGGTTATCCGGCAGAAAGGATCGTTAAAATTGCCGCAGAACCAGCCTCGGTGCTGTTCCACTTCCGCAGAAACGAAAAAGAGACGCGCTATTATCCAACCATCAAGTTTCAGGGCAACAAGGTTGAATTTATGTTTAAAGAGGCTGAGGTCATCTGCAACCATCCTGCTTATTTGCTGCTAGAAGATGTATTGTATTATTTTGAAAAAGATATTGAAGGCAAAAAGCTGCTTCCGTTTTTGGATAAACGCTATATCTCCATTCCAAAATCCTCTGAAAAAACTTATTACGAAAAGTTTGTTGCGCCGCTGATTGAAAAGTATCCGGTGTATGCGCAAGGTTTTGAAATCATCAGCGAAAAATACCAGGCAGAGGCTATTTTAAAACCGGTTTATGCTGAAGGCGGCGTTTCTCAGGTCCAACTGTTTTTCCGTTATGGAGAAGCTGTTTTTCCTTACGGAGATGGCCGGCAGGTTTCTGTCCGGATAGAAGACAAGGACGATCAATACTTCTTTTACCGCGTTAAAAGAAGCATCGCCTGGGAAAAAAAGAAGTTCCTGGAACTGGAAAATTTAGGGCTAAAAACAGCATCACACCTTTTTCAAAACCTGGGAGTTGCCGTAATGGAAGAGGAAGAAGATGCTTCGTTATCAATATTTAATTGGCTGAACGAGCATCATGATGTGTTGATCGCAAGTGGTTTTGAAATTGAGCAGCCTGAAGGCGATAAACGCTTTTTGTTTGCCAATCCCCAAATTAACCTGGAAATCAGGGAAGGCAATGATTGGTTTGATATTTATGCCATTGTTTATTTTGGCAATTATCAAATCCCGTTCATCGAACTAAAACAGCATATTTTGAACAAGCGGCGGGAGTTTTTTTTGCCTTCCGGCGAGATTGCTGTAATCCCGGAAAAGTGGTTTTCTCAGTACAGCAACCTGCTTTATTTCAGTAACCAAACGGATAAGCTGCAGCTTAAAAAGCACCATATCGGCTTGATCAACGAGCTTGCAGTAAGTGATTATGCAGAAGTAACAATGAACCGCAAACTGCAGCAGCTCAACAATTTTGAAAGTCTGGAAGAGGTTTCTTTGCCCTTGCATTTTAACGGTAAGCTGCGCCCTTACCAAAAAGCGGGTTATGACTGGTTCCACTTTTTAAAAAAATACCATTTTGGCGGTTGTTTGGCCGATGATATGGGTTTGGGGAAAACGATCCAAACGCTTGCTTTACTACAAAAAAACAAGGAAGACAATGCGGCATTTGGCCAGGTGGCTTCGTTGATCATCATGCCAACTTCCCTTGTTCATAACTGGATGAACGAAGCTAAAAAGTTTGCTCCCGAAATTCAGATTTTGATCCATACCGGCAGTTTTCGCCAGCGGGACGCAGCTATTTTTAGCAATTATGATTTGGTTATTACGACTTATGGCATTACACGGATTGATGTTAATTTGCTAAAAGATTTCTTTTTTGAATACATTATTTTGGATGAAAGCCAGAACATTAAAAACGCTTCTTCCAAATCCTTTCAGGCAGTAACCGAATTAAAATCCCGTTATAAATTGATTTTAAGCGGAACGCCTGTAGAAAATTCTGTGAACGATCTATGGACACAAATGTCTTTTATCAATCCCGGATTATTAGGTAACCAGGCTTATTTTCAAAATAATTTTGTAGTCCCAATCGAAAAGAAAAAGGATGAAGACAAAGCACACGGGTTGCAGGTACTGATTAAACCGTTTATTTTAAGACGGACAAAAGAGCAGGTTGCTACGGAACTGCCTTCTAAAACAGAAAATCTATTCTATTCGGAAATGTCGGAAGAACAGGCTGATGAATATGAAAAAGTAAAATCGGAATACCGCAACGAGCTTTTAAAAAGTATTGAAGAAGGCACGTTTGCACAAGCCAAACTGCATGTTTTGCAAGGCTTGATTAAGTTACGACAGATCGCTAATCATCCGCGTTTGATTAATCAAAGTTATGAAGGCAGCTCCGGCAAGTTTGATGATGTTTGGGAAATGCTGATCAATGCACTGGAAGGCGGCCACAAAGTATTGGTATTTTCTCAGTTTGTAAGACAACTTACGATTTTTAGAAACAAGTTGGACAAGCATGAGATCCCTTATGCTTACTTGGATGGAAAAACAAAAAACCGGGAAGAAATGATTGGTAAATTTCAGGAAAATGATGGGTTACGCGTTTTCTTGATTTCGATTAAAGCCGGAGGTGTCGGGCTGAATTTAACAGAAGCTGATTATGTTTTTATTTTAGACCCCTGGTGGAACCCGGCCGTAGAACAACAAGCCATTGACAGGACGCACCGTATCGGACAAACCAAAAAAGTAATTATTTATAAATTCATCACCAAAAATACCATTGAAGAAAAGATACTTCTTTTACAGCAGCAAAAAATGAATGTTGCCAAGGCTTTGATCACTACAGAAGGCAATTTTATAAAATCCCTGACATCGGAAGATATCAAAGACCTTTTAATGTAGCTAAGTTTTTTATTGAGGGTTTTTTGCGTTTTTGATAGAATCTTGTCTGCGTTTTTCCGCTTTCTTTTTCTTATTAAAAAATCCCCGAAGCAAAATATTACTTTTTGCAGCTTCCATATTATCACTAAAACCTTGCGTTCCTTGTTTAACAGTTTTTAAAGTGCTTCTGGCTTGCTTAACTGTTCCTTCCAGATCATTTGCCAATTTATCACTGGATAATAACTTGCCGATACTTCCTTTACCATGGTTTATTTTATATACAATCTGAGATAGATTAGTCATCATCACTTCGGCGTTATCTGCAACTTTAGTTACCCTTCCGATTATCTTATCAACATCTATCGGGTTCACCGTGCTTACTTTGTCGCCGTTGCTTATTTCTCCGGTTGCTTCTGTCCCCGGATTAATAACGATCAGCTTATCGCCCATCAAACCATCGCTGCCGATAGCGGCTTTAACATCTTTTCTTAAAAATTTCTGTACATCTCTGTTTAACGTTAAATCAACCCGGACAGCGGTATCGGAAACAATCCTGATGTTTTGGATCACCCCAATATTAATACCGGCGAACCGGACATTATTGCCCACTTGCAGGCCGTTTACGTTTTTAAAAACCCCATAAACATTAAAGGTAGTATTAAAGAGGCTTTTTGATTTTCCGATAAAAAAAATGGCCATTACTAATACTAATATCCCGACCAAGGTGAATATCCCTAATTTTAATTTTTGTCCGCTATTGGTTTTCATAATTCATTATTTAAAAAAAGACCTTACCAGTTCATTGTCCGATTTTTCAAGATCTTCATACGTACCTTCTGCTATATATTCTCCGTCGTTCATTACCACAACCCGGTCAGATGTGATCTGTGCACAAGGCATATCATGGGTAATGATGATGGAAGACGTTTTGTATTTTTTTTGCATTTCGAGGATCAGCTCGCTGATTTCCCTGGAAGTGATTGGGTCAAGTCCGGTTGTAGGTTCATCATAAAGCATAATTTCCGGCTGCATGATCAATGTTCTGGCTAACCCAATCCGTTTGCGCATCCCGCCGGAAAGGTCAGACGGCATTTTATCAATAGCATCTTTTAAACCCACGCCTTCCAAAACCTCTTCTACTTTTGAGGTAATTTCTGCCTGATCGGTTAGTTTTAAAACACGTGTCAGTGGAAATTCCAGGTTTTCCCGAACCGTCATAGAATCGTACAAAGCAGAATTTTGAAAAAGAAATCCAATTTTGGTACGCAACTGCTTTAGTTCTTCGTCATTCAGGTCTGCTACTTCTTCGTTAAAAACTTTTACAGTCCCTTCGTCTTTTTTCAGGAGGCCGACAATACATTTAATGGTAACAGATTTTCCCTGGCCTGATTTTCCTAAAACAACTAAATTTTCCCCTCTTTTTAAATCAAGATTGATATTTTTGAGGACTTCGTATCCGCTGAATGCTTTTTTTAGCCCTCTAATTTCGACAACGTTTTCATTATTTACAAAAGCTGCTGCGTTTGGTTGCGGTATAATTGCAGGAGTTTCCATATTAATGATAAGCAAATATATTAGTGAGCTGTACGGCAATTGCATCGATCACAAAAATCCATAACGATGAAGTAACCACTGCAGAGTTTGCAGCCAAACCAACACTTTCAGTTCCTTTGTTTGAATTGATGCCTTTATAACAGCCGATAAACCCAATCGCAAGTCCGAAAAATATTGTTTTGATAGTTGAAGGGAAAATGTCACTAAACCCCAAAACAGATATAGACTTAGTAAAATAAAGATAAAAACTCACTTTGCCATCAATATTTACAGCCAGGTATCCCCCTACCAAAGCCACAGCATCTGATATAAATGTTAGGATCGGGACCATAATTGTGGTTGCCAGAACACGTGTTACCACCAGATATTGCATTGGGTTTGCCCCTGATACTTCCATCGCGTCAATCTGCTCTGTCACGTTCATGCTGCCCAGTTCTGCCCCGATACTGGAAGCAACCCTTCCTGCACAAATAATTGCAGTAATAACCGGCCCAATCTCACGGATTATAGATAAGGAAACCATGCCCGGAAGCCAGCTTTCTGCCCCAAATTCTGATAGCGTTGGTTTGGATTGCAGGGTAAGTACCATACCCATAATAAAACCGGTAATAGCTACCAGCGTTAAAGATTTATACCCGATTTCGTAACATTGACGTATAAATTCCGACCATTCAAATCCCGATTTGAAGATATTCTTAAAAAAGTCCCCTAAAAACAGTATTTGAGAACCTGCTTCTTCAAAAGTTTTTTTCCAAGCAGGTAATGCCTGTTCTGCCATAAATTAAAATGATAAGGTGTAAGTGGAATATTTGCTTTAACGAAAAAAATTTATAAAAGTTCATGAGTTTTTTAAATTTCTATTATAAAAAATTGCGGTGCTTCTTTTATGCCTATAAATTCTGTACTTATATATAAACCCAATACAAAAAGGACAAGAGTTTAACGGCTTTTATATGGTAAAAGAAGCATAAAAAATATTTGAACAAGAATAAACCGGCTCTGTCTGTAAATATTTATTTTACGCCTTTGCTCTATATGCTAAGTTATCTTTCCAAATTCTTAATATGTATCTTTGTATTCTGTCAAATTTTATGGAGTATAAAGTAATTATTGCAGGCTCCAGTGGCCTGGTTAGTAGTTTGTTATTGGAACAATTGCTTCATCATCCTGATTTTTCTGAAGTGCTGATTCTTGTTAGAAATCAACTGCCTGTACAGCACAAAAAACTCAAGCAATTAGTAGTGGATTTTAATCGTTTGGAGGATTACGAAGCAGAAATTAATGGTCATGCTGTTTTTTGCTGTTTAGGAACTACCCGCCAAAAAACACCAGATCTAAATTTATACAAAAAAATAGACCATGATTATCCGGTTGCTTTGGCAAAAATAGGTGCTAAAAACAGTATGCAGCAATTCCATGTTATTTCGTCCATGGGTGCCAATGTTAACTCGGCTTATTTCTATACCAGGCTTAAAGGCGAAACTGAGCGCGATTTGAAAAATGGATCTTTTCCATCTCTGTTTATTTATCAACCATCTCTTCTAACAGGTATTAGAAAAGAAAAGCCTTTTGCCGAGCGCATAGCTACACATATTATGAAATGGATTAATCCTTTTCTGATTGGCAGATTAAAAAAATACAGAAGCATCTCTGCCGCCAGTGTAGCTACAGCAATGCTTGATCAATCCTTAAAAAACAATGCTGGCGTATTTACTTATCCGTCAGATCAAATAAAACAATTAGCGTGGGCACTTTAATTTCAGCAGAAAACCTCGGCCATTCATTTCATGATAACTGGTTGTTCAGGCAACAAACTTTTGGCATTAATTCCGGCAGGCGTATTGCATTGGTTGGGGCAAATGGTGCCGGTAAATCAACTTTACTAAAGTTACTGGCAGAAAAACTGAAACCAACAGAGGGAAAAGTAGTTAAAAGCAAGTTTCTTTCAATGGGTTATTTAGAGCAAGACCCTTTGTTTAATCCTGAAGAAACCATTAACGATTTTATTTTTCAGTCTGATAACGAGCAGCAGCAATTAATAAAACAATACGAATCATTGCTGGAAAATGATCCGGAGAATTATGACCAGATTGAGGTAATCACCAATAAAATCACCGAACTGGAAGCATGGGAATACGAATACAAAATAAAAAATATTTTAGACCGGTTGGATGTCCACCATTTAGACCAACAGATCAAAACGCTTTCCGGTGGGCAAAAGAAGCGCTTGGCTTTAGCTGAATTATTGATCAGCGACCCGGAACTTTTTGTACTGGATGAGCCAACAAACCATTTGGACATAGAAACGATTGAATGGTTGGAAAGCTTCTTGACAACCGGAAACAAAACAATTTTATTAGTTACGCATGACCGGTATTTTTTGGATAATGTATGCAATGAGATTATAGAAATTGATCAGCAAAAAATCTTTTCTTATCAGGGGAACTATAGTTATTATCTTGAAAAACGATCAGAACGAGAAGCAGCAGATCAGGCACGTTATCAGAAAAACTCTAATCTATTGAAGAAAGAACTGGAGTGGATGAGAAGGATGCCGCAAGCACGCAGCACCAAATCAAAATCCAGGATTGATGCTTTTTATGACCTTCAAAGCAAAACACAAAATAATGGCCTAAAGGAACAGTTGGAGCTCAGCATTAAATCTGCACGGCAAGGAAATAAGATTATAGAAATTAGCCACCTCAAAAAGTCTTTTAATAACCATTTGATTATAAATGATTTTAATTATATATTCAAAAAAGGTGACCGTATTGGCTTAGCCGGAAAAAACGGCAGCGGAAAAACTACTTTATTAAACATGTTGACTAATGAACTTCAGCCTGATTCCGGTTCTATAATTGTTGGAGAAACAACTTCTATCGGTTATTACCGTCAGTCGGGTTTGAAATTTAATGATGCAGAAAGAGTAATTGACACGATCAAAAATGTAGCTGAATTTATTACAATGGCTGATGGGAAACTACTTTCTGCTTCACAGCTTCTGACCCAGTTTTTATTTCCTCCAAAAAAACAGCATGGCTTTATCAGTAATTTGAGCGGCGGGGAAAAGAAGCGGTTACAGCTTTTGATGATCCTGATTAAAAACCCTAATTTTTTGATTCTGGATGAGCCTACAAATGATCTGGATACGGATACCTTAAATGTTTTAGAAGATTTTCTTACTAACTTTTCCGGAGTTATTATACTAGTTTCCCACGACAGGTATTTAATTGATAAACTTACGGAGCAGCTTTTTATTTTTACAGAAAACGGTCATCTTCAAATTTATAATGGTAATTATACAGATTTCCGTTTGGAAGAAGCGTTAAGTAAGCAAAATGTAAAGAATAACATCAAACCGGAGAAAACAATTAATATTAATACAAAAAAAGCTTCTTTTCAGTTTAAGCAGGAAAAAGAACTTCAGGAAATTGAATCTTCTATTACTTTTTTAGAAAAATCAATTGGCGATTTAAATACCGTTCTTAATAACCCTTCTACCAATTCGGATGATTTAATTACAACTTCAAATACTATTCAAATTCAGCAAAAAGAATTAAATATTATTATGGAAAGATGGTTGGTATTAACAGATTTGAAAGAAGGATAACCAGGAAAAAATTGTTTCACGTGAAACTTAGCAAATATAATGTTTAAAAGATATGATGTAATCGTTGTAGGTGGCGGACATGCAGGATGTGAAGCAGCAGCAGCGGCAGGAAACCTTGGATCGTCTGTCTTATTGATTACCATGAATATGGCAACTATTGCACAAATGAGTTGTAACCCTGCAATGGGCGGTGTAGCAAAAGGACAAATTGTACGGGAAATAGATGCCATGGGTGGTGGTTCCGGAATCATGACTGATAAAACAACTATACAGTTTCGGATGCTAAACAGATCAAAAGGACCCGCTATGTGGAGCCCTCGGGCACAGGTGGACCGTATGCGTTTTGCAGAGGAATGGCGGTTGATGCTGGAAAAAATCCCGCCAGTAGATTTTTGGCAAGATACCGTTAACAGCTTAATTGTAAAGAATGGTAAAGTTTGCGGTGTGAAAACTTCCTTAGGAGTTGAAATTGAAGCTGAAGCTGTTGTTCTGACCAATGGTACTTTTTTAAATGGCCTGATCCATATTGGGGAGAAGAAATTTGGCGGTGGACGGACGGCTGAAAAAGCGGCGCATGGTATCACAGAACAATTAGTAGGATTAGGTTTTGAATCAGGCAGGATGAAAACTGGCACACCTCCGCGTGTGGATGGCCGAAGCCTTGATTATTCTAAAATGGAAGAGCAATGGGGCGATGAGGAAAGAGGCGGATTCTCCTACACTAAAATAAAAAAGCCGAAAGAACAACGGTGCTGCTGGATCACTTATACTAATAACAAAGTACACGATACCCTAAAAGAAGGGTTTGAAAAATCGCCCATGTTTTCCGGCAGGATAAAAGGGTTAGGCCCGCGCTACTGCCCTTCAATAGAAGATAAGATCAATCGATTTGCAGAGCGCGACCGGCACCAGATATTTGTAGAACCGGAAGGTTGGAACACGGTAGAAATCTATGTAAATGGTTTCTCTACTTCATTGCCTGAAGATGTACAATACAAAGCACTAAAACAGATTGCAGGATTTGAAAACGTCAAAATGTTTCGGCCTGGATACGCTATCGAATACGATTATTTTCCTCCAACCCAACTTAAACTAACCTTAGAGACTAAAATAATTAGCAACTTATTTTTTGCCGGGCAGATAAACGGAACTACTGGCTATGAAGAAGCGGCATGCCAAGGTTTCATCGCGGGCATCAATGCACATCAAAATGTAGTGGTAAAAGAAGCATTGATCATGAAAAGATCAGAATCATATATTGGTGTGCTGATCGATGATTTGGTGACCAAAGGAACCGAAGAACCTTATCGCATGTTTACTTCCCGAGCAGAACATCGTTTATTATTGCGCCAGGACAATGCAGATATCCGCCTCACTCCTATTGGTTATGAAATTGGTTTGATCAACGAAGAAAGGATGCAGGCTGTCAATCAAAAAATAAAAAACTCGGATGATATTGTAAAGTTTGTAAAAGCAAACTCCATCAAACCAGAAGAAGTAAATGCTTTGTTGGACGAAGCCGGAACAAGCAGCATCAGCCAAAATGTAAAACTGTCGGCAATACTGGGCCGGCCACAAATAGATTTTAACAAGTTAAAAGAAGCAAGCCCGGTTTTGAAAGATTTTCTTTCTGCTTACGATAAAGAAACCATTGAGCAATCAGAGATCAAAATCAAATATGAATCCTATTTTGAAAAAGAACTGGAGATTGTGAATAAGATGAAAAAAATGGAGGACAAAGAAATTAACCCTGCTTTCAATTATAATGAAATTGTTTCCTTATCAAAAGAAGCAAGAGAAAAACTGATCAAAATCAAACCAAGAACTTTAGGCCAGGCTTCCAGGATTTCCGGTGTTTCACCTTCAGATGTTTCTGTTTTAATGGTTCATATCAGCAGATAAAGAAATTTAGGTATTTTTAACTGCTTTTTCTTCAAAAAACAAATCTTCTATAAAAGAGGATTTGTTTTTTTTAATGATAATCTTCATCCCAAAAAAATATTTGAACACAGCGCATCTAAATGGCCTTTATAAAGCTCACCTCTTTTAAGCTACAGCAAATAGCTGTTTTTACCACTATAATTTCTGTTTTTGGTTGTGCAAGTGTCCAAAAGCCCCAAGGCGGGCCGAGAGACAAGGTTCCACCGAAATTATTAAAGGCAACACCGGCCAACAAAACAAAAAATTTTGATGTGAAAGAAATTGTGCTGGAATTTGATGAATATTTTAAACTCAACAATCAGTACCAGGAAATCACCATTTCTCCGGCCCAGGAAAAACAGCCGCTTTACCGCGTCAGGCAAAAAAGTTTAGTTATCGATTTAAAAGATTCCCTTAAAAAGAACACAACTTATGTTTTCAGTTTTGGAAAAGCAATCGGAGATGTAAATGAAAATAATATCCTGAAAAACTTCACTTACGTTTTTACTACCGGAAATGAAATTGATTCTTTGAACATTTCCGGACAAGTGATCAATTCTGAAACGCAGGAACCGGAAAAGGAGGCAACGGTTTTCATCTTCACAAGCAAACAAGACTCTGCCCTTTTCGGTAAAAAAAAACCATCCTATTATAGCATAACAGATACTGCCGGTAATTTTAAAATCAGCAACCTACATGCAAATACTTATAAAATTTATGCCTTAAAAGAAGCAACCCCAAACCGAATTTATGATAATGACAATGAATTGATCGCCATATTGCCCAAAGATATTCGCCTTAGAAAAGACACTTCGGGAATCAGGCTGGAATTATTTAGGCAAATTCCGCAAAAATTTCGGGTGGTAGAACGAAAAATAGACCCGGACGGGAAATTGTTTTTTTCTTTCAACAGAGGAATTAATCAGCCGGGCTTACGCATTTTACAGAACGAAACTTTGAACAATCAGAAGATTGTTGAGTTCAATAAGGCTGCGGATACGGCCAGGGTTTACTTGCGCGACATGAATTTTGATTCGGTAAAAGTAGCATTCCTGTCTGCTGATAAACCTTTGGACACGGTAGTTTTGCGAAGAGGAAAACGGGATACTTATAAAAGGAACCTCAGCATCAGCAATAATTTAACCGGAGGACTGCTGAAACCGAAAACAGCACTACAGCTTACTTCTAATTTCCCGATAGAATCTGCGAATGAAGCACAAATCGTTTTGAATGAAGATTCTGTTCCAAAGTATGGTTTTAGCTTGGAAAAAGATACTTCCGGTTTAAATAAATACACGCTGAAATATCCCTGGAAGGCAGAAAAGCATTATGATATTTTGATGAACGAAGGAACATTTATCGATATTTATGGTAATAAAAATAAAAAGTCGAACATTGCTTTTCAGGTGAATAAAGAGGAAAATTATGGCATTCTTAACTTTAACATCACCTTACCCGAAACTTCAGGCTCTTACATTTTTGAGTTATTAAGTTCAGATAGAAAACTAATCGAAAGCGTTCCGTTCAACCGAAACCAGAAATTAACATTTAACACTTATCCTGTAGGTAAATATCGTGTAAGAGTGGTTTATGACCTAAACAAAAACAAAAAATGGGATACTGGAAACATAAAAAACAGGACTTTACCCGAACCAATTTGGTATTATGATAAAGAAATTTCTTTAAGGGCTAATTTTGATATGGAAGAGCGAATTACTGTTCCAAAATTAACTACAAATCCATAAACCAACCGGCGTATAAATTATAGTTTAAAGGAAGCTGTTTTAACATTTGCATTTGAACTGCTGAAACAGCTTTTACTTGTTTAGCGGGCGTTCCGGCATAAATAAAACCTGATTCGCAAACCGTATTTTCCAACACAACAGCACCCGCAGCAATGATGCAATAATCTTCTACGATGGCGTGGTCCATCACAATCGCACCCATTCCCACCAAAATATAGCTATTCAAAATACAGCCATGAACAATCGCATTATGCCCAACAGAAACATGATGGCCGATAACTGTTGCTGCTTTTTGATAAGTACAATGGATTACCACGCCATCCTGGATATTGGTTTGATCACCAATGACAATGGAATTGACATCGCCGCGGACTACAGCATTAAACCAAACCGAACATTGGTTTCCAATTGTAACATCGCCCACAATAGTAGCATTGTCAGCAATAAAACAACCGGTGCCAATGATTGGACTTTTATCTTTTACAGGAAGGATAAGCGGCATTATTGAAATATTTTTTAATTTAAAAGTGTTTAGCTTTTATACTTTGATTTATTTTGATACTTCTTTTATCAGATAAAAAAACAATAAAGTATTTTATAATCTTTGTAGAAACAAGATACAAACACTAAATTTATAGTGCTAAAAAAAGCATCTGTTTAAATAGTTCGCTGGTTTTTTATCTGCGGAAATAGCTCAGCTGGTAGAGCATCAGTTTCCCAAACTGAAGGCCGCGGGTTCGAATCCCGTTTTCCGCTCTTTTAATTGATGCTTCTTTTACCATATAAATTTAAAGAACAGTATTTTCCAGTTTCAATTGATGGTTTGGATAATCTGTGGTAAAATGCAAACCGCGGCTTTCCTTACGGATCATAGCTGATTTTACAACGAGATAAGCAACCTGGATTAGGTTCCGCAACTCGCAAAGCTTAACAGAAAGCTTGGTTTTTTTGTAGAAATCTTCCGTTTCTTCATACAGCAAACGCAACCTGCGCAACGCCCGTTCCGACCGAAAATCCGATCGCACAATCCCTACATAATCGTTCATGATTTTCTGCATTTCGCGGATATTATGCGTTACCAGAATATCTTCGTTTTGCTGGGCAACACCAAATTCGTTCCAATCCGGGATATTTGATGGCATAAAAGAAGTATTGGCTTTTGGTATGGCATCTTCAAAAATACGATGGGCAAAAACCAAAGCTTCCAAAAGCGAATTAGAAGCCAAACGATTGGCACCGTGCAAACCTGTTGATGAACATTCGCCGCAGGCATATAAATGTTGGATGGAAGATTGGCCGTGCTGATCAACCATTACACCGCCGCACATATAGTGGCTGGCAGGCGAAACAGGGATCATATCCTTTGTCATATCAATACCGATAGACAAGCAGCGGGCATAAATATTTGGAAAATGTGTCAGCAAATCTTCTTTGTTCCGGTGCCGGATATCCAAATAAACAAAATCATCACCCGATTTTTTCATTTCTGCATCGATTGCACGGGCTACAATATCCCTTGGTGCCAAAGATTTCCGCAGATCATATTCCTGCATAAACTCCTCGCCATTCCGGCGCTTTAAAATCCCTCCAAAACCACGGACAGCTTCAGAGATCAGGAAAGAAGGATAATCGCCAGGATTGTACAAAGCCGTTGGATGGAATTGAATGAACTCCATGTCCCGGACTTTTCCTTTTGCGCGATAAACCATTGCCACGCCGTCGCCGGTTGCAATGGTTGGGTTAGTGGTGATGGAATAGATATGGCCGGCACCACCGGAAGCCATTACGGTTATTTTCGACAAAAATTTCTCGACTTTTTTGGTAATATTGTTCAGCGCATAAATTCCGAAACAGGTGATGTCTTTACTGGACCGATCTACAAATTCGCCCAAGTGATGCTGCGTAATCAGATCGATGGCAAAATAATGGGTCAAGATTTCTATGTTTTTATGCTGATGGATCTGCTCCAGCAAAACGCGTTCAATCTCAAAACCGGTGATATCTTTATAATGCAGCACGCGGCTTTCTGAATGTCCGCCTTCTTTTGCCAGGTCAAAAATGCCTTGTTTGGTTTTGTCAAAGTTGGTTCCGTAATCAATAATTTCCCTAATCCTTGATGGGCCTTCTTCCACCACAATTTTTACCACTTTTTCATCGCACAAACCATCACCTGCAATCAGTGTATCTTCAATGTGTTTTTCAAAAGAATCTTCCTCTTTATCCACAACCACCGCAACGCCGCCCTGGGCATATTTTGTGTTGGATTCATCTTCGTTTGATTTTGTAACAATCAACACCTGGCCGTATTGTGCAGCTTTCAGTGCAAAACTCAGCCCGGCAATCCCGGACCCAATAACTAAATAATCAACATTTCTACTCATACCAATCAGCAAAAAACAAGCGCAATTAACACATTGTTTATAACACCCGTAAAGATGTTGATTTAGCAGTGATAAAAAAGTAGCAAATAATTATTTGTAAGGATTGATGTTGATAACGTACAGGCCTTGGATTATTTTTATAGAATTGCCAACAAGTGAAGCGCAAGATGCTAACATGGTTTGGAAGCTAAACAATACACAGTAAAACTTTCTTGAAAATTTTTGGCAGATAAAAGAAGCAGTAAATCAGCAAGATAAAGTAAACATTTTGTTAAAAAGATGTTGGTAACCATACATCAACTACTTTTGCAAGTAATTTAGCCACAATTTACAAACGGAACCAACACACTAATAAATCATAGTTTTATTTATTTAAAGAATAAGTTGTTTTTATTGAAATGTTAAAAATGGATACTTTTGAAGAAATACGGGTGAAAGGTTTTGCAGACGAATACATTGATCCGTCGCTCGATCTTTTCGCCGAAATAGAAAAATTAAAAAAAGAAAAAAATGCAATTATACTGGCGCATTATTACCAAGAAGCTGATATTCAGGATATTGCCGATTACATCGGCGACAGTTTGGGGCTTTCGCAGCAGGCGGCCAAAACCGATGCCGACGTAATCGTTTTTGCAGGAGTACATTTCATGGCCGAAACTGCCAAGATTTTGTCTCCGCAGAAAAAAGTTTTACTGCCGGACAGCAAAGCCGGATGTTCGCTGGCAGATAGTTGCCCGCCGCATTTGTTCAAGAAATTTAAAGAGCAATATCCGGATCACCTGGTCATTACTTACGTCAATTGTACAGCAGAATTAAAGGCAATGAGCGACATCGTTTGTACTTCCAGCAACGCCATTCAAATTGTAGAAAGCCTGCCTCCGGAACAAGGAATCATCTTTGGGCCAGACCGAAACCTGGGCAAATATGTGGCTAAAAAAACTGGCCGTAATCTGGTTTTGTGGAACGGTGCCTGCATGGTGCACGAGATTTTTTCGAGAGAGAAAATTACAAAGTTAAAAGAGCGTTACCCGGCTGCAAAATTTATTGCCCACCCAGAATGTGAAGACAGTATTTTGGAGATGGCAGATTACATTGGCTCGACAACAGGTTTACTGAATTATTCAACTAAAAATCCGGCAAACGAGTTTATTGTGGCCACAGAATCGGGTATTTTGCACCAGATGCAGCGGGACAATCCGACTAAAACATTCATTCCCGCACCGCCAAACAACAGTTGTGCCTGCAACGATTGTCCGCACATGAAGCGCAACACTTTGGAAAAGCTTTATTTGTGTATGAAAAATGAGCAGCCGGAAATTTTTGTCCCGGAAAATATCATTGCAAAAGCAGTAAAACCGATTGAACGGATGCTGGAAATTTCTGCGCGTTTAGGTTTGTAAAGATGATTTCAGAGATTAGAAAGGATTACACGGATTTTTGCATGATAAAAGAAGCATCAGGATTTGAAATAGAATCAGTGTAATCTTTTAAAAAATCTGTGAAATCATCCTCAAAAAATAAAAGAATGTTTGATAACAAAGAAAAAACAGAAGTAGCGGCTTTGGGTGAATTTGGCCTAATTAACCATCTCACAAAAAATATAGTTTTGCAGGATAAAACTTCTATAAAAGGCATTGGTGATGATGCCGCGGTAATGGATTTTGCAGGAAAAAAAACATTAATTTCTACAGACTTACTGCTGGAAGGCGTACATTTTGATTTGGCTTATGTTCCGCTTAAACATTTGGGATATAAGGCAGTACAGGTAAACTTAAGCGATATTTATGCGATGAACGGAACAGCCAGCCAGATCACTTTTTCGCTTGGGATTTCCAGTAAATTTCCGTTGGAAGCGGTGGAAGAATTGTACCAAGGCGTTTTGCTTGCTTGCGAACAGTACAAGGTCGATTTGATTGGCGGCGATACTTCTTCCTCCAAACAAGGTTTAGTGATTAGCGTCACCAGTATTGGCTATGCGGATGAAGTGGACATAATTTACCGAAACACCGCCGGAGAAGGCGATTTGATTTGTGTTTCAGGCGATTTGGGCGGTGCTTATGTGGGTTTGCAACTGTTGGAACGCGAAAAACAGGTTTATCTATCCAATCCAAACATTCAGCCGGATCTGGAAGGCAAAGATTACATAGTAGAGCGGCAATTAAAACCGGAAGCACGCGGCGATATAATTTCCATTTTAAAAGAATTAAAAATTAAGCCCACTTCTATGATCGATGTTTCCGATGGTTTGGCTTCCGAAATCCTGCATATTTGTACGCAAAGCAACAAAGGATGTACACTTTACGAGGATAAAATCCCGATTGATCCGATGACTTATGAAACTGCCCGTGAGTTTGGCCTCAACCCTACCGTTTGTGCTTTGAGCGGAGGAGAAGATTACGAGTTGCTTTTTACCATCAAACAAGCCGATTTTGAGAAGATCAGGTACAATGCCGACATCAGCATCATCGGACACATTACAGAAACTTCTGCCGGCTGTAACCTGGTTTCTAAATCAGGCAATGTACACGAACTGAAAGCGCAAGGCTGGAATGCTTTTTTAAAATAAGATTTATAATTTAAGCTTTGTTTCCGTATAAATTCAGAAAGGGTTTATGAAAAAAACATACACAAATATTTTATTAATCTTTTTAATAGCTGTTTTTTTAGTTTTTGGTTGCCGGAAAATTGACCGCAGCACTGCCAAAGATATCAACGCAAGGATTGACAGCACAGGAACTTGTGGATTTTTAGTTAAAGTTAATTCTACCGGAACGAGTTTTAACGCAGTTAATCTGCCGCAATTATATTATAAAGATAGTTTGAAAGTTGTAATGAGTTATCATTTGCTGGATACGAAATTTCAATGCGCAACCCAAACTGTGGCAACTTACCAGGAAATTTATATTGATGCCATCCATAAACAGTAATCAGAAAAACTACTGCTAAAAGAAGCATCAACAAAAATTAAAATAGGATTTGTAGCGTTTGAACCCAAGTACACGTATTGCTTAGAAAAGCATTTATGAAAAAGCAATTTAGTGTACTGATTTTACTTATCTGCATGAGTGTTAGCTGTAAAAAAACAGACCAGGTTACGGCAAAAGATATCCCGGCAACTATCATTTATTCAGGAGATATTGCAGCAGATGGTTGTGGTTTTCTGGTTAAAATTGATACTTCGGGAACAAACTATCATGCTGATAACTTACCAAAAGCGTATCAAAAGGATAATTTACAAGTAATTATAAATTATCACGATTTAACTACAAAATTTCAATGCGGAATGATTGCAACTAATTTATTACCGGTTATAAGTATTGATGCCATCCGTAACAAGTAAGATTTATACCGGTAAAAGAAGCATAGCTTTATTCTTCATCAATCAACAATTTTGGATCTAAAGCTTTGCTGTTTTTAGCACCTAATTTTCGCAACGTTTCTGCTCTGCCGGTCAGGTTGCCGCTGCCGGAAGTCAACTTGCTGTAGGCATCGTTATAAACCTCTTTGCTTTTATCAATATGTAGGCCGATCTTTTTCATATCTTCGGTAAAACCAACAAATTTATCGTATAGTAAGCCTGCTTTTGTGGCAATATCCAGCGCGTTTCGGGTTTGCTGCTCCTGTTTCCAAACGGAAGCAATGGTTTTTAAAGTAGCCAGCAACGTGGAAGGCGTAACCAAAACCACGCGTTTTTTCCAGGCAAAATCAAACAGTTCCAGATCATGCTGAATGGCGATGGCAAAAGAAGATTCTATCGGCACAAAAAGCAGCACAAATTCCGGAGAAGTTAAGCCCGATAAGTTCTGATAACTTTTAGCACTCAAACCAGTAATATGATTTTTAACCGATAAAATATGCTGACGGATATGCGTTTCTTTTTCTTCTTCGGAAATGGAATTAACCAGCCGTTCATAAGCAATCAGCGATACTTTAGAGTCGATAATCAAATGTTTATTTTCCGGCAGATGAACAATCACATCCGGCTGAAAACGGTTGCCGGCTTCATCCATCAAATTCATGTTTTTGCCTTGTTTGGTATAACCGTCGCCTTCTACCAAACCGGAAGCTTCCAGTACGCGATCCAAAATTACTTCGCCCCAATTCCCTTGCATTTTCGTATCACCTTTTAACGCTTTGGTAAGGTTTGTGGCATCGTCCTGAATGATTTTGGTTTGTTTGATCAGCTCATCAATCGTACCCTTCAGCGTAAACCTTTCGTTGGATTCATCTTTGTAAACCTTATCTACTTTCGCTTCAAAAGCTCTGATGTTTTCTTTCAGCGGATGGAGCAGCAAATCCATATTGCTACGGTTGGATTCTGTAAATTTTTGTGTTTTTTCGTCGAGGATTTTATTGGCCACATTTTCAAATTCGCGCTGAAAATGCTGGCGTGTCTGCTCTACTTCTATTTTCTGCTGTTCCAATTGCTCTTTTTGTGCGGTAAAAAAAGCATTTGAGCGTTCTAATTGCTGCTTGGTTTCGTTGTGCAATTCCCGTTCTTCAGCCAGATCGGCAATTAAACGGTCTTGTTCTTCGCGCAGCATCATGCTAATGTTTTCTTTCTCTTGATGTAGGTTGGCAGCACGTTCTTCGGCTTTTCCTAAATTTATTTTCAGCTGTACATTTTCATCCTGCAAACGCTTAAAATCCTCCGCAGAAAAACTCGTTGTGGGCGATGCTTTTTTTAGCAGGATAAAAACAGCAACCAATAAAATAACGAGAACCGCAACGAGGAGGATGGTATTCATTTACTAAAAATTTTATCAAAAGTAGTTTTAGTAAATGGTAGATCAGAGGTTTTTTTGAATATTATTTTTAATGTCATTAACAAAATATTTTAATATTAATGAATAATCACGCTGGGTTATAGATTCATTATATAGCTTAATTAGTTTCAAATCTTGACCATCATCTTGAATTACGTAATATTTATCCTCGAATGTTATTTGTAGTGTAACATATATATCAAATCTGTTTTCAGATTTTTTAAATTCCTTTAATATTATTTCTAAAGTTAACAAATAACAAAATTCATCAGAACTAAAATCTATTAGCTTAATTATATCTTTTAATTTAGTTTTTTCATAGATAGAAGTAGCTCCACAGTAAATTGAAATTGATTTATTTGTGAATAAATCTTCGAATAATAATATTTTTTGAATTACTTTCTCAAATAATTTTTCTAAATCGCCAACAAATAATTTTTGTATATTTTCTATAGAAATTAAATCTTCATTATGTTCTCTATTCTCTATATCCATTTTAAACAGCGCAATCTCCTTATCAATATCTTCCGGTTCATCAATATCACCGCCTTCAATTGCTTTAAGATATAAGTTTAAAGATGTAGTTAAATAATCACCAATATACTCGATAAACGGCCAGTAATTTCTGGTATCAGCCTGACTTAAAAGCGAATAATAATTTTGCCGGTCTTCCATTTTAATCACAACTGGCGGATAACCGTTTCGCATCAAAATCAGGTTCATTAAAATGCGAGATAAACGGCCATTACCATCATCAAAAGGATGTATTGCAACAAATTTGTAATGAAATAAAGCAGCTAAAATTAAAGGATGAATTTCTTTATTCTGGCTGGCTGCTTTGTACCATTCCATTAGTTCCTGCATTTTTGCAGGCGTTTCTTCCGGCGAAGCATAAAAATGTGTTTCTCCAGTTATTGTTTTTACATGATTTGGAGATGTTTTATATTCACCTAAAGTTATCCGCTTTTTTGTTGGGGTTCCATCAGTTGTTTTAGCCGGAGAATCATACGGTTCTACCAAAATCATTTCATGCAAAGCACGAATGTCTGATTCGGTAAAATCACGTTCGTCTTTTACAATTGAAAGCAGGAAAAGAATTGCTTCGTTATGTCCGCGAATATCCAAATGGTCTTTTAAAGATTTTCCTTTTGCCGTAATACCGGTCATCAAAAAAGCAACTGTTTCACCGTAATTTAAGCGGTTTCCTTCTATTGCGTTTGAATGATAATTCCATTCTAAACGCAGTTTCTGCATCACTTTTTCTTCAATCTCTTGGGAAAGCGGACGCGACTTATCAATTTGATTTTTGATTGAATCAATATTTGCTGTTAACTCGGTTTTGCTAAACTCGACTTCTAATCTCAAGTCCATCTTGTGAATAATCTTTTATCTAAATAAATGAAATAAAATGGATAATAACGAGGGCAATTTTTACCTTCCAAAAATAAACGAGGGTAAAAAAGTTACTTTTTTACCCTCGTTTATTTAAAAACCCGTGAATAGAAAAGAGAAAATCAGAAGATTACTTTGCCCTTTCAACCCTTAACCCCACATCAGAAACCTCTCTCAACGGATTATCACGCATATTCTGCTCAATCGTAAACGAATAAATTCCTTGAACAAGGAAGCGATAATTTGTTTTTAAAGCTAAGCGATAATTGTACAAATTGCCGGAACCATTGCCCAGCCATTCGCCATCGGGATTGGCTAATTTGAATTCGTAGCGAATGGTTTTGGTTTGATGATCGGGACTGGTTTCATGAACCAGAACAAAGATATTGGAGTATCTGTAATCAGCAGAATGACGCAAGTTAAAATACAAATTATAAGGCACGGAAGTATCTGTAATTTTGACTTCCGTTTTTATTTTGTTGCTGTAAAACCAGTTATGATTGCTGATTTCTGTGCTTTGATCAAGCAAAGTTCCTGGCTCGTTGCAAGCCGGAAGCACAAAAAAAAGACTGATAAAAACAGTACTAAAAAAAAACTTCAACCGGATCATTCTGCTTTTGGATTGGGTTGGTCCGGATTATTTTGATTGTTCGGGTTGCGGTTTGGGCGGTTGCGGCGATGGTTCCGACGGTTCGGGCTTCCCTCACGAACGGTTCCTTCTGCCGGGAGGTCCGGGTTATTTGGCTGTACTGTTTTTAACTGAATGGTTTGCACAACTACTTTTGTAACCTGTATTATAGGTTTTTGTCCGGCTTCAGCAACAGGTTTTGGTTTGTTCCGATTGTTGTTGTTCTTTTTGTTGCGATTAGCAGAACGTTCGTCCAAACGCGTTAAACTATCTTGGCCAACAACATTTTCATAATCAAAAGCTTTAACAGCATTTGTATCTAACACTTTGCTTTCACCTAAATCAGGAACTACTTCACCGCTTTTATTGATCGCATGAATTTCCCGCACATGTTTTATCGGCACCGGAATCCAATTTTCTTCTTGTGGATAGCTAAACCACATCAGCCTTTTAAAAATATCCGTTTTCTGCAAACGGGCATCTCCTTTTTCTGTACGAAGGATATGCACATCATCCGGAATATCTTTTAAAGCGTCCATATAACTGTCCAACTCGTAGTTAAGGCAGCATTTCAATTTACCGCACTGTCCGGCCAATTTTAATGTATTGAGAGAAAGGTTCTGGTAACGGGCTGCCGAAGTGGAAACCGTTTTAAAATCAGTCAGCCAGGTTGAGCAGCAAAGCTCTCTCCCACAGGAACCAATTCCGCCTAAACGACTGGCTTCTTGACGCATACCAATCTGCCGCATTTCGATACGGATGCGGAAAGCTTCGGCCATTTTTTTAATCAGTTCCCGAAAATCAACCCTTCCTTCTGCCGTGTAATAAAAAGTAGCTTTGGTTTTATCGCCCTGATAATCTACATCGCTGATCTTCATAGAAAGATTGAGATCCAAAGCCAGTTTCCGGGCAAGATGCATTGTTTCCCACTCTTGTTCTTTGGCCGCTTTCCATTTATCTACATCTGATGGCGTAGCTTTCCGAAAGATTTTTTTCGTGACATCTGCTTCTTTTACATGCTTTTTTACAAGCTGCATCCGTACCAGTTCGCCGGTAATAGAAACGTGGCCGACATCAAAACCACCGGTAGTCGTTTCGGTAACAACCAACTCTCCGTTTTCTAAATAATGGTTATCTGTATTGAGGTAAAAATCTTTCCGTGATCCTTTAAATTTTACTTCTACAATTTGAAAAGGTTTATAGCTGGAAGGCATGTCCATGTTGGAAAGCCAATCGTAAACATCTAATTTGCTGCATCCGTTAGTAAGGCAAGCACCATTACTTTTGCAGCCTGCAGGCGCACATCCGCCTGAGGAACAACTTCCACATCCCATGATTAATACAATATATGTTGAGTCCCTTGCGGGAACGATTTAAATTTTAAAATTTTGACCAATTGCAAAGATACATCTAAAAATAAGATTCTTGGATTGGCATTCCGCTCCACGTGATAGTGCGCTTTATCCAGTTCATCTGCAATAACTTCCACCATTGCCATAGTTAAAACTTTGGCTGCCATATTTTGGGCTACTACCAATTCTTTTTCTGGCAGATGGACTAAACTTCCGGCACCGGAAATCAGCATTCCGCATTCGCGGATAAAACACATGCCGTACTGCAAAAAGTTCTTCTGGTTTTCCCGGCCGAGCTTAGTCAATTGTTCGGTAAAATCAATCAGCTTTAAACCATCATTGATAAAACAAAGCCGCAGCCAGCGGGCAAAAAGTTCATGGTAACTGCTGTCATCATGACTGATTCTATGTAATGCCGCCGTTAAATTACCATTGCTTAAATAAGCAATCTGTGCCGCTACGTGTTCTGTTTGATGGTGGTGCTCCAGATAAGTTTGCACATCTGCATCTTTTAATGCCGGAATTTTCACGAGTTGCGTTCTGGAAAGGATCGTATTCAAAATATCGTCCTGCGATTCGGCAACCAGTAGAAAAAGTGTTTTCTGCGCCGGTTCTTCAATGATTTTCAGTAGCGTATTGCCTTCTTTTTCCAGATATTCCGGCAGCCACATAATCAAAACTTTGTATTCTGATTCAAACGGCTTAAAACTCAGTTTTCGGATAATCTGATGGCATTCGGCAATGTTGATGTTGGCTTGTTTATTTTCAGCTTCCAGGTAAGTTCGCCATTCGTCTAAGTTGAGATAAGGATTATGCAAAAAAGCTTTTCGCCACTGATCAATAAAAGTAAGTGCCGTATTATCTTTATGTTTTGCAAAAAACGGATAAGAAAAATGCAAATCCGGATGCACCAACTTCTGGTATTTTCTGCAGGAAGAACATTCTCCGCAGGAATCATAATCTGATTTGTTCTCACAGGAAATATATTGTGCGTAAGCAACTGCCAGGGCCAAACTGCCCGAACCTTCCGGCCCTAAAAAAAGTTGTGCATGGCTCACACGGTTTTCTTTTACCGTAGCAATCAGCTTTTGCTTGATGGTTTCCTGTCCGATAATTTCTTTAAACTGCATCGTTGCAAAATAATAATAAGAATTGAGATTGCAGTTTTTGAAACCCTTACAGATGATATATTTGATGCGAGCTTTACAATTCGGCTTAAAGCTGACACTAAAATTTACCTGATAAAAGAAGTATGCCCCGCATTATGGCTTTTGATTACGGCACCAAACGCATCGGTATTGCCGTAACCGATCCTTTGCAAATTATTGCAACCGGACTGGAAACCGTTCATCCAAAAGACCTAATAGAATACCTTAAAAAATACCTGGTAAAAGAAGTAGTGGAGAAATTTATCGTGGGCGAACCCAAGCAAATGGACGGCTCGCCTTCGCAATCTGCACCGATGATCAAAGGTTTTGTAACGATTTTAAAAAAGAATTTCCCGTTGGTTCCGGTGGAAATGATGGACGAACGTTTTACCTCAAAAATGGCTTCGGCAGTGATTGCACAAAGCGGAATGAAAAAAACTGACCGTCAGGATAAATCCCGGATTGATACGATTTCTGCCATCATCATTTTACAATCTTACCTCGAAAAAAATAGCCGGTAAAAGAAGCATCTGCACAGAAAAACCAGACGAAAGACCGTCTCTTAAAAAAGAATAACTTTGCCGGATGGAAATGCCATCCACTTTACTGCAAACTTATCTGGAAAACCATTGCGAACCCGAACCAGCAGTCCTGCAAAAAATAGCACATGAAACGCATTTGAAAGTGCTGCGGCCACATATGATTTCCGGTCATTATCAAGGCCGGCTGTTAAGTTTTTTTAGCAAATTGCTTCAACCCAAATTAATTTTAGAGATAGGGGCTTTTACCGGTTATGCTACGATTTGTTTGGCAGAAGGACTGGCAGAAAACGGCGAAATCCATGCGATAGAAGTTAACCCTGAACTGGAAGAGATGCTAAAAAGTAACTTTTTGGATTCCGGTTTCGTAAATAAAATCAAGTTATATATTGGCGAAGCATTTGATATTTTTCCCTTATTATTGCCCAAAATATTTGATATTGCATTTATAGATGCTGATAAACGCAACAATTACAAATATTATGAGTTTATAATCGACAATATCAGGCCCGGAGGCTTAATTATAGTAGATAATATTTTACGAAAAGGAAAAATATTGGATGCTGCACATCAGGAAACTGATATGCAATTACTCCGGGAATTTAATAACAAAATAACTGCTGACCACCGGGTTGAGAATCTCATCCTTCCAATAAGGGACGGACTGATGATTATCCGAAAAAAACATTTATGAAGAAATTAATACTGCTTTTACTGCTATTATCTGCCAGCTTTTTTGCAAAAGCCCAAAACACTTCACAATCTTATATCGAGAAGTACAAAGATGCTGCCATTAGTATCATGCACGATTATGGCATCCCGGCCAGCATAACCTTGGCCATCGCTATGCATGAATCTGCCAGCGGCAACAGCCACCTCGCAAGAAAATCAAACAATCAGTTTGGCATGAAAGGCCGGCATTCCTATAAAAGCTACGATTCTGTTTTAGAATCTTTCGAAGATTTTGCCCGGATGATGAGCCAAAGAAAGCAATTTAGCCATCTGGCAGAAAAATTTGATTCCTTTGATTACAAAGGTTGGGCAAAAGGCATCCAGCGCGGCGGTTATGCCAGCAGCGGCAGATGGTCTTCCCAGGTGCTTTCGCTTATCAAGAAATTTAGTTTGAACGACCTGGATGAAAAACCCGATCCGGACGATCAGTAATTCCAAGCAGGTATATTTTCTATACCTGCCTTAATTTACGAAACCATTTATATTTGCCCTCGTAAATACTTCTTTTATGAACAAAAAATGGGCATTCTTTCTGGCGGTCATCGTATTTGCTTCCTGCCAAAGCCGAAAAAAAGGAATTAACAACCATCAGGCTTCCCGCAATAACGAATCTATACAAAAGCTTAATAAAGAGGCTATTTCCCATTACACCACTTTTGGTGATGTGAACCAATACATAGATCGTTTCCGTAACATTGCTGTTCAGGAAATGAATATTTACGGTATTCCGGCCAGCATTACGCTGGCGCAGGGCTTGCTCGAATCCGGCAACGGCAATGGGGAATTAGCTGTGGTGGCCAATAATCACTTCGGTATCAAATGCACTTCCGATTGGAAAGGAAAATCCTATTTTAAAAATGACGACAAGATCAATGATTGTTTCCGGGTTTACGATAATCCAGAAAGCTCTTTTCGGGATCATTCGGAATTCTTAAAAAGAAAACGTTATGCGCATTTATTCGAGTTGGAAAAAAACGATTACGAAGGCTGGGCCAATGGTTTAAAGGCTGCCGGTTATGCTACAAATCCTCGTTATCCGCAGTTGATTATCGGTTTGATCAAAAAATATAACCTGAACCAGTATGACATGAGCGAGACCGATTACCAGAAAATCAAGCGGGAAGACCGGGTTTTAACGCAGATCAACAAAAACATCGGTAAACAAACAAAAGATTCTTTGCAACATGCCGATGCGCCGGTAAAAATGCAATTTACGCCCGTTGGTAAAACTTATCAGGTAAAACAAGGCGATACCTTGTACAATGTTTCCAAACGTTTTGGTTTGCGCGTGGATGAATTGAAAGCGTTGAATACCATGGGCGAAGATAATATCAAGATTGGCCAGCAACTGATTATTGCCCATTAATTAGGTTAATTATTGTTAAGGTGTTACAAAATCTCATTTTTGTAAAGTAGTTTTGTGCTGTAATGCTAAAATATTTTCTCTTGTTTCTTTGCTTTTTTCTAACCTTGAGAAAGTTGTACGCACAGGAAAAGCAAGTCCAGGGAATCGTTTTTGATCAGGGCACAAAAGAACGGATCGCCCGTGTATTGGTAAGTAATATCCGCACAAAAGCCAATACTTTTAATAACCTGAAAGGCGAATTCACTATTACCGTCCTGCCGAATGACCGGCTTGTTTTTTCTAAAACCGGCTATTTTAACGATACTATAAAAGTTGCTGCTTTTCAGTCTGTTCCCGTTTATTTAAAACGTTCCAGCATTATTTTGCGCGAGGTTACGATTAAAGATTCTGCTCTAAGCGCGAAGAAACAATTGGAAGAAACCAAGAAAGAGTACAATCAGGTTTATGGTGCAATTGCCAATAAAGATTTGCTGACCGTAGGCAGCAACGGTGCCGGGATTGGTATTGATGCCATTTACAATTTGCTGAGCCGCCGCGGCCGGAATGCGTCAAAACTTCGGGAAATTATAGATCGGGACTATCGGGCCAATTTGGTTGATGCGCGTTTTAACACGTTTATTGTCAGTACCATTACCGGGTTAAAAAATGACCAGCTCAGCAACTTTATGTACCGCTACCGGCCAGATTACAATATGGTGATCATGATGAGCGACTACGATTTTATTTCCTACATCAAATCCTGCTACAACCGGTTCCGGCGAAACCCTACAGCTTACTTTTTGCCTCCTTTGCCAACCTCGAAATGAAGTGGAAATATCCCATTTTCGTTGTTCCTTCACTCCCGGCAAACGGCATGGCGCTGTTTCCTTTCATCCTGGTACAAAAAGAAAAATCCAGGTTTGACGAGGTAATGATCCGCCACGAAATCATTCATCTGCGCCAGCAACTGGAGCTATTGGTTTTGCCGTTTTACTTCTTTTACCTGGCAAATTATTTATACAACAGAACAATTTACAGCGATCATCATGAAGCGTACCTGAACATTGTTTTTGAGCGGGAAGCTTATGCCAATGATGCTTTTCCGGATTATTTACAGCGGAGAAAATTATTTTCCTGGATCAGGTATTTTAAAGATCAATAGTAGTTTTCTTCATAAAAAGTGAATAGTTCTTCTAAAAAAAATCATTTTTGCTTTTCTTTGCCATCTATGCGCAAGCTTCCGGCTTTTTTGTTGATACTTCTTTTAGCAATAGTTTTTCAGGTTGCCGCCCAAAAAAGAGATTCTGTCAAAGTCGATTCTATTAAAACCGATACGATTAGAATTGATACCGTCAGAATTGATACGGTAAAGATCGATACTAACCTTTTAAACCGTTTCCGGATAGAACCCGGCCGCAATATTTTGCCTGTGCGGCTGCAGCCATTCAGTCTCCGGCCCGAATATATTCCGGTTCCGGGCTTGGATTATAAAGTGAGCTATTGGCGCAACAACGTCATTTTCGGGCTGAACCTCAATCAATCTGCCTTCAGCAATAACTGGAGTGCCGGCGGAATTAGTTCTGTCGCAATCGGCTCTAATTTCGACTATAAAACCGAGTACAACCGGGATGGGAAAGATTTTACTTCGGAACTGATCCTGCTTTATGGCAAAGTAAAAAACCGCGGCCAGGTGGAGCGAAAAACCAACGACCGGATTTTTTGGGACAACAAGGTTTCCATTGCTTTTTCAAAACATTGGGATTTTTACGGCTCGCTCAGTTTTGAATCGCAGTTTGATGAAGGTTTCACATATTCCAGCGATGTAACCGTTGCCCCGGTGCTTATTTCCAGGTTTATGTCGCCCGGTTATCTTACAGAATCTATTGGTTTTGAGTATAAGCCGGTCACTTATTTTAGTATGCGTTTCGGTACAGGAACAGCGCGGCAAACTTTTGTGCTAGACCCAGCACTCACGGGCAATTATGGTGTGCCAGTTGGCCGCAAGGTTTTAAATCAGTTGGCTTTCCAGATCGTTTCCAATATCGATAAAGACATCGCCAAAAACGTCAATTTGAAAGCCCGTTACCTGATTTTTGTCCCGTACAACAGCTTTTTCAACATGACACACCGGCTCGACGGTACGCTGACTGCGAAAGTAAACCGGCTGGTCAACGTCAACATTATCGGTACTTTGCTTTACGATCCAAATACTTCGCACCGGCTGCAGGCTTACCAGAGCCTGGCTTTGGGCATCACTTATAAATTTCCGTACTTCCGATAAAATACAGATACCAATTTTTGCATGATAAAAGAAGCATTACAATTCTCGCGGGAATATATTTTGTAGCTTCAAAATCATAACTTTGTATTGCTGATTTAAATGATTTTAAAAGATGTTTGATAATCTTTCTGATAAACTAGACCGCGCATTCAAGGTTTTAAAAGGACAAGGTTCGATCACGGAAATCAACGTGGCCGAAACCATGAAAGAAATCCGTAAAGCTTTGCTGGATGCCGACGTTAACTACAAAACGGCCAAAGCTTTTACAGATGAAGTAAGGCAAAAAGCGATGGGTGAAAACGTGTTGACTTCTATTTCCCCCGGCCAGTTGCTCACCAAAATCATGGGTGATGAACTCACAAAGCTGATGGGCGGAACTACTGTAGAACTTGCTTTTCCGGCAACACCAACCATTATTTTAATTGCCGGGTTAAACGGTGCCGGTAAAACTACATTTTCAGGTAAGCTGGCCAATTTCCTTAAAACCCAAAAAAATAAAAAACCATTGTTGGTTGCCGGCGACGTTTATCGTCCGGCTGCTGTGGAGCAGCTCAAGGTTTTGGGCGGGCAGATTGGTGTTCCGGTTTATGCAAATTTAGAATCCAAAGATCCGATTGCGATTGCCTTGGAAGGTTTGGCGCAGGCAAAACAGAACGGAAATAACGTGCTGATTGTAGATACCGCCGGCCGTTTAGGCATTGATGAAGCCATGATGGTGGAAATTGAGCAGGTAAAAAAAGCATTAAACCCGCACGAAATTTTGTTTGTGGTGGATGCGATGACTGGTCAAGATGCGGTAAACACAGCGAAAGTTTTTAACGATCGCCTGGATTTTACCGGAGCCGTTTTAACAAAATTAGATGGCGATACCCGCGGTGGTGCAGCTCTGTCCATTAAATCCGTAGTCAATAAACCGATCAAATTTATCGGGACCGGCGAAAAAATGGAAGCGATAGACGTTTTCCACCCGGACCGGATGTCATCCCGGATTTTGGGAATGGGCGACGTGATTTCTTTGGTAGAACGCGCGCAGCAGCAGTTTGACGAAAAGGAATCAGCAGAGCTGCAAAAGAAGATCCGCAAAAACAAATTCGACTTCAACGACTTTTTTGGCCAGATCCAGCAGATCAAAAAAATGGGTAACATGAAAGACCTGATGGGCATGATCCCCGGCGTTGGTAAAGCTATGAAAGACATTGATATTCAGGATGATGCCTTTAAATCAATCGAAGCCATTATTCAATCCATGACACCAAAAGAAAAAGAAAACCCGGATATCATCAACCAAAGCCGCCGTGTGCGTATTGCAAAAGGTTCTGGTAATGAACTGGCCGAAGTAAACCGGCTTATTAAACAGTTTAATGATATGAAGAAGATGATGAAACAATTTAGCAACCCGGCACAAATGGCCAAAATGATGCGGAACATGCCAAAAATGTAAGATAATCAAATTTGAAAGCCGGAACCGAACTCCGGTTTTTTTATGTTGTAAAAGAAGCATTAACCGTTGCAAGATAAAAAGCACGCTTCCTTGGCATACTTCTTTTAGCATATTTTTTTTGATAAATACTTTTATTCCAGATATAATTCTTCCAAAACAAACTATTATTTAATTTTTAGTTAATTTTAGGAAATTTATCAAATATTTTCTGTGCTTGTAAAAACTTTTGGCAGTGCTGTTTACGGTATCGAAGCCACCACGATTACTGTTGAAGTAAATATTACCGGCGGCACCAAATATTACGTGGTCGGCCTGCCCGACAATGCGATTAAAGAAAGCTATTTTCGTGTAAAGTCAGCGTTAAAAAACTGCAATTACCACATGCCCAAACAGCAGGTGGTGGTCAACATGGCTCCTGCCGATGTCCGCAAAGAAGGTTCTTCCTATGATTTAACCATTGCTATTGGCGTTTTGGCTGCTTCCGGACAGATTGTTCCGGAAGAATTGGACAAATACCTCATCATGGGCGAACTTTCTTTAGACGGCGGTTTGCAGCCAATCCGCGGTGCTTTGCCAATTGCTATCCAGGCCAGAAAAGAAGGATATAAAGGTTTCATCCTTCCCAAACAAAACGCACGCGAAGCAGCCATTGTAGATCAACTCGCTGTTTTTGGGGTAAGTTCAATTACCGAAGTTGTTGATTTTCTAAACGGAGAAAAGCCACTGGAAGAAGAAGTGGTAAATACGCGGGATGAATTTTACCGGAGCATCAGCTTGTATGATGCCGATTTTTCGGATGTAAAAGGACAGGAAAATATCAAACGTTCATTGGAAATTGCAGCAGCAGGCGGCCATAATGCTATTTTGATTGGTCCGCCAGGTGCCGGAAAAACAATGCTGGCCAAGCGATTGCCTTCCATCCTGCCGCCTTTAAGTTTGTCTGAAGCGTTGGAAACCACTAAAATTCATTCCGTTGCCGGCAAATTGGCTGCTGCGGATGCGCTGGTTTCCGTCCGTCCTTTTCGTTCTCCGCACCATACCGTTTCGGATGTAGCTTTGGTTGGAGGCGGCGGAAACCCTCAGCCCGGCGAAATTTCTTTGGCGCACAACGGTGTTTTGTTCCTGGATGAACTGCCGGAATTTAAACGGACTGTTCTGGAAGTGATGCGCCAGCCTTTAGAAGAACGGAAAGTAACGATTTCCAGGGCAAAAATGAGTGTAGAATATCCGGCAAGTTTTATGCTGATCGCTTCCATGAACCCTTGTCCATGCGGTTATTACAATCATCCCGACCGGGAATGTGTTTGCGGGCCAGGCATCGTACAAAAATATTTAAGCAAAATTTCTGGTCCGTTGTTGGATCGGATTGATTTGCATGTAGAAGTAACGCCGGTTAATTTTACCGAATTATCTTCTGAAAGACTTTCAGAAAAAAGCGAAACCATCCGCGAACGCGTGATCAAAGCCAGGGAAATCCAGGAAAAGCGTTTTACAGATCATCCTGATTTGCATTGCAACGCACAAATGGGTTCTAAAATGGTTCGGCAAGTTTGCAAGATCAGCGAAGCCGGACAAGCACTCCTGAAAAAAGCCATGGAAAAATTAGGTTTGAGTGCAAGAGCTTATGACCGGATTTTGAAAGTTGCCCGCACCATTGCCGATCTCGCCGGGACAGAAGATATCCAGATTGAACATTTGGCAGAAGCAATACAATTTAGAAGTTTGGATAGGGAAGGCTGGGCGGGATGACGGGAACTTTAAGGTGATAAAAGAAGTATCTCTACAAATCGTCAGACTTAAACCCGATACGTCTACGTGAGTTGTCCACTTCTTTTTTTGATGTTAATTCATCCAGATATTTAAAAACTTCATTAATATTTTGGCTATGATTGTTTAATTGCTTTTTTATTTCTGCTATTTCAATACTCAGTTTGGCCTGATCTGTTAATCCTTTCCTGATGCGTGTAAAAACCCGCATTACCTGAATATTTACCTGTATGGCTTTTGAGCTGTTTAATACGCTTGACAACATTAATACGCCATGTTCTGTAAAAGCATAAGGTAAAGTTCTCCGTCCGCCGCAACTTGAAATCACAATTTGTGATTTCAAGTTGTTCCATTCCGGCTTGTTCAACTGAAACATAAAATCTTCCGGAAAGCGTTCTTTATTTCTGTTTACAGCCTGGTTTAATACTCTCGTTTCTACATCATAAAGTTCTGCTAAATCACTATCAATCATTACCTTTTGTTCCCGTAAAAAGTAAAATTTGTTTTCTAAAACATGATCAGAAATTATAGCCATGCTTTTTTTATCGGTCATTTTTAATGCTCTAACTAATGTAAAATACAATTATAAAAATCAACTTAGAAAAAAGAATGCCTTTTGAAGTTTAGATATGTGGGCAAATTTATATCGATAAAAGAAGCATCAACCCAAACCCCATGCTTCTTTTACCGCCCAAAAATCACAACAAACCTTTATCCTGCAGTTCCTTTCGTTTTTCCTTTTCCCGACGTCGCAGTTCACGTTTTTCTATGCGGGTTTCTTTGGGCGTTTTTCCGGCGGTATCAATCTTTTTTTCCTTCTTTTCAATCACTTTTTCTACCGAATCTTTCTTGCCAAACAAGCGCTGGAAAAAATTCATATGCTGCAAGGCTCCTACGCCTTCATCGCCGTCCTGCATTAAGCTGTCAGTTACCGCCGCCGTATCAACAATTGCCATTTTAGGGCGCAAAGCTTCCCGTAACCGTACCGAATAAAAACCATAAGCAGCGGTATCCGGTGGTGTATAACCTTTAGCAGCCATCAACCGGCCAATCAGATTGAAATAACCGTGCAAATAAGGTTTTAAGCTGCCGTCCGGCTCAAAAGAATACAAGCCGGATTTTGGTTTTGGAACGATGCTGGCCAGATAAATACTTTCGCCGATAGTTAGTTCAGACGGGGATTTGCCAAAATAATAGCGGGAAGCTTCGCCAATGCCATAAATGTTCCGGCCCCATTCAATGATGTTGAAATACACTTCCAGCATCCGGTTTTTGGTGCTGACGTTGTTGTTTTCGATGATCCAAACAATTAGTATTTCTTCAATTTTTCGGGCAAGCGTTTTCTGCCGGCTTAGAAAAACGTTTTTCACCAACTGCATGGAAATGGTGCTGCCGCCTCTTTTAAATTGCTTTTCCTTAAAATCTGTTGCAATAGATTTTCGGATTGATTCTTCAACAAAACCATGATGCCGGTAAAACGAAGGGTCTTCGGAAGTCATAACGGCATTGCGCAAATTAGGCGAAATGCGTTCTAAAGGCGTAAAATTAGGATTGGATGGGCCAACCGTTCTGGGTGGCATTGGTTTGCCTTTTTCGTACGGCGTGTAAACAAAAACCTGGTTGAGTTTTGTCAGATCGGTTTCTCCGTACTGCAATACACGAAAGTTTTCTTTTTCCAGATTAGAATCAAACAGAACATTATCAGGAACTTTGGTATTGAGGTAAAAGTTCAACCCATATTTTAATTTTCCGGAAACCTTGATTCCGGCCAGCGATTCAAACAATCCTCCCGGAAAAGAATTAAACAATGCTTGCGCTTCCAGCCAATTGGTATGCAGCTTCAGTTCATATATTTTGGTTGGGTTGAGCGTGATTTTGATAAAAGGATTGGCCGAAACATTTTTAAGGTGGATCACGGAAGAGCTGTCCACCGAAACATAATTTTCTCCCACAAAAACATTGGCATCAACAGAAGCATTGGGCACTACAATGTCATTGGAAGCAATTTTAGGGTGATTGATTAATAAATTCCTGACAAAGCAGGAACTGAAAATCTGCGTTTCACCACCATTTTGCTCTTCTTTTTTCAACTCTGTGCCAATGGTATCAAAGTTGAGCTTTAAGCCGTATTTTTTCTGTATGAAGGGCAGCTCTACTTTTTTGCCATCTGCATAAAGTTGTAAGGCTACATTTTTTTTGGAAGTATTGACATTGCCGGCGATATGCCAGGTAGCGTAGCCGTTGTTCACTAAAATGGTGGAATACAGCTTACCGCTTTCTATCGTTGCTTTTGGTATTTGAAGGTTTAATCTGTTGCTGTCATCACGAAAAGCAATATCAAAATTAGTTAAGTTCAGGTCGTCCGGGATTTTGTATAAAAACTGGTTGACTAAATTATGTGCAAAATCGGCCAGGTTGGCTTTGGATGTCCGTGTACTGTCTTTCTTCTTCTTAAATAAAAATTCAAAGTTGCGTACTCCTTTTATGCTGGTTAAATTGAGCTTGCCGTCTTCCATCAAAATGGTAGAAAATTTAACGTTACCAATAAGCAGCGGCCATACTTTTACACTCACCTGAAAATGCTTGATATGCAGCAAGCTATCGCGGTCAAACGGAACGATAGTGATGTCTTTCAGGTTTACGGTAGTGAGCCCTGTAAAGCTGGCCGAACCTATTTTTACATCTAAATTATATGCGATCCTGGCTTTTAATTTAGCTTTGTTTACTGCGTTTTCAAGCAAATATTGTCGTTTTGAAAAAGCAATTAATCCGGTTACTAAAAGAAGTATCAGCAGGGAAACAACAACAACAAGACCGATTTTTAAGTAGTTACGGTTCAGACGGCGCATCAGTAAATTTTGGCTAAAACTAAATAATCTTTTCCGCTGCCAACTGTTTTGTAACAGGTTTATTTTTTTTAACAGAACGACACAGTACTGTTTTTATCATATAAAAACCAATAAAATAAATGAGTATTACCAGGGAACAAGTTTTAAAAGCATTAAGTTATGTGGAAGACCCGGACCTGAAAAAAGATCTGGTCACGTTGAACATGATTGAAGATGTGCTGATCGAAGGTAACCGCGTGAGCTTTACTGTGGTGCTGACTACGCCTGCCTGCCCGTTAAAAAGCATGATTGAAAACGCCTGCCGTAATGCGATTTTACATTTTGTAAGCAAAGAGGCCGAACTAAAAATCAACATGACTTCCCGGGTAACCACGCCAAAAAATGTAGGCGTACCGGGCGTAAAAAATATTATTGCGGTAGCATCTGGCAAAGGCGGCGTTGGCAAATCTACGGTGGCTGTGAATTTGGCACTTGGCCTGGCTAAAACCGGTGCCAAAGTTGGTTTGATCGATGCAGATATTTATGGTCCGTCCATCCCGATCATGTTTGGATTGGAAGGCGCGCGGCCAAGATCATCAGAAGTAAATGGCAAAACGCGGATAGAACCGATTGAAAAATTTGGTATCAAACTGCTTTCGATTGGCTTTTTTACTGATCCGAACCAGCCTGTTCCCTGGCGCGGCCCGATGGTTTCCACAGCCGTAAAACAGCTTTTTAACGATGCGGATTGGGGCGAACTGGATTACTTGATTGTGGATCTTCCTCCCGGGACCGGCGATATTCACATCACATTGACCCAAACCTTCCCTGTTGCCGGGGCTGTTATTGTGACCACGCCGCAAAATGTGGCTTTGGCAGATGCAAAAAAAGGGATCGGGATGTTTATGATGGATGCTATTAATGTGCCTTTGCTGGGCATTATTGAGAACATGGCCTATTTCACACCGGTCGAACTTCCGCAAAACAAGTATTATATCTTTGGGCAAGGCGGCGGAAGAAAATTATCTGGAGAATTAAATATTCCTTTTTTGGGTGAGATTCCTTTGGTTAAGAGCATCAGTGATTCCGGTGATGCAGGAGAACCAGTTATCTTACAGCAAAACAACCCGATGGCAGCAGCTTTTTTTGAGATGGCAGAACGTGTGGCACAGCAAGTTGCCATCCGGAACGCAAATGCTACAGAAGCTGTTGGTGTGAGATAAAAACATTATTTTTACCCTATAAAAGAAGCATTCAGATGAATTTAACAGAACAGGTTGACGAGGCACTAAATACAATCAGGCCGTTTTTGGAAGCTGATGGTGGTAATGTCTCGATAGAAGAAATCACTGCGGATAATGTGGTAAGGCTACGTTTGCTTGGTTCTTGCGGTTCTTGCCCAATGAGTATCATGACGATGAAAGCAGGCATCGAGCAGACGATTTTGAAGGCTGTGCCGCAGATAAAATCGGTAGAAGCGGTAAACTTAACAGATATTGACGACCCTTATGCCGTACTGCCTTAAAATTTGCAGTACAAAAATGTTAACTATTGTTAAATAGGTTGTTGGATCAGTAACAGTAAAAATTTATTGCTTCTTTTGTTAGTGTTTTTTCAGGATTAGTTTAAAGAGGCATTCCTGGTTGTTTTAGCGTTGATGTTAGCATGAGAAAACTGCTTTTGGCTTTAGGGTTATTGATTTCTTTTTCTGCATTTGCACAAAAGGCAGAACGGCCATTGGTGCAGTTTTCCGGTATCATCCTGAATGCTGACAGCAATACGGTTGTGCCTTACTCCAACCTCACCAATATTTCCTACAAAAACTGGGTGGTTTCTTCCAATTATAATGGCTACTTCTCGTTTGTGGCACATGAAAAAGACAGCATTCGTATTTCTTCCGTCGGCTATCTTACCCAAACAATCGTTATCCCGGAAAATATAACCAGCAAGAGTTACGTGCTTAAAATAAAATTGCGTGCCGAAGCAATCAATTTGCCGCAAGTGCGGGTGTTCCCTTGGGCAAGTACAGAGGAATTTAAAAGAGATTTTCTGGCGGTAAAGTTTGCAGACGATGACCTGGCAATTGCAGCAAAAAATTTAAACAAAGGCTCTGTTATTGCAATGGCCAGAACGCTGCCGATGGATGGCCAGACCAACCAGATCACAAACTTGCAAAGTATGCACAACAATTTGTTGCACATGGGTTCCGGGCCGACCAATCCTTTGCTTAACCCAATTGCTTGGGGAAGTTTGATCCGGCAAATTATCCGCGGCGATAAAAGCCGGCAAAGTGATAACAGCAACAGTAATTAACGGCCTTTTTTAACGATCGGAAATTTCATTTTGTACTCTACTTTTATTGCACCTCTCGCAATATCGACCAGCCTTTTTTGAAGCATCCTTTTCCGTAGCGGGCTTAAATAATCGGTGAAAAGTTTGCCGTCGGTATGGTCATATTCATGCTGGATGATCCTGGCGGCCATTCCTTTAAATGATTCTTCGTGGTGTTCCCAGTTTTCATCATAATATGAAATACGCAGGTTGCTGCAACGGTAAATATCTTCCCGAATATCCGGAATGCTTAAACAGCCTTCGTTAAACGGCCATTTTTCACCGGTTTCTTCTACCACATGTGCATTGATAAATACCTTTTTAAAGTTCTTCAAATCAGGCTCTTCATCACCAAAAGGCACAGCATCAACCACAAACAAACGGATGGAATGGCCAACTTGCGGTGCCGCCAAACCTACGCCACGGGCAGCATACATGGTTTCAAACATATCTGCAATCAGTTGCTTCAAATCCGGGAAAGCTGGTTCAATATCTACAGCAAGCCTTTTTAATATCGGATCGCCATAAGCGACAATAGGTAATTTCATTTGCTGCAAAAATAACAGTTTTAGAACCTGTTTAAATTATATTCAACTTATTTTCTATGCTTCTTTTACCACATAAAAATCACTGGTTCATTGTATTTTTTGTATTTAAATAGCATTTAAAAACAGAATTTATAGGCATAAAAGAAGCGGTATAAATTTTTATGATAGAAATTTAAACAGGCTATTAACTTTCCGGCTCAAATATTAAAGTAAGCATCCTGTTGGGCTCGAAAATTTCGTTGCTGATCGCCAATAATTCATCCGCAGAAACAGCGTTTATTTTAGCAAAAACCTCTTCTAAAGTATCAACCCTTCCAAAATCCATCAGGCTTTTTGCCATTGATAAAATCAAGCCTAAACGGTTTTCTTCCGCCAAAGCAATCTGTCCGATAAATTTTTGTTTTGCCTGATGCAATTGCAGCGACCCCAATTTTTGATCACGAAGTTTTTGTAATTCTTTCTGGATTAATTTGATTGCTTTTGGTGCTTTTTCGGCATCTGTTCCGAAATAAACAGAAAAAATACCGCTATCTGTTAAAGGCGAATAATTAGATTCTACAGTGTAAGCAATACCGTGCTTTTCTCGGATTTCGAGGTTTAAGCGTGAACTCATACCATTTCCGCCAAGCAAATTATTCAGTAAAAGCAACGCTGTTTTTTTAGTGCTAAAAGAAGCATAAGCATGGCTGCCCAGTACGCAATGGGTTTGGGTGATTTGTTTTGGTGAACGGATGAATTCGCCTGCTGCGTTTTTGGGTTGAGTTCGATTTTTAGGCTGATTATTCTCCGGAACTTGTCCGAAATAACGTTCTGCCAGTTTAATAATTTTATTAAAATCATAATTACCGGTTACCGCAAAAACAGCCTGGTGTGTGTTATAATTTTGGGCGATAAAAGAAGCAATGTCAGCTCGCGTTAAAGCGCTAACCGAAGCCGAAGTACCCAGAATGTTCCGGCCCAAAGCATGGTTTTTAAAGAGTAAATCTTCAAAATCATCCTGGATAGCTTCTTCCGGTTGGTCCTGGTAAGAAGCAATTTCGTCCAGGACCACACCTTTTTCTTTCTCCAGATCTTCTTCCGGGAAAGTGGAATGAAAAAAAATATCCTCCATCAAATCCATCGCCCGCTCCAAATATTCCTTCAAAAAAGAAGCGTGGATGCAAGTGTATTCTTTTGTTGTATAAGCGTTCAGATCGGCGCCAACCACTTCCAATCTGTTTAAAATCTGGTTGGTGTTTCGCCTTTCGGTTGCTTTAAACAGTAAATGTTCGATAAAATGCGCCAATCCGTCTTTGCCTTCGGCTTCATCGCGCGAGCCGGCGTTGATCATCAAACAGCAATGCGAGATGGTAGAATCGGTAGGATAATATAAAATCCGGATGCCGTTTGGCAACTGGTGGGTTTGGTATATCATAATATTATAGGCAAAGATAGCATTAACCGCACGAATGGGTTTTAGGAAACAGGTGCAGATGGTTAGTTTTGATAAAAATTTAACATAGATATGAAGCCGGAAACAGTTGAAGTAGCAGATAAAACGTTCAAAATCATGATCGATGCAGAAAGTATCCAACAACGGATTGTAGCATTGGGCGAACAGATTAATCTGGATTTTAAAGAGAAAAAACCTGTTTTTATCGGTATTTTAAACGGTTGTTTTTTGTTTATGGCTGATTTGATTAAGCAGGTTGATATTGATTGTGAGATTGCTTTTATGAAGGTTTCTTCTTACCACGGCGGCATGGAAAGCAAGCGTGTGGTTACGGAAGATTATGATTTGAAAATGAACATCAGCAACCGACATTTAATTATTGTGGAAGATATTGTAGATACCGGCACTACCATGCGGTTTATAGTTGATAAATTGAAAGATCGAGATCCGGCTTCCATCCATATTGCCACATTGCTTTGTAAACCTGATGCTATAGAACATCAGTTGGATGAACTTAATTACATCGCTTTTGAAATCGAAAATAAATTTGTTGTTGGTTATGGTTTGGATTATAAAGGATTAGGTAGAAATCTGAATGAGATTTATCAGGTGGTTTTGTAAGAGATATTAAATAACAAGATTTATCATTATTTACTTAAAATACTTTCTAATTGTTGAGGATTTCTTCGAGAATCCCAAACCGTCAAAATAAAAATGTGCTGTTCTAAAACTTCATAGAACAATATATAATCTAAAATTATAAAGGCTTTAACACCTTCAAAAACAGTATCAATAGATATTGATGGATTTTTCTGAATAATTGATGCGGCCGATCTAAAAGTTTTAAGGAGTTTTTTACTATAAATTGAAGAACCATTTCTGTTATCGTAAAATGATGCGATTAGACTTAAATCCTTTTTAGCCCTTTCGGATCATACTAAAGATTTATTCATCAAGCAAATCTTTAAAAAGAGTATCCGTAGAATAAAATCTGCCTGCCTCGTAATCTTGGCGGGCTTCTTCTATAGATTTTTTTTGCTCATCGGTGATTATTAAAATAGGCCTAGTGCTATAAACATTCTGTAATAATTGATGGATATCGTTTAAGAGGTCATCATCCTGAATGTTTTGTATTTCTTGAAAAATAGTTTCCTTTAAAGTTGCCATATTTTAGAAGCTTAATTATTATTTAAAGCTAACCATTCTTTATTAAAAAAACGCCAAAAGCTAATCTATTCGCATTAATAATAATACTTCTTTTACCACTACTTTTTAAGCAACAACAGGTTGCCCGGCCATTTCTTCCAAAATCCCAACTGCTTCATCAATCGTTTTAATTGCTTCAAAACTAATACGCAAACTGTTTTTTACTTCCTTGAGGTTGCATCGGCGTGGGTTGTCCTGCACGAACTGTAAAATTCGATGGAAGGAACCGCTTTCAAAATAAGGAGATTGCTGGTTGCTGATGAAATAACCGCGTAGAATGCTTTTTTTAAGGGATACTTTTTCAAACCCAATGGCTTTGCCCAGCCATTGTAAACGTACTGTGTTCAACATATCTCTTACTTGTCGCGGTATCGGCCCGAAACGGTCTTCTAACTGTTTGGCAAAAGCTTGCAATTCGGTTTCGTTTTCTAACTTGGAAAGCTCAGTGTACAGGTTATAGCGTTCGGCAATGCTGGTTACATATTCATCCGGAATCATAATTTCCAGATCTGTATCAATCTGCGTAAAAGAAACGAAAGGACGGGGTTTTTCATCCTGGAAAACACCTTGAAACTCTTCGTCTTTTAGTTCCTGGATGGCTTCGTCCAGGATTTTGTGATACATTTCGAAACCAATCTCGGCAATAAAACCGCTTTGCTCCGCGCCCAGCAAGTTTCCGCTTCCGCGAATATCCAGATCGCGCATCGCAACATTAAAACCGCTGCCGAGATCGGAAAATTCTTCAATCGCACTCAGTCGTTTTCTTGCTTCGGAAGTTAAAGTTGATAATGGCGGACTCAATAAATAACAAAACGCTTTTTTATTGCTTCGGCCAACGCGGCCGCGCATTTGGTGCAAATCGCTCAACCCAAACATGTGCGCATGGTTGATAATGATTGTATTGGCATTCGGAATATCCAGCCCGGCTTCAATGATTGTGGTGGCCACTAAAACATCAAATTCACCATTTACAAATTTCAGCATTACGTCTTCCAGTGCATCTCCTTCCAATTGTCCGTGTGCAATACCAACGCTTGCTTTAGGCACTAATTTATGGATCATGCCGCCTAATTGCGCTAAATCCTGTACGCGGTTATGAATGAAAAAAACCTGTCCGCCACGGTTCACTTCAAACTCAACAGCTTCTTTGATCAGTTTATCGTTAAAAACATGCAGTTCGGTAACCACAGGCTGGCGGTTTGGCGGAGGCGTGGAAATGATAGATAGATCGCGTGCGCCCATTAACGAGAAATGCAACGTTCGCGGAATGGGCGTTGCCGTTAATGTGAGCGTATCTACGTTAACGCGCATGGTTTTCAGTTTTTCTTTGGTTGAGACACCGAACTTTTGTTCTTCATCGATGATCATCAACCCTAAATCTTTAAACTTTACGTCTTTACTTACCAAACGATGCGTACCGATCAGAATATCAACTTTTCCATTGGCCACATTTTGCAAAGTATCTTTGATTTGTTTGGATGATTTAAAACGGTTTACGTAATCAATATTACAGGGAAAGTCTTTTAAGCGATCTGTGAATGTTTTAAAATGCTGTGCAGCAAGAATTGTGGTTGGAACGAGAACAGCAACCTGTTTACTATCTGCAACAGCTTTAAAAGCGGCACGAATGGCGACTTCTGTTTTGCCAAAACCAACATCGCCGCAAATCAAGCGGTCCATCGGGTGCGGCGATTCCATATCCCGTTTTAAATCAGCCGTTGCTTTTTCCTGGTCCGGCGTATCTTCATAGATAAAAGAAGCTTCCAGCTCGTTTTGCAGATAACTGTCCGGCGAAAAAGCGTTTCCGTGCTGCGTTTTGCGTACAGCGTACAGCTTAATCAAATCGCGGGCAATATCTTTAACTTTTTTTTTTGTAGTTTTTTTGAGCCGGTCCCAGGTATCGGTGCCCAATTTGTTCATTTTGGGCATCGTTCCTTCTTTTCCGCTAAACTTGGAAATGCGGTTTAGGGAATTGATATTAACATAAAGCAAATCATTGTCCGCATAAATCAAACGGATCATTTCCTGCGATTTGCCATTCACTTCCACTTTTTCCAGACCAGCGTATTTGCCAATCCCATGGTCAATATGCGTTACATAATCGCCTGGTTTTAGCTCGCGTAGTTCTTTCAAGGTAATAGCCTGCGATTTCTGGTAGCCTTTTTTAAGCTTGTATTTATAGTAACGGTCGAAGATCTGATGATCGGTGTAGCAGGCCAATTTCTGTTCTCGGTCAACAAAACCTTCGCGGATAGAAACCGGGATGGGCGTGAACTTTGCGGTTTTGTCTAAGTCATCAAAAATGGCATATAAACGCTCAATCTGTTTGGTAGAATCGGTTAAAATCAAGTTCTCAATCTTTTCCGCATCATTGTTTTTGATGTTGTGGATGAGCAGGTTAAAATCTTTATTGAACGATGGCTGCGGCCGGATATCAAAACTGATGGTTTGATCGGGCTGGTAAAAAAACTGTTTGCCAAACTCTATGATGCTAAAATCGCGCAACTGGTCAGCCAACATTTTCTCGTCAGAAAAACTGTAAATCGGATCAATCCAATCCTGGTTTTCGTTTTTTTCTATTGCAGGCAAAGCTTTCCAAAGTTGAGTTGCTTTTTTGTAGCCTTCCTGGATGATGTCTAACGTAAATTGTACATCTTTTATCCATACTGCCGTATCCGTATCAACATATTCCAGCAGGGAAATATTATTTTCTGTTAAGAATTTAGATTGAACGTTTGGCACAATAGTAATACTTCTCACCTGTTCCACCGAAAGCTGACTGTCAATCTCAAAAGTTCGGATAGATTCGATAAAATCACCAAAAAACTCTACGCGGTAAGGCAAATCGTGCGAAAAAGAAAAAATATCAACAATACCGCCGCGGATAGAAAACTGGCCCGGACTATAAACAAAATCCACGCGCTCAAAATCATATTCAATCAAAAACTCATTTATAAATTCGATGCCAAGCTTGTTTTGCACGCTAATCTCAAGCGTGTTTTTTTCTAAAGAAGCACGGTTGATTACCTTTTCAGCTAATGCTTCCGGGTAGGTAACAATCAGGTTTCCAAATTCTAAAGCATGGTTCAATTCGTTCAAAACTTCTGCGCGGGCTAAAACGTGACTGCTGTCGGGCTGTGTAAAATCAAAGCCTTTGCGGAAAGAAGACGGGAAATGCAGGATTTCCTTATCGAGCAAGCTTTCCAGGTCAGCCTGAAAATAACCTGCTTCTTCCTGGTCCGGCAAAACAAAAATAGTGTGTTTATGCTGTAAAAAGTATAATGCAATAGCCAGAAAGGCATCGCTGGAGCCAACCAAACCACGCAAATGCACACGCGGGTTTTTACCTGAATTTAGCATTTGGGCTAAATTTTTTACTCGGCTGTCTGCCTTGTAACGTTCTAATATATCACGGATATTCAAATTGTTGCAAATATACCAAATAGAAAATATGGCAAAAAGGGTTTTAGTAAAAGTTAAATCTATCAAACAAATATTTATCCGATTGTTTTCATACATTCATACGGATTTTGCTGATGCTTCTTTTAATGCCTAAAAGTTTGACAAGCAGCAAGATCAATGTTTTGTCAACTTAATAATTTATCGATTTATGAAAAATGCAGTAATTTTTGGAGTAGTCATCGGAGTTCTTAGCGGTATCTGGATTTTGTTAATGTACATGCTTCATTACGATGCTTTCCAGGCTACTTCACCGGTAGAATATAGTTCGGTACTGATCCCTTTTATCGGATTGTATTTTGGGGTAAAAAGGTACCGGAATGTTGATAATGCAGGTAATATTACTTTTTTTGAGGCTTTGCAGGAGAGCTTTAAAATTTTGATTGCCGGGGGCGTAGTAGCAGTTGTATTGGCGATATTATATATTAATTATGTCGCAAAAGGATCGATCAGTGATTTCTCTGGAAAGATTTTTGCTGCTTTATTGGTTGGCGTTATCGCTGCACTTTCTGTTTCTTTATTGTTGATGACGGATTCTAAAAGGGTGGATTCTACGAAATCATAAATTGTCATGCTTCTTTTATCAGGTCAAAATCTTAATTAATTTCACCTGATGAAATTGAATGAAATAACGTCATATCTCGAAAGCACTGCACCGCTTGCTTACCAGGAAGACTATGACAATTCCGGGTTGATCGTAGGCTATGCCGATCAGGAAATCCAGCAGGCTCTAATTTCCTTGGATTGTACAGAAGCAGTTGTGAATGAAGCAATTGCAAATAATTGCCAGTTGGTCATCTCGCATCATCCAATCATATTTAAAGGCTTAAAAAAGTTTAACGGCAAAACCTATGTAGAACGTGTGGTAGAAAAGGCTATTAAAAACAGCATTGCTATTTACGCCATTCATACTAACCTAGATCATATTGCTTCTGGGGTGAACAAGCGGATCGCAGATAAATTAGGTTTGCAAAATTGCCGGATTTTATCCCCCCAAAAAAACTTACTGAAAAAACTGGTTACGTTTGTACCAGTTGCGCAGGCAGAAAAATTACGCGAAGCTCTATTTGCTGCCGGTGCCGGAAATATTGGTAATTACAGCGAATCTAGTTTTAACGCAAACGGAACCGGAACGTTCAAAGCGGGAGAAAACACCGATCCATTTATTGGAGAACAAGGAGCCCAACATCATGAAGAGGAAGTCAGAATTGAAACTGTTTTTCCAATTAACTTGGAAAGCAAAATTTTAACGGCACTTTTTTTAGCCCATCCTTATGAAGAAGTTGCTTATGATTTGTATCCGATAACCAATTCTTATCAAGAGGTTGGTGCAGGATTGATTGGCGAACTGAAATTTCCGCAGGAAGAATCAAATTTTTTGCAACAAGTAAAATCACAAATGAAAGCGGAAGTGATCCGGCATACTGTTTTTACCGGTAAAAAAGTGAAAAAGGTAGCTGTTTGTGGTGGCTCAGGCAGTTTTTTGCTGAAGCAGGCGATTGCCGCCGGTGCAGATGTTTTTGTTACGGCTGATTTTAAGTATCACGAGTTTTTTGATGCGGAAGGAAAACTGGTAATTGCAGATATCGGACATTTTGAAACAGAGCAGTTTACCCAAGAATTATTAGCTGAGATTATCAATAAAAAATTTCCTACTTTTGCAATCCGTTTAACAAAAATTAATACAAACCCCGTCAAATATATTATTTAATGGAACAAACAGTAGAACAAAAGCTGAAAGCTTTATACGAACTACAAACCATCCACACAAAAATCGACAGGATCAGACAGGTAAGAGGCGAACTTCCGATGGAAGTAAGCGACCTGGAAGATGAAGTTGCTGGTTTGGAAACCCGAATTCAAAAGATAAAGAATGATCTGGACGACTTGGAAGACAGTGTTGTTACCAAAAAAAACCTGATAAAAGAAGCACAATCCAATACCAAGAAATACGAAACGCAATTAGCGGATGTTAAAAATAACCGCGAATATGATGCGATTTCCAAAGAAATTGAAATACAGGGATTGGATGTGCAGGTAAGTGAGAAAAAAATCAAAGAAATTGGTTTTGAAATCGCAACCAAAACACAGGTTTATGATAAAGCACTGATTGACCTGGAAGAACGCCGTAAAGATTTTGAACTTAAAAAAGCAGAATTAGGCACGATTACCTCAGAAACCGAAAAAGAAGAAACCGAACTTTCAGGACAGGCAACACAATCGCAAAAAAACATTGAAGAACGTTTGTTATTTGCTTATGGCCGGTTAAGGAGCAATGCTAAAAATGGATTGGCCGTGGTTACGATCGAACGTGATGCTTGTTCCGGCTGCTTTAACGAGATTCCGCCGCAACGTCAGGCAGATATCCGTCAGCGTAAAAAAATTATTGTTTGCGAACACTGCGGAAGGATATTAGTAGATGAACAAATGGTTTTGGAAAATACAGAATCCGTGCCATCTGTGTAAAAATTTTATATTTAAAGAGAAGGTGCCTCCAAAAGGGCACCTTTTTTTATGTGGTAAAAGAAGTATTCGGCTTAATACTGATAAACGATAGCATTGATATTCATACCGGCACCAACGGAAGCAAATACGATTTTGTCTCCGGGATAGATATGTTGCCCTTCCATTTTTCCTTTCAAAATACAATCCAGTAAAGTGGGAACCGTAGCTACAGAACTGTTGCCGTAATGCGAGATATTCATCGGCATGATTTCGGGCATAAATTCCTGTTCGCCGTAAAGCTTGAAAACCCTTTGCATAATAGCGGTATCCATTTTTCCGTTTGCCTGATGGATCAATACTTTTTTTACGTCATATAAATGGACATTGGCTTTTTCCAAGGCCATTTTGATTACCTGCGGCACATGGATCAGCGCGTATTCATACAGCTTCCGACCATTCATTTTGATATACAAATCCTGTTCTGTTTCTTTTTCCGGGTGATAAGAACGTCCCATCGTCAGCAAATCTGCGTAATCTACCGCATGTGATTGGGTTTTATGTGCTAATATCCCTGTTTTGGTATCCGTAACAGCTTCCAGGACAACAGCACCGGCACCATCGGCATAAATCATGGTATCGCGATCATACGGATCGGTAATCCGGGACAAAACTTCGGCACCAATAACCATACATCTTTTTGCATCGCCAGATTTAAGGTAATAATTGGCCTGGATAACCCCTTCTACCCAACCCGGACAACCGAAAGGCAAATCATAAGCTACGCAATCCGGATTTTTAATTTGTAAAAGCTGTTTGATCCTGGCCGCCAAAGTAGGCACCATATCTACGCGGTTGCTACCAAAAGCAATATCGCCAAAGTTGTGTGCAACAATAATGTAATCCAACGTTTCTCCGTCTATGCCCGAACTTTTTAACGCATCTTTTGCGGCCAAAAAACCTAAATCAGAAGTGTTTTGATCATCTTTTGCATACCGTCGTTCTTCTATCTCCGTAATGTTTTTAAACTGCTCTAATATGACCGGATTGCTTTTGGCAATTGGTTTTCCATCTTTTTCAAAAAAATGATGATTGCTAAAGTGCCTGCTGGTAATGACTTGTTCCGGAATATAACTTCCGGTGGCTACAATGACTGAACGGATCGGATACATAATTATACTAAATACCAAAACGGTATATAGTATAAACATACCTTTATTTTTTTATATTCAAAAAAATAATCAGAATAATTCTGTCTGTCGGCCATTTAAATTTACAAAGTGATTAAGATTGTAAGGTGGTATTTCCTTCTCAATAAAATACTTTTTACAGGCTAACGTAAATAACTGTTTGATAGAATCAGCAATATTACCGTCTCCGGTTTTTCTTTTTCCCCAGCGCGAATCGTTTAGTTTACCGCTGTGGCAGCTTTCTATCTGGTGCAAAACTTTTTCTGCTTCGCCCGGAAAAGCTTTGTAAATCCAATCGGTAAAGATTTGGGCAATAGAGCTATTCAGCCTGACAATTGTATAAGCCGCTGCCCTTGCGCCGCAATTGGCTGCAGCTTTGATTATCCCGGTGATTTCATGGCTGTTCAACCCTGGAATAATAGGCGCAACCATCACTCTTACCGGTACGCCTGCTTCCGAAAGTTTTTGGATAACAGCCAAACGGCCGACAGCAGTTACCGTTCGGGGCTCTAATTTAAGGCGTAAAGCTTCGGACAAAGAGGTAATAGAAATATTGACATGAATGAGATCTAATCGGGCTAATGCTGTAATTAAATCTATATCCCGAAGGATCAGGTTATTTTTAGTGATGATACTGACCGGATGCCGGTATTTCAAAAAAACTTCCAGCAAAGAACGTGTGATCTTTAACTTTTTTTCAACGGGCTGATAGCAATCTGTATTGCCGGAAAGCGCAATAACAGCAGGCTGATAATTCTTTTTGTTGAAGTAATTTTCCAGCAAATATGCAGCATCATGCTTGATGATAATCTTGCGTTCAAAATCTAATCCGGCACTAAAACCATAATATTCATGTGAATTTCGGGCATAGCAATAAATACAGCCATGCTCGCAGCCTTGGTATGGGTTGATGGAATAATTGAAAGATAAATCAGGACTGTTGGATTCGCTTACAATCTTTTTAGGGGTTTCGTTAAAAAACTGTGTTTTGGTATTTTCCAGAAAAGGTTCATCTAAACCTTCTTCAAATTCGGAGACATATTTGCTTTTTAAAAACTTGTTGTGCGTGTTTAACTGTGCGCCCCTGCCTTTAAAATATTCCTGATTTTCCTGCTGATCCATTAAACAAAATTGCTAAAAAAAATAGCAAATTCAAAATGTGATCAAACAAAAAAATAGGTGATAAAAACAGTATGTCTTGAAGTATTGCTTCTTTTATGCCTGTAAATCATCTAACAAAAAAACAAAAAGTTCTTTCGGCCCATGTGCGCCAAGCACCAGTGTTTTTTCAATATCTGCCGTTCTGCTTGGGCCGGTGATGGTAGAAATCATGGAAGGAAGATTGTTTTGATATCTATTTTTGAGGAGTTTAAACCCATCTTTCAAATCTAAAACCAATTGGGAAGTATAAGCCAGCACAATATGCTGGTGCGGATAAATGCTAAGCCTTCTGCCTGCTGCATTGCCGTTAGTGGTCAAAATACTGCCGTTTCTGGCGATCAAAGCATCACATAAAGTAAGGCCGACTTCTGCCTGTTCAAAATCTTTGTCGGTTTCAAAATAAGGATATTCATAAGTTGCAAGGATGTTTTGCAGATACTTTTCCCAGCAATATATTTTGTGCCAATTGCGCTGTTCGGCAAGTGTAAGCAGGTTTTCGATAAACTGGATTTCATCTTCACAAAAAATAAACTGACCGGATACAGCGGTAAACTGTTCGGCAAACATCAATTCCAGCAAATCATCCTGCTTCGGATATAAAGGCAGGTCTTCCAACTGCGGGTAAGGATTGTCCCGCTTCTCCAGCAAAGCTTTACGGATTTTTTTCAACAGCTGTTCTTTCGGAGTTGTATTGTCTTTCATCGCCAAAAATAAAAGCCACTATGTATGTATACATAGTGGCTTAAAAATTATCTAAAGAAGTTTATTTTGTTTTGGAATTAGCATCTGTTTCTTCCGGGTTCCTTTCGAAAGTCCCTGAATGATCACCAACTCCTTCATGAACCAGGTTTTGAGCTACAGGCTCTAAATTGGCTGGCTCTTCCCCGTTTACAAATTCATCGTAAGTAGTACGGGTCCCAAACGGACGTTTACCTAATATTTCCTCTAAATCAGACTGAAATAAAATTTCTTTTTCAAGTAATTTATTGGCTAATTTATCCAAACCTTCCCGTTTTTCTATCAGTAAGTTTTTAGTAAGTTGATATACATTATTGATTAAACCACGAACCTCATTATCAATTAATTCAGAAGTTTTATCAGAATAAGGCTTGTTAAACTGGTATTCGCCTTGTGTGTCATTAAAGGAAACATTGCCAACTTTATCGTTCATACCATAAATACTAACCATGGCATAAGAAAGCTTGGTGATACGTTCCAGGTCGTTTTGTGCACCGGTTGATATTTTGTTAAACACAATATCTTCTGCTACTCGTCCGCCCATCGTCATACATAAACCGTCCATTAACTGCTCTGTAGTATATAAAAACTGCTCTTTAGGTAAATATTGGGCATAACCTAAAGCTGCAACACCGCGCGGAACGATAGAAACTTTAACCAAGGGGTCGGCATGTTCCAAAAACCAGCCAGCAATGGCATGGCCAGCTTCGTGGAAGGCTACAATTCTTTTTTCCTCCGGTGAGATGATCTTGTTTTTCTTTTCCAAACCACCGATGACACGGTCAACAGCATCCTGGAAATCCTGCATATCAACGGCTTCTTTGTTTTTACGGGCAGCAATTAAAGCTGCTTCGTTACAAACATTGGCAATTTCTGCACCTGCAAATCCCGGGGTTTGTGCTGATAATTTCTTGGCATCTACATCGGCTGCTGTTTTTACCGGTTGTAAATGTACTTTGAAAATCTGCTCTCGGCCATTCAAATCCGGTTTATCAATAGAAACCTGCCTGTCAAAACGTCCCGGACGCATCAAAGCAGAATCCAGAACATCCGGGCGGTTGGTAGCTGCCAGGATAATGATACCGGAATCTGTACCGAAACCATCCATTTCTACAAGCAACTGGTTCAATGTATTTTCACGTTCATCATTACCGCCAACGATATTATTTTTACCGCGGGCACGGCCGATAGCATCTATCTCATCAATAAAAATGATACAAGGGGCTTTATCTTTTGCCTGTTTAAACAAATCACGCACACGGGAAGCACCAACACCTACAAACATTTCCACGAAATCAGAGCCTGAAAGAGAGAAAAAAGGAACTTGCGCTTCGCCTGCTACTGCTTTTGCCAGTAAAGTTTTGCCTGTTCCCGGAGCACCAATCAGCAAAGCACCTTTAGGGATTTTACCACCCAGGTTCGTATATTTCTTGGGGTTTTTTAGGAAATCTACAATTTCCATGACTTCTTGTTTGGCTTCTTCCAAACCGGCCACATCATTAAAAGTAACATTTACCTGAGATTCTTTATCAAAAAGTGTAGCTTTAGATTTACCAATATTGAAAATCTGGCCGCCCGGCCCACCGCCAGAAGCACCACCCATTCTGCGCATAATCAGCATCCACATACCGGCAAATAAAGCTACCATAATGATGGTTTGTACCAGCCAACTGGAAAAAATGCTTTCATGCTGCTCATAAGTAGGCTGTACTTTTTGTGCATCCGGCACATCTTTTTGTGCAGCTAATACAGATTGTTTCAGACTTTCATAAGAAGCATCGGTAAAATAATACTGGGCATTATCATTAGCCATATTAAAAGAGCGTTTGTCCCGAACAGAAGCATACTGCGGTTTGCTCAAACTGTCTTTTTTAATATAAACTTCGGCCACTACCAAATCCCCGTTTTTGTAGGCAACAATTTTATCAACGTCGCCTTTTCTAAGCATACTACTTTCAAAAGTTTGAAAGTTAATAAGCGAGCCTCCGCTGCCACCAAAAAAATAAGGTACAACCAGCAATCCGATTACAGCAATTGCATAAATCCACATAAAATTAAATTTAGGTGGCTTTGGTGTAGTTTTTTTATTAGGTATCCGGCGGATAGTTTTCTGATTTTCAGAGTTTTTTTCTTTCATTTTTTATGAACACATATTATACAATTACACAACAGGATCTGAAAATAACTTAAGCGCTTTTGTAAGATTTAAATTCGGCATCGCCCCACAATTCTTCTATCCCGTAAAACTCGCGTTTATCTGTTTTAAATATGTGTACCACAACGTCAACGTAATCTAATAAAATCCACTCTCCGTATTCAAAGCCTTCTTTTCTCCATGGGTCCTGTTTCAAGGTTTTATAAACTTCTTCTTCTATACTTCCCGCAATTGCCTTTACCTGAGTGGTCGATTCCGCATGGCAGATCACAAAATAATCTGACACCGAACTGCGGATATTTCTGAGGTCTAATCTAACAATATCGTTGCCCTTTTTTTCCTGGATACCCTGGATGATGATTTCTGATGTTAAGGCCGATTCTAATTTTTTCTTGTTTATTACCATTAAAAACACTTAGTTTTGGAAACGAAATCACACACGATTTATTCTACTTTGCAAAATAACATAATTTCGGGTGCATTTGTTGGACAAAATATTCTGACGTATAAGGAGATAGCGTCCACCAACGACCTGATGAAACAGTTAGTGGCAAATTCCACGCCATTGCGAGAAGGAACAGTCATTATGGCAGAACACCAAACGGCTGGTAAAGGGCAGCAGCAAAATGGCTGGCACAGCGAGGCCGGAAAAAATCTAACTTTCAGCCTGCTTTTATTTCCTCATTTTTTGCTGCCGGAAAATGCCTTTTCTCTTTTGATGGCAGTTAGCTTGGGTGTGATCAAGCCGTTACAAAAAATTCTTAGCAATTCCGTAAGTATTAAATGGCCCAATGATATTTATTACGGGCAAAAAAAGCTTGGCGGTATTTTGATTGAAAATATACTGGCCGGCCAAATGATAAAACATTCAGTCATTGGCATCGGCATCAATGTAAACCAAGCAGTTTTCCCCGCTCATTTGCCTAACCCCATTTCTTTGCAGCAAATTTTGAATAAAAAAAGTGGTTTAAAAGAAGTATTGTTACAAATTTGCGCCGGAATAGAATTTTATTATTTGAAGTTAAAAGCCGGGCGGTTGGAAGAAATCAAACAAGAATACCTGGAGAATTTGTTTGGGCTGGGGCAGGAGCTTCCGTTTAAAGCAAACGAAAAAATTTTTAAAGGAAAAATATTTACTGTAAACCAAATGGGTTTACTGGGCATCAAAAAAGAAAAGGAAACTGTATTTTTTGATTTGAAACAGATCAAATTTATTTTTAATCAATCATGAAAAAACTAACCTTGTTATTTGCAGTATCTTTATTTAGCACCGGCTTATTTGCACAGATACTGACACCGGTAAAATGGTCATATGCTGCCAAAAAAATCAGCAAGACAGAAGCTGTTTTGCTGCTGAAAGCCACAATTGATAACGGCTGGCATATTTATTCGACCCGGCAAAAAGATGGCGGCCCAGTCAAAACAGCTTTTGCTTTTACGCCCTCCAAAGATTACGCTATAAACGGAGCATTGGTAGAACCGAAACCGGTAACCAAATTTGAAAATGCATTTAAAATGAATGTAAGTTACTTTGAAAATAGTGTCATTTTTCAACAAAAAATAAAATTAAAAAAAGATCAAACCAGTATTAAAGGCAAAGTGGAATACATGGTTTGTAATGATAAAAAATGCCTGCCGCCGGAAGATATTGATTTCAGTATTCCGGTAAAATAATTGCAGGCTGAGATTCAGACAGAGAATTGATACATGACTACATCTATAGAAAATATTGGCTTGCTGACTTCAGGCGGCGATGCTCCGGGAATGAATGCTGCCATCCGTGCCGTTGTCCGGACGGCTTTGTACTATAACATCCAGGTGACGGGTATCCGGCGCGGTTACGAAGGAATGATCAACGGAGACATGTCTTTAATGGACCGCCGTTCGGTAGCCAACATCGTGCAACGCGGCGGGACTATTTTAAAAACTGCCCGCTGCGAGCAGTTCAAGACGCCGGAAGGCAGAAAATTGGCATACGGGCAGTTGCAAAAAAACAAGGTTGATGCGCTGGTTGCGATTGGTGGCGAAGGTACTTTTGCCGGAGCCCGGATTTTCGGACAGGAATTTAACATGCCTATTGTTGGTTTACCCGGAACGATTGACAATGACTTGTTCGGGACGGATTTTACCATTGGCTATGACACAGCCATCAATACCGTAACCAATGCGGTTGATAAAATCCGGGATACGGCCGAGTCGCACGACCGCTTATTTATTGTAGAAGTAATGGGCCGGGATTGTGGTTTTATTGCTTTGCGAACAGGGATTGCTACCGGTGCAGAAGCTATTTTGATACCAGGGACCTCAACCGGTATTGAATCTGTTTTTGCACGGTTGGAGCGTGGGCGCAGGCATAAATCGTCCAAAATTATTATTGTTGCCGAAGGGGAAGAAGAAGGCGGTGCCTTTAAAATAGGTGAGCAAATACAAGAAAAATATCCGAATTATGATACCCGTATTTCTATTTTAGGCCATATTCAGCGTGGCGGAAGCCCAACTTGTATGGACCGTGTTTTGGCCAGCCGGGTTGGTGTGGCGGCAGTGGAAGCTTTGCTGGATGGGCACCGGAATGAAATGGTGGGTATTATACACAATGAAATCGCTTATACCGATTTTGCCCGAGCCGTCAAGCATAATACAGTAATTAATCCCAATTTTATAAAAATCGTAGAGATCCTTTCTTTATAAATTTTAGGGTGATAAAAGAAGCATGCTTCTTTTATCACCCTAAAATCACAATAGCTTTGCAGCTACTTCTTCCCAGGTATTTACCCGTTCAAATTCGGTGATTAATTTGTTGTGGGGTGAAGTAAACAGCAGCGGCCTGCCGTCAAACCCAACAAAATTGCGGCTGCGGTCATCAATCAACACATCTACATTTACTATTTTCAAGCCGCAAAAAATAGTGCGCTGCCAGGAAATAAACGGAAAATGGTCTGCCAGCCAGTCCACCTTATCTTCAAGTGAATTGCGGAATTCCATAGCGGCAGAGACAATGAAAACATCATATTTTTTGGTCAGTTCTTTTACTACGCGCTGGCTGTCTTTAATCACTTCCAGGTCACGAAAAAACCCTTTTTCATAAATATGTTTTCTGAAATCACCTGCAATATGTTCGGGCAATAGGTCATAAAATTCTACGCCGTCTGCCTGCTCCTGTAAAGTTTCATTTGGGTGGCCCTGCTTGTAAAGGACTTCAAACTTGGCAATTACATCTGCCAGCACCTCGTCCATATCTATACCAATGCGTTGTCTTTCCATTTTTTAAATATATTCTTGTTCTGCAAATAGAAATAATATTTTAATCAGAAGGTTCAAATTCAGTTTAAAAAAGGTTTTTTATGGATTAAAGAAGGATTATAATCAGGGTTAATTATTTTTTTCTATTTTTGCAGCCCCGCATCAAAAAGTTCCGGGGGATATGTTGAATACATAAAAAAAACAAAAATGGCAACAAAAATCAGATTACAAAGACACGGTAAAAAAGGCAAACCGTTTTATCACATTGTGGTAGCCGATGCCCGCGCACCTAGAGATGGCCGCTTTATAGAACGTTTAGGCTCTTACGACCCAAACACCAATCCTGCAACGATCAATATTGATTTTGATAAAACGTTAAGCTGGGTAAACACAGGCGCAACGCCAACTGATACCTGCCGTGCAATTTTGGCCTACAAAGGCGTAATGTACAAAAAACACTTGCAAGGCGGTGTTACAAAAGGTGCACTGACCGAAGAACAAGCAGATGCAAAATTTGCAGAATGGACCGAGCAAAAAGAAAACAAGATCAGCGGTAAAACCACTTCTCTGGTTTCTTCAAAAGACGAAACCCGGAAAGTTGCCCTTGCTGCAGAGGCGAAGAAAAATGCTGACCGCGCGGCTGCAATTATTGCTAAAAATACACCGCCTGCCGCAGAACCTGTTGCTGCAGGCGAAACAACAGAAGCAACTCCGGCTGAATAATCAGCAGCATATATTGTAACGTATAGCGAAGCGTCTTCTTCAAACCGAAGAGCTTCGCTATACTTGTTTTAAGCCCTTTTTATTCATGACAACAGACGACAGTTTCCGGTTAGGTTCCATTAGCAAAACGCGCGGTTTGAAAGGTGAATTACAGGTTTTCATCACTTTTGAAGAACCGGAAAAGCTAAAATTTAACAGTTTATTTATAGAGATTGCCGGAAAGCTGGTGCCTTATTTTGTAACGCTTTTTAAACTTCCGCAGAAAAACATTGCTTACCTGCAACTGGAAGATGTGGACACGATAGAAAAGGCTGTACTATTGGTTAAAAAGGATATTTACCTGCCCAATAAAATCAAACCAAAAAAGAAGAAAAGTGATTTTGGGTTGAAAGATTTGCTTCATTTTATAGCAATGGATGTAAACGAAGGAGAATTGGGAGAAATCATCGAAATACATGAATTTACGCAACAGTTAGTTGCTACCGTTTCCTATAAAAACCAAGAAGTGCTTTTCCCGCTAAACGAAAGCATTATTAAAAGTATTGATGTGGTAAAAGGAGTTGTTTTAGTGGATTTGCCGGAAGGGTTGTTGGATATATATTTGGAATAATTGTCAAGCATGCTTGACAATTGTAAAGTTTGTTTTACATTTGATAAATCAAACTTTACAAATATGAAATCAAGATTTTTGTTTCCTCATCAAAGCCGAATATTAGGCTACGCATGCATTATTGCATATATACCAGTTATGGTATTTAAAAAGCTTTTACATAATGGTTATAAGAACATAGACCCAGCTCAAAAATTAGTCTACGCTTCAGGAATATTTAATAGTGAGCATATTTTTACAGCTATAGCAATGCTATTTTTATTTGGTGGACTATTATTAGTTGCTTTTTCAAAAGAAAAGGTTGAAGACGAACAGATATTACAGCTACGGTTAGATTCGCTTCATTGGGCAATTTATTTTAATTACTTGATTTTAATAATAGGTGCATTTCTCGCCACCGCATTTCAGTTTCATGACATTGTACTTTTTAATTTATGGGCACCACTGCTTTTTTTTATTATTCGATTTAGATGGAAGATTTATTTGCTCAATCGTTTATTTAAGAATGAAGAAAAATTGGTATGAAAAATAGCATACGAGTTGAACGTACCATTAAAAATTTAACACAGGCAGAATTAGCTAACTTAATTGGTGTTTCAAGGCAAACTATTAATACAATTGAAAGTAATCGCTATGTGCCCTCAACCGTTCTGGCACTAAAAATAGCTCGGGTATTTGAAAAACCAGTAGATTTAATTTTTATGCTGGAAGAAGGAGATTAGGTTTCTTGCTTACCTTTACTACATGCGTTTTGATATCATCACCGTTTTGCCCGGCCTGCTCGAAAGCCCATTTGCGCATTCTATTTTGCAACGGGCACAAAAAAAAGGGATTGCCGAAATACATGTACATAACTTGCGCGACTACGCAACCAATAAACAAAAAAGTGTAGATGATTATCAATATGGCGGCGGCAGCGGTATGGTGATGGCTGTAGAACCCTTTGCCAACTGTATTCAGCATTTAAAATCTCAGCAGGAATACGATGAAATTATATTTATGTCGCCGGATGGCGAAACACTAAACCAGCAAATTGCTAATAATTTATCTGGTAAAAGAAGCATCATGATTTTGTGTGGCCATTATAAAGGGATTGACCAGCGCATCCGCGATACTTTTGTTACCCGCGAAATTTCCGTAGGCGATTATGTGCTTTCCGGAGGAGAATTACCGGCGGCGGTTTTGGTAGATGCGGTCGTCAGATTGATTCCCGGCGTACTTTCGGATGAAACTTCTGCTTTGTCGGATTCTTTTCAGGATGGTTTGCTCGATGCGCCATTATATACGCGCCCGGCAGAATGGAACGGACAACAAGTTCCGCCGATTTTATTAAGTGGCAACACGCCCGAAATTGAAAAATGGCGGCACGAACAAGCTTTAGAACGAACCAGGCAACGCCGGCCAGACCTGCTTTCCTGATTGTTGTTTATAAAAACAGCAAGCAGGAAAAATTTAAAATCTGCCTTTTATAATTAATTTAAAATCCCTATACTTGCAATCCGATTTTTAGGGCATAAAAATCGTTATTAAGAGCTTAAAATCATGGATTTAGTAAAATTTGTTGAAGAACAAAACATAGTTAAAAGCACGTTTCCTTCCTTCAAAGCTGGTGATACCGTTAGCGTTCATTATAAAATCAGGGAAGGTAACAAAGAGCGTATTCAGGTTTACCAGGGTGTTGTAATTCAACGCAATAGTGTTGGCGCAAATGAAACTTTTACCGTTCGCAAGGTTTCTAACGGAATTGGCGTGGAACGTATTTTCCCAATCAATTCCCCAAACATTGACAAAGTAGAAGTAAACAGCCACGGTAAAGTACGCCGTGCTAAATTGTTCTACCTGCGAGAACTGACTGGTAAAGCAGCACGTATTAAATCTAAAAGGGTTTAAGTTTTACAAGATATTAGTTGATAAAAGAAGTCTTTCAGAAAAATCTGAAAGGCTTCTTTTATGGCATAAAAATTTGTGCAGTATTTTAATTAGGAGTATTCGGAGGATTTTTGTCATCTCGACCAAAGGGAGAGATCTTATTCACAAAAGATTGATTCTTCATACTTTAAGTTGATAAAAATAGAATGAATATTTGAAGAAGGTTTCTCCTAATGTCGAGATGTCAGCACCGAATAAATATTCTCCACAAAACCATTAAGTTTACCCGGTTACCAATTCTGCTAAAATAGTTCTTCCGCCTTTCACAGTTTCGCCGAGATTTACGTTGATCTTGGTTCCCAACGGTAAAAAAACATCTACCCGCGAGCCAAACTTGATGAAGCCAAACTGGGCACTTTGTTGCACTTCGTCCCCTTCTTTTACATACCAAACTATCCGGCGCGCCAGTGCGCCCGCAATTTGACGGAACAAAACTGGGATGCCCTGCTGTGTTTCCACTACAACCGTTGTACGTTCGTTATCCGTTGATGATTTTGGGTGCCAGGCCACTAAGTATTTTCCGGGATGATATTTAAAATATTTGACTACGCCTGTAATTGGGTTTCGGTTAACATGCACATTTACAGGGGACATAAAAATGGAAACTTGGATCCGTTTATCTTTCAAATATTCAGGTTCTTGCGCTTCTTCAATCACAACCACTTTTCCATCTGCCGGGCAAACCACCATTTTTTCATCGGTAGTAACAGCAATTCTTGGATTACGAAAAAATTGGAGCACGATCAGGAAAAGTATGGCCGATGAAATATAAATAACCCAGCGGAAAGTAGCATTGTCTGGAAAGTAAAACTGAACGAGCGCGTTCAGTACAAAAATAAATAAGACAGTTAAGGCGATAGAAGAAAAACCTTCTTTATGGATAGTCATGTGCGGATCAATGTTTTAAACTACAAAGTTGAGAATAAGTACAGATAAATAAAAACAAGCGGGACGGCCAGCAAAAGTCCGTCAAAGCGGTCTAACAAGCCGCCATGTCCGGGTAAAATACTACCTGAATCTTTTACATTGATGCTTCTTTTAAGCATAGATTCTACGAGGTCGCTCATGGTACCAAAAATGGAAATAATTAATGCGGTTATGATCCAATGTATGGATGGGATTTCCGGAAAATAATGGCTGATTAAACCTGCCGCCAAAGCTGTTGCCATGATTCCCCCGATAAACCCTTCCCAGGTTTTTTTGGGTGAATGCCGTTCAAAAAGCTTGTTTTTGCCCAGTTTTCTGCCAACCAAATAGGCACAGGTATCATTCGTCCATAATAAAAGAATAAACCCTAACGGCAGATGAAAGTTGAAGTTTCCCTGTAAAAATGCCATCGACATAAAAAAAACAAATGGCATCAGCGTATAGATCAACCCTAAAAAAGTATAAGCAATTTGATGAAACGGTTTTTCGGTTTTCCGGTACAATTCAGCAAAAAACACACATACGCCAAGCGGAATGATCAATGCTAAAAAATAGGTGGTAAAAGAAGCATGGAGCCAGAAAGAAGCCGTTGCCGCACAAATAACTAAGCCAATAATTAAGCCGGAAAATTGCTGCGGATGAATATTTGCGGTTTTTATCAGCTTGTAAAACTCAGATAAACAGAGTAAAGTCAGCAGCGAAAAAAATCCGAGGAAAACATATTGGCCGAAAAAAAAAGCGGCCAGCATCACCAAAACAAAAAAGAAACCGGTTATGGCGCGTGTTTTCATGGGTTGATGTCATTTAAAACCAGGATTTCTATCGCCTGGCTGAAAGCGGATTGGTGAATGTAAACTTCTACCTGCCCAAAAGTATTATGTGCAGAATCGCGCTTGTTCATCAAAACCACTTCGATTTCGTGCTGCGCCAAAAGCTGTTTCACCAATTCGGACTGAAAGAAATTGGCGGAAGTAAATATTTTGACCCAATTCGGTTCCATCAAACAGTTTGTAAACGTTGGTTGAAAGTTTGAGACACTTTTTTATAGGCTAAAAACAGTATCAGCGTGAGCAAAATGCTGAAGGCGTAACTTTTCCAGTCGAATAGTTGCTGCTCGTCCGGGTTTACTTTAATCAGTTTAAGCTGATAAAGATAACTTACAACCAAAGCTGTTCCGTTATTTAAAAAATGACCTAAGACGCCCGGCCAGATACTGCCGCTCCAAGCTGCAAAATAACCGAAAAACACGCCCAGCAGCATCCGTGGTAAAAACCCGAAAAACTGGAAATGGATAGCACTGAAAAGTGCTGCGGAAAGCCAAACACCCCAATGGATACTTTTGGTCCAGCCGGTAAAAATCTGTTGGAAACAGCCGCGGAAAATAAATTCTTCTGCAATGGCAGGCAAAATAGCGATCATCAGCAGGTTGACGAGGAAACTTAGGGGCGATTTCATCTGCAATAAAACCTCGGTTTGCTGGCCAGCCGTATCTTCCATGTTGCGCATCCATCTTTCAACGCCTTTTAAAAATTGCGGCAAAACCATTTTCTGGTTAAAGTTGATCAGCATTTCCATCAGCGGCGAAGAGACCATCATAATAAAAAACACTAATAAAAGAAGCATCAGCGGAAAACGGCGGTTTACTTTTAAATAGGTTTCCGGTTGCCGCACCAGCACTTTTGCAAAAAAGATGGCCGGGACCAAAAAGCCAAAAACGGAGGAACCCATCTGCATAAATTTCAAGCTATTGAGTGTGCTGGCTGGCATATTGGCACTCATTTGCATCATATTGCTAAAGGCGGAAGTGCCGTAAGCAATCACGATAATGACACCGCATATCAATCCGCCCAAAAATAAGCCGCCAATAACAAGCAGCACCAGCAGCAAAAATTGCAGGGGATAAGACATTTGGTAGTACGGCTTTTCGGTCATCTGCTGATAAATTATGTAAATTTGCAGGGCTTAAAGATAAACATGTCTGTTCAAATAGGAAATATTGATCTGGGGGAATTCCCGCTTTTGCTGGCACCGATGGAAGATGTAAGCGATCCGCCGTTCCGTTATGTTTGCAAGCAAAACGGTGCGGATATGATGTACACAGAGTTTATTTCTTCGGAAGGCTTGATCCGTGATGCGGCAAAAAGCAGGCAAAAGCTGGATATTTTTGAATATGAACGGCCGATTGGCATCCAGATTTTTGGCAGCAGTATCGAGTCTATGCGGGAAGCTACGCAGATTGCTACGAAGGCCAACCCAGATTTGATCGACATAAATTATGGCTGCCCTGTAAAAAACGTAGCTTGCCGTGGTGCCGGCGCGAGTTTGTTGCAGGATATTGATAAAATGGTGGCCATGACGAAAGCGGTTGTGGAAGCTACGCATTTGCCGGTTACCGTAAAAACGCGTTTAGGCTGGGACGACAATACCAAAAATGTTTATACCGTTGCCGAGCGGTTGCAGAATGTAGGCATTAAAGCTTTAACGATCCACGGCCGCACGCGTGCCCAAATGTACAAAGGGGAAGCCGACTGGCGATTGATCCGCGAAGTGAAAAAAAATCCACAGATCGGGATTCCCATTTTCGGGAACGGCGATATTGATTCGCCGGAAAAAGCCGCTGCCTGGAAACGCGAATTTGACGTAGACGGCATGATGATCGGCCGGGCATCCATTGGCAATCCCTGGATTTTCCGGGAGATAAAATATTTTCTTAAAACAGGAAACTTTTTTCCTAAACCAACGATAGAAGAAAGGGTAGAAGTTTGCAAAACACATCTGCAAAAATCTATTGCCTGGAAAGGGCCAAAAACCGGGATTTTTGAAATGCGCAGGCATTATGCCAACTATTTTAAAGGCCTGGAGCATTTTAAAGAAACCCGGATGAAATTGGTTGCTTTGGAAGATCTAAACGAGATTTATGACACTCTGGAAGGAATCAAATTGGTACATGCCGAGCTAATGGCTTGATTGTTGAACAAAGCATTTTATCATCCATATATATTTGATCAAAAATTATGGTTAACACAATTACCGAAGGTGTAAAAGTTTCTGTAGAAACCCTTTACCAGCAAGAATATTCTAACCCGGCAAACGAACATTTTATGTTTGCTTACAAGGTTACAATTGAAAACATGACTGGTTATGCTGTGCAATTGATGCGCCGCCATTGGGATATTTTTGATGCCAACGGAACGCACCGCCAGGTAGAAGGCGAAGGCGTAGTTGGTTTGCAACCGGTAATTGAGCCGGGCAGCCAGCATGAATACGTTTCAGGCTGCAATTTAAAAACAGAAATGGGCAGTATGAAAGGCGGTTACCAAATGTTGCGTTTGATGGACAACCATGAATTTAGCGTAAAAATTCCTGAATTCCAACTGGTTGTACCTTATAAGTTGAATTGAGATACTTCTTTTATGCCTTAAAATTTGAGGCCGCGATCATTTGATCGTGGCCTCGTTTGTTAAAATGACTTTGGTTTTGTTTTTGGATGGAACAAGAACGCTTAAAAATCTGCCAATTGGTCAGCCTCTAATTTTTACAAAAGCTCCAGCAATGTTTCCAAATGCATACTTCTTGACCCTTTTACCAAAATTGTTGCATTAGTTATCGGTACTGTTTTTAAGGCCATAAAAGCAGCATCGGTGCTTGCATAAAAAGTATCGGTAAAAGAAGCATGGTGTTGGTAAAAATCTTTCCCGATAAAAATCCTTTGATCTGCTGTAATCTCATTTGCTTTTTTAATGATGAGTTCGTGTTCTGGGGATGAATGTTCGCCCAGTTCAAACATATCGCCCAAAATCAAAATCTTTTTATCCGCAGTAATCGCATCTAAATTTTTAACGGCCGCTTCCATACTGCTTGGATTGGCGTTGTAATAATCGCAAATTAAGGTGTTGGTTTTAGTTTGAACGATCTGCGAACGGTTGTTTTCAGGCTGATAACTTGCAATACCTTTATTAATTTGCTCTGGAGACAATCCAAAATAAGTACCGATACAAATAGCAGCCAACAAATTATCCAAATTATAGCTTCCGGTCAACTGCGTTTGCAATTCCTGTTTTTGAGTTGATGCCAACACATCATTTAGCCACCACTGGATTTTCAGCAGCGGTACATTTTCCAGTATTTCTCCGGAAACTAAGCAATGCCCTTCTTTTCCGTAATAAACCGTTTTTTGAAAATGACGATGGAAAGCCATTTCCTCCAAAACCAAATCATCATGATTCACGAAAATGGTTCCATCGTGCTGTTCCACCCAATCAAAAAGTTCACCTTTTCCGGCGCGCACACCTTCCGGGCCACCAAAACCTTCCAAATGTGCCCGGCCGATATTGGTGATCAAACCATGAGTCGGTTGCGCTAATCCGCATAAAAAAGCAATTTCCTGCTGATGGTTGGCGCCCATTTCTACAATCGCAATTTCTATTTCTTTGGAGATAGATAAGAGCGTAAGCGGAACGCCGATATGATTATTGAGGTTGCCTTTAGTCGCATAAGTTTTAAATTGCTGGCTTAAAACCGAATTAATCAACTCTTTAGTCGTAGTTTTTCCGTTGGAACCAGTCAAACCAATCACCGGAATAGTCAATTGTTTGCGATGATGCCTAGCCAAATCCTGCAAAGCTGTCAGTACATCATCAACCAAAATAAAGCGGTCGCTTTTGCGGTAAGTGGCATCATCAATAACGGCATAGGCAGCACCGCTTTCCAAAGCTTTCTCAGCAAAAGTATTGGCGTTGAAATTTGCCCCTTTTAAAGCGAAAAAAATGCTGCCCGGAATAATATGGCGTGTATCGGTGCAAACTTTCGGATGCTGTAAAAATAGTTGGTAAAGCTGTTCGGTAACCATATTGCTTTTTTACAATTTTAAGGAATTTGGAAATAAGTTGCTGTTTTTATGCCGATAGAAACAGTATGTTGAGGCTTTGCTGTCATTTCGATTTACAGGGGGGAATCCTATGTGAGTGAAGAAGTGGACAGCCGCTTTCATTCAAAGAAAATTTCTCTCGGTGGTTGAAATGACAGAAATACTTCTTTTACCACCTAAAAATTGATAAGTTCCGTCAACTTTTATCCAACACCTTTCCTGCGTCTTTCGTGATTTCCAAATCAATAGCATGTTTTTTGGGGAAATTAAACAGCACAGAAGTAATTACCGGAACCAAAAATACAGCCACCGTAAATATCGAAACGAACAAATCTGTTTTTTTGCCTTCCAGTATTTCTGAAAATGACGACGTTGGATAAAAATGAGTGTATAAAGATGCAGAAAGTTTGAACCCTAATACGCCGATCACTACAAAAGCTACCGTTTCCAAAAACGTAAACTTTTCCATCAGTTTTACAAAAGCCTGCGCCACAAAACGCATCGCCAAAATCCCAATAAATACGCCTACATATATCAAAAACACATGCTTGGTAAAAGCGACGGCAGCAAAAACATTGTCGATAGAAAAGGCCAGATCCATCACTTCCACCAAAGCTACGGTTGCCCAAAAAGTTCCGATCAGGCCAACGGTAGAACGGTAAACCCAGTTTTCGCTTTTGTTGACGGGCTCTTCTTCGCCACCCGCATCGGCTTTTCCTTTAAAAAAATCATAAGCCAAATACAACAGATACAAGCCGCCCAATGGTTTTAGCCACCAGATTTTGACTAACCAGGCAGCCAGAAACAAACAAACCCCACGGAAAAGGTAAGCACCAAAAATGCCGTAACGCAGTGCTTTGCTGCGTTGTTCTTTTGGCAAATCGATCACCATGGTAGCCAGTACGGCTGCATTATCCACAGAAAGCAAACTTTCGATCACAATTAAATTCAGGATGATCAGCAAACCTGCTTGTATGTCTTCACCTAATAACCGATGTAAAATATCCATATTGGTTTTTTAATGATGCTTCTTTAATGACCTCTTTTTTAGGTTTTTGTTGCCAAAAACGACAAGGTAATAATTTAAATAGTATCTATGTTCAACATCGATTTTAAAATATTCGCCTGCACATCAAAATTACCGACGTTGTTTAAAAAGCTGATATCGCTCAGTTTCTTATAATTTTCGGCCAGCAGCAATTTTATTTCCGGTGGCAAATAAGCTTTTTTTACGTTGATACTGCTGCGCAACTGATCGTTTTTATCGTTCAATCCCTGAACAATTTTCTGTTTGTTGAACAAGGAGTTAGACAAATGAATGTCTGAAATTTGGGTGTAATCGCAAAACAGGAACATATTCCTGGCCGGATAAAACAGAAAGTAGCGGTCGGCATCCACAAATTTATATACTTCCAAAACAGTGTCACCAGCTTTTAATCCGCAAAAAAACGCTGTTTTAAAATCATATTTGCACAACAAACCCAACAGTTTTTTTTGGATTGCAGCATGTGCATTGGTATAAACTTCCGAAGAATTGTAATGCGTTAAATCAGTAAACAATCCAGCCGGAATATCATAATAAAAATCCCTTGAAAACCGCGCACTAAAGCTGTTGATGTTTTTAGAAAACGGATATTCATCCGCATTGTCAGACAAAAGCTGGTACAACCTTCTCAACGAAATATCTATTTTTAACGCCTGTTTCTGCTGATCGGCCTGGTAAGATTTTTCTGTATAAAAAGAGTTGGAAAGCTTGTCTGTCAACTCTTTATTCAACTGGATTTCATCAAAAAGCAGGCTTACATTTTTCTCGTTGTCCTTTTTGATCTTCTTTAAAAGATCGATCAAGCTGGTTGTGTATTGCAGATGAAAAAGTTCGAGACGATTGGCGTCCAGCTCCGGGTTTTGCTCAAACATTTGGTGGATTACCTGACTACGCAAATAAATTTTATAGATAATTTCGGCCTCAAAAAAAGCAGCAAGCAACTGTAATTTACTGATGATCCGTTTAGATTCATTAAATATCGTTTGCAAATGCTCGTCCATCCATACAAATTTACTTAATACTGGTTACATTTTTCTTCAACTCCGTTTCCAAACTTTGCAATTCTGTATTCAAGGCTTTCCGATTTTGCGTTCCTTCATCGTGGATACGTTTTACTTCGGTCAGCGTTTCGATCAGCGATTGCGTAGTCCGTTTCAAAGTATCGATAGAAACCACCGTTTTTTCGTTTTCTCGGGCCACATCAATGCTGTTTTGTTTCAACAGCTCGGCGTTCTTTTGCAGGATGGTGTTCGTCGTGTCCGAAATCTTTTTCTGCACTTCTACATGCTCTTTTTGCCGGTGCAAAGCTACCGCAATAGTTAATTGATTTTTCCAGACCGGAATGGTGGTAGAAATGATGGACTGTGCTTTTTCTGCTATGGAAGTATTATTGTTTTGTACCACGCGGATTTGCGCCAGCGATTGCATCATGATAAAACGGACCACTTTTAAATCGGCCAGGCGTTTATCCAATCGGTTTACAAAATCCCGTAGGTCAGCAATTTCATAATCTTGGTAATCAGCAGGGTTAGCATCCATTTCTGCTAATTTTCCGCTCAGTTCATTAAACTTTAGCTGGCCGGAAATAATCAGTTCTTCCATCTGCTTGATGTAACTCACGTTGCTGTCGAACATGGTTTGCAGCGAGCTATTGTCTTTAATGGAATTTACGCGGCCAATTTTGATTTTATTGGTGATCTTGTCGATATTGTTCACCACCGTATCGTATTTCTGGAAAAGCTTTTGCGTATCCACCACCATCTTTTTCAGGAACGGGATTTTGGAAAGCATTTGTTTGAACGAACTCTGCTCCAGCTCATCCACATCAATATAATTCAGTTCCGAAAGCAAATCGGTAATCAAACCGCCAACTTCGCCGGAGTTGTAAGTGCGCACCGAAGTTAAAAACGCATTACTGTATTTTTCCATCGAGCTTTGCACTTCCACGCCATAATTCAGGATCGAATTAACATCTTTCGGATCGATGGTTTTGCTGATTTCACCCAGCTTCTGCTCATCTTGCGGCGTTATCGCAGACAAATCAACGTTGCCATCTTTATCCATTTTAACCGAAGGAACAGTTGGGTTATTGGCGACCGGATTGGTTTCCATCTTTGTTTTTACTTTTTGAGTGAATTTTGATGCGGATGTTAAAGATTGCTTTTGGTGCTTCTTTTATCGATTAAAAATTGGTTAAACATACTTAAAGTGGAAATAGAATTTAGTATAGTTTAAATAATTGAAACCCAACTTTAATACTCTACGTTTTGCCAATATCTGTTGGCATTCGTTTTTATTTAACTTGTACTGTTTGTTGTGTTACATTATTTTTTAAATCCCTTATCCGTAAAGTATATTGTCCTGTGTTTAATATAAGTGCAATCTTATCGTATGGCTTTTCAATTTCAATGATGTCTGCTGGTACTGCTACAGAAATATCTTCTCCTTTATGGTATGCCGAAATCATAATTGGATAAGTAAAATTGGGTTGTTCAAACTTTACAAAATAATACTTTTTGCTTTTATCGTAAACAAGCCAATTAGGTCTTCCGTTAATATATTTTGTTCTTGGAAAAAATACAACCATATCAACTTTATGATTTTTATAAGGGTCGTTAAAAAAACCTTTATCAGAAACATAAATACTTGGTTCTTTCACATTTGTCCAATTGTAATAAGAATTGTTATTTTCTTCCAGTAAATCTTGTTGATCTATAGTAAGTGGATCTATGTTAAAGTTCATTTTTAACATTGCTGCCATTGGCCCTAAGTTATTGTTGTTTAAATTTTTATTTAAATGCCCATAACCACAATGTACCAATATTTTTGCATTTGGGTCTTTTTGAAGTATTTGGGCGATATTTTTTGCTTGTCCTTTTTCTCTTCCATAAAACCTTTCTTCTGGGTCTTTAATATCACTTGCATAATGTTCATAAGCAATTAATGTATATCCCAGTTTTAATGCTTGGCGTACTAAATTTCCGTATTGTGGTTCATCCATGTAAAACCCTGTTGTTTTTATTGGATATTTTCTACTATTTAATTCTTTATCTTCTTTTGATTTATAAATTGTATCGTCTTTAGATAAATCTTCCACACACAGATAACGAAATCCTTGCTGATATAATTTTCCAAGTAGTAAGCTTGTAAAAACTCTATTTTGGGGTTGATAATGAGCTTCATTTGTAATAACCACTTTGTATTTCTCTGCTGCTTTTGAAATAATATCGACAGCGTTTTTAGGCTTGAATGTGTTAAAATATACACTATCTGCTTTAGGTTTTTCAGGAATATTCATTGCAGCTTTGTTCTTTTCAAGATACAAATTTTGGGTTGCAAGAGAAGCCTTATAATTTCCAATTTTAGAGAAAAGAACAGCATAGTTTTGAAGTTGCCAAGAGTTGGTTTCGCTGTCTACCATCTTTTGAACATCTTTAGAAAATAAGTAATCCTTGCCGGTCTGTCCAAAAGTTGATAATGAAATTAGAATTAATGTCAATAAAAGAAAAAATCGGTTTTTCATTTTTTTTAAGCTATTATCTTAAACTAAATATATAATAATTTCGAGCTGCAACAATTACAAAAACTTGTTAATAACAGTCGTGATCGTTTCCGGCAGCTTTTTATCATTGGTTGGCTCGCCGACGGCATTGAATTTCCACTCGCCGTTGCGTTTGTAAAAAATCCCCATCACCATCGAAACATAACCCGAAAACCCGGAATTGTGGGCAATATCATACGTGGCAAAAACTTCTTTCACCATTTTTGGCGTGCCTTCATAAATGCGGATGGAAGCAAACGGGATCCGGCCAAAATCATGTCCACGGAAACTGTTCAGCACAAAAGCCACGTGTTCAATGTTGCTGTTCAGCGAAGAAAAATCAAGCGTGATCACCTCATTGTCCAAGCCGTCATCACCATCAATATCGCCGGTCAAATCATCGCCGCTGTGTTTTACCGAACCATTTTTAGAAGTTAAATTGCCAAAGTAAATGGTTTCCTGCAGTTTCTTGGAAGCATCAAAAAGCGCGCAACTGGCATCCAGGTCCACTGCTTCTTTTGTCGTGCCAAAACCGAAGAAACCTTTTTTTTCAATTGCGCCCCAATTAATGCCTACGCAAATGCTTTGCAGTTTGCTGCCATTGCTTTTTTCCAGGTTGATGCGCTGTCCTTTTTGAAGATTTATAGCCATAGCTTTTTAATTGTACTTGTTTAAATAATCCTGCAAACCACCTTTCATGCCTACGCCCACGGCTTCAAACTTCCATTTGCCGTCGCGTTTGTAAATCCGCCCAAATTCTACTGCTGTTTCTATGGAAAAGTCTTCTTCCAGTTCGTATTTCAGCAATTCTGTATTGGTTGCAGTATCAAAAACCCGGACAAAAGAATTGCGCACCTGGCCAAAATTCTGCCTGCGGCTTGCTGCTTCGTGAATGGTGACCACAACTGTCAGTTCGGTTGCGCGCGCGTCTATTATTGCCAGGTCAATTTTAATCTGTTCATCATCGCCATCGCCGGCACCGGTCAGGTTATCGCCGGTGTGTTCTACGCCGCCATCCGGGGATTGCAGGTTGTTGTAAAAAATAAAATGCTCATCCGAAAGCAGTTTTTTATTTTCTCCAAGGATAAAAATAGAAGCGTCCAGGTCAAACTCGTTTCCTGTGGAAGAGGTATTGGTGTCCCAGCCCAAACCAATGGTAAACTTGGGCGCATTTATATTTTCCCGTTGTCCTTTTTGCAAATTAATTGCCATGTGCTAATTAGGTTTTAGTGTAGAAGTAATGTTTTACAACCATCAAATTTAAGAGATAACTGTTCAATAAAGAATATTCCCGAAGGCTTAATGTTTTTTATTAGATAAAAGAAGCATCTGTTTTGTTACGGCCGATGCAACATTTTCCTTCGGGTACAATCCTCCGCATTAAAATATTGTCTGTTTATCAACCATAAAATAATCAATCAGTAAAGCCGAAGTGATGATTAACAATCCGAAAAATTCCCGGGTTTTTTCAATATAAGGTTTAGTGGCTTGCATCGTTTCTACAATACTTGGCCTTTTGTACTTGGTGATCCAATCCAAAACCCCATCCTTGACAAAAAATAGGATGGCTGCATAACACAGATAAAAAACGATTAGAGCCAAATACACAACCGGACAATAAACCTTGAAAACAACCAACCCGCAGCAAATGGTTACGGCCAGATAAATGCCGACCCAAAGCCAGGCATCGTTGTCGTTTACATTGACATAAGCAAAAGCCAGAAAGGTCAAGCAAAAAATCACATTCAATATAATTAACAGCATATTATTTTTTAGGTTGATGCAGTTGGTTTACAAAAATACGCAATCCGTACCTAGCATATTTCTATTGCTCATTTGGCTATTTGGGCGCAAGGCCCGGCCAGCAGCAAACCATTGGTTCATTTCGGAAGTAACCATGCTTCTTTTATCACCCCAAAATTAAGGGTGATAAAAGAAGCATCCAAAATAAGTTTAACAAAAACAAGCAGGTTATTTGGTTTTGATGGTTTAATTCTTTTTCACAATCGGGTTATCCGCAGAAAATAAAGTCCAGGGATAAGCTTTCATGTCTCTCAGATATTTACTTTGCCAGGCGTATTCCGGATGCTTTTTAAAGTAAGGTGCTGCCAAAAAATCGTCTCCGCCAGGGTGGCCCATGTGTGTCCAAAACTGCATGTTTTTAGCTAATGCCGCTGTGGTAACTTTTCCCTGTACGGCACCCATCGGGTAATACGGCCCTTCGTTCCATTCCATACAGCCTTTCGGGTCTTCGTCCACATGTCCGTCAACCACGCACCGGTTTGCCGCATTCATTTTGTGCAAAGCATCATACCGGTCGCCTTCTATCATTTTACCGGTTTTTGCGTCCAGCTTGCCTTTATTGTCAACCGCTACCAGTTTTTGCAGCCTTAGCTTGCGGGCGTTTGGCGAAGTCGTTTTATCGTTTACATCAAAAGTGGTTTCTTCCCTGATCAATTTTGGATCACTTGGAAAGTTTGAACCGATAATAGCTGTGTCTTTTGAGCGCCAAACCTGGTAATCCTTCAATCCTAATTCCAATTTTGCAACCTCGTTGGTTTTGGTATCGCCAATCAGCCAGTCGTTTGCATAGCCACCGTTGTTATCGGTCGTCATAATTTTGATCACATCATCAATATTATGGCTGTATTGTGCTGCTTTTCGGGCACGAACAAACTCTGGTGTTTTGGTGGTGTCAAATTTATTGAAGCCGGTAATCGTTGTCTCCGTGATCAACAAACCGTTGCTGGTTTCCAAAAAATCATCCCCGCTATGAATCAGTCCCGGCAAAGCATCCATCAAAATATGATTGCCTTTTTGGGGGATAATATCAGCAATCACATTCCAGCGTTCGCCGATGATATAATCCGTCCAGTTATTATGGCCCATTACAATTTTACCATCTTTTGTAAAGCTGCCCGTTGCGATAAAAGCACTGCAATTACCAGGCGCGCGATTGTTGCCGCTGCCCGGCTTTTGTTGGTTCATCAGTGTAGGCACGTAATAGCTGGCCAATTCAATATTAGCGTTTAAAGCCGTAATGTCCAGAGAATCGTATTTAAAACCTTTTGCCTGCAACCCTTCGGCAATACCTTTTATTTCGGTTTGATATTCCGGGTCGATCTTTTTCCACATAAACCGTTTTGCCGCATTTCGGTAAAACTGCCAGTTTTGGTTGCTGGTATGCGGCAGATAAAACTGCATCACTTTGATGATCGTATCAATTTCTTTTGACAGCAAATAACCGTGCTGGTAGCCAATATCCGCAGGAGAACCTTCCAAATGGACGTAAACCCAACCGTTTTTGTCTTCCCGGTGGGCTTTGGACAAACGGTTTTGAACAGCGTTTTCAGAATGGCAACCACAGATCAAAGCTGCCATTGCAAACAGGGTCAGTTTCAAAAAAGCTTTCATGGACAATGAATAAAATTTGGATTAATATAGTGATAATTTAAGTATGCTAAAAGAAGTATGGAGCAGCAAAAGATGTACGAAGGGCTTTTATTTAACATTGACCAGGTTTTGCGCCCGAAACAGGTTATCGGTTGACTGCAAAATTTTATCTTTCAATTTTGGATTGTAATTTGGATGATTGGCCAGAAAAGCTTTTACGATCTGATAAGCTTCTTCACTCTGATAATTTCCAAAGATCGCCGCCAGCCAGGATTGCGGAAAAAACACATCGCCCGTTTTTTGGATTTCTTCCACCAGTCCCAAACTTTCCGAAAGATATTTTACAGATGTATTTTGCCGCAGCGGATGGTTCAAATAAGCCAATGCCGTAACAACGGAGGATTCTTTTTGCCTGTTCTTGCGGTCTTTTAAGCTGTTAAAAAAAGCATCCCGTTCCTGCACATCCAAAGATAAAGCCGGCATTAAAAACGCTAACCTTTCTTTCCGGTCAACGTTGGTAATGCGTGCTTGCTGCTGTTTTAATACCGAGGTTACGGTATCGCTTTTTAAAGCAATTGTAAGTGCGAGCGAAGTGTAATCGTCTTCAGTCAGCTTTACGCCTGTTGGTGGCTGCTGTTTTTGCCAGATGTTGTACAAATTCTTTTTTGCAGACGGGCTTAAACTTATATCCTGGTAAGCTTTAAACAAAATCTTTTTGTTATTGGCTAAAGTTTGCGACTGTAAAGCGTTCCACAGGTTCTGCTCAAGCTCGTTTACAGTATTTTGCCGGACGGAAGGCGATAAAAACCCCCAGTAAACAGTACCGATATAACCCGTCAGCAATCGTAGGTTCATTTCACTTTTTTCCAGCAATAAACCTTTTTCAAACAGGTTCAAAAGTTCATTTGGTTTGAAATACAGGCCTGCCAGCATGTTTTCATAAGCAGTAATATAAGCAGAAGCGCGCTGCAACGGACTTTCCAAATTATACAATTGGTTAATGCTGTTTTTATCGGTTGGAAACAAACCGTAACCCATTCCGTCAGCATTAAACAAGATGAAAGCAGGTTTAGCCAACCCCAATGCTTCTTTTAACACTACTTTTTCATTGTCCATATTTACCGGGACCACTTTGCTATGGTCAGCATAAATCAAAGTAACCTGAAATGCTTGCGGCCAAATGCGCTTAGCACCAGTTTCCGGGTGCTGGGTTATGGTGAAATCTTTGATCTTGCCGCCACTGTAATTCACTTGGTCTTCAAATACCGGCCTGCCCGGCTGGTTTACCCAAACCTTGTTCCAGTCGTACAAATTTACCTTGCTGTATTTGCTCAAAATAGCGATCAGATCATCCCAGGTCGCATTGCCATAAGCATATTTTTTCAGGTATTCGCGGATACCTTTTTGGAAGTTTTCCTTTCCCATCAGCAACTCCAATTGCCGCATCATGATGGGTGCTTTATGATAAATGATATTTCCATACAGCGAGCCTGCATCCTGCAAATTGGAAAGTTGCTGCCGGATTGGGTTTGCTCCTTGTGTACGGTCAACGCCATAAGCGGCAGGGTAATGGTCCAGCAGAAATTTGAGGTTGAAAGTCTCGCTGCCCATCATCTTTTCGGTTACTTTATCGGCCATAAAATTTGCAAAAACTTCCTTCATCCAAACATCGTTGAACCATTCCATCGTTACCATATCACCAAACCACATGTGCGCAGTTTCATGCGAGATGAGGTTTGAACGGGCAATCAACTGATCTTTTGTGGCACCATTGTCCAAAAATAAACCCGATGCTTTATACTGCACTTCGCCCGGATGTTCCATTCCGCCGAACTGAAAATCAGGAATCGCCACAAAACCGACTTTTTGAAAAGGGAATTTAATACCTGTCCAGTTTTCTAAAAAGCTGATTGCATTTTGATGCGCAATAAAAATGGAATCAACACTGAGTTTAATTTTTGCTGAGTCAGTTTCACGATGTAAAAATTCTGCTGGGCGATTGCCGGCCGTCTTTTTTATATCGCTGTATTTTCCTGCAGTGAAAGAGAACAGGTAAGTTGGCAGTTTATCGGAATTGGCAAAATGATAAGTTGTTCGCTGATTGTTTACGATCGAATCTTTTTTTACAGCATTTGCCAATACTTTCCAATCAGCAGGGACTTGCAAGGTTAGTAAAAAATTAGCTTTCAGGTCAGGCTGATCAAAACAAGGAAAAACGGTGCGGGCGCGATCAGGAACAAAAAGTGCGTACAGGTAATCGTTATTTCTATTGAGCGAGGCATCACCGGCTACGAAATCAATGTCAATTTCATTTTTTCCGGACTTTAAATCTTGCTGGTCAATAAGCAAGTGTTCCTCCTTCAAATCCACTTTTACTTTTCTATCATTAACAACAATGGATTTAATATGATCAGGATTTTGTTTGAAGTCAAGTTGCAAGTCTTGAGTGATTGGATTTAGGTCGAAAGAAATGGAAACGGTTGCATTAATGGCTTTACTTTTTTCTGCCGAAATATCAAACCCAAGCGAATATTTAATATTGTTGATAACCGAACGGCGATAAGTTGCCAATTCCAAAGAAACACCAGGTTCTACGGATACTGGTTTAATGTTTTTTTGTGCGAGAGAGATATTACCTAAACCCAATAACAGAAATATGCCGATAAAAGAAGCATTCAAGAATAACAATCTCATAATTAAATTCAAGGTTTGATCAACTGTACAATTACGCCGTAACTCATCCAAGCCATCGTTCCTACAACTAAAACGCCTAACACAGTTAACCAAAATGGTTGCTTGTAATTAGCTATTATTTTGGAACGATAAGCAGCAAACAGCATAATGCCCAGGGAAATTGGTAAAATAAAACCGTTGATGGCGCCAACAGTCAGCAAAATTTTCACCGGTTTGCCAATCATCAAAAAAATGATGCCCGAAACCACAATAAAGCCGATGATGATTTGCCGGTTGAATTTTAGGATAAAAGGATGGAAACTTTTGATAAAAGAAACCGATGTATAAGCAGAACCGACAACGGAAGAAATCCCTGCCGACCACATCACTAATCCAAACAGTTTGTACCCAAATGCACCTGCGGCCAGTTGAAATACCGAAGCGGCCGGATTGGCAGGATCTAATTTACCGCCGGCACTTACTACGCCCAATGCTGCTACAAATAAAAGGATACGCATTAAAGAGGCCAATCCTACGGCACTTAATGCACCTTTGTTGATCGCCGGAAGGTTTTGCTGCCCGGTCAAACCGGCATCCAGCAAGCGGTGTGCGCCTGCAAAAGTGATATAACCGCCAACCGTTCCGCCAACGATGGTCAGCACGGCAGTAAAGCTGAAATGTGTAGGATTGACCGATCTGATCACTGCTTCTGCCAGTGGTGGTTTACTAATATAGGCGATAAAAAGAGCAAGCAATATTTTAAGCCCGCCCATGGTTTTAGCAAATAAATCCATTGCTTTTCCGGCTTCTTTATAGATAAAAATACCGATGGCAATGATGGCACTCATGATCGCACCCTGGCCAACACTCACGCCAAACAATACGTTCAGCCCTAAACCGGCACCGGCAATGTTGCCGATATTGAAAGCCATTCCGCCAAAAAAACCAGGAAAGAAATGAAATAACCCAAACCCGGAAAAACTTGGTTAGCTATGGTTTGCGCTGGCTGATTGGCAACGGCAATAATGCGCCAAATATTTAACTGCGCAATGGAATCCAGCACAATGGAAAGGAATATCACAAAGCCAAAACTGGCACCCAATTGAGCGGTAAATACAGCAGTTTGCGTTAAAAAGCCCGGTCCGATAGCGGAAGTAGCCATCAAAAAAGCTGCACCGATCAAAACGCTCCAGTTGTATTTTTTCATTTATGCGGTGCTTGTATGCTGATGCCTTCGCTTTTTAGTTTGGTATTAATCAACTTGGCAAACTCTACGGCATGTGCCCCATCACCATGAAGGCATAAAGTTTCGGCCTTGAGCGGGACCGTTTTTTTATTGACCGAGATTACTTTTTGTTGCTGGACCATTAGCATTACCTGATCGATAGCTAACTGTTCCTCCGTAATCAATGCATTAGCTTGTGTGCGAGGCGTCAACGAGCCGTCATCCTGGTAAGTGCGGTCTGCAAAAACCTCGGAAGCGGTTGTTATCCCTATTTTTTTAGCTGCCGAAATCATTTCACTTCCGGCTAAAGCATATAGTATCAGGTTGGGATCGAAATCATGCACAGCTTCCACAATAGCTTTAGCAAGGTTTGCATCTTTTGCGGCCATGTTGTACAATGCGCCGTGGGCTTTTACATGATGTAGTTTGCCATGTGCCGCTTTTACAAAACCGTACAAAGCACCAATCTGGTAAAGCGTCATCTGGTAAGCTTCATTAGCAGAGATTTTTATTTCACGCCTTCCAAACCCTTGCAAATCAGGCAAGCCCGGATGTGCACCAATGGCCACCCCTTTTTTTATAGCCATAAAAACAGTATGCTGCATCACTTCCGGGTCTCCGGCATGGAAACCGCAGGCGATATTGGCCGAAGTAATAGAATCAAACAAGATTTCGTCGTCAGGCATGGGATAATTGCCAAATGCTTCGCCCATATCACAATTTAAATCAATTTGTTGCATCTGTTATTTTTAAGTACTGCATCAAAAATAGGTTAGCTTAATTATATTTGGGGCATTATGGGAAGGAAAGTAAAAAAGCTTGTAGTATCAGTTGAAGCCAGGTTGGCCTTGGCAAAAGGCTACCGGGAAGGCAAGT